>Ga0335079_10010863_pt1 | contig 10378 bp, 10 predicted proteins | sample Lox_Sample_33_FD_206719 | JGI IMG/M metagenome (GOLD analysis project Ga0335079, IMG submission 206719) | Soil microbial communities from Loxahatchee National Wildlife Refuge, Florida, United States - Lox_Sample_3.3 | ecosystem: Environmental > Terrestrial > Soil > Wetlands | place: USA...
CGTTTTTCTACTGCATCTAACGGCTCAGTACATAAAAACGTATGAGAGGGCTTCGGCTGGGTTTTGGGGTCGTGAAATTGCGACCAGTCACGCCCGTTCCGAAATTCGATGATCTATCGCTGATTAGTACTAAATCCACTTCATCCCTCCTGACGATGTCCGGTTTATACCACTGACTTTACTATAAGTTGCCACTAAGGGCAAGAGAAGAAACGAGGTACATAATCCTCTGGGGATAACTCTATGACGGTCCGATTGCGACCACGATGCTGTCTGCTAATGATCACATAGTACTATTTATATCCTGCATTTTTATGGTATAGTTTCAGTTAACAACAGCATCCAGAAATGTGAAGATTCTTTACCGATCAAAGCAGTGTAACTTTTATCGGAATTATTGATCTGTCGTATCCAGATATATTTTAAGCAAGATTAAGGTGCTAAATGGCCTGTAGCGTTTCAGACAAATATGGCGGATGGTGTAAGGATTATCCGACCAGCTCGCTGGCATATAACATTGAGGGTAAAACTTTAAGTTACTGTATATTTCATGCACTAGCAGATGGTATTAACAAATCCGTTAATGGTTTTAACGAAAATGTCTTCAATGAAATTCATGCATGCATCCACAAAGGGAAATCGTGCAATTTGTCAGGATCCATTTTCCCTGGCGACATAGATTTTGGTAGAATAGAAGCTGCATTTCCCGAAATCAGTTTTTCGGATGCCATATTCCACGGGAAAGTTACTTTCCATGAAAAAATATTTGACCAAAATGTGACCTTTAGAAATGCGGAGTTCAAAGATAAGGTAAGGTTTATTGATATTAAATTTAATGGTAAAGAATCTTCTTTCAATGGTACGCGTTTCTATAAAAAAATTGAGTTTATTTCTGTGGATTTTAATGGCGAGTCATTTTTCTCTGATGTGACATTTGAAGAAGAAGCTTATTTTTTAAAAGTAAACTTCCTCTCTAATGTTTATTTCCACGAACTGAACATTGGTAAAAAAATTAAATTTGACCTTGTAAATTTAGAGAAAGCTTCCTTTCTTGACACTGATTTGAGAAAGCTAGACATGATTAACTGCGTTTGGCAAAGAAAGAATGGCCGATTTGTTTTATTTGATGAAATCCTTTCTTTAAATAAGAAAGCTGGCAGTAAAAAGAACCTAAAAAAAGTTGAATCCATGTATCGAATGTTAAAACAAAAATATAAAGAAGAGCATAACGAATTTGAAGTTTCTAATTGGCATTATGGTGAAAAGGAGATGGCCCGAAAATATAATCCTTGGAGTAGATTTAACCCTCTGAGCCTGTATAATCTATATTGGCTTTCGAGTGGATACGGAGAGAGACCTTTAAGGGCAAGTATATTTCTTATCGTCCTAATAATCTTACTTACTGTTGTTTTTGGATTTGTGGAAAGTATAAGTTTTTATAAATATTCACTGCTTCTATTTAACACTCTCCAAAACGCAACGTTTGATAAGACACCCGAATTTAGCGCAAAGAGCTTAAATGGAAAGTACCTTACTTTAGCCATGAAAATATTTATTCCCATTCAAGCTGCTCTCTTAGCTTTAGCTGTAAGGAACAAGTTTAGGAGGTAAAGAACATACAAATAAAATAAATTCTCACGACCATGGGATCATGTTATTATAAAAGGAAAGAAATTCGGTTATATCTTGATAGTGCGATATCCTTCCTAGTAGTCAGCAGAAGTTGCAACATTTGAAAATTTCATAGTACAAGAGCCTGGATCGTTTTACAGTTTGTTCATCTACCCATAAAATACCTTACAGAAGAGTTGACAGCTCCATGAGTCAAGCATATATTCTTGAACAATAGTGTCCGATATATTATTCTGAGGTCATGCTCAACCTTTTTGGTTTAAAAAATGCAAAGGGGATAATTTCTATGATTAATGCCAATAAAGAAACTCTGAATTCTTTTTTCATTAGTAATTTACAATATGTGGTCCCTTTTTTCCAGCGTTCATACATTTGGGAAGAAGAAAATTGGGATACTCTATGGGAACATATTAGCAATATTGCAGTAAACAGCGACAATCAGTCAAAATATGAACATTTTATTGGAACACTTATAACCAAACAACGACTTTCTGAAAGTATTGGAGAGCAGAAACTCGATCTTATTGATGGCCAACAACGTTTAACTACCTTTGCACTCTTATTAAAAGCTATTGCGAATAAAGCAACAGGTGCAGGTGAATATCCAAAGTTGAAAGATAAAGTTAATGAATTGGTAGTGTTTGATAATGCAAAAGGTGATAAATTTATCCGAATCGAGCATTCAAAAAACGATAAGGATTATTTTGAAGCTATAATGTTTGATAACGATTTATCAACACTTAAAAATCAGGATCACAAAATACTGACTTGTTTCAGATATTTTCTCAAAAAACTTGATGGATTTTCTGATGAGCAATTAGACCTATTAAAAACCATTATCCTCAAAAACGTTCCTGCTATTAGTATGCTATTATCTGCCAACGATGATGAACAAGAAATTTTTGATACGATAAATTCATTAGGAGTGAAGCTCACTACAGGTGAGTTGTTGAAAAACTATATTTTCAAAGAAAAAGAACTGCAAGGTTATTATGAAACACATTGGTATCAAGTTTTTGAAGATGATGAAGAGCAAATAGCTTTTTGGACTAAAAGCAAAACATCAGGCAGGATTAGCCGAACCAATATTGAAGTATTGCTCTATTGCTATTTAATTATTGAAACACAACGTGTTGTAGAGCTTGAAAAGCTATTCAAAGAATATAAAAAATGGTTACAAGGCAAAACCACGGAGAATAAAACCACTTTTCTCAAAGAACTGAAAGTGTATACAGAAATATATTACAATTTTCCAGAAGGGACTGAACTGAACGAAATTAGTTACTCGCAAGATGAAAAAAGATTTTTCCATATTATTGAAAAACTTGAAATCACAACTGCTTATCCTCTTATTCTTTATATCTATAAGCAGGTTAAGGCGAAAGATACTCGAATGCAGTTGTTGAAAATTATAGAAAGTTATTTGGTAAGGCGTAATGTGTGCCGATTAACCACTAAAAATTATAATAACTTGTTTATTCAAATAATTAGTAAGTTGATAGATGCCAAAGAGATCACTGCTGACTCATTACTGACAATATTAACAGACTTTACGGAAGATACGAGCAGGTTCCCATCTGACTTAGAATTTGAAACTGCTTTCGCAGATGAAGCGATAAGCAATGCAAATGCAAGAGAAATTCTTTATTGCATCTCGCTTTATAATATTTGCGAACCTAAAAACGACATCAATAAGCTTAGTTCATCCACCTACTCAGTAGAACACATGATGCCCCAAAAGTGGGAAACTAATTGGACTAAGCCAAGTATGGATGAACCAGCAAAATTATTGCGAAATAATAAACTGAAAACATTAGGCAACCTTACCTTGGTAACAAAGAGTTTAAACAGCAGCATGAAAAATGCGGCGTGGGATATTAAAAAAAGAGAACTAAAAAAATACTCGACCTTGAAAATTACTACCGACTATATTGATAACAAGAAGTGGGAAGAAACTGATATAGATACTAGAGCGAAAGATTTAGCGACCATTGCTTTAAAAATATGGAATAGATGATATAGAATAAATTATACTTGTCCAGGATTTTGTGAAGAGCTTGGCCTATTCATTGCCATACCAGGTAGCGTCACTAATGAGGTATTGCAAATAGTATCATTCAATAATTGATCATCAACCTCAAAAAGTTCTCAAAATTTTACCGGGAAAAAAATTCAATCCAGCTTTTTCAAATACATCCTCTAATTAGGAAAAGATATATAGGGGAATCACATTTCAACCACTCCTACAATGTAGCACAGGCGGTCGCACGGGGCATGCCACCCTGGGGGTGGGGGCATGGCCCGTGCTGCAAGTGTCGGAGACAGTACGAACTCAGGAAAGCGTCGGATGGAAGATTTCCCGGAATCACTGGCAGATTGAATTAGAACGAATGCTTGAATTCCCACGGGAGGGCGCTTGGATAGTTTAATCGGGGTTTTACTCGGGTGGTTACTCGGGATTCTAGGTCAGCGACCCATAATTTATATTCAACAATCGTTCAAAAAACCTGCCGTCAAAAAAGGTATCATTGCGGAATTGCAGGATCTTCGTTATAGACTTGCCTATACATCCTATGTATTGTTAGATCGGACTGGATATATAGATAAAAAATACTTACAATGGATATATCCGATAATACAATCCTATAAAGGCTACTACACATACTTAGGTTTAGCAGACACCGTTGCTAAAATATTGGAGATTAAGGATGATGAACTTGAAGCTGCCATGAAAACAATGAAGTCGAGTGCAGATTTAAAACAAGGCCTCACTGTAAGAAAATTTAGTTACCCGTTTATAGATGCAAATTATGGCGATCTGCATATGTTCGATATTGGGTTCCAAAAAAACATATTGGAAATACGCGAACAAATAAAAAACATAAATGATGAAATTGATAACGCACGGTTTTATTTTACGAAGACATTTGATTCTGGATTATCGAAGGGAAATGCAATAATTGTTAAGAAAAACTTGGAGTCGTCATATGGCTATATAGCGAAAATGTCAATAGACGCGACCAATAATTTAAGTACTATTATTGAACGTGCAACTTGAACAAGCGCTTGGAGTCGACGGCTGCCTTTCGCCACTCAGGTGCGCGCTGTCGACGCTCTACTGTTTACCTCGCTAGACTACCTGAATAGGGAAAAGAAAGGTCACAGGTTGCCTATTAACAATACACTGATCATATCAACCTCAAAAAGTTTTGCCAACCCTACCGGAAAAAAAATTCAGATCCTGTTTTTTCAAATACCTCCTCCAAGTAGGAAAAGATATATAGGGGAATCACATTTGAACGGCTCCCACTAAGTAGCACAGGGGGTCGCATGGCATGGTACACCCTGGGGGTGGGAGGGGCATGGTCGCAGCCGGTCGCGTCGGATTTTATTCGGCATCTAGGCAGGAAGTCTCTGGTTTAGTGTGATTTCGATATGGTTGATCGGCACGGCGCGTGTCGGATTGAGATTATCAACCTTTCAGATATGTTATATTGAGTCGAAAATCCGAGGTATCACGGTTCGGACCTTCGCTGGGAATCTTAACTATGACCTTCCTAGAGAGAATGAATAGGCAATATTTAGAGTTCCCCCCAAAAAGTACACCAATTACTCGTCTTCATCGGAGTAACAATCAATGACTCCTGTTATCCCGTTTTCCGCTCGAAGTCGCATAATCCGCTCGTGATAGCTTTTCCCTTCGGCAACATCTACCTGGGCGGCAGGTCTTAATCCGGCATGAAGCGCGACAGTCTCAGCGGCTTTCCTTCTTTCGGTGAAATCGGTTACAGTTGTGCATCATGCGCCCTCTTTGTCGCGTCCATCCCGGCAACCATCGTTCGCGCAATTTTCTCTTTCGTCCCGCCTGCACGTTTTAATCCTTCGGCAAGGGCGATCTGGACTCCGGGCCGGTTTATAATCTCGGTACTGTGATAGTACGAGGTGGTCGGCGCATATCCGGCCGCGCGACAGGCCGCAGCTTGAGTAGCACCTTTCAAAAGGCTTTTAGCGATCGCTATTTCTGCGAGCGTGGGGCGGATTTTTAACGTATCTTCACATTCGGCATTTTCAGGAGTGGATTCGTTTTGAGGTCGGATCTCTTTTCTTTTTTTCATAATTTACCCTCCTTTTTCCGGTGGTCTTTATTTATTTCAACCTTTTAAAATTGAGTGTCAAAACCAAAAACCGAACCCGAAAACCAAAGGCGAGGGGAGAGGCTTTAATTCCCTTAACCTCTCGCATTTGGGCTTAATAACACGCCATAATTTCCTTTTGAATTCAGTCAGTTAAGGAGAATTTCATTTGATCATCTAAGATCATCATCTTTGAATGTGAGTGACAAACTCCCGTAAAAATCCGCATCTAAGTGAGGGTTTAGCGGTGCGTAAAAATATGCGATATTCGTAAATCTTTTTTTACATTTTTGTCAACCTATGCTGTCAATATTTCGTAAATTTAATTTTACGTTAATGTTAATGCTATAACGCATGTTTAATTTAGCTATCTGTTAAATTTTCAGAATGTCTCACAAAGAATTCCTTGTTGGACACCGTGACGACCCTTTTTATAAATTGATTTATCAGTCATTATTCAATGTAGATTTCATAGCCTTTTGGGACAGGCTATTCAGCAGTGATAATCTGCCCATCCCGCCCAAGCTCACCAGCCTTGAACTGTTTAATGGTTCTGAATACCGTGGATCGTGGAATCTTAACCTTAGCGGCTATCTCTCTAACAGACAAGCTTTCATTTTCGTGGGCTTCGATAATCTGGGCGAGGAATATGGCATCGGTCGGCTTCCGTCCAATCTGAATACCTTTTAGTTTTGCTACTGCCATCCCTGCCTTGACCCTTTCCTGAATCAACGACCGCTCGAATTCCGCCATCGCGCCGATAATATGGAACATCATCTTCCCTGCAGGGGTAGATAGGTCAATATTCTCTTGATAGCTTACAAACGATACTCCAAGTTCCTGCAATTCGCTCAGTGAATTTATTAGATGCTTTAAATTTCTTGCCCATCTGTCAAGTTTCCAGACTACGATGCAATCGATTTTCCTCTTTCGTGCATCATTTAACAGCCTGTCGAGTTGGGGTCTCCGATCTTTTGCGCCTGACTGCCCGACATCAACATATTCACTGGCTATTGACCAGCCCCGGGCTTGGCAATACTCTTTGATGGGGTTTAATTGAAGTTCGGGATTCTGACTTTTATCAGAAGTGGACACCCTTGCATAACAAGCAACCCTAACATTCTTTTTCTCTTCCAATACATTCATGGTATGCTCCTGCCGATATGGATTCATGGTTTTAGGTTGCCGTTACTTTTTCTTCGGTTTGTTAAAACTGAGGTCCTGTTCCGATACTCGCTGCATAATAACAACAGGCTTCCCGTTGCGGGAGATGATCACCTCCTTGCCCGTTTTCTCAATTTCACGGATCACCTCCATTAATTTCCGCTGCAATTCCGTTACTGTCAAAAATCGTAATGGTGTCATACAGCCCCTTTCTTTCCTGATATGTGTAATTATACATATAGAAGCATGTAGTGTCAAGGGAATAAAAAGCCCGCCCAGGTTGGAGTATTATGCATGATTATAACCTTGTCACAGGGAGGGAAAAAGTGATAAACTCGCTGTTATGCTAGGATATTTTCAATACTTGTGGCTCACAACATGGTCACACATACTCCAATGGCTTTCAACTTCCACACCGGCGATTATTATTTTTAGTATTCTTGTCCCTTTTATTATTTGGGCGGGTATTATTTTTTACAAGTGGAAGCGTAATATGTCTCCATTAAGAGAGGTTATTAAGGAATCCTATCCATCAGCACTCGTTACGACAGGAGTCACATTGACTGTATGGTGTGTGATTATAGGATCTTTCGGAGTTAAAACCATTTATCAGGAGCATGATTCTTCGGTTAGAGCAATGGCCCCCGCACCAGGAAATGTGAATGGTTCTAGAAAGTATGATCACAGATCGTCATTGATGTGATAGAAAAATTCATTGATATCGGTGTCATATCATAATAAGGCAGAGAGTCATCTGTGAGCCTATATGAACGTGAGAAAAAACCGTCACTGGCCATATGGTACGGCCAGTGACGGTAAAGTATCATGCGTTTTAACAACTAGCTCAGAACGTTAAGCATCTTAGGACAGTGGGTTCTGGAGTTTCCCTCTTAAGGACAATGGTTTGACCCTCCAGTTCCCCACACGACAGTGCCGGTCCCAGTCGTGATTATTTGACTCCCACATATAGGAGGCGTGGTCGGCCAAGTATTACCGATCGCATAGATCGTGGCCGAGGAGCCATGGGATATCACCGTGCCTGTTACACTGCTGAAGATATTGTTGCCAGGGGAAAGTACTGTACCCAGATCAGGTGTAGCGGAATCAGCTGTCCAGACTGCAGGACCAGCACTCAAATTAAAAGTATTGTTTCGTACGGTTGGTGATGCGGTCCCACTGCTCCCTAACGCTCCATAGCCATAGCCTGATGAGGAGATCGTGTTGTTTTGGATGTTCGGTGAACCGTCATAAACCTGTATCCCCATCCAACCTTGAGTTGTAATCGTATTGCCCAGGATTATGGCGTTTCCGCTGCCGTTAGTAATGGCGTATAAATCAATAGAAAACGTATTTTTTTGAATCGTGATTGTTCCCGTACACACGCTGTAAACCCCATAGGAACTGCTCTGAAATGTATTATTCATAATCACTGGATTGCCGCCATCTTGCAGGAGGACGCCGCCGTATAAGTTGGTAAGGAACGTGTTGTCGGTAGCCACCGTACTGACATTATCGCCGGATATTGCGAAACTATGAACGGTGGTGCCAACCGTGTCATCTATCTCAAAACCTGAAATGGTTGTGGTTGATCCGCTAATAAGAGCCGCATAATAGTTGCCATAATAGCCAGATGAACTACCGCTACCATGCCCTTTGATCAATGTCGGCGTGGTTCCATTGCCCATGTTTGTAACATCGCCGATAAGACTGACACCGGTTGGGACACCTATCGGGAAAACCTCTCCATTTGAGATATCGTAGGTCCCAGGGGCCACCCATACTACATCTCCTGACGATGCAGCGGAAAGTGCCGCAGTTATTGTTTTATAGGCCAAACATGTCCCCGAGGCTGTCGCGTCGTTACCCACTGATGCTGAAACGATTTTCGTTGCCGTCACGGTGCCAGGCGGTGTCGGTGCCGTACAGTTCATCGTTATTGGACTTGAACTACCGCCTCCTCCGCTACAGGTTGTAAGCAGAGCCGCCATCAAAAAAAATAGAATCATGATGAGGACTAACCTCTTCATATTGACCTCCTATCTTTTTTTCACAGTACTTCTACTATATGACCCTTTTGATTGCAGGCGATGACTCTTGTCAATAAAAAAAACCGAGCGTACCAACGGCATTACCCTTTGGCAGCTCGGCTGTCTTTGTCTTCTGAGACCCGTTGCTTTCCGTCCCCGTCTCGCGGCGGGTTTGGCTTTATCGGATAGTCCTACCAGTCATAAGAAACAAACAGGCTAGAGGAGCAAATTCTAAAATGTCGAGAATTTATTAACGCCTGTTCTAAACAGTGTATATATTAATATATCATAATACAGGAATTACGGTAGAATATTTTCAAGGTATTACAATAAGTTGCAATCTAAAAACGAGATTATCAAATGAAACATAAAGCTGTGGGAATTATCATCGGCTGAGAGTAACAGGAATGCTTTTTGAAAAATGACTATGGAATGAAATCATATTTCGTTCAGAAATCTGCACTCATTTCGGTCATGCGGCGCGCGAACTAGTAGTTGAATCATGCATGCGAGTTACACTTTGAGTATACGGCTTGAGTATACGGCTTCTTGACTATTCTTCATAGTGGGTATATAATACCTACCATGAAGGCAAAGCTTGTCTTACATACCAAGGAAATGAAAGGCGATGAAATTGTAGAGGTAAAAATATGGCAAGTTCCGAGGTCTGGGGATAAGCCTCACGGCGTAAAGATATCTGTTGTCTATATCAAGAATGGGAAAAGGCTTATTGGGTATGACAACGCAGAAGGAAGAGGTTATCATAGACACGAGTCAGGCCGAGAAGAAGCTTACCGCTTTGTTGATATTTGGAAAATGCTGGATGATTTTAAGAAAGATGTAAAGAGAATACGGGGGAGGGAATGGGATGAAGATTAAAAAAGTTCACATAGGGATAAAGAGTCTGAATGAAACGTTGCAGGAAGCTGGAGAAGTATTTGAGCAGGTTTCAAAAGGGAAAATGGCTAAGCAGAAAACCGCCGTTTATTTCAGCAACCTCAAGGAAATGAGGCGGGTGCTAACTGAACGCCGACTAGAGCTCTTAAGGACCCTCAAGGATAAAAAGCCGCAGTCTGTTTATGCGCTAGCAAAGATGCTACATCGAGATCTAAAAAATGTTCTCCAGGATGTGACTTATCTTCAGGAGATGGGGATTGTCGATGTGACGGAGACAGGAGACAAAAAGATTCCGCAGGTGCGATTTGACAGAATATTGTTTGAGGTGGCAATCTGATAAGTATTGCACCGCTTGCCACTGCTATCGAAGTGATATTAATTATTTTCAGATGAAACATGCAAAATTGAAGTGATGTTATTTTTGCGCATTACAGGAAGGCATGATTATAGAATCAATAGTTGAAGTCTCCAACGTTACACACAGAAATCCGCACTCTATTCGATTACCTCGTGTGCATCTTTGTA
>Ga0335079_10010864_pt1 | contig 10377 bp, 10 predicted proteins | sample Lox_Sample_33_FD_206719 | JGI IMG/M metagenome (GOLD analysis project Ga0335079, IMG submission 206719) | Soil microbial communities from Loxahatchee National Wildlife Refuge, Florida, United States - Lox_Sample_3.3 | ecosystem: Environmental > Terrestrial > Soil > Wetlands | place: USA...
ATGGTGCGTCACCGTCACCAACGAGGACGGCTGGGTGATCGGGCACGGCTGCGCCACCCGCCGGCGAATGCGAGGGCGCCGCGGCCCAGGCCTAGACGACCCAGGGGCAAACCCCAGCCCGGGCCCAAACACAGGCCCAGGCCCAAACACAGGCCCAGGCCCAGGCGCACGCGCTGGCCCAAGCCAAAGCCGAAGCCAAAGCCAAAGCCGAAGCCGAAGCCGCGGCGATCCGGCCAGCCCGGCCGGCTGGCAGCTCATGATCAAGGTGAATCCATTGACGCTTGGCGCTTGTTCACACGAGCTCGAAGGCCCCGGATACCAGCCCACGCCGTCGCTGCGCCACCTGGTCGAAATCCGCGATCGCACGTGTGCGTTCCCAGGCTGCAGGCGGCCAGCGACAGGTTGCGACAAAGACCACACCGTGCCGTACCACACGGGCGGCCGAACGTGCTGGTGCAATCTCGCCCCGCTCTGCCGGTTCCATCACAAGGTGAAACAGGCCGACGGGTGGGAACTCGCGCAACCAGAACCGGGTGTCCTGATCTGGACGACGCCATCAGGCTGGACCTACCGCGTCACCCCGTATCCGCGTCCGAGGTGATGCACTAGCCCAGCAGTGCCCACGTCAACGGCGGCCAGGCGCCAGCCGTTGCCGGGGACGAGCCCTGGCGCAACGGCCACCGCCCGTCACCGCCGCGGCCACATCGCCTTTGCACCTGCCAAAGCCCCTGGCACCGCGAGCAGGACTGGATGGATGAACCTCTTCGAAGCCGCCTGCGACCCGCCTGCCACGCGGGACAAGCCGCAGAAAGGCTGGAGGTCAGCTCATCCGTGGGACTCAGATGCGACGATGCCGTCGAGCACGATCTCACTCAGCATGGGCAGGATGCTGCCGGGGTCGGTGTCGACGGTGTCGCCGATGAGGCGCAGCAGCGGGGCACTGTTTGTCGCCTGTGTCATGGCGATCGCAGAGAACAGGATCACATCGACCGGGAAGGGGCGCACGCGGCCCTCGGCGACGAGCCGTTCGAGCCGGGGTCGGAGTGTCTCGATGATGGGTCGCAGGTGGCGGTCGTATAGGTAGCGCATCCGGTCGCTGCCGCTGCGCGCCTCGTCGCGGAGGATGGAGGCGAGGTCGGGATTGGCGGCGATCACGCGGTGGAAGGTGCGGATGCCGTCGCGGAGTCGGTCGATCTCGTCGCTCTTGCGGTCGAGGACCCGCTGTAGCTCGCAGGAAAGGACTGATTGCGCGCTCCCGACGGCGGCCTTCCAGAACTCCTCCTTGGAGCCGTAGCGGTCGTTCACGAAGTTGTGACTCACCCCGAGGCGCCGGGCCAACTCGCGCACTGATGCGCCCTCGTAGCCCAGCTCGGCGAAGGCGGCCAGGCCGCGGCGCAGGATCTCGGCTTCGTCGGGGATGTCCGTCGAGCCCGCTGCCGGACGCCCCGGCCCCCGCGAAGGCGTCGCCTCTATCGTCATCTTGTCTCCCTCTTGACGGCTGTCAGATTAAGCGTACCGTAGGACGTGGATAATATGACAGTCGTCAGATTCGGGCCGGAGGGACACGCCATGACCACGACGACACCCCTGGCGGGCAGGGCCCACAGAAATGAAGGCCCGCAGAAGTGAGGGTCCAGAAGCGTCGGCAGAAGTGGGCGGCGCTGCAGGAGAAATGTGCGCGCAACGCCGCTGACCCGCGTCAAATGTCGTCCTTGCGCGCCGACGCCACCACCTCTGTCGCGGCATCGTCGGTCGCGGCATCGACGGGACTGAGCCGGAACACTGCGGCCCGCGCGACCCAGCGCTCCGGCAGGCTGGCCAGTGGCTCTGCCCCTGCGCGCCGCCGCGCGGCGAGCAGGGGAGCCACTTCACCCCATTCATCGCTGCCAGGCACGACCTGGCTGACCTGCGCCGTCCAGGTGATCAGTCGGCCACGCGAGTCCTTGCTTGGCACCGTCACGGTCACCTGCGACACGTCGTCAAGGCTAGGCAGGGCTTGCTCGCCCGCGCCGGTTACCACGTACGCTGCTCCCTGCCGGCGGTGGCCTGAGACCTCCCCGAACCGCATTGGCCCCGTGCGTGCCACTGTCCCGGTGTGCGCTGCCGTGTCGGTGTGCGCTGCCGTGTCGGTGTGCGCTGCCGTCTCCGTGTGCGCTGCCGTCCCGGTGTGTGCGGCTGGCCGTGGATTCGCCGTCGGCGTGGCATGCCAGATATGCCATGCTGGCGTCGGCGGCCCGCCCCCGGGCGCCGTGATCCAGATGACGCCCGACCTCCTGGTGGCCTCTTCGACGAGCGCAGCCTGGAACAGATCCACATCACCAGGTTGCCAGGCTCCAGGCACCATCGGCCAACGAGGCGCATTTTTCGGTCGCGCACGTCGTTCAGGGCAACAATCCACGACGGCTCATCGCCCAGGCCCGGGCTGATACGCACGCGCCGCTGTGCTACCCGCCGCTGCGCCCGCCTCTGTGCTACCCGCCGTTGTGCTACCCGCCTCTGTGCTACCCGCCTCTGTGCTACCCGCCGTTGTGCTACCCGCCGCTGTCGCCAGGAAGGACGTGCCACGCGGTCAGTGCCTCGGTGAGACCCGCGGTCAGCGGCAGCGCGGCGAACCCGGCGGGGCTGACCCAGCGAACGTCCGCCGCATCGTCGCCGGCGAGGAGCGCCCCGCCGGTGACGGTAGCTTCATAGTCGCGGATGTCGAATACGTCTCCGCCCGGCGCGGGCCGCTCGACTGCCCCCAAGAACAGCCCTGGGGCGACGGCTAGCCCAGTTTCCTCGCGGATTTCGCGTACGAGCGCCGCCCGGTCGCTCTCCTCAGCCTCGACTCGGCCGCCAGGCAACGACCACAGACCTTGGCCGGGCGGGTGGCCGCGTTGGATCAACAAGATCCTGCCGCCGGAGTCCCTGATCACCGCGCCGACGCACCGGATGAGTCGTACACCCACCACGGCACAGTATCCCTGCTCGGCTGCGCCGATGTCGGGCGCGAAGGAAGGCACGCGCACGTGACCAGCGGCTCCGCCGCTGCGTCCGCCTGCGGGGACGGCGCTTGCGTCCGGCTACTAGGAGGGCGCTCGCGTCCCGCTACGGGAGGGCGCTTGCGTCCGGCTACGGGACGCCGCTTGCGTCCGGATACGCGACGGCACCCGCCACCGCCATCTGATCCGGTCCGGCCACTTGACGCGGGGACGGGAGACGGATCACCTTGTGTAATCATGAAGCCGGCACCATCTTGCCCGCGCTGCGGCGGGCAGGTGCACGAACCGAACGCGTGGACGAGCGCGTGGCGCTGCGACGAGCACGGTGACGTGCATCCGCTGCTTCCCGCGTATCCGCCGTCCCGTGAAGGCATGGAGGCGCTGTCGCGCACTGCCGCCGTGCCCGTATGGCTGCCCTGGCCACTACCGGTCGGCTGGCTGGTGACCGGTTTCGCTGGGGCAGGTGACGGGCGCACGGGTGCACGAGCCTGCGTGGTCGCGCTGTCCGGCCCAAACCCCGTCGGCGGGCCGGGGGACCTGTTGGTGGTGGCGGAGGAGCCCGGTGTTGGCCTGGGCGCTCGGCTGGCCGGCCTTCCCGGGCCCGATCCCGGCCAGGATTTCGCGATCAGGCCGCCGTATGCGAGCCTTCAGTACGGCGGGCACGAGTTTCCGTTGTGGTACGTGCCATCACCGGACCGTGCCGTCTTCGCGGGTGAGGCGATGGGGAATTGGCTGTGGGCCGTGCTGTGGCCGGACACCGCGGGCGTCCTGCTTGTGGAGGCGCTCACCTTGCGCGACCTGCGCGATCCAGGCCAAGACCTGGATGTGCCCTTCGGCGCGCTCTCGCCGCGGCTGCCTAAGCCCGGCTGAACCTGCGGTTCGGCCGCGGCCCCGTAAAATCTGCTGTGATGCGCATAGACCTGCACGTCCATAGCACCGCGTCTGACGGCACAGATCCGCCCGCCGAGGTGATGCGCCAGGCGCGTGCGGTCGGCGTCGACGTCGTCGCGCTGACGGATCACGACACGACGGCCGGGCTGGGGGAGGCGGCGCGAGCGCTTCCTGCCGGACTCACCCTTGTCCCTGGCATCGAACTGTCCTGCCTCATTGGCTCGCACAGCGTGCACCTGCTCGGTTACTTGTTCGATCCCGCCGATCCCGGGCTGGCGGCCGAATGCGCGAAGATCCGCGATTCGAGGGTTGAGCGCGCCCAGGGCATGGTGGCGCGGCTTCGCGCGCTCGGCGTTCCTGTTACCTGGCAACAGGTAACACAGATGGCGGCAGGCGGCACGGTTGGCCGGCCGCACGTCGCCCGGGCGATGCTCGCCACCGGTGCGATCAGGCGCTTCGACGAGGCGTTCACCGAGAACTGGATCGCGCCAGGCGGCCGTGCCTATGTGGGCAGGTATGCGCCGGCCCCGGCGCGGGCCATTGGCCTGGTGCGAGCCGCCGGAGGCGTGGCGGGCGTCGCCCACCCCAGAGGCGGGCGGGGCTGGCAGCTATCGACCGAGCGGCTCGCAGAGCTCAAGGCGGAAGGGCTGGCTGCGGTCGAAGTCGACCACCCGGATCACGATCAGGCGGAACGGGCCGCGTTGCGTCGGGAGGCGAGCGACCTTGACCTGCTGGTACTGGGGTCGAGTGACGATCACGGGAGCCTCACGGGTCACAGGATCGGCTGCGAGACGACGTCGCCGGGCGAATACGAGCGTCTGCGCGGGCTCGCGACCGGCACGAAACCCCTGCCAGGGCATCCCGGGTAAGCGCACCGCGCGCCCGGCTGGTGGCGGTGGGGCGGCGGCCCGGTTCAGGGCCGCTCGGGGAGCTTGCCTTCCCGCAGGAGCGGCATCGAACGGATGCGCTGCCCCGTTGCCGCGAAGATCGCGTTCGCCAGCGCGGGAGCGACGGCGATGAGCGGTGTCTCACCTGCGCCTGCGGGCGGGATGTCCTTGCGGTCGAGCAGAATCACTTCTATCGGCGGCGCGTCACTGAAGCGTGGTACCCGGTAGGTGGAAAGCGACGCATTGAGGATCGCGCCGTCGTCGAAATGTATGGCCTCGAATAGCGCACCGCCGAGCGCCATTACGGTTGCGCCCTCGATCTGGTTCACGACATTGTCCGGGTTGACGATCGCGCCGCAGTCATAGGCGGTGACGATTCGGTAGATGGACAGCCGGCCCTCCGGCGTAACGCTCACCTCGGCACATGTGGCGACGCGGCCGTCCTTCTCCATCCCGCACGCGATCCCGAGGCCATGCCCGTTCTCGCGGCCGGGCCCGTGCCCGCGCTGAGCGGAGCCGCCGCCCAACCAGGCCGCCCGCTGCGCCGCGGCGCGCAGCACCGCCGCCAGGCGGTCATCGTCCAGCTGCCAGAGCCGGAAGTCCAGCGGGTCAACGCCGAGTTCGTGCGCAACCTCGTCCATGTGCGACTCGCGGGCGAAGTTGTTCGTCGTCGCGGCGAGGGCACGATACGAGCCTTGCGGCAGCGGCGAGTGCGCTGGCTGAAAGGTGATCCGCTGGTTCGGCACCAGGTACGGGGTGCGGATTCCGGCCGCACCCCCATTGAGGTTGGTGAACTCCCATCCGGTGAGCTCGGCACCAGCGCCGTTACCTGCGCCCGGCCCCATATCACGCCCAAATCCGGCGTCTTCGCTGCTTTCCGCGCCGCTGGTGACGTCGATGACCGCCGCAGGCCTGAAGTAACCCCAGGTAAACTCCTCTTCCCTGCTCCATTGCACCTTGACGGGCCGGCCGGCGGCCCTGGCGAGCAGGGCTGCCTCCACAGCGACCGGGCCTGCGTGCTTGCCGCCAAAGCCGGAACCTGTCCAGGGCACAATCACGCGCACCCCGGCCTCGGGGACGCCGAGTGCCGCTGCGAGCTCCTGCCGTACCCCGAACGGCCGCTGGGTGCCCGTCCATAGCGTCAGCCGCCCGCCGGACCACTCAGCCACCGCCGCGCGCGGTTCGAGCGGTACGTGCGCGATATAGGCGGTGGTGTACGTCGCGGCTACCCGGGTGCCCGCAGACTCCAGAGCTGCCGTGGCGTCGCCGGTCTCATGGTTGAACGGCCCGCCCCAGCCTTCGGCGTCGCGTGGATGAGAACGCAGGTGCGCCGCAAGGACTTGCTCGCCGGGCTGCGGCGCCCGGTCCCACGCGGCGTCGATCAGCTCCAACGCGCGCGCGGCCGTAACCGGATCCGGGCCGGCCACCGCGGCGAACGAACCTTCGTGCACCACGACCACGCCAGGTACCGAGCGGGCCCGGCTGAGGTCCGCGTGGCGCAGCGTGGCGCCGTAGGCAGGCGGCCGCAGCACCTTCCCGTGCAGCATGCCGGGCAGTGTCAGGTCGGATGCGAAAGACCTCGCCCCGGTCACCGCGTCCGCCGCGAGCTTCAGCGTCGGCTGGCCGGCCGTGCGCCAGGCCAGGCGGTCCGCGACGGGCGTGTCCGCGGCGGCCGTTACGGTTTGCCGCCTACCGCGCAGCAGGTCACCATAGCCGACCGCAGTGCCAGTCGAATTATCCTTAACGGCGCCGCCGGTGGCACTCAGTAGGCCCGGGTCGACCTCGAGAGCTGTGGCCGCCATGGCGATCAGTGCGTGCCTCGCCGCCGCGGCGGCGGTGGCCAGTGCTTGCCCGGTGTCGGGCATCGAACGGCTGCCGAATGTGCCGATGTCGAACGGGCAGAGGTCCGTGTCGCCCAGCACCATCCGCACGGCACGCAACGGCACCCCGAGTTCCTCCGCAACCAGCATGGCGAGCGCGGTCCCGTTGTCCTGGCCGACGTCGACCTTGCCCGCGAAGGCGGTGACCGCGCCGTCCGCACCAACATGGATCCAAACGCCGCCATTGGCCCGCCATGGTCCTGCCCGGCCGCCCGTTGCGGGCGGCAGCACTGTTACCAGGCCGTCAGGAAGGACCTCGAAGTAGTCGCGCTCCTGCTGTTCCTGCAGGTCCCACGGCACCGCGGGACCAGCCGAAGCCTCCGCGTGCGCCGTGGACCACGCGGCGTGCGGCAGCCGTTCTGATTCCTTGGTTCGTCCGGCCTCGGCAGGTCGTGCGGCGCGGGCCCGTTCGGCGGTATCCGCGCCGCGGGCCGCCGCCCGCACCGCCCGCAGGATGCGCGGGTAGGCGCAGCACCTGCAGATGTTGCCGTCGAGGGCCCGGATGATCTGCGCGTCGTCTGGATCCGGCTGCTCGGCCAGCAGGGCCGCTGCCGCCAGAACCATCCCTGGCGTGCAGTAGCCGCACTGGGTCGCGCCCACGGCCACCAGCGCGTTCTGCACCGGGTGCAGTTGCCCGGGCGGTGTCAGCCCTTCTATCGTCGTCACGGCGGCGCCTGCCACCTCGGCCAACGGGGTGACGCAGGCACGTGCTGGCGCGCCATCGACCAAGACCGTGCAGGCGCCGCAGGCACCTACCGCGCAGCCGTATTTCGCGCCGGTCAGGCCAAGCTCCTCGCGCAGCAGGACAAGCAGGCTCCGGCCCGGTTCTGCCGGGGGGGCATGGAGCGTTCCGTTCACGGTCAGCTGGATCGGCTCGGGCATTACCCCATCCTCCCGCACGCCTGCGGGAAGAGCATTAGCCACTCCTGATGATCTGCCCAGGCAGCGGTGGAATTGCTGAGCCGGATCTGTGGCCTGTCCGTGGCCTGCTACTGTCGGCCCCGCTGTGCAACTGGCGGTCCGGCGCCGTCCGGGTCCGTTAAGCAGGGCCGTCCGGCGCCGCCGCCGTTGGAACCGCCGCCGTTGGAACCGCCGCTGCTGGCACCGCCGCGGCCGCCCGCGGCGGGCAAGTGCGGGAGGCAGCCGACGGGCAGGAAGTCGGCGGGAGGCAGCCGGCGGCAGGAAGCCGGAGAACGCGGAAGGAAGAAGCAAAGGTGACCACGCGCATTGATCGTGTCGTCTCGTCCGGGCTGTTGGTCGCTGACGGCGCAGGCAGCGCGGAAGGCGCTGCCAAGCAGGTGGAGAACAACACCTGGATCGTCGGTGACGACAACGAAGTGATCGTGATCGACGCGGCGCACGACGCCGCCGCCGTGCTCGACACGGTGGGGGACCGCGACGTTCTCGCGGTCATCTGCACGCACGGGCATGCGGACCACATTGCCGCGGCGGTCGAGGTCGCCGAGCGGGACGACGCGGAAATCGCGCTCCACCCGGACGACCGCCTGGCCTGGCGCGAGGTGTACCCAGATGAGGACCCAGACATCGACATGGCGGACGGCGGCAGCTTCGAGGTCGGCGATGTCCGGCTTGACGTGCTGCATACGCCCGGCCACAGCCGCGGCTCGGTTTGCATCTACGCCGAGGATCTCGGCGTCGTGTTCTCCGGTGACACGCTGCTCAAAGGCAGGCCCGGCCCTTACGGTGACGACTATCCGGATTTTCCCGTGCAGCTCACCTCGATTGGCGAGAACCTGCTCACCTTGCCCGCGAGCACTCGGGTGCTGCCCGGCCATGGTGATCAGACCACCGTCGCGGCCGAAGAGAAGCGGTTCGACTCCTGGGTGGCTGCGGGCCCCGCGGCGCTCATCACCGAGTAGCCGATCTCATCACACCCCCGAAGACAGGCACCGCTCACCGCCCGGTGATGGACACCGGCTGAGCACGGTCATCCACAGGTAGCGATCGTGTCGCGCGGAAGGCACCTGGGGTGCGCGAGGATGGGTGGATGGACCAGTTGGGTTTCGATGGCATGCCGCGGCGGCTCTACCCGTGTACGCCATCACGGCTCACGGCCTGGCTCGACTGCCCGCGCCGCTACCGGATGACCTATCTGGACCGGCCGCCGCCGCCCAAGGGTGCGCCGTGGGCGCACAACAGTCTCGGGGCGAGCGTGCACAACGCGCTGGCCGGGTGGTGGCGGCTGCCGCTGGCCGAGCGCACTCCCGTCGCCGCGGGCGCTCTGCTCGAGCGCGGCTGGATCACGGAGGGATTCGCCGACGCCGGGCAGGCGGCGAGCTACCGCGCGATCGCCCGCCAGATGGTCGAGGCGTATGCCGCTGGGCTCGATCCAGCCGACGAGCCTGTCGGCGTGGAGCGCACGGTGGCGACCAGGACGGACCGGATCGCGCTGTCCGGCAGGATCGACCGGCTCGACGACCGACCCGTAAACGGTGCGGGGAGGAACGGTATGGGGAGCAACGGCGCGGTGAGCAACGGCACGGTGAGTAGCGGTACAGAACTGGTCGTCGTGGACTATAAGAGTGGGCGGCATGTGCTCACCGTCGACGACGCACGAACCTCGATGCCGCTCGCGCTTTACGCCTTGGCTGCGGAGCGGGTCATGCGGCGCCCCTGCCGCCGTGTCGAACTGCACCACCTGCCGACCGGTCGGGTGCTCACCTGGGTGCACTCCGACGAGACGCTGAGCCGCCACCTGCGCAGGGCCACCGAGATCGCCGCCGAGTGCGCGGCGGCCGATGAGCGTTACCGCGCCGGGCTCACTTCGGATCGCTACGACGAAGTCTTCCCCCCGAACCCCCGACCCGCGTGCGGTTGGTGCGATTACCTGCGGCATTGCCCCGAGGGGCATGCGGCAGCCACGCCCCGCCTGCCGTGGGACGGCTTGGCCACGGTGGAGCCGGCCCTCAAGGACATGCCCTAGCCGGAGTTTCGTGTGCCCAGCAGCGTGGGTGCACAGCGATGACCAAGAGGTGGTCACGTTGAGGTGATCCACGCGCAAGCTCAGGCACCGGTCTGCACGGCCGATTCCGGGACGAGGGCTCGGGGGCTTCGGGATATGGCGGCCGGGGCACAGTGAACCGGCTCGCCTGGACCCCGATCCAGCGGCACACCCTGGTTCAAGGCGTGGCGTCTCTCGATGACCCCGTCCTGTCCGAGTACTGGAAACAGCGGCGCCGCAAGGTCAAACCCCCGCTCGATCAGCACCACGTCAAGCTGCTCGATCAGCAGCACGGCGCCTGCCCGATCTGCGGGGAGCCCCTCCTGCGCACCACACAACCACCACAATCCCCCGACGGGTGGGAGACCTGGTTCCTGCGGATCACCCGCATGGCGCTGGACGGACACCTCGCGACATCACTCACCTACCAGCACTCACCCGGCCCCGACCGGCGAACCCACCTCGTGCACACCACCTGCCGACGCGCCACCCAGACGCGACCGCGGAAGCCCCAACCAGCCTTCTGCATCTAACCGCCCTTCGCGGCTTGCTTGGGCCGTGTGCGCGGAAACGTGCATGCACGGTCCTGAGGGGGCCCCTGGCGCGGCAACGCGCCGGGGCTACCCGGCACACCGAGCACGCGGTCGTGGTGCGGACCTACGTCGAGCGGTGGCCGCGCAAGGACCGCCCGCCGGAGAAGGTGCTGATCATCGTGGTCGAGCCGGATGAGGAGACCCGGCACCGGTGCCCGCAGTGCGGGCAGCAGGGCAGGCCCG
>Ga0335079_10010869_pt1 | contig 10374 bp, 6 predicted proteins | sample Lox_Sample_33_FD_206719 | JGI IMG/M metagenome (GOLD analysis project Ga0335079, IMG submission 206719) | Soil microbial communities from Loxahatchee National Wildlife Refuge, Florida, United States - Lox_Sample_3.3 | ecosystem: Environmental > Terrestrial > Soil > Wetlands | place: USA: Florida...
GAGCAGTTCCAGGAGTTTGATCGCGTCGAGCTCGGGCTCATCGAGGCGCTGCGCGCGCTCAGGATGATCCACTACGCCGCGTGGCTCGCGCGCCGCTGGCACGACCCCGCCTTCCCGAAGGCCTTCCCGTGGTTCGCCGGTCCCCGCTACTGGGACGAGCATGTGCGTCAGCTCACGGAACAGCTCGATGCGCTAGGCGAGCCTCCGCTCCGGTTATAGTGCGGATCGGTACCCCAAGGACCTGGCAGGCCATGACGGCAGCATACGGCGCGCGGCGGATGGCGATGATCGCGGCACTCGCGGCCATCGCCTGCGTCACGACCGCCTGCCACTCGGGATCGTCGGACTCGACGCCAGGCTCCAAGAAGCCCTCGGCGAAGAAGCTCGTCACGCCGACCGAGCCGGCCATCGATCCCGCGGTCGCCGAAGCCAACCGCACGATGGCGTCGGGCGTGCCGATCGGCGCCAGCACCGCGCCGCTCGAGGTGCGATTTGACCTCGCGACCGTCCCGGTTCCCGGCGCGCCGTTCTCAATCGAGGTCGCGGTGCTGCCGGCGGCCCCGGCGCCGGTGCTGCGACTCGAGGTCACGGGCGGGGAGGGGCTGTCGATCCTCGATCCCGACAGCCCGGTCAGCTTCGAGAAGGTTCAGGCGGGTTCGGTGTCGCGGCTGCACGTGAAGGCGAGCGCGGCCGCGGTGGGCACGCGACTCGTGCAGGTGCGTGCGACGCTCGAGCTGCCCGACGGCCCCGAGTCGCGCACGTTCGCCTTTCCGGTCGTCATCGGCGCGGCCGCGCCGCCGCCGCCGCCGTCGCCGCCGCCGCCCGCGAAGCCGGCGGCGAAGACCGCCAAGAGCTGAGGCCGCTCCGGGCGCCACGGAGCCGCCGGCCGCGGGTATAATGGGCGGCTTTCCCGAGGGTCCCCCATCGCGGACCCGGCCGAGACCCTCCCCGTGATCTCCAACCTCCGCAACATCGCGATCATCGCGCACGTCGACCACGGCAAGACGACGCTGGTCGACCAGCTCCTGAAGCAGTCGCACACGCTCGATGCGCGTCGCATCGTTCCGGACCGCGTGATGGACTCTAACGACCTCGAGCGCGAGCGCGGCATCACGATCCTCGCCAAGAACACCGCGATCCGCTTCAACGAATACCGCATCAATATCGTCGATACGCCCGGGCACGCCGACTTCGGCGGCGAGGTCGAGCGGGTGCTGTCGATGGTCGACTCGGTGCTGCTCCTCGTCGACGCCGTCGACGGGCCGATGCCGCAGACGCGCTTCGTGACGCAGAAGGCCTTCCAGCACGGGCTGCGGCCGATCGTCGTGATCAACAAGATCGACCGCGACGAGGCGCGCCCGGGTTGGGTGCTCGACCAGACGTTCGATCTCTTCGACCGCCTGGGCGCGACGCACGAGCAGCTCGACTTCCCGGTCGTCTATGCCTCGGCGCTGCGGGGCTTCGCGTCGCTCGACCCCGAGCGCCGCGGCGGCGACATGCAGGCGCTGTTCGAGGCGATCGTCGCGCATTGCCCGCCGCCCGAGGTGGACGCGGCCGGCCCGTTGCAGCTGCAGGTCAGCCAGCTCGACTACTCGAGCTACGTCGGGACGATCGGCATCGGCCGCATCACCCGCGGCACGATCCGCCGCAACATGGCGGTCGCGGTCGTCGGGCGCGACGGCGAGGTCCGCAGCGCGCGCATCGGCCAGGTGCTCGGTTTCCTCGGCCTCGAGCGCATCGAGGTCGAGGAGGCGGGGGCGGGCGACATCGTCGCCTTCGCCGGCATCGAGGCGCCGAAGATCTCGGACACGATCTGCGACCCCGAGCACATCGACCCGCTGCCGACGCTCGTCGTCGACGAGCCGACGATCAGCATGACCTTCGAGACCAACACCTCGCCGTTCTTCGGGAAGGAGGGGAAGTTCGTCACCAGCCGGCAGCTGCGGGAGCGGCTGCAGCGCGAGATCCTGCACAACGTCGCGCTGCGCGTCGAGGACATGGACGATCCGGACAAGTTCAAGGTCTACGGGCGCGGCGAGCTGCACTTGGGCGTGCTGATCGAGAACATGCGCCGCGAGGGCTACGAGCTCGCGGTGTCGCGGCCCCAGGTCGTCGTGCGGATGGTCGACGGCGTGCGCCAGGAGCCCTGGGAGCAGGTCACGATCGACATCGAGGAGCGCTCGCAGGGCGCCGTGATGCAGGCGCTCGGGGAGCGCGGCGCGCAGCTGACCAACATGGGCAACGACGGCCGCGGGCGCGTGCGCCTCGAGTACATGATGCCCTCGCGCGGGCTGATCGGCTTCCAGACGGAGTTTCGCACGCTGACCTCCGGCACCGGACTGCTGTATCACGTGTTCGATCACTACGGACCGGTCGTCGAGAAGACGCTCGCGCAGCGCACGCTCGGCGTGCTGGTGTCGAACGGCGAGGGCGAGGCGCTCGCGTATTCGCTGTTCAACCTGCAGGAGCGCGGGCGGCTGTTCATCGGGCCGGGCGATGCGGTCTACGAGGGGCAGGTCATCGGCATCCACAGCCGCGACAACGACCTCGTCGTCAATCCGCTGAAGGGCAAGAAGCTCACCAACATCCGCGCCGCGGGCAAGGACGAGAACGTGATCCTGACGCCGGCGCTCAGGTTCACGCTCGAGCAGGCGATGGAGTTCATCGACGACGACGAACTCGTCGAGGTGACGCCAAGCAACATAAGATTGCGCAAGCGGTTCCTGAAGGAACACGAGCGGCGCCGCTCGGAGCGCGCCGAGACCTGACGAAATCTCTGCGCTCCCGTAGACTGGCGGTTGGCTGGGGCCAGCGAGGGGAATCCGTGAGTAAAGAGCCTGCTCTGCGCTGTGCGATGGCGGCGATCCTGATCGGCGGCCTGCTGGGCGGGGCCGGGGCGCGCTGCGCCGAGCTCATCGAGGAACTCAAGACCCCGCACAACGACTGGTCCGTGTTCGCCGGCGCGACCTACACCGACAATGCGACGCTGACGCCGAACGGACCGGACGACACGATCGCGACCGCCGGCCTCGCCGTGTCGCTGTTCCAGAGCGTGCCGCGCATCCGCGCGAGCCTCGACGGCTCGCTGTACTACACCGACTATCTGCACCACACGTACAAGAGCGACGTGTTCGGCGGCGTCTCCGGCAGCGCCGCGCTCTTCATCGTGCCCGAGCGCTTCTCGTGGTACCTCGACGATGTGTACGGCCAGGTGACCGCGAACGCGCTCGCGCCGTCGACGCCCGGCAACCGCGTCAACGCCAACACCTTCGCGACCGGCCCCGACCTCAGCATTCCGCTCGGCCAGACCATCGAGCTGACCGCTGCCGGCCGCTACGAGGAAACGAACTTCGGCCACAACCAGTACCTGCTCAGCAACTTCGACGACCACCGCCTGCAGGGCAGGCTCGGGCTCGACGGCCATCCGAGCCAGGCGAGCACGGTCGGCCTCGAGGCCGACTACTCGCGCGTCGAGTACCAGGCCGCGAGCTCGGCGTTCTACGACCAGTCGGACCTCTACCTCGAGTACATCGCGCGCCTGACGCGCGGCGGCGTCGAGCTGCAGGCCGGCGCGACGCGCATCAAGCAGTTCGGCGCCGAGGAGACCTCGCCGCTGATCCGCATCACCGCCTACCGCCAGATCCTGCCGTCGTGGAGCCTCAACTTCGGCGCCTCGCGCGAGTTCGGCAACGCGACCGACATCTTCCGCGCCGCCGCCGATTCCGGACGCGTCGTGGGCGGCACCGTGGTCGTGGCGCCGAGCGGCCCGCCGGTCGGCGGTGGCACCACGAGCGACCAGAACCTGACGCTCAGCGTCCTCAGGCGCGACGAGCTGCGCCTGTCGCTCGACTTCAAGCGGCCGCGCACGCAGGTGACCTTCGCGACCACCTACGGCCGCGAGCGCGCCGCGGAGGGGCCCTCGGACGTCGACCGCGACTTCTCGACGGTGTCATTCGTCGCCTCGCGCGTCCTCAGGCCGACGATGGAGGCCCACCTTGGCGGCGGCTACGAGCGGCGTGTGCCGCAAGGCCCGACGATTCCCGGCGACCACACGACGACCGCCGACGCCGGTCTCGACGCGCGCATGAGCTCGACTCTGACGATGAACCTCTCGTACCGGCACGAGAGCCGCAGCACCGATCTCGGCGGCATCCCGTACCGCGTGAACTACGTCTATCTGGGGCTCAGCTACGCGCCGCACGGGCGCGCCCTGACGCAGTAAATCCCGGGCTCCGGGCACCCGGCGACCGCCGCCGGCGCCGCGGCGCCGGGGACGGGCCGCGCGGGCCGCCACGGGCGCGCCGAACCGCGACCCCGTTCACACCCGGGCCTAGGGGTTAACCCTAACATCGTCAAATCGTCCGTCGCCTTGGCTGGCAGGGTTGCCTGGCCTTATGTCGTCGTCCCGTAGCCCTTCCCGCATCATTCCTCTGCCGCGGAACTCCGCGACGGGCGGGTCAGGGGACGACGCCAGCGACACCATCAGCGCGGTCAATCCAACGGCCTCGACGACCCTCCCGAGCGGCTACTCGGGGCGCTTCCCGTCGATCAACCGCACGCTCGCGCGGCACCTTCGCGACGCGACCGTCGATGGCGAGCTCAGCATCGACAAGCTGATCGAGTCGGCGACCATTTACTACGATCAGGTCGACGAGGAGCGCCGCGGCATCGTGCGCTCGATGCAGCTGATGTCGGACGAGGCGCAGGAGCTGACGCGCGAGCTGCGCGAGCAGACGGCGAGCCAGCTGCAGGCGATTCTCGACCACGTCAAGGACGTGATCCTGACCGTCGATGCGAGCGGCTACATCGAGTCGTTCAACCCGACCGGCGAGCGCGTGTTCGGCTACTCCCAGGCCGAGATCATCGGCCGGCCGCTCGCGTTCCTGCTGCCCGACCTCGGCGCCGGCAGCACCAAGATCCCCGAGCGCCTCGAGCAGCTCGCGCTCGAGAGCGACGATACCCACGTCGACCTTGCCACCCACGAGACGACCGGCCGGGCCAAAAGCGGCGAGCGCTTCGCCGCCGAGCTCGCGGTGTCGAAGGCGCGCGTCGGCCGCAAGGTCGTGTACGTGCTGTGCCTGCGCGACGCGACCGAGCGCAAGCTCGCCGAGGGCGCGACGCGCGAGAGCGAGGCCCGCTACCGGCTGCTCGTCGAGAACGCGCCCGAGGCGATCGTCGTGCTCGACGTCGACCGCGGCCGCTTTGTCGACTGCAACGACCACGCGCTGCGCTTCTTCAAGATGGAGCGCACGCAGCTGCTCTCCGCCGGCGCCGAGCAGATCAGCCCGGCGTTCCAGGCCGACGGCACGCCCTCGTTCGGCGTCGTGCGCGGCTACATCGACCGCGCGCTCTCGGGCGAGACGCCGGTGTTCGAGTGGGTGCACCTCGACGCCAACGGCAAGGAGCTGCCGTGCGAGGTGCGGCTCGTGGGCCTGCCGAGCGCCGGGCGGCGGCTGGTGCGCGGCTCGATCACCGACATCTCCGAGCGCAAGCGCTCCGAGGTCTATGCCGCCGGCGAGCGGCGCGTGCTCGAGCGCCTGGCGTCGAACGCCTCGCTTGAGTCGGCGCTCGAGGCGATCACCGACGTCATCGAGAAGCTGCACCCCGGCGACCGGTGCACGATCCGCCTCCTCGAGGACGACGGCATGCTGCGCCACGTCGCGGCCGCGCACCTGCCGCGCGAGTTCTGCCAGGCGATGCACGAGGTGCCGGTCGACCTGCGCTTCGGCTCGTGCGCGGCGGCCGTCTACCTGTCGCGCCAGGTCATCGTCGCCGACATCTCGACCGACCCCTTCTGGGAATACCGGCGCGAGGCGGCGCTGCGCTCGGGGCTGCGCGCCTGCTGGTCGAACCCGATCCGCGCCTCGGACGGCAGCGTCATCGGCACGCTCGCGGTCTACCTCAACTCGCCGTGCGCGCCGGCCGGGCGCGATGCGGAGCTCATGGCGCGGATGTCACAGCTCGCCGGCATCGCGATCGAGCGGCGTCGCGCCGAGTCGGCGCTCAGGGTCAGCGAGGCGCGCTTTCGCGGCCTCTTCGAGCACGTCGTCGAGGGCGTCTACCAGGCCGATGCGAGCGGGCGCCTCAAGGAGGCGAACCCGGCGCTCGTGCGCATGCTCGGTTTCGAGAGCGCCGCCGAGCTGATGGCGCTCGAGACGACGCGCGACCTCTACCTCTACCAGGAAGTGCACGCCGAGATCCGCGCGCGGCTCATGCGCGACGGCGAGATCCGCAACGCCGAGTACGAGCTCAAGCGTCCCGACTCAAGGGTCATCACCGTCGTCGAGAACGCGCGCGTCGTGCGCGACGCGGCCGGGACCGTGCAGGGCTTCGAGGGCTCGCTGTGGGACATCACCGAGCGGCGGCGCGCCGAGCTCGCCGTGCACGCCGAGAAGGAGCGGGCGCAGGTGACGCTGCAGTCGATCGGCGACGCGGTCATCACGACCGACGCCGCGGGCGTCATCGACTACCTGAACCCCGTCGCCGAGCAGCTGACCGGCTGGGCGCTCGAGGAGGCGCGCGGGCAGGCGATCGACGCGGTGCTCAGGGTCGTCAACGAGGCCAACCAGGAGAGCGCCGACAACCTCGTGGCGCGCTGCCTCAAGGAAGGCCGCGTGATCCTCGGCAACGACCAGGCGGCGCTCGTCGCGCGCAACGGCCGCGAGGTCGCGATCCAGAACTCGGCCGCGCCGATCCGTGACCGCGAGGGCCGCCAGCTGGGCACCGTGGTCGTGTTCCGCGACGTCAGCCGCGAGCGGCGCCTGCGGCGCGCGCTCTCGTACCAGGCGACCCACGATGCGCTGACGGGGCTCCTCAACCGCCGCGAGTTCGAGCATCGCCTGCACTCGGCGCTCGCCGAGACGCGCGGCGATTCACCGATCGTGCACGCGCTCGTGTACGTCGACCTCGACCAGTTCAAGGTCGTCAACGACACCTGCGGTCACCCGGCGGGCGACCGGTTGCTCAAGCAGATCACGAGCCTGCTGCAGACGCGCGTCAGGACGAGCGATACGCTCGCGCGCCTCGGTGGCGATGAGTTCGGCATCCTGCTGCAGGATTGCGGGCTCGAGCAGGCGATGAAGATCGCCGAGGGCCTGCGGCAGTCGATCCGCGAGTTCCGCTACGAATGGTCGGGCCAGCAGCTCACGATCGGCGCCTCAATCGGCATCGTCGGCATCGACAAGAGCAGCGACTCGGTGGCGGCCGTCATGAGCGCGGTCGACGTCGCGTGCTACGCGGCCAAGGACGGCGGGCGCAACCGCGTGCACGTCTACGAAGCCGACAACGTCCCGGCACGCCACAAGGAGATGCAGTGGGTGTCGCGGTTGCAGCGCGCCTCCGACGACGGGCGCCTCGAGATCTTCTACCAGCCGATCCTGCCGATCGGCCGCAACAAGGACCCTAAGCAGCACTACGAGCTCCTGCTGCGGATGCGCGACGAGGCCGGCAACCTCGTGCAGCCGATCGAGTTCATCCCGGCGGCCGAGCGCTACAACATGATGCCGGCGATCGACCGCTGGGTCGTCAAGCACGTGCTCTCGACGGTGCTCGCGCGCGGCCGGGTCGGCGAGCACGCGACCTTCGCGATCAACCTGTCGGGCACGACGCTGTCGGACGAGGGCTTCCTCGAGTTCCTGCTGGGCGAGCTCTCGGCGATCGACATCCGGCCGGGGTCGCTGTGCTTCGAGATCACCGAGACCGCGGCGATCGCCTCGCTCTCGAACGTCGTCTACTTCATGCGCGAGCTCAGGGACCGCGGCGTGCTGTTCGCGCTCGATGACTTCGGCTCGGGCCTCTCGTCCTTCTCCTACCTCAAGAACCTGCCGGTCGAGTTCCTGAAGATCGACGGCCAGTTCGTCGAGAACGTCTACCGCGACCCCGTCGACCGCAGCATGGTCGAGGCGATCTGCCAGGTCGCGCGCGCGATGGGCATCCGCACGATCGCCGAGCGCGTCGAGACCAAGGACGTCCTGCAGGCGCTCTCCGAGATCGGCGTCGACTACGCCCAGGGCTTCCTGATCGCGAAGCCCGAGCCCATCGCCGGGCTCGAGACGGCACTGAAGCGCGGCCACCGCTGCTGAGCGAGGGCGTTCGGTCTCGTCTAGAATGACCGGGCCTCCTCCTCGGGCCCCCGCTCATCGTGCCGACCGACGCCGCTCGCGCCCCGCATCGCCCGTCCGCCGACACCCGGCCGCGACTGCTGGGGCGCAACGACCCGCCACCCTTCGAGGTCCACCACCGGGGCGGGCGCGCGCCGGTGCTGATCGTCTGCGACCACGCGAGCCGCGCGATCCCCGAGAGCCTCGCGAGGCTCGGACTTCCGGACGAGGCGACCTGGCGCCACATCGCCTGGGACATCGGTGCCGCGGAGCTGGCGCGCGCGCTCAGCACCCGGCTCGACGCGCCGGCCGTGCTCGCGGGCTACTCGCGGCTCGTCGTCGACTGCAACCGAAGGCTCGAGGACCCGAGCTGTTTCGTCGCGGTCGGCGACGGCCAGCGGATCCCCGGCAACGAGCGGCTCACGGACCTCGACAAGCGCGAGCGCGCCGCCGCCTGCTACGAGCCGTACCACAAGGCGATCGCGACGCGCCTCGCCGAGTGGCAGCACACCGGCACGGTGCCGGCGCTGATCGCGGTGCACAGCTTCACGCCGGTGCTCGGCACGGAGCCGAGGCCCTGGAACGTCGGGATCCTGTGGGATTCGGATCCGAGGCTCGCGGTGCCGCTCCTTGCGCGGCTGCGAGCATTGAAGGGCCTCGCGGTCGGGGACAACCAGCCTTACTCGGGACGCCACCCGTCCGACTACACGGTCGACCACCACGCCGAGAGCGCAGGCCTGCCGCACGTCTGCCTCGAGATACGGCAGGATGAGCTGCTGACGCCGGCCGGGATCGCGCGCTGGGCCGAGGTGCTCGGCACGATACTCGCCGACCTGCTCGCGGATCCTGCGCTCTACGCGGTCTGGCAGGCGCCCGAACACCGGAGGTGATCGATGCCGAAGGAGCCGCCATTCACGGTCGGGATCGAGGAGGAGTACCTCCTCGTGAACCTGCATACCCGCGACCTCGACAACGACCCTCCGCACAGCCTCGTCGAGGAGTGCCACCAGCTGGGCGGCGGGCAGGTGAGCCCGGAGTTCCTGCGCTCGCAGATCGAGATCGGCACCCGGGTGTGCCGCACGATCCCGGAGGCCAAGGAGGACCTGAAGCGCCTGAGGAAGACCGTCGTCGAGGTCGCCAATCACCACGGCCTCGCGCCGATCGCGGCCTCGACGCACCCCTTCGCGCGCACGATCGAGCAGCGCCACACCGACAAGGACCGCTACGTCGCGCTCGCCAAGGAAATGCAGGCCGCGGCGCGGCGCATGCTGATCTGCGGCATGCACGTGCACGTCGGGATCGACGACAACGAGCAGCGCATCGACCTGATGAACCAGCTCTCGTACTTCCTGCCGCACTTCCTGTCGCTGTCGACCTCCTCGCCGTTCTGGGAGGGGGAGCAGACGGGCTTTAAGTCCTTCCGCCTGACGATCTTCAACGCGCTGCCGCGCACCGGGCTTCCGGAGCGCTTCGCGAGCTGGGCCGAGTACCAGCGCCACATCGACACGCTGATCCGCACCGGCCTCATCCAGGACACCTCGAAGATCTGGTGGGACATGCGCCCGAGCTGGCGCTACCCCACGCTCGAGACCCGGATCATGGACTGCTGCACGAGCGTCGAGGACTCCGCGTGCCTCGCCGCGCTCGTGCAGGCGACGCTCCGGATGCTCTACAGGTTGAGAACCCAGAACCAGCAGTGGCGGATGTACCCCGACATGCTGCTCGCGGAGAACCGCTGGCGCGCGATGCGCTACGGCTTCGACGAGGGACTCCTGGACCTCGCGCGCGCCGAGCTCGTGCCGTTCCCGGAGTTGCTCGAGGAACTCCTCGAGCTCATCCACGAGGATGCCGTCGCGCTCGACTGCGTGACGGAGGTCGAGCACGCGCGCACGATCGTCAGGCGCGGCACGAGTGCGCACCGCCAGGTGCGCGTCTGGGACGAGGCGCGCCGCGCCGGTGCGAGCGAGCGCGAGGCCCACGCCGCGGTCGTCGACTGGCTGGTGCGCGAGACCGCGAGCGGCCTCGGCTGAGCGAACGCGATGCTGCGCGCGAAGGAGGCGAGGCGTCTCTCGGTGGCGCCGACGATCGGCTGGACGCGCAAAATGGGTTTGCCCCGAGATTCAACTGGTCAGGCCCGCCGAACGGGCCCCATCCCCCGTACGTCTCCTCGACGACTCCGGACCCGCCAGGTGCTCCGGGCCCAAAGCTTGTCTTGGTCCCTGGGAAATATATACTAGTAATATATATCTACTCGGAGTACCGAATTGAAGACCGC
>Ga0335079_10010870_pt1 | contig 10373 bp, 10 predicted proteins | sample Lox_Sample_33_FD_206719 | JGI IMG/M metagenome (GOLD analysis project Ga0335079, IMG submission 206719) | Soil microbial communities from Loxahatchee National Wildlife Refuge, Florida, United States - Lox_Sample_3.3 | ecosystem: Environmental > Terrestrial > Soil > Wetlands | place: USA...
ACATCACTTTGTCATGCGCCGGCACCTGCTTGCGCCCGTCGCCGCCGTCCAGCGCTTCCACCCACGTAAGCGTCGCCGGATCGGTCGATTTCCAGGTAATGTCCCGCGGCCACAGTGGAACGTGACCAACTGGAATGTTGTCTTCGAGCGGCATGCTCGCAACTTTGTAATCTACTTTTCCGCTCAGATCCCACACTTCGATGTCGTGCGGGAACGATGTGTACGTCAGTAGGAATGAGTAGTGTCCGTCTTGCCTGTGCAGCCGCGTGACGAGAACGTGCTTCCCATCCGGTGAGGGACTTGCGCCAGCATAAATTCCCGGCTTGCCAACCGGCGTAATCTTTCCGCTCGCCAAATCCACGATGGCAAGCTGCGAGCGTGCGTAGTAATCGAACACGTCTTCGTCATGGGCGTTCATCAGCAAATCTTCAAATGTTTCCACCGCCGTCTTTACGCCGATGCTTTCCTCGACGTGCGGGCCCACGGGAACTCTCGGCTCCGCCGGAGGATGTGTTGTCGCGCGATCGGCAGGCACCGTCTTGCAAAGCATCTGCGTGCTGCCACCAAGCCAATCGCATCCGCCAACACCACCTCCGCCTCCGCCTCGCCCGCCGCCCCCACCCGGAAGGACGGTGTTCGTATGCAATCCCTCGATAATGTGAACCGCACCTGTCGTGTCGCCAACCCACACTACCGTTGCGGCGCGTGTCGTTTGCGCAAAAACGAAGTGCTTGCCATCCGGTGACCATCGCAGCGCGGTAAATCGTCCGTCTGCGGGCAGCGCAAGTTTGTGTTCGCTGCCATCGGACACGCGTTTCAGCACGAAATCGTTCACAGCCGCCGGCGTGTGTGGTCCGCTCGTCAATGGATTGATGCGCAACCCCGCGATGCGCAGCATTGGCTCGGACATGTCCGCGATCGTCGGCGGCCCCATCGAGCGGTACAGCACAACAAATTCGCCCGACGGGCTGACGCTCCCCACAGGCGTCGCCGGCGCGTTCAAGACTTTTTCAATATTTGCGGGCGGCTTTTGATATTGGGCCTCCGCCGGCGCTCCCAAAAATGCCGTGCCCAACACCATGCATGCGGCGACAATTGCCGCAATTCGCAGCCGGCTCACACGCTTCACCCAAAGAATTCCACTCATCGACGCACCTCCACGGCGAAGTCTGCCACTTGAATGTGATGGATGGCAACCACTGTCAGGGAGAAAGACGAGCCGCGGCGCCGTCCGGTTTCGCACGCTTGCCCGCCAAACAGCTTTTACGAGGTCTTCCGCATGCGCTGGTAAATCTTCGCGTCCACGAAAAGATTGAAAAGCGCCGGGTCCAGCTCTTTGTCCCGGACGGACATTTCGAGGATGCCAAGCGCGCGCTCTGCCGAAACCGCTTTTTTGTAGGGCCGGTCCGAAGCTGACAGCGCGTCAAAAATATCGCACACCGTCATGATTTTTGCCTGCACCGGAATTTCATCGCCCTTCAACTGATACGGATAGCCAGTGCCGTTGAGCTTCTCGTGGTGTGCGCGCGCGATCTTGGGAATGCCGCGGATTTCGCGCGTCCACGGAATCTGCATCAGGAAATTAAAACTGTGCACCACATGAGATTCGATCTGTTGCCTTTCCGCCGGGTCAAGGCTTCCCTGCGGAATCGAGAGAAAGCGGATCTCCTCTGCGGTCAGCAAGTTTCGCTGCAGTCCACGCGGATCCGCATATGTAGCGCGCCCAATTTCAATCAAGCGGTCGAAATTCCCTTCGGGAAGCACAGTCGGTTCGTTGGCCTGCAAGACGAATTGATAGGCGTCGTCCAACTCCGCCAGTTTTTCGCGCAACTCGCGCTCGAGATTTTCGATTTCAATCTGCGCACGCTCCGTTCCGCGGCGCAAAACCGCGTCGAGCTTCAGTTTCTCATAGCGTGCCTCGATCTCCTTGCGGACATAATCAAAGCGCGTCTCGACAACCGTCAATTGCGCCGGATAAAGTTTCTTCGCTTTGACGAGCACTTCCTCTTTCACCGCGACCTTGCCGAAATCATGCAGCAGCGCCGCGTAACGAATCTCCTTCATCTGTTCTCGCGAGAATCGCACTTGCGCGTATGCGCCAGCTTCCGCACGGTCCACGGCTTCCGCCAGCCCGCAGGTCATTTCCGAAACGCGATAAGAATGTCCCGAGGTTGTTGGGTCGCGCTGCTCGATGGCCGTCACCGCCGCCTGCACAAATCCCTCGAACAGAGTTTCGATATCCTGGTAAAGCTTGCTGTTCTCATAGCTGACGGCGGCTTGCGACGCGAGTGACATTGCGAACTGAATCGCACGCGCGCCGAATGGCTGAACAATCCGTTTAGTGATTGTCGCGCCCTTCAGCTTTACTCTTGGATTGCGCTTGGAATTGATCAACTGCAGCACGCCCAGCACTTCCCCTTTTGCGTTTTTCATCGGCAGCGTCAGCAGCGATCGCGTGCGGTATCCGAACTCGCGATCAAACTGCGTGTTCAACTTGTAAGGCGCCCCCGAGGGGACGTGGTAAGCGTCCCGCAAGTGCAATGGCTCTCCATTCAATGCGACGTACCCAGCGATGGACTCCTCCGAAATCGGCATGGTGAGTTCCCGCTTCGGCAGTTCCACGCTGTCATTTTGCGAAAGTTTGAAGCGCAGATAGCGATGCTCCACTCCGGGTGACTTCGCGTCGGCCCGTTTTTCTTCCACCAGGTAGATCGAGCCGGCGTCCGCGTTCGTCATTTCGCGTGCCTCGGTCAAAATCATTTCGAGCACCTCGTCCGTGTCATGCATCGAGGAAAGGGCGATCCCAATCCGATGTAGCTGTTGCATTTCCTTTTCGGCCCGCTTCACTTCCTCATTGGCGGCGGCGCGCTGATCCGCTAATTCCAGGCTTTCAAACGCTGCATCCAGGGTTTTCTCGACGAGCGGGCGTGATGCGTTTCGCGGCAGCCACGCGAACCATTCCATGGCGCGCGCTCGGCCGGGTGCCTTCGCCTCAATCGTCCCTACAAACCGCATGGACGCAAATTCCTTGCTGAATTCTCGAAGGCGTGTCAGGTCATCCTGCGCAGGATCAACCAAGCAAACGATGTGATTCTTGCTTTGACTGCTAATTTTGCGGAGGTCTTCAACCGCGGGGATTTCCTTGCGGACCTTGTAGCGCTTCTGTAGCCATCCGGCCCAGCGTCTGTGGACACTTCCCGGCGTGAACCACACTTGCTTGAGAGAGGGCATGGACCCGATCGCCTTCGAGCAATTTCAGTATAGCCAATCGCCCGTAGCCGGATAGCAGTACCTCTCGCTTTTGTATCCCGCCCGTCACCCCGGCTTGCGCCCGGTGCCCTGCTTTGTTAGCCTGCCACCCGGAAGAGGCCTCCTTTGCGCATGGATGTAGGTTCGCGCACCGATGGCGGGCGCGTCCGGGAAAACAACGAGGATTCGTTTCTCGTGGTCGCCCCGATAAATCTATTCATTGTCTCCGACGGAATGGGCGGCGAAGCTCACGGCGAAGTCGCGAGCGCCATCGCCGTTCAGACCATCGGTGAATATTGCCAGGCCGACGGTGCGGACCCGTCCGCCGCCCCCATCGGCGAAGCGCGCCCCGGGCTTTCCGCGCAAACGAACCGCCTGCTTAGCGCCGTCGCCCTGGCGAACCGACGTATTCACGAAGCTTCCGAACGCGACCCCGATGACCGCGGCATGGGAGCGACAGTTGTCGCCGCGTGGCTCGACGAGCTGAAGCTCAGCCTCGTCCATGTGGGCGATAGCCGCGTCTATCTGCTTCGCGCGGGCGCCCTTCAACAATTGACCGCCGATCATTCGCTTGTCGCGGAACAAGTTCGCCGCGGCTATATCACGCCCCAGCAAGCCGAATTGAGCGAATTGCAGAATGTCTTGACCCGTGCGCTCGGCCCGCACGATGAAATCGAGATCGACGCCGCCGAACACACCCTACAGCCCGGCGACACGCTCATCCTCTGCACGGACGGCGTCACGCGAATGGTCTCCGATGAAGAGATTGCAAGCACTCTCCTCACAACGCCCGGAGCGCAAGCTGCCGCGGATCACATCGTCGAATTGGCGAATGAAAATGGCGGCGTGGACAACTCAACCGTCATCATCGTCAGCATCACGCCGGACAACGACGGCCTGCTCGATAAATTCAAACTCTGGCGCCGCGACTGAACCAGATTCTTTGGTCACTTTGTCTTTACAAATCAACAGGGTCAGTACTTGATTCCTTTCATGCAAACTGAGGCGGCGCTAGAATGCCTCGACTGGGACGATAGAATGCCTGGTGCATTGCGTGCTTTCCGTATCTCAGCGGTGGACAAAAATATAGAGTGGGCACGTGGAGGAAAGCGTATCAAGAATCCCTTTTGGGCTTGCTATCAAGTCCCGGACAGTTTGGCTCTAAGCAGGGTTTGTGAATCTATTTAGCGGAATTCAATACCTGTTGTTTGTCGCCATCGTCACCATTCTGGTGAAGCCTTTGGGCGGCTATGTGGAGCGGGTCTTTTCCAGGAAACAAACCGCGCTTGATCGTCTATGCCTCCCAGTTGAGAAGCTTGTTTGTCGCGTTACTGGCGTTAATTCTGATGTGGAGATGTCCGGAAAAGAATATGTGACGTGTTTCATATTCTTTGGCCTTGCCGGTACACTCCTGTTGTATGTAATCCTCAGAACGCAGCAGTTTCTGCCCTGGTTTTTCCCTCAGTACCACACGACGCCCTTATCTCCCGATCTTGCCCTGAATACGGCAGTCAGCTTTTCGACGACTACCACGTGGCAAGCCTACTCCGGCGAAAACACCATGACTTACTTCAGTCAGATTGTGGGCCTCAGCGCTCAAAACTTTTTGGCCGGCGCCGCAGGGTTAGCCATGGGCATTGCTTTTATCCGCGGCCTTGCGCGGCAACTCTCCGGATCGCTCGGCAACTTTTGGGTTGATCTGACGCGCGCCCTGCTATGGATCCTTTTACCAGGCGCATTAATAGGAGCCATGTTGCTAGTCTGGCAGGGTGTTCCGATGAACTTTCATCCATATGCAGTCGTCACGAACGTGGAGGGCGCCAAGCAGGTGATTCCGCAAGGGCCTGTGGGAGCCTTGGAAATCATCAAAAACCTCGGCACGAATGGCGGCGGGTTCTTTAACGCGAATGGTGCTCATCCCTATGAGAACCCGACCCCGTTCACAAATTTCATCGAAATGCTTTCAATCGTCCTTCTGCCAGCGGCATTGACGAACACTTTCGGCAGAATGGTCGGCCATCCCCGGCAGGGCTGGCTTTTCTATTGGGTGATGGTGTTTCTCTTCTGTTCCGGACTCCTCTTCGTTCATCGCTTTGAACAACGGGCTGATCCTCACTTCGCGAATGTGGATTTCCGAATTAGTCGCTTCCAGTCCGGTGGAAATATGGAGGGGAAGGAAGTGCGCTTCGGCATCGGCGCTTCGACGCTTACAGCTGTCGTCACTTCAAACACGGCCACGGGTTCCTACAACTCGATGCACGACAGTTACACCTCGCTCGGCGGCATGGTTTTGCTCGTCAATATGCTGCTCGGGGAGCTCGTGTTCGGTGGTTTGGGGACCGGTCTTTTCAGTATGGTCATGGCAGCCGCAATTGCCGTGTTTTTGGCGGGTCTGATGGTTGGGCGCACGCCCGAGTATTTGGGAAAGAAAATAGGGCCCGCCGAAAACAAAATGATCATGCTCTTCGCACTGGCCGCACCGCTGTTCGTCCTTCCACTCACAGCGATTGCCGTAAGCACCAAGGCAGGTTTGGCAGGATTGACCACCAATACCGGCCCGCATGGTTTTACGGAGATTTTGTTTGCCTATGCTTCCTGCTTCGCAAACAATGGCCAAAATTTTGTCGGGCTGAGTGTGAACACTCCCTTTTACAATCTCACCACAGCATTGGCGATGCTGGCGGGCAGATTTGCCTTGGCGGTTCCTGCATTGGGATTGGCAGCCTTATTTGGCCGCCAGAGAATTACGCCAAAATCCTTGGGAACCCTTCCCACGGATTCTCTTTCGTTTGGATTCCTGCTCACAATTTGTCTGATCCTGATCGTGGCGCTGAGCTACCTCCCAGCCGTAGCACTCGGTCCCGTGCTTGAACGATTGGTGTTTGGAAGATAAAGTGCCTGGCAAATCGCCCTTTCAACCCACTCCGAACCGTTGCAGCAATTTCCGGCTGCGAGCCTTCATCGCGGGTGTTCCAGCGCGGCTGGCCTCGCGCAGAATTTCAATCACTCTTGGGCGAAGGATTGCGTCACCCTGCGCCAACTCCGCCAATCCTTGCAGCGCGAATGTCTTCAATATTGAACTTCGATCCTCGAGGTAGGAATTCAACGACGATATCGCGAGTTCGCGTTCCTTCGCGCTCAATGCCAGCCGCGGAATCATCGCCGCAAGGTGCCAGCGCATTTCCTGTTCCGTGGCCTCAGCCATCAAACCCAGCAGTTCCTTCTTATACGGCGCGAGTAATTCACTTTTCTCGCGCGTGACTTTCTCAGCCGCGTCCGCAGCCCGCATCCGCACCAGCGAATTTTCGGACCACAATCCCGCCATCAATTTGGGAAACAATCGCGGATTCCTGGCAACCATCGCCGCCGCTTTCTCGGAGCGGCCAATCGACCGCCGGTCTCCGCCTTCAAGCAGAGACAGGATGTTCTTTGTAGGCATCGAGAGGGGCTACTTCACCGAATTTCTAGTGTGCGCCTATCCCGGCGGCCAGCGCATCGCGCGCCCGCCGAGCAAATGCAAATGGAGATGATCCACGGTCTGTCCCGCGCCAGCGCCATTATTGAAAATCGTTCTATAACCGCCGACGATTCCGCTGTCGGCCGCGAGCTGTTTCGCCACAAGCAATACGCGACCGAGTAGCGCAGCATCCGCGGGTTCTGCGTCGTCAAGCGAGACCATATGCTTGCGCGTGCAAATCAACAGGTGTGTTGGCGCTTGCGGGTGGATATCTTCAAACGCGAAAATCTCATGGTCCTCATACACAAATTTCGCGGGAATTTCCTTCCGCCCGATTCTGCAAAAGAGGCAGTCGCTCATCGCAGCTCGCCGGCCCCGCGCGGCGCGGAAACAGGCGCATCATCCAGCCTCACCACAAATGTCTGGAATCCGGTTTCGGTTTGCAATTTCGAAGCAAGCTGCTGTGCCGCGCCTTCGCTCGGCACGCTGCCTACGCGCACGCGGAATAGATGACCGCTTGGCGAGTCGTAGTCCTGAATGAAAATCGGCGAATATTTTGGCCCGAGCTGGTTGCGCACGCGCTCCGCATTCGTGCGCTCGGCAAACGCTCCGATCTGGACGGAAAACGCGCCAGCCGTGATAGGTGGCGAGCCGGCAAGGATCTCCACCATAACGCGCGCCGTTCCCGCTCCAACCATGTCAATCTCTCTCGCCGCCGCAAGCGACAAATCAATAATCCTGTCCTCAACAAACGGCCCGCGGTCCGTAATGCGCACGTCTACGTGTTTGCCATTCGTTATGTTCGTCACGCGCACAATCGTATTGAACGGCAGCGTGCGGTGCGCCGCCGTCATCTTATACATGTCGTAGATTTCGCCATTCGACGCGCGCCTACCGTGATACGGCACGCCATACCACGAGGCGATTCCATGCTCCACCGGCGCACCCAGCATTACGGCAAGCGGTGGCCCAGGCTGCGCATGTGCCGCCTCATTTGAATTCCCGGAAGTTGTCCCTGAAGCAGGAGCCGGCGTTGCCGGACGAGCTGTACTCGGCTGCGGATTATTCGTGGATCGCGGAGGTGGCGGCGCACTCGCCGTGGCGTAATGTTGCCCGCAGCCGATCACAAAGCACACCAATAAAATTAGCGCGCCAATAAAAACTTGACGCGCAGAGTGTGTCTCCGGCTCGGATTTCTTCCTCTGCATCGCGTCAGGCGCTCTTTCGGGCGCGGCGCTCCTCGAGTTCCTTCGCCATTTCCGCCATTTTTGCGGAGGCAATCTTCAACGCGGAAATAACCTTCGCTTCCGCCGTCGGCTTGATTTCCTTCTCGACCACCTGCTTCACGTGCCTCATCTCTTCATCGAGCCAGCGTCCGAACTCTTCAAAATCCTTCATGGATGGCAGCCTTCCCCGCGCCTCACGCGGCGTTTTTTGATTTCAGCTATTATAGGCGCGCGGCGGAAACGCCCGCAAGGAGACCGATTGCCGCTCTCACCCCGCGTCCAGTGGAAGCTCGATCGCTTCCGCGACAGCGTGAAATCATTTTTCGGCGGTGGCCAACAGAACGCCCGCCCCCGCCTCTGTCCGTCTTGCGGCACGCTCGTTGGCTCGACGGCCACCAAATGCCACGTTTGCGGCGCCAACGTGCGCTTCGGCATCGCCGCCGCCGGCAAATCCCTTGGCCGGATGATGCCTTCCAACTCTCCCGTCACTTATGCCGTGATGTGCGTTTGCTTTTTGCTCTACGGCATCAGCCTTTTACTCACGCTGAAAATTGGTGGCTCGGTAATGCCGGAAGGCGGCGGCATAGGCGCGCTCTTCGGCATCGGCTCAATAGCCAATAACGTGTCCATCGCCCTCGGTAATTCGATCCCGCTGCCTTATGTTTTGAGATTCATTCAACCATGGCGGTTTGTTACCGCCATCTTTCTCCATGGAAGTTTGCTCCACATCCTCTTCAACATGTGGGTGCTGATGGACATCGGCCCGATGGTCGAAGAGCTCTACGGCTCGGCGCGCTACTTTGCGCTATTTATTTTTACGGGCGCCGTGGGTTTTGTCGCCAGTTCCATGATTAACAATTTCAGCGTGGGCGCTTCCGGCTCGCTTCTCGGACTCATCGGCTTGCTCATCGCCGCCACCACCGGCCGCAGGAGCGCCGGCGCACAGATGGTCCGCACGCAGCTGATTCGCTGGGTCATTTACATTCTCATCATCGGATTTGTTTTCAGGGGGCTTGGCACGGACAACGCCGCGCACATTGGCGGCCTCGCCGCGGGGTTCGGACTCGGAAAAATTGTCCCCGATCGCCAGCCCACCGGCCCCGACGAGCAGCGCCGCGCCCGCGCAATCGGCTGGGCGACGGCCGTCGTCGTCCTCGCCTGCTTTGGCTTTATGGTCGCGTTCTTTTTCAGCCCCGATTCACCGCTCTCACGCTGATAGCCGCCGCGACACAATCACGCTGTAATGCAATCCCGAAAATGCCGTTATCGCCGCCACCGCGTATCGCAACACCATCGGCGCATACGAGAGCTTCAGCGCCGGAAACGCCGCCTGCGTCACCACCGTGAACACCAGCACAATTTGCAGAAACGTCGTCCACTTCCCGTAAATCGTCGGCGGAAATGGACGGTACCCCACCACCAATATGATGACCACCGCCGCGGTGAGCATCAGAATGTCGCGCGTCAGGACCACCGTCGTCAGCCACCAAACAATTTTTCCCTTCAGCGACAGTACCAGGAACGACGACGACAGCAGCAATTTATCCGCAATCGGATCCAGATACGCGCCAAGCGCCGTCCGCTGGTTCAGTTGCCGCGCAAGCCATCCGTCCAGCCCGTCGCTTACCGCTGCGAGCAACAGCACCGCCAGCGCCCATTTGTAATGTTCGTTCATCACCAGTACGAGAAATAGCGGCAGGAATCCGAGCCGCAGGAACGTCAGTTGGTTCGGAACGGTAAGAAATTTGGGAGGCTTGGGAGTGCCCGTCATCGCAGGTCAGGCAAATAGCGCCAGATATTCGTGGATTGAGCGCCCCGCTCGTTTTTCAAACATTGCGGCCACTGATGGGATCGACCCGGTCGGCTCATCCAGCGCCACGCGTTCAATTCGCTGCATCGGCAAAAAAACGGTGGGCAGCCCCACGCGCGCGCCGTCCGGCTCGAGCACCTGCCGCACGAAATCGTCAAACGAATTCAAATCAATGCCGCGCACCGTCACGCCCGCGGGCTGCAACTGTATCAGCTCGCCCCAAATTTTTTCCTTGGGCGTGTGCAAGCTCACGATAACAATGGAATGCGCGTCCACTCGGTTCCTTCCTGGATTCTCTTCCGGTCATCCTAGCGCATCAATCGCGCGCCGTCATCTCCGCTACGCTTTTGTCTTTCAGTGGCACAGCCACTCCTGGCCGTGCGCTCTTAATCTTTTGTGGGTGCCCCACACGCCGTATTTGCGTGTGGGGTCTTTGTCTTTCGCGTGCCGCACCCTTCGACGCTAAGGGTGCGGGTGTTGACTTTGTTTTTCCTCACTCCATCGCCTTCAAATCCCCCGCAATCTTCAGCTTAGCCTCCGTAACCCCCTGCACCATCTCCGCCGACACGCCCTTCGCAACCTCCCTTAGCACCAATCCTTCCGGCGTCACTTCAATTACGCCCATCTCAGT
>Ga0335079_10010871_pt1 | contig 10373 bp, 10 predicted proteins | sample Lox_Sample_33_FD_206719 | JGI IMG/M metagenome (GOLD analysis project Ga0335079, IMG submission 206719) | Soil microbial communities from Loxahatchee National Wildlife Refuge, Florida, United States - Lox_Sample_3.3 | ecosystem: Environmental > Terrestrial > Soil > Wetlands | place: USA...
GCAGGCGGAACTCGATCTGCGGCCTCAGCACGTTGGAACCGAGCTGCACCGACGCGGCCGTTCCGAACGCGAGGACGTTGCTCTTCTGCGTGGGTTGGCTCGGGCCGAGGAGTTGCGTGCCCGGCGAGCGATACATGTCCCACGCGTAGACCTGCAGGCCGGCGTTCCCGATCGGGAAGCTCCACGAGCCCTGCCCGATGTAGCGCGTCCCAGACTGGAAGATCGGCGAGCTGCCGAGATTGTCGTCGCCGAAGCTGGAGAGCGTGAACCCGAACGAAAGACGGCCCTGGCCGATCAGGCGGTCGGCGCCCAGGCGCACTCGGAACTCGCCCCCGGCCTTGTAGCTCGAGTCGCCGGTGGTGAAGCTGCCGTTGACCCGGTAGCTGCCGGCCACGCCGAGCGCCCAACCGCCGACCGGCACGGCGAGCGCGATGCCGGAGGTCAGGTTGAAGCCGGAGCCGAAGTTGGCGACCGGGTACGGCAGGAGGTCCGAGGCGATGGCGCCCGCCGTCAGGAGCTGTCCTCCCGCGAGGTTCGACTTCCCGGTGGGGAGGTTGGCCGAAACGGTCAGGGCGACGAGGTCCGGCACGAGCTGGTACACACCCCGCGCCTGGATGTCGGTCAGCCCCGAGATCGTGGCGGTGGTATCGAGCCCCTTGCGCGTCGCCGTCGCCCAGCGGCCGCCGACGTCGAAGGTGAGCCGAGGGTTCACCGGATACAGCAGCACGAACGGAACCGACACCTCCGACACGCTCTTGACCACGAACCCGGATTGATAGCTGACGTCGCGCGCCTCCACACCCGTGATGCCGGTCGGGCCCTGCGCGAGCACGGGCGCCGGTGCCAGCAGGGCCATCGCCGCCGCGCAGGCGATCACGTGCCGGGCGCTCACGACGGCCTCTTGATGATGATCACCACGTTACCGGTCACGCGCTGCCCGCCCAGCGTGCCGGTCGCATCCGGCAGCGGGCTTCGCTCGGTCGTGGGCTGCTGGGTGGTCGCGCCGGTCGACTGCGCGGTATTGGTGGCGTTCGTGGGGGCCACGGTGTTGGTGGCCGTGGTCAGGGCGTCCTGCACCGGCGGCGGCGGCGTCGGGCCCTGGATCGTCGAGCTCTGCGACACCGCGGTCTCGACCTGGGCCACGGTCTGCTGCGACGCGGCCGAGAGGCTCGTCGCCGTCGCCGCGCCCTGACTGGCGGCGCGGAAGCCGGGGTCGAGCGCGGCCGCCTGGTTGAAGTCGGCCCGCGCCGCGGCGAAGTCGCCGCGGTCCTCTGCCTCGAGGCCGCGGCTGTAGACGAGGAACGCCTGGAGGTTCTGCGTCGGGCGCTGCTCGACGGCCGCCTGCTCGGCCGGCGTCAGCTGGATCCCCATGCTGTTGAAGAGGCCGATGGCCAACTGCTTCTCGAGGTCGAACAGCCGCGTCAGCGGGTCCTTCTGCTGCGCGGTGGCCGCAACGTGCGCGCTGGATACGTCCACCACCGCGGCGTTCACCTGCAGCAGGTTTCCGGACAGGCCTGCGACGGAGCCCTGCACCACCCGGGCCGCCCGCAACAGATGCCCGCTTCGCAGTGCCGACGCCGGTTCCGCCCGCGCCGAATCGGAGAGCTTGAGCTCGCCCAGGATCGCCTGCATCCGCTCCCGCTCCAGGACCCGGATCTGCCGCGACTTCGCCAGGTCGGTCACCAACAGCTGGGCGAGGCCGCGCCCGAGAGGCTGGATCGTGGTGTCCGAGCCGCTGTAGGCGAACGGCATCACCGCGACCGTGTTGGATTCGGGCGGCATCGCGGCGATGCTCGCCTCGTTCGCCAGCGCCTGCCTCGCCTGGTAGATCATCTCGTTCCGATCCACCAGCACCAGCCGCTCCCGCGCGGTGCGCTTCAGGTCGGCGTTCGTGGCGACGCCGATGTACTGCTGATAGGCGGCCCGGGCAGTGGCGAAGTCGCCGAGCTGCTCGGCCGTCATGCCGCGGTAGATCGCCGCCACCCCGCTCGTGGGATCGCTCGCGACGGCGGTGTCGAGGACCGGCCGCGCATCCTGGTAGCGTCCGGCCTTGAAGTACGCCACGCCCAGCCTGGTGAGGGTGCTCGCGTCGTGCGGCCGCTGGCCGCGTTCCGCCTCCAGCGCCGAGATGGACTGGGGAGTCACCTCGCTCACCCTGATCGGGCCGCCGGTGGCGCACGCGCCACAGGCAAGAACCAGGGCGAAGCGAAGGACCCTGTTGCCGCGAAGCGCAGGCCTCATCACGCCGTACCTCACGCTATGGAGTATGCAACAGACGGGACGCGCTCAAGTATGCAGGCGACAAAAAACGCCGGCAAGCTCTCGCCGCCAGGTCCCGAACAGCCAGACTACCACGCCCCTACCGCGGCTGCCGTGACACGAGTCACGCGCCAGTCACAGGGCGCGACCGCGCCTGGGAGGCGGGCGCCACCGCATTACCCTAACCTCAGCCTGCGAGAGGATTTCGCCCAACACTTTCTTGGTTCGCTGATCGACCGGCCAGTCGATGTGCATCTCGAGGCGATACCCCGAGTGGTCGGTGCCGTGACCCTCCAGCACGAACCCCTCCGGCGTGGCGCGGACCTCCTCGATCGGGACGTCGGCAAGGAGGTCGAAGCTCTCGGAACCAGGCTCTGGCACCATACGAAAGCACCTCCCGCCGCCAGACCTAACCCGCGGCGGGAGGTGCCGCAAGCCACGTCCCGAGCGGGCTACTCGACCGTGATGACGCCCACCATCCCGAGGGCCCGGTGCGGCAGACAGTAGAAGCTGTACGTGCCCTTCGGGGCCCCGGCGAAGGAGATCCGGTACTTCTCGTGCGCCACCGTCAGGAACGGCCCCATCAAGTCGCCCTGCCGCTTGTCCATCGCCCGGTTGAGAACGTCCCGCGCCCCCGCCGGAATGTGGTCCTTGTCGAACGCCACGTTGTGCGGGAAGCCCGAGATGTTCTCGAACTCGACGACGTCGCCGGACTTGATGGTGAAGTTGGCGGGGACGAAGAGATACTTCGCCCCCTGCTGCAGCAACTGCACGTGATGCGTGGCAGGCGGCGCGGCGTGACGGGATGGCCCGGCGAGGGCCGCGCCGAGCGCGAGGAACGGGACAGCCGTGAGCGACCAGCGGTTCATTGCGACCTTACTCCTCCGATAGGGGACCACTTCGACGAACGGCCGGGTCCTACCCCGTCGCTGCTGCGAAGTGGCGATTGCCTGGTGTTGTGAATGCATTCACAATGTATCGGAAATCCGCAAGGCCCTGTGGGAAACCCCTTTGCGCCGCCCCGCACGGGGGGCTAGGTTAGGGAGCCGCGGGGCGAGGTCGGCCCCGTGGTCCTCATTTCAGCCAGAGGCGGGTTCGCGACGTGGCAGGCGACGCCATCCAGATGATGGGCACGATCACCGAGGTGCTCCCCAACACCACGTTCCGCGTGGAGCTCGAGAACGGCCATCAGATCCTGGCCTACGTCTCGGGGAAGATGCGCAAGAATTACATCCGGATTCTGCGCGGGGACCGGGTCGCGGTGGAGCTGTCCCCGTACGACCTGACCCGCGGCCGCATCACCTACCGATACAAGTGACCGCTGGCGCACCTGCGCTGACCGTCTGCGGGTGAACAAGCAGTTCGGCGTCGTCTTCGCCGTCGTCTTCATCGACCTCCTCGGCTTCGGGATCGTCCTTCCGCTGCTGCCGACCTACGCGGCGGTCTTTCATGCGTCGCCGGCGGCCATCGGGTTCCTGGTCACCAGTTTCTCGCTGCTGCAGCTCGCGGCCGTGCCGCTGTGGGGCGGCGTCTCCGACCGCTTCGGGCGCCGGCCGGTGCTCATCGTCGGGCTGGTGGGCTCGACGGCTTCCTACGTGCTGTTCGCGGCGGCCGGCAGCTACTGGACGCTGCTGGTCTCGCGGATGGTCGCCGGCGCCATGGGCGCCACCATCGGCGTGGCCCAGGCCTACATCGCCGACGTCACGCCGCCGGAGCGACGCGCCCACGCCATGGGCATCCTCGGAGCGGCCTTCGCCATGGGGTTCATCCTCGGGCCCGCGCTGGGCGGCGTCCTCTCGGCGCACAGCTACAGCAGCGCCGGAGTCGTGGCGGCCGCGCTGTGCGCCGCCAACGCGGTGGGCGCGCTGCTCTGGCTCCGCGAGCCCCCCAGGCACGGCGCCAGCCGGGTCGGGCGCCGGCCGCTGCGCGGCATGGCGGCGCCGCTGGCGGCGAGCTTCCTCGTGACGGCCTCGTTTGCGGTCATCCACGTCACCTTGCCGCTGTTCGGTCGTGACGTGTGGCGCGACAGCACCCGGCAGATGGGCCTGCTGTTCGCCTACATGGGCGTCGTATCCGCCCTCGTGCAGGGTGGCGTGGTGGGCCGGCTCGCCCCGCGAGTCGGTGAGGGGCGCCTCGCCGCGGCGGGCGCGCTGCTGCTCGCGCTCGGACTGGCCCTCGTGCCGGTCGCCGTGGCGCGGCCGCTGCTGTACCTGGCGCTGGGCGTGCTTTCGGCCGGCTCCGCCCTGGCGACGCCGAGCGTCTACGCCGTGGTGAGCCGGCGGGCGTCGGCCGCACAGCAGGGAGCGGCGCTCGGCATCACGCAGACCGCGTCAACCCTGGGCCGGATCGTCGGACCGACGCTGGCAGGGTTCCTCATCGGCACGTCCGGAATGCGCGCGCCGTTCTGGGCCGGGGCGGTGCTGGGACTGCTGGGGATGGTGGCGGCGCTGTTCCTGGCTCGCGCGCCGCGCCCGGAGCCGGCCCCGGGCTAGAGCGGCCGGTGCCCGATGCGCCCCCAGCGGATCGCGGTGAGAAACGGCAGCGCCCGCCAGGAGTCGTGATCGAACGAGTAGTAGACGAACATGGGGCGGCCGCGGATCACGGACCGGGGCACGAAGCCCCAGTAGCGCGAGTCGTACGAGTTGTCCCGGTTGTCGCCCATGACGAAGAAGCTGTCGCGTGACACGACCAGCGGGCCCCAGTTGTCCCTGGTGGGCCGGTAGGTGTCACGGCTCACGCTCGGAAGCAGGTGATCGAGCTGCCAGTCCCGCATCGCAGGGTCACTCGGGTCGTCGGCCGAATCTACGTGCTCGACGTAACCTTCCCGCTGCGCGACCCCGTTGCGCCACAGGACGGCGCGCTTCATCTGCAGCGTGTCGCCCGGCATCCCCACGATCCGCTTGACCACCTTGACCCCGGCCTCGGTGCGCGAATCGAACACCACGATGTCGCCGCGCCGTGGCTCGCGGAGCGCCGGCAGCCGGCTGTGGATCAGCGGCACCTCGGCCCCGTACAGCGCCTTGTTCACGAACAGGAAATCCCCCACGAGCAAGGTGTGCTCCATGCTGCTCGAGGGAATGCGGAACGCCTCCACCAGGAGCGTCCGCAGCACGAACCAGATGACGAGCGCGACCGCCAGGGATTTCACCCACTCCCACGTCGCGTGGCGGAGGGTCTTCTTCGGCGGCCTGGCCTGGTCCGGCTTCGGGTGCTGGGCTTCGCTCATGCCTCTCCTGCCTCCGTCGTCTCACATCCGAAGACCACTTCACCCTGACAACGTGCTGCTCGGCCCCTGAGTTTCAGGGCACCCAGTCGGCGATGAAGATGTTCGTCTCGTGCGGCTGCGTGCCGTGCCGGTTCGAGGCCCAGATCAGCTGCTTGCCGTCCGGGGAGAACATCGGGAAGCTGTCGAAATCCGGATCCGTCGTCACCTGCTCCAGCCCGGTCCCGTCGAGATTGACGAGGTACAGGTCGAAGTTCCGGCCGCGCGGGTCCTTGGAGTTGGACGCGAAGATGATCCGCCGGTCGTCGGGGGTGAAGTAGGGTGCGAAGTTGGCCCCGCCCAGGTGGGTGATCTGGTGCTGGTCCGAGCCGTCGGCGTTCATCACCCACAGCTCCATGTCCAGCGGCCGGACGAGGTTCTGGCGCAGCAGGCGGCGGTACTCCGCCTGCTCGGTCGGCGTGGAGGGGTGAAACGCCCGGTAGACGATCTTCTTGCCGTCGTGCGACCACCACGGGCCGCCGTCGTAGCCCAGGGTGCGCGTGAGCTGGCGCACGTGGGTCCCGTCGATCCGCATGGTGTAGATGTCGAGGTCCCCGTGCCGCATCGAGGTGAAGACGATGGACTGCCCGTCGGGCGACACCACGGACTCCGCGTCGTAGCCCGGCGTCCTGGTGAGCCGCCGCAGGTCGGTGCCGTCCACGTTGGCGGTGAAGATGTCGTAGTCGTCGAGGCCCCACACGTACCCCTGCGAGTAGTCGGGCGGCTTCGGGCAGTCGGCCCCCGCGAGATGGGTCGAGGAGAACAGGACCTTCCGGTCGTGGTCGAAGAAGTAGCCGCAGGTCGTGCGTCCCAGCCCGGTGGAGACGCGATGCACGTCGGAGCCGTCGACGTTCATCACGAACTCCTGGTCGCACGGGTGGTCGCCCCTCGTGCTCTGGAAGACGATCTTGCTCCCGTCGTCGGAGAAGTACGCCTCGGCGTTCTGGCCGCCGAAGGTGAGTTGGCGGATGTTGGCGAGGTGGACCTCGCCGGAATCCGGCTGGATGGCACGCCACGTCGGCTGCGGCGCCGGTTGCTGGCCCGCCAGCGTGGCGACCGCAGCCGCGGCCATCGCGGCGATCAGGGCAGATGTCTTGAGGAGCATGGCCTCAATTCTAACCGCGCGTCCGGAACGTGACCAACTCCGTGGCTCTACGGACACTGTGGCGGCTGGGCGCTCGGCGGGGCGAGCTCTCCCGCCGGACGGAGGGCCAGGTAGCGCCACCCGGTCGGCGCCGAATCGGGAGCCGGCGCCTCCGCCCACAGCGCCAGCGCGCACGGCCCGTGTTCGCCGGCGACGACGCGCGGTGCTTCCTCGGGCTCGGCCGACAGGCGGAAGCCGGCCGCGGCGGTCTCGAGCTCTTCGGCCATCATCCCGCGGGCGCCGGCGAGGAAGATCGGGTACGACGTGCCGGCCGAGTCGGCGACGTACCCCAGCAGATCCGGCAGACCGTCGCCCGTGACGTCCTCGAACACGAACGCACCGATGGTCGCCGCGGACGACATCACGTCCGAGCGCCCTAGCCGGACCGGCGCACTGTCGCCGGCAACCCACAGGTCCGCCCGGGCCTGCGGCACGCCCTGAATCCCGGACTCGACGTCCACCAGCACGAACACGAGACCCGCCGGCCCGGTCCAGGTGTAGAGCGCGGCCGGCACGGCGTCCGCAGCGCGATAGGCCTCCCGCACCCGGAAGGACGCCTGGGCCTCGGCGCCCGGCGCCGCGCCGGCGGCGGTTCGGTCCTTCGCGCACGCACCGGCCAGCACCGCGCATCCGGCCACCATCGCCGCGCCGGCCAGTCTCACGCCGGCCCCGCCCCGGGCACGCCGTACACGCGCCGATACCACTGGTAGTTGGCGTACACGCTTCGAACGTAGTCGCGCGTCTCCGCGATGGGCAGGCGCTCGATGAACAGGTCCGGGTCGCGCATCTCCGGCCACCGCCGCCAGCGCACGAAGTGCTGCGGGCCGGCGTCGTAGCTGGCGATGACGGCGTACAGCGGGAGCGAATCGCGCAGCAGGCGGTCGCTGAGATAGCGCGCGCCGAAGTGGAGGTTGAAATCCGCCACGAAGAGCAGCCCCGGATCCCACGGACCGAGCCGCCGGCTCATCTGCCGCGCCGTCACCGGCAGCAGCTGGCTCAGGCCACGCGCACCGGCCCGCGAGCGGGCCCGGAGCTGAAAGCGGGACTCCTGGCGGACGATCGCGGCCAGCAGCATGGGGTCCACACACTGCTCTTGGGCCTCGGCCTCGACCACCGCCCGGTAGGGCAAGGGGAAGAGGGCCTCCGCGATCCCGCGCGTGAGCGGCGCCCGAGCACCGGCCGAGACGCCGAGGAAGATCGCTTCCTGCGCGAAGCCGGCCCGGGTGGCCGCCGCGGCGGCGGCGGCCAGCAGCTGCGGGGAGGCGCTGGAGTCCTTGCTCCACCCCAGGGCCTCCGCGCGCGCCTCCGCCGTCAGGCCGACCGCGGCCAGCAGCTCGATGCGATCGGCCGCACGGGTGGGCGAGAGGCTCTGCGGCGAGGGCGGCGGCAGCATCGAATCCCGCTCGAGCGGCAGCGAGTCGCCCACCAGGGAACGCGCGCGCACACCGTAGTATCCGGTTGGATCCTCCGCCGCGATGGCGCGGAGCGCCGCGGCCGCCCCGGCGTCGTGCCGTTCCAGCGCGAGCCGCGCCACCCAGTACTTCGGGGCAGGGCCGAGGCGGTGCGCCGTGTCGCCGGCGAGCACCGCGGCCAGGCCCGCGGCCGCAGAGTCCACCGAGCCTGCGGCGTACGCCGCCAGCGCCAGCCGGAACCGCGCGACGACCGCCGCGGGCGTGCCGCCGAAACTCCGCACCAGGAGATCGTACCACCGGCGCTCCGCCTCGGGCGTTCCCTGCCATCGCTCGTGGTCGGCGAGGACGAGCGCCGCGGCCGCGACCGAGGTGTCGCCCGCGTCCGTCCGGGCCAGGCGCGTCACCAGCGAGTCCGCCTCCGTCCACCGCCCGGCGGCTCCCAGGACCTGGACCATCGCCTTCGACAGCATCGGCACGGCGGCGGGCCGCGGCTGCAGCCGCGCGCGCGCGCCGGCGAGGGCCGCACGCGCCGCCGCGATCCGGTGCCGCGCGGCATCGACCTGCGCCAACTCGAGCCACGTCACGGCGCCGGTGTCCTTCGCGGCGAGTGCCCGCCGGAGGTAGCGCTCCGCCGATCTGAGGTCGCCGTGCGCCCGGTAGGCTCGCGCGATGCCGAGCAGTTCGGCCTGGGTCGGGGCTGTCCGCTGCTCCATGATGAAGGAGGCTGCCAGCACGGCCGCCGGCCGTGCGGGGTCGGCCGTGAGCAGCGCGTCGGCCCTGAGACGCGCCACGTCCGGATGGCCGAGCATCGTCTCGACGCGAGCGGCGTCGAGCACGCGGCCGCGCCGCAGGTAGATGGCGAGCGCTCCATGCAGATTGCCGGCCGCCTCGCGGCGCTGCGCCACGAGACTGTCGGCGGCCTGCGCGGCTCCGGGCGAGCGCATGCTCGCCATCGCGGGGAAGGCGGATTCCGTGTCCGGATCCAGCTCGGCGCCGCGCAGGATGAACCAGTCGGCGAGATCGGGCACGCGCTCCGCCGCGCGGCCCCATGCCTCGGCCGCAGAGTCCAGCTCGTGCAGCTGCTCGAACGCCACCGCCATGCGCACGACGGCCGCGGCCCGCTCGACCGGCCGTGCGCCGGCCAACGCGGCGAGCCGCCGTTCTCTCGCCACCACGGAACGCCAGCGTCCGGCGCGCTCGTCCTGCCGAGCCGCCAGGGCGAGCAGCTCCGGGACCGTGTCCGCACCGCCCACGCGCGCGAGCATCGCGTCCGCGTCCGCCGGGCGCCCCAGCCCGTCCTGGATGGCGAGATGCAGGAGGGTGGCCCGCAGCAGGCCGGGCCCCCGCGCGCCTCTCAGGGTCGGTGCCACTCGTGCGGCGTGCCAGTAGCGGCCGGCGGCAACCAGGCTCTCGGGACTGACGACCCCGGGCGAACGGCACGCGGCGCTGTCCACGGCGCGCCGCTCGGCGCCGACCGGCGCCGCGTCCCGCGCGCGGCTTGCGGGCGCGCGCCAGCAGACCAGCAGCGCGGCGACCAGCAGCCAGCGCGGCGTCACCGGAAGGACCGGTTCAGCGCTTGAGGAGGCGCACGCCGCGAACGCCGGCCACGACGGCGATCTTGGCGATGCGCAGGAACAGGCCGTCCTCCACCACGCCGGTGCGCCGGGCGAGCGCGCGGGCCAAGGCTGCAGGATCGGCGATGCCCCGGGGGAAGCGGCAGTCCACGAGGTAGTTGCCGTTGTCGGTGACGAACGGCGCACCCCCGGGTGCGCGCCGCAGCGCCGGCTCCGCCCCCAGCGAGGCGAAGAAGGGCAAAAGGCGGCTCCATCCGAACGGAACGACCTCGACGGGGAGCGGCACGCGCGTGCCGAGTCGCCGCACCAGCTTCGATTCGTCGGCAACCACGACGTACCGCTTCGCGGCCGAGGCCACGACCTTCTCCCTGAGTAGCGCGCCGCCGAGGCCCTTGATCAAGTCGAGGCGCGGACCGACCTCGTCGGCACCGTCGATGACCAACGCGACCTCGGGGCACTGCTCCAGAGTCACCAGCGGGATGCCGAGCGCTCGGCACCGGCTCTCGGTGTCCGCGGACGTGGGCACGGCCACCACGTCCGCCACGAGCCCCCGCCGCAGCCGCTCGGCCAGAAGCTCGAGCAAAGGCCGGACGGTCGAGCCCGTCCCCAAGCCGATCACCGTGCCGCTCTCGATGAACTGGACGGCACGCTCGGCGGCCGCACGCTTCAGCGCTTCGACGGACGCGGTCATGGTCGCACCACAAGATGGCGCGAGAGGCGCG
>Ga0335079_10010873_pt1 | contig 10373 bp, 10 predicted proteins | sample Lox_Sample_33_FD_206719 | JGI IMG/M metagenome (GOLD analysis project Ga0335079, IMG submission 206719) | Soil microbial communities from Loxahatchee National Wildlife Refuge, Florida, United States - Lox_Sample_3.3 | ecosystem: Environmental > Terrestrial > Soil > Wetlands | place: USA...
TCTACTACCAGGATAATCCCCTCTCTTGTACCTGGATAAGCATTATCGCACCATACCACTCGTGAATGCAATCGCCCCCCTGAAAACAGAATTGACGCGCTCCAAGAACGCGCTCCTACTCGTCGTCTGCCTGGCCCAGTTCATGGTCATCCTCGACGTCGCGATCGTGAACGTCGCGCTGCCGTCGATGCGCTCCGGGCTGCATTTCTCGACCACCGGCCTGCAGTGGGTGGTCAACGCCTACACGCTGACGTTCGCCGGCTTCCTGATGCTCGGCGGGCGCTCGGCCGACCTGCTCGGTCGCCGGCGCGTGTTCCTCGTCGGCACCGCGATGTTCGCGCTGTCCTCGCTCGGGTGCGCGCTCGCCGACTCGCGCGATCTGCTGATCGCCGCGCGCGCGATCCAGGGCCTCAGCGGCGCCGTGCTGTCGCCGGCGACGCTGTCGATCATCACCGCCTCGTTCGCCGAAGGCCGCGAGCGCAACCGGGGTCTAGCGGCCTGGGGCGCCGTCGGCGGCCTCGGGGCCTCGTCGGGCGCGCTGCTCGGCGGCGTCCTGACCCAGGCGTTCGGATGGCCGGCGATCTTCGCGGTCAACGTGCCGCTCGGGATCATCGTGGTCGCGCTCGGCTCACGTCTGATCCCCGCCACGAGACGGGCCGAGGGAACTCGCCACTTCGACCTCACCGGCGCGGTGCTCGTCACCGCCAGCCTGGTCAGCCTGACCTACGGGATCGTCCGCACCGACACGCTCGGCTGGGGCGCCCCCGGCGTGATCGTGCCGCTGCTCGGCGGCGCCGTCCTGCTGGCGGCGTTCGTGGCGGTCGAGGCGCGGTTCGCACGCGAGCCGCTGGTCCCGCTGTCGATCTTCAAGATCGGCCACCTGCGGGCCGCGAACGCGGTCGTGCTGCTCCTGTACGCCTCGCAGTTCCCGGGCTGGTTCTTCCTGACCCTGTACCTCCAGCAGGTGCTCCACTACGACGCGATCGAGGCCGGCCTCGGCTTCCTGCCGATGACGCTGTCGATCTTCGCGGCCTCGACGCTCGCCCCCAGGGTCGTCGGCCGCTTCGGGCCGCGCCCGGTGATCACCGCGGGCATGCTGTCCTCGGCGGTCGGCTTCATGTTGCTGAGCGGCGTCGCGCCCGGCGGGACGTACGTCAACAGCGTGCTGCTCGGAGCGCTGTTCTCGGCGCTCGGGATGGGCTTCACGCTCGTCCCCGCGACGATCGTGGCGATGCAGGGCGTCGAGCGCTCGCAGAGCGGGGTGGCCTCCGGGGTGCTCAACGCCTCGCGGCTGGTCGGCGGCGCGCTCGGGCTCGCGGTGCTGTCGACGATTGCGACCGCGCAGACGAGCGGCGGGGTGGGCGCGGTCGCGAGTCCGGTGGCGGTGACGAACGGGTTCGGGCTCGCGTACCACGTGGGCACTGTGTTCGCGCTCGCGGGCGCGGCGATCGCCGCGTTCCTGCTGCGCGACCCGGCCGACACCGAAGTCGTCCGGCTGTCAACCCCGACTGCCGAGGAGGCTGAGCATGAGGCGCTGGCTGCTTGACGTGACCCGCCGGCCGGTGACCGTGCACGCGATCGCCGACGGCGCAGGCGGGCCGGACGCCGCCCCGTCTAGGATGAGCCCGGGTCATGCTGCCGACGGATCACCTGCCCGAGTTTCTGCTGACGGCCTACGTCCTGATCCTGATTCCGGGTCCGAGCGTCCTGTTCGTCGTCAGTCGTGGGGTGTCGCTCGGGCGGAGGGCGGCGTGGGCGACGGCCGTCGGCAACGAGAGCGGGTTTGCGCTTCAACTGGTGCTGGTGTCGATCGGGGTGGGCTCGCTGGTGGCGCGCTCGGATGCGGTGTTCACGACGCTGAAGTTGCTCGGCGCCGTGTACCTCGTGTTCCTGGGCGTCCGGAACATTCGCGAACGTAGGCAACTGGCGGCGCTGTTCACGCCGGCGGTTCGCGTCGCCCCCAAGCCGCTGGCGCGGATCATGCGCGAGGGGTTCTTCGTGGGGGCGACCAACCCCAAGGGCGTGATCATCTTCACCGCGGTCCTGCCGCAGTTCATCGACCGCTCGCAGGGCCACATCACGCTCCAACTCGCGTCGCTGGGAGCGATCTGCATCGTGATCGCGTTCCTGTCCGACACCGCTTGGGCGCTCGCGTCGGGGACCGCGCGCGAGTGGCTCGGGCGGTCCCCGCGCCGGCTCGAATGGATGACCGCGGGCGGAGGCGTGACGCTGATCGCACTCGGATTCGGGATCGCGCTCACCAGCCGCAGGAGCTGAGCGCCGGTGAGCGCGCGCAGCTCGCGGCAAAGCGCCGGGATCCTCCTGCACCGCCGGCGCGGCGACGAGCTCGAGGTGCTCCTCGTCCACCCCGGCGGGCCCGCGTGGTCGGGTCGCGACGCCGGAGCGTGGTCGATCCCCAAGGGCGAGTACGCCGACGGCGAGGATCCACTGGCCGCCGCGCGGCGCGAGTTCGAGGAGGAGCTCGGCTCCCCGCCCCCGGACACCGAGGCCGAGGATCTCGGCGAAATCCGCCAGCGCAGCGGCAAGCGCGTGCGCGGCTGGGCGCTCCCGGGCGACCTGGACGTCGGCACGGTGGTCAGCAACACGGTCGATTTCGACCGGGCGCAGTGGTTCGGCCTCGGCGCCGCGCGCGAGAAGATCAACGTCGGCCAGGTGCCGTTGCTGGATCGCCTCGAGCAGTTGCTGGGCCGCCACTCCAGGTGATCTTGTCCGGCGATCCAGGATCGAGAGCGGGGAAGCCGGCTCGCTAACATCCTTGAGGCGTCAATCACCTTACCTCCGGAGGCGTCAACGACATGATTTCCGCCACCCTCTACAGCGACCCGGCTTGCCCGTGGGCCTACTCCGAGAGCCCGGCGCTCCGGGTGATCGAGTGGCGGTACGGCGATCAGCTCGACTGGCGCCTGGTGCTGGTGGGGCTGACCGAGGAAGCCTCTCAGTACGCCAATCGCGGCTACTCGCCGATCCGCGGCGCGCTCGGGCAGGCGCGATTCCGCACCCGCTACGGGATGCCGTTCTCGCCGGCGCCGAAGGCCCGTTTGAGCGCGACCTCGCGGGCGTGCCGGGTGGTCGTGGCCGCACGGATGACGCATCCCGGCAGCGAATGGCGCGTGTTCCGGGCGATTCAGCTCGCGAACTTCAACACGCGGCTGATCCTCGACGACGACGCGAACCTGGCGGACGCCCTGCGCGCCATCCCCGGGATCGACGCCGACCATCTCGTCGGGATGATCGATGCTCCCGAGGTCGTCGAGATCTACGGGGCCGACAAGGACGAGACTCGGCGGGCGGCCGGGTCGGCCGCCGAGCTGCAGGGCAAGACCGCGACCACCGACGGGCCCGTGCGGTTCACCGCGCCGTCGGTCGTGTTCGAGCAGAACGGGACGAAGCTCGTGGCCGGCGGCTTCCAGCCGGTCGAGGCGTACGACGTCCTGGTCGCCAACCTCGATCCGCAGCTTCACCGCGAGCCGCCGCCCGAGACGCCGGCGCCGCTGCTCGACCGGTTCACCGACGGCCTGACCACGCAGGAGGTGGCGGCGCTGCTCGCCGGTAACAACGAAGCCCCGGACCGCGCCGCCGCCGAGGCTGCGCTGCTCGAGCTCGTGGCCGTCGGCGACGCGGTCCGCCACCCGCTCGGCGACGACGCGGTGTGGCAGTCCGCGACCGCCACCGAGCCGATGACGTTCGGCTCGGAGGCGGTGGTGGTTGGCCTGTAACTCGCCGGGCCGCGCCGGCCGACTTCCCGATTTGCCGCCATCGTGGCGGCGATTCGGGAACTGGCGATGGCGCCGGCGTCGAGTTACGGGTTGGCCGCCACGGTATGTGTCTTGGGGCCACGCTTCGCGCGGCATCCGTGGGGCCGTTCCGCCCGGCGTCCGTGCCGGGCGGGCGCGATCCCTGTCAGGACGGGGCACAAGGCCCCACGGACGCCGCCGCAGGCGGCCCATAACCGGACCACCGTAGACTCGCGGGCACGTTCGACCTGAGCACCCTCCCGCTGCCGATCGTGCAGGCGCCGATGGCCGGCGGCCCGTCGACGCCGGAGCTGGCAATCGCGGTGTGCGAGGCGGGTGGGCTCGGCTTCGTGGCGGCCGGGTACAAGCGCGCGGAGGCGGTCAGGGACGAGATCCGCGCGGTGCGCGCGGGGACGTCCGCGCCGTTCGGGGTCAACCTGTTCGTGCCGTCGGTCGAGCCCGCCGAACCCCGTGGACTGCGTGCGTATGTCGAGCGGCTGAAGCCCGAGGCCGAGCGCCAGGGGGCCGAGCTCGGCGAGCCGCGGTTCGAGGACGACGACTGGGAGGCCAAGCTCGAGGTGATGTACGGGGAGCCGCCGGCGGTGGCGTCGTTCACCTTCGGCTGCCCGGACGCATCGGTGGTGAATCGTCTCCATGGGGTCGGGGTCGCCGTTTGGGTCACGGTCACGAACGTGCCGGAGGCGCTCGTCGCGCGCGAGGCCGGCGCCGACGGGCTCGTCGTGCAAGGCACCGAGGCGGGTGGCCATCGCGGCGGGTTCGTCGACGACGGCTCGGGCGAGGGCGGGATCGGGCTGCTCGCGCTGCTGCGGCTTGCGGCGCGGGCGACGCCGCTTGCGCTGATCGCGACCGGCGGGATCGTCGACGGCGCCGGCCTGGCGGCGGTGCTGTGCGCCGGCGCGACCGCCGCCCAGGTCGGCACCGCGCTGATGCTCGCGCCGGAGGCCGGAACCGCGGATGCGCAGCGCGCCGTGCTCGCGCAGCGGCGGCCGACGCAGGTGACCCGGGCGTTCACCGGCCGGCCGGCGCGCGGGATCGTCAACCGGTTCATGGCCGAGCACGGCGAGGCCGCGCCGGTCGCCTACCCGGAGATCCACCACTCGACGAGCGGGCTGCGCGCCGCCGCCCGCCGGCGCGGGGATGCCGACGCGTTCAACCTGTGGGCGGGGCAGGCCCACGAGCTCGTCGAGGCCCGCCCGGCAGGCGAGACCGTGCGCTCGATGGCGGCCGATGCGCGCGCGGTGCTCGAACGGGTCAGCGCGGTCCTGCGCGATCCAGATACCAGTGGCGGCCGGCGCTGATCAGCCGGCCCCCGTCGCCGTCCTCCTCGCGACTGATCGGCACCAGCGTGAACCGGGTGATCGTGCGCTGCGCGCCGACCTGGTCGGAGTAGAGGAGCTCGATCGTCATCGGCTCGCGCCGCGAGATCGCGTCGGCGACCTCCCGGTAGTACGGATCGTCGCGGTCGCGGAGCGCCCCCTGCCACAGCCCGATATCGCCGGCCGGGACGTACAGGTCGCGTGTCTGGGCCCGGAACTCGTCCTCGGCGAAGTGGTCGGCGGTCATTCGTTGCAGCCCGGCGCGGACGCCCCATCCCTGGCACACGCCGATGCCGGCGCCGACGTTGCGCAGGCTCATCACCAGGTAGATCACCCCATCCATGGTCTCGGCCACGCCGCGGCCGCCCTCCACACGGACCCAGTGCTCGTCGACGAACATGATCTTCTGCTCGTGGTCGACCCCCAGCCGCGACCCGGCCAGCAGCGGCCGGCGCTGCTCCTGGAGCGCCAGCTCGGCCACGCGCGCCGAGCGGTTGGCGGAGCGCACCGAGGCGAACGTGGCGACGGCCAGCACCAGCGTCCCGCCCGCGGTGGCGAGCGAGGAGATCGTCGCCCAGTCGGCCATCCGGCTATGCGCCCGTGAACGCCGGCGCGCGCTTCTCGACAAACGCCGCGGTGCCCTCGAAGAAATCCTTGGTACGGCCGAGCGCGTGCTGGAGCTCGGCCTCGAGCCCGAGCTGGGCGTCGAGGTCGCCGTAGATGAACCGGTTGAGCGCCCGCTTCGAGCTCGCGTAGGAGCGCGTGGGGCCGGCGGCCATGCGCTCGAGGAGCGCGTCGGCCTCGGCGAGCAGCCGGTCGTCGGGATGGACCCAGTTGACGAGGCCCCACTCGAGCGCCCGCGGGGCGGGGATCCGTTCACCGAGCAGCGCCATCTGGAACGCCCGCGCCCGTCCGACCGCCGGCGGGACGAACGCCGTCGAGCCGCCGTCGGGCATCAGGCCGACGTTGACGAACGCGAGTCCGAAGAACGCCGACTCGGCCGCCATGATCAGGTCGCAGGCCAGCGCCAGCGAGCAGCCGATTCCGACGGCGGGGCCGTTGACCGCCGCGATCACCGGCTTCTCGACCGTCCGGACCGCCGTGATCACCGGGTGGTAGATCTCGTCCAGCTCCTTGCGGAGGTTGGGCAGCCCGTCGTCGGCGGGCTCGAACCCGGCCTTGAGGTCGGCGCCCGAGGAGAAGCCCCGGCCGGCGCCGGTGATCAGCACCGCGCGCACCGACTCCGACGCGGCCTCGCCCTCGAGCACCTGGCGCAGCTCGTGCCCGAACTCGGGCGTCCACGCGTTCAGCGAACCGGGCCGGTTCAGGGTCAGCCGCCCGACGGCGCCCGACCGCTCCCAGATGACGGTCTCGTAAGTCAACTCGGCTACTCCTCTCGTTCGAGCTTCAGCGTCAGCTTCTCGAGGCCGTAGATCCCCGACGGCGTGCCGAACTCGGGCTCGCCGTCGAGCGCGAGCGTCCTCACCCGCTCGGCCAGGAACGCGAGCCCCTCCTGCATCTCCGCGCGGGCCAGGTTCGCGCCGACGCAATAGTGGATGCCGGCGCCGAACGTGAGCAGCCGCGCGCCGCCGCGCTCGGCGGTCAGGTCGAAGCGGTCGGGCTCGACGCCTTCCCGGTTGGCGTGCCAGGCGGAGACGAGCACGATCGAGCCGGCCGGGAAGGTCACGCCGCGATGCTCGACCTGATCGACCAGGATCCGCGCGGTGAACGGCGTGATCGGCTCGAACCGGAGCGCCTCCTCGACCGCCGCCGATGCCAGCCCGCGCGGGTCGGAGCGGAGCAGCTCCCACTGGTCGGGGTGCGACGCCAGCAGGCGGATCGCGTGGGCGAGCTGGCTCTGGCTGGTGTCGACGCCGCCGACGAGGACGTTCAGCGCGAGGTTGCGAAGCTCGTCGTCGCTCAGGCGATCGCCCGCCTCCTCGGCCGCGATCAGGGCCGAGATCAGGTCGTCGCCCGGCGCCGGCCGCCGGCGCGCGATCAGCTCGTCCTCGTAGGCGTAGAACTCGGCCACCGCCTGCTCGATCTCCGCGCGCTGTCCCATCAGGCTGGTCGGGTCGAACTGGCGCTGGATCATGTTCGACCAGTGATGGAGGCGCGGCGCGTCCTCGAGCGGAGCGCCCATCACCTCGGCGATCACCAGCGACGGGTACGGCTTGGCGAAGGTGGCGATGAACTCGCAGCGGCCGTCGGCCGGGACCTCGCGCAGCAGCTGCTCGAGGAACCGCCGCATCGCCGGCCGGTAGCGGTCGACCGCGCGCGGCGCCAGCGCCGGGTTGACCAGGTTGCGCAGGCGGCGATGGTGTTCGCCGTTGACGTTGATGATGTTCTTGACGATCTCCTCGCGAAGCGGACCCTCGGTGATCTGGAAGATGTCGGCGATCGCGAGGCCCGGAAACACCGCGGCCTTCGTGCGCAGGAAGAACTCGCCCGCCTCGCGGTCGAGCACGATGAAGCCGAACGGGCCGGCCGCGAGCCAGCCGTCGTGACCCTCGAGCTCGGACATCGCGGTCCGGTAGTGGTCGCCGCGCAGGTCGGCGGCGGTGTGGTCGAAAGTTGGCAGTTCCAGCTCGGCGGCGAGCGTCACGGCGGCGAGGATAGTCGCCGCGAAAGCCCTGCGGCCCTTGCGCGGCGGGCAGGAACTCGGCGCCGCGTGGGGAACCGACCGCCATGAGCCGCGCCGCCGCGATTGGCATCACGATCGGAGCCGGGCTGATCGTCGGGCTTCAGGCCCCCGCGAACGCGGCGCTGTCCGACCACGTCGGCGATCTCGGTGCCGCGTTCGTCAGCGTCGCGGTGGCCTTCATGATCGTCTCGGTGCTGCTGGTGATCGCCGGACATCCCGGCCGCCTGTCCGGTATCGGCGCGGCGCGCCCGGAGCAATTCGTGGGGGGCATCGGCGCGGTCGCGGTGGTCACGGCCGGCCTGATCGCGGTCCGCACGCTCGGCGCGGGCGCGGTGGTGGCGCTGCTCGTCTGCGCTCAGCTGGTGATTACGATCGTGGCTGACCGGCTCGGCTGGTTCGGGCTCCATCACGTGGGTATCGGAGCGGGCCGGCTGATCGGGCTGGCGCTGGTCGTCGCGGGGACGGTCCTGATCACCCGGAGCTGAGCGCCGGCGGTCCGGGGCGGGTGGGTGCGGCTCTGCTCGAGCACGAGCCCAGGGCAGCACGTGCCGGGGTCGACACCGCGTGCGAGGGCGCGAGCTACTAGTCGTCCTCGACGATGAAGTCCCAGCCCACCAGCGGTTTGTGGCCCGCCTTCACGATCCCCGCGGGGTCGTACACGATCGACCCGTCGCCGGCGGAGATGACCGTGCTCATGACGAGCGTCAGGCGCCGGCCGGAATCGAGCTGCTTGGGAAGCGCCCCGCCGCCCTGGACCCGTATCTTCGGAACGATGTTGTTGCCGAGCTGGTCGAGGATCGTGAAGTCATCCGGTGCGAGCGGGATCGTGCCCCGCGTCTTCGTGAACGTGAGGACGAATTGCGCCGGTACCGTCGGATCGTTGGTCCCGACGTATTTGTTGTTGTAGAGCGGGCCGTTCATCGTGGCCAGCGCGTGGCCGCTCGGCAGGTCGAGCTGGACGCTCGTGCCCTGGATGGCCAGCTGGGGATGGGACCGCGTGGCGGTCACGATCCGGTTGACCGCGATCGTGTCGCGGGGAATGAAGCTGGGGATCCCCGGCTCCAGGCCCTTCGGCGTGGGGGCGCGGAGACCGGCCCTCACCTGCGCGTGCACCGCCTGCTCCTGGGCCCGAACCGCCGGCGATACCGGGGCCGGCTTCGGGAACTGGTTTCGGGTGGACGTCGTCGCCGAGGTGGCCGCTCCACACCCCGCCAGCACGAGGCCGGCGAGGAGGAGCACGGCCGTGAGCCGGGCCCTCGGGCCCGGCTCACGGATGCGGTCGACGTCAGGTATGCGCTGATCCACGTCGGGTCGACGAACTCACTGTCCCCGGCGTCGTCCCGATGTGTTCGTGAACACGTCGGGCCCGAACGGGACGAGGCCGGTCTGCGCGGCATAACCGAGGTGACCCTCCCCGTCGAGACCGGGCGAGGACCAGGCCACGCCGAACAGGTCCTCCATCGTCCGCAGCCAGCTGTAGTGGTTGTAGTAGACGGTGCTGACCGTGCCCGGCTTGATGTACGGGCTGATCAGCACGGTGCCGGTGTCACCGCCGCCCGGCGTCGGCGTGGTGGCGTCGTAGTACGGATCGGCCAAACCAGAGCACGATGACGACGATCCACCCATGTTCGCCGGCGTCGGATCGCAATCGGCGGCGAACGTGACGCTCGCCACCGCGCCGGTCGGCGTGATCGGATTGCCCGAGGAGTTGACGAGCGTGAAGTAGCCCTGCTCCTCGAACCCCGTCGAGCCGCCGGCGCCGACCGCCACCGCCGACGCGTTCAACCCCGAGGGGCTGCAGCTCGACGGGCTGGTGCAGCTTCCGATCGGACCGTCGGCGACCGTCCCGACGTACGCGCCGGCGGGGATGTTCGTGCCGCTGACCGGACGCCCCTCGTCGGTGATCTTGATCGCGTTGTCCTGGATCGTCGACGAGCTCGAACTCCCGGAGACCCCGCTCGTGTCCGTGCGCGCCTTGCTCAGCGAGTCGGTCGCGGTCGTCGAGGCCTGCGGCCCGAGCACGCACGTGCCCACTGCCTGGCTCGCGGGGTTGTACGGGATCGGGCGCACCGTGTTGGTCGGAGTCTGCGCGACGCAGTTGTCCGGCCGGTCGAGGCCGGCGGCGTCGCCCGGACCGGGTGAGAGCTGCTCGCCCGTCGTCGGGTCCTGGATGAGCGGCGTGTTCGGGCCCGTCGGCTCGCTGGTCAGCTCCTTGAGGTGGCCGTGCGCATCGAGCGTCTCGCCCGCCGCGTCGGTCGCGAGCGCGGCCGACGCACCCGGCTGGATGTGCAGGTAATTGGACGACGAGTCGTTGTAGAACGAGTTGTTGTACGTGTACGGCGGGTACCCCTCATCGAAGGTGACGTCGATCAGCCCACCGTCCTTGAACTCGCTCGAGCTCTCGATCTCGGGGATCACGTGCTCCAGGAACAGGTCGGCGGCATACAGTCCGCCGGTGCCGTTCGTCGGCGCGTTCGGGATATCCGGCTTGGAGAAGCCGCCCGACAGGTTGCCGCCCTCGGTGTAGCCATTCAGCTCGGTCGAGGCAGCGCCGGAGCCGTTCACGCACTCCGCGTCGTGGGCATCCGAGCAGTTGTCCGGGGTGATCCACACGAAGTTGGGGTACGCGTTCGGATG
>Ga0335079_10010874_pt1 | contig 10372 bp, 9 predicted proteins | sample Lox_Sample_33_FD_206719 | JGI IMG/M metagenome (GOLD analysis project Ga0335079, IMG submission 206719) | Soil microbial communities from Loxahatchee National Wildlife Refuge, Florida, United States - Lox_Sample_3.3 | ecosystem: Environmental > Terrestrial > Soil > Wetlands | place: USA: Florida...
GCGGGGCGTTGCCTCTGGCGTACCGGTCGTCCGAGAGGGCGTCGCCGGGCAGCTAAGCAATTGTGGATAACCGCTGAAAGCATCTAAGCGGGAAGCCACTCCCGAGAAGAGTGAGCCATGGGTCCAAGCTACCCCCGCAAGGGGGTGGGGCGGATCCAGGAGGGCGGGAGTAGAAGACTCCGTTGAAATGGTGGGGGTGTACGCTGGAAGCCTTTTGGCGACCAGTTCAGCCCGTCCACTAATTATAGCCCAACGCTGGATGAGGTATTCCCGGCGGAGGCGCAATGAACCCTATGTGCGGCAACGATTTTCCGACCCCGAGGCTCCTGTGGGTTTCTGATGCATCTGAGCAAGTCTCACGAAAAAGAGAAACAATCAATCTATTGACTTTCCCCGAGAAGGCGCAGGAACGACGACGGTCGAACTAGGGCCGGGTGTAGTCGCCCTTGCATCGCCGGAGGTATTCAGCGTAGGACTTGGCCGAGAGCGCCGGGTTCTGTTTCATTTCTTCCGACAGCGTCCTGGATGCAACTTCGTAGGTTTCATGGCCAGGATAGACCATCGTGCCCCCGGGCAGCCTGAGGATGACTGTCTGAATGCTCCTATACATCTTCCTGGCTGACCCTCCTGGCATGTCCGTCCTCCCGCAGCTTCCGATGAGAACCGTGTCTCCGGAGAAGAGGTTCCTGCCGTCGTAGAGGCATATGCTGTCTTCCGTGTGGCCTGGAGTATGCAGCACCTTCACAGCCGTCGCTCCGACATGCAGGATCTCCCGGTCTACAACGGATACGTCGTGGACTAGCGGGGACCCTTTGAAGGCCACTATCTTGGCGTCCAGCAGTTGGGACAGCTGCCAAATGGTTGCAGTATGGTCAGAGTGATGGTGCGTCGCCACTGCGAACCTGACTTCCAAGCCCTCTTCTTTGACCACTGAAAGAATCGGATCGACCTCCCCGCCGCAATCAATCACCATGGCTTCCCTGCTGGGCCCGTCGACAAGCACATAGACGAAGTTCCGCTCGTCCCCTGACCTCAGCTGCCTGACCGACACAGCGGTCCGGGTCGTGGTCGGCACTACCTAGGTCTTCCTTGCTGCGCACACTCCGACAATGTGCTTGGGAAAAAAGCGTTAATACAAGACTCTCTGGATAAAGTATCGGAGAAAACCGCATCCGGTTGGTCGCAAACGCCATCGTTGAGGCCGGCCGCCCATCGTACTATGCAGCGGCAAATGATGAGCAGAATCTGCTTGCAGTCGAAAATCTGTCGGTCGATTTCGTCACCGTCGACGGCCGCGTGAGAATCCTCAATGACATTTCGTTGAATGTGAAGCAGGGCGAAGTGGTGGGCATCGTAGGCGAGAGTGGCTCAGGGAAGACGACCCTGGCCATGGCGATACTCGGGCTCCTCGACTCTCCACCCACTGAGATAACGGAAGGAAGGGTGCTTTTCGAAGGGCGTGACCTTCTCGGGCTGAAGGGGGAGGAGATGTCGAAGATCCGCGGCACGGGGATTACCATGGTCTTCCAAGAGCCCCTCGATTCGCTCAACCCCGTCTACAAGGTTCAATCACAGATCGAGGAGTCAATCCAAGTCCAAAGGAGGAGGTCCTCAAACGGTGAAGCGCAGGGGGTGGAGGCCGCTCCTCGGGACGTGATGGTCGGACTCCTGAGAGACCTTTGCATAGACAAGCCGGAGGAGGTCCTAGAGCAGTACCCCCACGAGCTGTCAGGAGGCATGCGCCAGAGGGTCGCCATAGCCATGTCAATCATCGAAAGGCCGACTCTGTTGATCGCGGACGAGCCAACCACAGGGCTTGATGCCTATGTCCAGAACAGGATCCTCGGGATGCTCAGCGACCTGAGGAAGGCCGGGGGGACCCTTGTCTACATCACACACGACCTGACCATCGCGTCTCAGGTGTGCGACAGGCTCTACATCATGTACGCCGGAAGAATAGTCGAAGCAGGCAAGACTCGAGGAGTGCTGGAGGACTCCCTCCACCCTTACACGAGGACGCTCATCGCCTCGGTCCCTGAAGGATTCGACGATTCCCCGCCCCTCCCCGTCCAACTCGGGGAACCCCCCAACCCCGCCAGCCTGCCTACAGGGTGCAAGTTCAACCCCAGATGCCCATATGTGAAGGATATCTGCAGAGATGAGGAGCCTCCTCTCTTCGAGGTCCACGAAGGATGGCACGCCGCATGCTGGAAGGTGGATGGAGCCAATGGCAAGTACGATAGAGATTGAGCATCTGACTGTCAGCTTCAGGTCCAAGAGACGTGCCAGCGTATTCAGAAAGGGCGCCCGCGTGAAGGCGCTCGACGATGTTTCGCTCTCCATCGGAGAGGGGGAGACGTTCGGGCTGACAGGGGAGACCGGTTCGGGAAAGTCCACCCTTGCCAAGGTTCTGGTCGGGCTGTACAAACCCACTTCAGGGACAGTCCGGCTGCTCGACAGAGAAATTGATTTCAGCGACAAGAAAGACATCTCGTTTCTTAGGCAGAATGTCGGAATCGTCCTTCAAGACCCCGTGCGGTCCCTCAACCCCAGGCTGACGGTCAAGGAGATAATCTCAGAGGCCCTGATTGCCTCGAAGGCCTATCCAAGGGCGAAGTACGACGAGCGGATTGATTTCATCACCCGTCTCGTAGGGATCACCACAGACCTCCTTCCCAGACACCCGAGGGAGTTGAGCGGAGGGCAGAGGCAGAGAGCGAGCCTGGCAAGGGCCCTCGTGGTCCCAAAGAAGCTGCTGGTACTTGACGAACCGACGAGCGCCTTGGACGTCTCCATCCAGGCCCAGGTGTTGAACACCCTGAAGAAGTTGAAGACCGAGCTTGACATGTCTTACCTCTTCATTACCCACGACATCAACGTCATCAAATATGTCAGCCACAGGCTTGGCGTCCTCTTCTACGGCAGGCTGGTGGAGACCGGGGATATCCACGACATAGCTACAGAGCCAAAACATCCGTACACCCAGAAGCTGATCTCCAATGTCCTCACGCTTGGGGGAACGGCCTCCAAGGAGGCCTCAATCACGGAGCACAGGCCGGCGCCGACAGGGTGCCGTTACCGGCTGGTATGCAGAGGCGCCTTCGACAGGTGCGGCGAGATTCCACCCGCCTTGGATCTTGGCTCGGGGCACATCGTCTCTTGCTTCCTCTACGCCGAAGGCGTTGCGCGGCTCGAAGAGCTTAGCGCGCCGGAGGCAATCAAGCCTGTGCTACCCGTACCTATCCCGGAGCTAGCTACCCGGCAGGCCCCGGACTCTGGCCGGGGTTCCCCTTCATCCGAGGGTCCTCAAGCTTCCCCAGGACCCGCCCCCTGATTAGGATGTGCGGTCTGAGTTTAACGTCCAGGGCCTCCCTCAACCCCTCGCCAAGGAAGCTGAACCCCGCCACCATGAGCATGACGACGAGCGCCGGTATGAGGACCTGGGTCGGGTAGAGGAAAAAGCTGTAGGTCACACTGGAAACCATCTTTCCCAGTTCGGGGAGGGTCGCAGGGATTCCCACGTTCAGGTACCCGAGGGTCGAGAGGGTGAGCATGGCTGCCCCAATGTCTGTGGTGGCATAGACCAGGACGCTCGGTAGGACGTTGGGGAGGGCGTCCTTCCGTACGATATAGAAGAAGGACGAATTGAGGGACTTCGAGACCGCGACATAATCTTCCGCTGCTACGGCCAAGACCGCGCCGCGGACCAGCCTGACGTATGCGGGCCACCATACCACGATCAGGGAGAGGGTGACGTTGAGCAGGCTGGGGCCCAGGGTGGCTGCGATGGCCAGGCTCATGACTATCTGCGGGAATGCGAGAAACATATCCGTCAGCCTCATTATGATTTCATCGAAGGCCCCCCTGAGGTAGCCGGCGAGGGTCCCCAGGACAATTCCGAGGGCGACAGATACGGCGACCACCGCGAGTGAGATCCCAATATCGACGGGAAGTGCCGCTATAACCTGGGAAAAGATGTCCCTCCCTTCGAAGTCCGTCCCGAACAAGTGCAAGAAGGATGGGGCCAGGTTGGCTGCCCCAAAGTTCGTGGTGTAAGGATTGAACGGGGTTATCGCCCCCAGGGTCACCATCTCAAGGACGGCTAGGACCACGAAGATTATCGTCGTCAGCAGGCCGAACAGGGACAGCGCGTTCGACGTTAGCAGCCTGAGGAGCCTCCTGGCTTCGCTCATCCTCCCTCCCCCAGGCTGATTCGCGGGTCGAGCACCGTGTAGATGATGTCGGCGATGAAGTTGGCGACGATTACCCCCACAGTAAAGACTAGGACGCAGGCCACTAGCACAGGGTAGTTCGCAGAGATTATTGCGTTATAGGAGAACTGTCCGATTCCAGGCCAGGCGAATATCTGCTCGACGATTATCGTCCCAGAGAAGAGCCACCCGAAGGTAGTCGCAACGACGGTGGTCGTGTCAATCAACGCGTTCCTCAGTATGTGCCGCCGCCTCACCTCTCCCTCCTCTAGGCCGCGGGCCTGGGCCGCCTTCACATGCGTGGACCACCTCGTGTCCAAAATGGAGGATCTCATTATCCTGGGGACGATTCCGAAGCTGAGCAGGGCCAGGGTGGTCGCCGGGAGGACTAGGTGGTAGAGTCCCGACTGCAGGGCCGGCCAATTCGCCTCGAGCAGGGCGTCTAGGACGAAGATCCCCGTGATCGGCGTGTAGGTGATCCCCACCGAGCCGTTCCCCCCCGAAGGGAAGATTGGGATGTAGCTCGAGAAGACGAGGACGGAGACAATTGCGCCTAGGTAGTATGGGGTCGACCATGTCACAAGGTAGAACGCCCTGATGCCGGAGTCGATCTTGGTCCCGTAGTGCATCCCCGAGACGTAGCCCAGGCCTACTCCCGCCACAATTATGACTACCATGCTGGCGAGGACAAGCTCGAGCGTGTTCGGGCCGTAGAACATGACTTCGGAAAGGATGGTCCGCCCAGTCTGGGGGTCAACTCCGAAGTTCCCCGTGAGAAGGCTCTGGAAGTAGTAGTACAGCTGGGTGAGCAGCGGATCGTTCAGATGGTACTCGGCGGCCACAGCTTGGATGGTCTCAGGGCGCGCCTTGGGCCCTGCCCACAGCAGAGCCGGGTTGGGGCTGAGGACGTGAGATATGATGAAAACAATCAAAGCAACTCCCAGCAAAACGAAGAGGGAACCTACCAGCCTTTTCGCGAAGTAGACGCCAAAGTCCCTGAAAGAGACCGTTCCACGTCCTCCTCGGTCAGCCCGTGTAATGCACCGTGTTAAAGTAGAGGAAATATCCTACGGCGGAACCTGCGGGGTTGGGAGTCATCCCTGTGATTCCATTCTGATTGACCGTCATAAAGTCGGCCACGTAGAGCCAGATATCAGTGTAGTTCGAGTACATCGCTTTCGTTATGCTTGCGAAATTGGAGATCACAACCGAGTTGTCGGACGTGGTCGAGGCGTTTAGAGTCCAAGCAATGGCATTCGCGTCGTTGTAGTTCGACGTCCCAATGTAGTTGTCTGAGGTAAAGTAGTACACGTAGTCGATGCTGGCCGTGTAGTCCTCGCTATAGTAGCCGATGCCCATTGGGTACTGCGTCGAGTTGGTGGACGGGGAGTAGATCACGCCGGTGTAGGACGCATACGGGAGAGGGGACAGGTTCACCGTTATTCCGACGGAACCGAGGTTGCTGGCGATTATCTGGGCGGCCTGGGTGTCGGTGGGGGAGTCAGAGTCATAGAGGAAGTTGACCGACGGGAAGACTGTCCCTGTGGGGTTCAGTGTCGCCCCATCGGGGAGCTTTGAGACATACCCTGCCTTGGCCAACAGCTCCGCGGCGTTGGTCGCATTGAATTGGTATTGACCGACCCCGGCGGTCGATTCGTTGTAGTCTTGGAAGCCGGGAGGTACTGGCCCCACCCACTGTATTGCGTGGCCCGCGAACACGTCGCCTATGATTGCCTTGTAGTTGATGGCGTAAGAAATGGCCTCCCTTACCAGACTGTCGTTGAAGGGCTGGAAGGCCTGCGGGTCCATGTAGAGGTAGGTGACCGCCTCGGCCGAACCGAAAGCTGGGCTGAGTATTTTCGTGGTGACACCACTGAGGCCGTGGGTGACGTTGTAGTAGGTAACAGGGACGAAGATCATCTGGGCCGCCCCAGATTTCAGGTCAAAGATGCTGGCGGCTGAGGGTTTGAAGTAGATCACAACATTCTCAAGGATCGCAGGGGCGATGGCGTTGTTGAGCTCCGAGACCGGGACGTCATTCCCCCAATAGTTCGGGTTCTTGATTAGGCTCACGCTCTGCCCCGGCACCCAGGACTGCAGCTCGTAGAAGCCCGTCCCCATCGGTGCGCTGGTCATGAAGCCGTTCTTCTGACCCGCCATCACGCCGCCATGCACCAGGACATAGGCCGGGTCCACCGCCATGGCCATGGGAGTCTCCAGAGTAGCTAGAAACTGCGAGTAGGGCTGCATCCCATTGGTACCATAGCCGAGGTTGAACTGGATTTCACTGGCGTTTATGACCTGGACGGACTGGTGGGGGTTCATCATCAAAGACAGGTTCGCCGGCGACGGATTGAAGTAGTTAATCGAGTTCAACATCGTGTCTGTCACGTTGAGATTACCTCCATTCCCCGCTGCCAAGTTCTGGCCGAGAATCCAATACGGGGACTGCGCCATCACAATCGTCCTGTAGACCGAGTACCACATCACGTAGGCATTGAGCGGGTCCCCGTTGCTGAACCCCACGCCGTTCCTGAGCTGGAAGGTGTAGTTCATCCCGTTGGCAGAGACGCTCCAGCTCCGAGCGAGGACCCCTTCGAACGAAGTGACGCTTGAGCCGTTGTATGTGACAAGCCCCTGATAGATCTGGTCCACGACCTCCCAACCTGGCGTGACGTAAGTGACAGCAGGATCGAGGGAATCGGGCTGGTCCTGCTCTTCAACGGTGAGCGACGTCTTCGTTGATGTGGTGGCCTTCGAGGTAATGGAGGTGGTAGACGTTGTGGAATTGGTCGAGCTTGAGCTGGGGGTCGATGGCGTGGGCGAGCCTACCGCGAAATAAACTGCCCCGGCTGCGACTGCCAGGATTACGACGAGGATAACTACAATGGCCGTCCGAGCAATGGCACTCCGCAAATAGCGTGACGGCGATTTCGGCTTTATTACCGTTATTTAGGAATTGTTTTTTCGTAGCCAGGCTTTTCCATCCCAAAATCCCGACAGACTCGGCGCGGCTGAGACCTCAGATCACACTAGTTGCCCCAGGTGCCACGGCCCTTGCTGCCGGGCGGGCGCAGCTTTGACCTCAGCTCGCGCTGGATAAGGTATGACGTCGATTGTGGATCTCTAGTGAACATGCAACTCGTCCACGCGATTTTTCGCCGACGGCAGCAGGCAGGACGCCTGGCCCCAACCCAGCGCTAGCATGAGGTATCCCCCGGCGAAGGTGCAATGAACCCTGGCATGGTAATAACGGCCTTTATCTTGACACGCGTTGTCTCTGGTCATGCTCGCCTGCATCCAAGGGGACCCGCTCCTGTTCCTCATCGGGATTTGGATCCTCACCTCAGGATTCGTAGGATTTCTTGTAGTTGGCATTGACAAGGCAAAGGCAATTCGCGCTAAATGGCGGGTTTCAGAGGCTGCTTTGATTATCATAGCGTTGGCGGGGGGAGCGCTGGGCGTTGGAGCAGGGTTGGTTGTTTTCCATCACAAGACCTCGAAGTTCAGATTCCTAGTTGTTTTCGTCCCGATACTCATAGTATGGTTCATCATTCTTCGCCAGGTCGGCTTCCTGAGCTGCCTGGCGACGGCACTCCCTTAGCAGGAGGGGGCGCAAATACATGCTATGTGGGCTGCAAATGCCAGGCGCCTCAGACCCTTCCTCAAGGAATCTGAGTATCGCTCGGAAGTGAAGGGGCTGCCTGGGATTTCGGATGCCCAATTCCCCAGCGTGCCACCAATATCACGAGGGCGAAGATGAGAACCGCGAGCAGATGTTCCACCAAATCAAGCTGGTACCAGGAGTGCGAAACGTAGAAACGGATTGATCTCAGTGGTATATTCTGCAGATACGTGATGACGAACGTGACGATTGCGCCTCCGTAACAGACGACCTCTCTCCCATCACGAACGCCCCCTTTCTTCAGATTGATCCATACTGCCCCCAAGAGGAGAAAGAGCGTGAGGGCGTGCAGCAGAATTTCCATCTCAAGGTGTGGAAGAAGAGGATGGATCCTTGTCACCGCTGGCCAAGTGAGAACTGAGTCAAAGTTGACGGGCGCATCATCGACCACCGACCAGAAGAAGGCAACGAATCCCAGAAAGACTGTAGTCTGGTCAGTGATTAGCAGCAGGACAGAACCAACGACCAGGGGACCTAGGACGCCGAATAGGAGTGTTGACCCGTTGAAAACCTGATGGTAGACATAATAGATCTGCGAAGCAAACACCACGGAGCAGCTTATCGTAACGGCAGACAGACGCGCCGGTAAGGACCTCCGTATTGATCCGAAGCGGTCCGGGTCCATTCTTCTGACGGCCGAAGGCGAGGTATATCAAACGGAGGATGATTTGGGATGACGTCGAAGTGGTTGGAGACGTCGGCCGTCCACCGACCTGCGCTACCGTCGGTATGTCCGAATCATCCCGCGTTGACGTCCGCACTCCAGCGGACAATCCTATGTCCACACCTCCGACAGTCTCTTCCCTCGTCGGGGGGAGGGCAGAAGTTACATCTGCAATCCACCTCGCCGGCAAAGGGTTCTGTCTGCAGTACGTCGCAGGCTTCACACATCTAGAGCCGACCTTCGAATCGTACAGTCCTCATGGTAACCCTATCACTACGGGTTGCTCGGGCCGCAGGTGGGAAACCGAATCTTCCTCAGATGCCAGGGGGAATGCCTCGTTACCTCCAGGCCATGGACTCCAATAAGTCTGCTTCCGTCTGCACAGATTCTAAAACTACTGGTGGAAGCCATACGGACACTCTGTCAGGGCCCGCTGGAGCAAGATCACAAAGAGCATGGCAGCAGAGCCTCGTACCCACTGAAGGGTCATTCTTCTGTCCGGCGGTGCTGCCCCAAGCTTAAAATCTGAATCCGCTATGACGCCCGCCATGTCCCTCGCAAAATCCATCGTCGACGACTGTCTGCAGATAACCGAAAAAGACAACGTGACCATCAACCTCTACCCCCACGAGCTCCCGCTGGCCGAGGACATTGCCGTGGAGTGTTTCAGGAAAGGGGCTGACGCCATGATGTCGCTTTTCACCGACAGGTTCCTCACATCGTACTACGACCTCCTTTCAGAAGAGAGCCTCAGGAAGCCCTCCGCCTACTGCAGGAGCTTTTCGGAGACATCTACAGCCGAGGTATTCCTTGCAGCCACCTACGACCCATCAGTCCTCAGGACGATCGACCCCAAGAAACAAGCCGCCGACAGCGAGGGGGAAACGAAGGCTCACTTCCCTCTGATGAAGGAGAGGCGGGTCAGAACGCTGAACGTTGGTCTCGCCTTGGTGACGAAGCCTAGAGCCAGGACCTATGGGTTCAACTACGAGAAATGGAACCGGATGATGGAGGCAGCGACCTCGGTCGACTACGGGAAGCTCTCGAAGGTCGGGAGGGCATTGAGGGAAAAGGTGAGGAGTGCTCAGCATTTCACCATCACCGGACCAGGGCAGACGGACCTCAGCTTCGATGTTGCCGGAAGGAAGTGGTATCTTTCGGATGGAGTGGTGGACCAAGAAGACATCGAGAACGAGGATCTCGACGACCAGCTCCCTGCCGGGGCTCTGACGGTGGCACCACTGGAGGACAGCGCCAAAGGACGAATCACGTTCAACGCGGGGACTCCGTTCATGGGAAGACTCCCGAAGGGCCTTCAACTGACCTTCGAGAAAGGCAGAGTTGTCAGCTTCAGGGGAAACGCGAGCACGGCCGCACTGAAGAAGAGGTGGGAGTCCGGGACCGGGGACAAGGAAAAGATAGGCTATTTCGGGATCGGATTCAACCCCAAAGCTGAGACGGGCTATACCGTCAACAACGTCGCCTACGGGGCTGTCTCCATAGGCATAGGAGGCAACGAGTTCTTACGAGGGAAGAACAGACCCGGTTTCACTTACATAGACAGCATCGTGGGGGCCACAGTAAAGGCAGACGGGGAGACAATACTTCAGAAGGGGAAGCTGGTTTCCGGCTGAAGCATTCGCGCGTATTTTTGATTTCTGATTTCCTTCACTCCACTCTGTCTTGCAAACCTGTCAGGTGTCATCTAACTCCCTTCTCCATGACGAGCATCGTGTAGAATCTCGTGCCCACATTCATCTCTCCGCTTAACCTGCCGACGACCACGAAGCCAGCTTTCTCATACATGCCAAG
>Ga0335079_10010877_pt1 | contig 10371 bp, 5 predicted proteins | sample Lox_Sample_33_FD_206719 | JGI IMG/M metagenome (GOLD analysis project Ga0335079, IMG submission 206719) | Soil microbial communities from Loxahatchee National Wildlife Refuge, Florida, United States - Lox_Sample_3.3 | ecosystem: Environmental > Terrestrial > Soil > Wetlands | place: USA: Florida...
TAGTTGCGATTTCGACAATAGCGTTGGCCGGACGAATTACACCCGATATCCGGCTTGCACTGGAGATGTTCGCGCTCATTACATTTTGGATCGGCAGTTTTGTGCTTTGTTTCGGCACGAAGGTTTCCCGCTTTCTGCTGTTTCCTCTCGGCTTTCTTTATTGGATGGTTCCGCTTCCCGCGGTCGTGCTGAACGAGATTGTGAGGTATCTGCAAGAGGGGTCAGCGATCGCATCGAAAGCTTTGTTTGCAGTTGCTGGTGTTCCGGTCTTGCAAGACGGATTGCAGCTTACGATACCTGGGCTGACGGTCGAAATTGCCAAGGAATGCAGCAGCATTCGCTCGAGTCTGCTTTTGCTGGTCACGACCATGGTGCTCGCGCAATTGTTCCTGCGCTCACCCTGGCGGAAGGCTCTGGTGATCACTGTTGCTGTGCCGCTTTCGGTGGCGAAGAATGGCTTGCGCATTTTCACCATTGCAATGCTCGGCACGCGGGTCGATCCCGGATATCTGACCGGAAGATTTCATCACCAGGGCGGAATCGTATTTTTTCTGATTGCGCTGCTGATCATTTTTTTCCTCTTGAAACTCCTGGAACGCGGAGAAAACCGCACCAAGGAAGGATCCGGATTGAAGACTGCAGTCTCTTGTCAGAATGCCCTTACGCAGGGCGAATAAAACCAAATTCCCAAAACGGCACAGCAACCGGAAGAAAGTCGCGGCCGCAGGCGGCGCCAGCCGCACTTGGACGCGTCAGGGATCGGCCGTAAAGCAATAAAAACAAAGACTCTCAAAACGCCGTCATTGGCGGTGCCAAAAACCAACTTCAATATGTGCAAGCGCTTGCAACCGGTCGCAAAAAGAAACAGTCTTGACAGAATTGTAGGCCGTAATAGAGTGCGAGTCGAAGGAGTGTTCATGATCCGCGCACGGACTTATGGTTGGGGAGCATTCGTGCTGCTGATGGTTTTCGGTTTGGGTCAGAATGTGTTTGCCGATTCCATATACACGACTAGTGGGTGTTTTATTGGTGGGACATGCGCCAGTACTTACAGCTCTGTGAACTTTACAAACGTACTAACCGGAGGCGTGGATGCGACGCTGTTGTTTCAAGACGCATCCGGCAACGTTATCCCCGGATCTATGTTCTCGCTCGGTTCTTTTATGTTTGCACTAGATAACCCCGGGCTTTCTGGGTACGTTGGTCAATTCGATCTCACCGTGACCTTTACCAATCCAGTTGCTGCGGGCACCCTCACCGCTTCCGTATTAGGAGGCGTCCTGATCAACGCGGGTGGTGCGGTTATCACGTTTTCGCAGAACTCGCAAAGTTTTGGGAGTTTCACCCTGGACTTGAACACAAACCCGGTTTATATCAGCAACTGGAATACCCCCGTTTCACTCGATGCAACAATCGTGCAGAATGTAAGCGCGCCAGAAGGATCGGGTCTGGCGATGTTGGTGCTGAGCGGAATAGTATCGTTGGGTGCAATCAAGAAAAAAGCCAAGCACCTAAGCGGGATGAGTTAACTCTTTTCGCGGCGCGAACAGAATCGCCCCTTACAGAATCGCCCCCTTCGGAAATCGCCCGCGCCTCGTATTTAATACGCCCAACTTAGGGTATCGCTGCACTCGCCTCGTTCGAATATCCACTCTCGACGTTACTCGAATCGACTGCAGTAGAGACGTAGTAGTATGTCGTGCCGGACTGCACGCTGGAATCGGTAAACGAGGTGCCCGAGATCAACGAAGGGTTGACTTTTGTCGGGTAGGGCCCTCCGGTTTGAGTCCCGCGATAGAGGTTATAACCCGACACGGTTGACGTGCTCGGTGTCCAATCCAATGCGACGGTATGGCTGGAGCCGGAGCCCGAGGAAGTTCCATCTCCAGCAAAAGTCTGCTGCAGGCTTGCGTCGGTGGCATTGCTCGTAAAATTGATGCCGCCGGGGGCGCTTCCGGTCGCTGCCGGCGTGAAGGTTACCGTGTATTTCGTAGTTTGGCCCACAGCGACGGTAACAGGAAAGGTAATTCCCGTCACGGAATATCCCGACCCGGTCCAGGCTGCCGTCGAGACTGTGACATCAGCGTTCGTCGCAGATAAGTTGCCGTTCAAAGTGGCGGTATTTCCAACGGCGACGTTGCCAAAATTCAGCGTGGAAGGCGAAACCGCCAGGGTCCCGGCTTGGCTCTGGTTCTGATTCGACACAACCTGATTGTTTGCACCCGCCGACACTCCCGAACAGCCAGTCAGCGCAATGCAAAGGCCAACCAGTGCCAGCAGAGTGCAAAACAGCGGTAATCGTGAACGATTTTGTCTTTCCATGCAGCGATTATGGGGCCGGAGCGGACTCGAGGTCGAGAGAACCAAGAGCCATAGGCGCTCTCACAGGATTTATTGAACCTTGGTAACGATACGGCCGAACACGAAGTGGTTAAGCGAAATATAGATACCGGGCGTAGGTATTGCAAGAGACAAACCTGTTGAAATCCCACCTTTAGTTACGACTGGTTACGACTTTTCCCGAGAAAGTCAACCGCAGAATCTTGCACATCCGTACCCCGGCGAAGAAACCTAGGTAATCCTAAGTTCCTTAATTTGAGCGCATTAACGTCGATAAAATAGTTGATGACACGGAAGTACGATTGCCGATACGATAGAAGCCCCTCCCCAAGACTAGTACCAATGAGACCCCTTATGCCTAAAAATCGTGTGTCCATGCACTTCTGCGTAAAAGCAGTTGCCGCACAGTTCCTCCTTTTGTCCTGTGGGTTGGCCTTTGCCCAGGAGCCGACGGCGGTTTCCCCGAACCTGATCGCCTTTAACCGCGCGGCGATTGCGCCGCAAAGCTCGGGATCGTTTCTTCCTGAAGCTCCCAGCGAGCACGGCTTTTGGGACCGCGAGAACCGGCTGCTGTTTGCAACGGTGGCGGCCTTCAGCGCCGCCGACTTCAGTGTTACCCACATGAACCTGGCAAACGGAGGTCGGGAACTGAATCCCATCGTTCGGCCATTTGCGGGAAACACTGGCACTCTGGCCGCGAATTTCGTAGGGCAAACCGCGGGCGTGGTAGCGATCAGTTATTTTTTACACCGCACCGGACATCATCGCTTGGAACGCATGGCCCCGGCCTTTAATGTGGCCGCATCGGCCTTCGCAGTGTCTTACGGTCTGTCGCATCGGTAGTCCCAACTACATAATCGTTCATCGCGGTCTCTACGGGATCACGACTTGCACCTGGTTTGAATACTTGCTCTCCTGGCCGCTCGAGTTGACGGCTGTCGTGACGTAATAATACGTATTTGAGGCGGCCACAGTACCGTCGCTGTAGTTTGTTGCGGCGTCCAGGGACGAATTAACCTTCGCGTATGGTCCTCCGGATTTGCTCCCCCGATAAACGTTGTAGCCCGTGACGGTCGAGCTGCTGGGGTTCCAGGTAAGGCTGACCGTGTAGGTGGCGGGAGGCGGCGAGCTTGTGCCTACCCCAGTACCCGAAAGCGACTCGGCTGCAGTGCCCGAAGCATTGCTGGCAAAGGCTATGGTTGCCGAGGCTGCGCCGCTGCTCTGCGGCTTAAAGGTCACGGTATACGGAGCAGTTTGACCAGCGGTTAGCGTCTTGGGCAATGAGATTCCAGAAAGCACAAACTCGCCGCTGCTGCTGGCGGCGGAGGAGATCGTCACGCTTGCGCTCACTGCGCTCACAGTTCCGGCTCTGCTTAATGTCGAGCCTACGTTCACGTTTCCGAATGCAACGCTGGTAGGGGAGAGGCGGAGGATGCCCGCTCCTGTTCCTGTGCCGCTTAATGGGATCATGGCCAAAATCGTATTCCCGCTGTTAAATGCCTTAAACGACCCGCTGACCGCGGCTGCGGACTTCGGTGAGAATGCAATTTTAAAGGTATAGCTTTCACTTGGCCCCAAGGTCAACGGCGTGGAGAGACCCTGAATACTAAAACCGGCACCGGCGGTGCTATCGCTTGCGATGCGGAGATTGCCAGATGTTTTGTTGGTCATGGTCACACTTTTTGTCGCAGTATTCCCGTCTTGAACATTGCCAAATGACAGGCTTTGCGGATTGATGACGATCGGGTCAGCCACCGCTGATCCGTTGAGCGAAAGTGACGCCTTCCCGTTTATTGAAACGCTTGCGTTATCGGTGCCGGTCACTGAGGGACTAAAGGTGATCGTCAATTTCACACTCTGACCGGCGGCTAAGGTAAACGGCAGGGCAGAATGCTGCACCGTATAGACCGACAGGCTTGCGGTGATGCTCGAAACCGTCGCCTTGCTCGTGCCGGTGTTTCTTAGGTTGGCGTATGTAGTCTTAACCCGACCGACTGCCAACTGGCCGAAATTAAGCGTTGTCGGACTTATGGCCAAATTTGCGGCGGCAAAGGCCGACCGGGCTAATGGAAAAGTTGAAAGAAACCCACCAACCGATACCAGCAAAACACACCTGTACAGCTTACGGGGGAGGATCATAGCACCCCCAGTTTCATGGGAGCCCGGAAAGCCCGGAAGGTCTCAGTAGTGCACCCGGAGAATCAGAAGGACCTATTCGCTGAAGGGAATTGGGAATGAGAGTGTTCCGGCAGCGTTTTCACGCTGGATCACTACCCGAGCGGATCCCCGCGACGTCGAATCCGCAGAGGCCACATTTTGATATCTAGCGCGGACGGAAAAAAACGCCCCTTTTATGGGACCACAACTTGTACCTGGTTCGAATATGTGCTTTCTTGGCCGTTTGAGTTGACCGCTGTCGTGACGTAATAGTACGTGCTCGATGCCGCCACACTACTGTCGGCGTAAGTTGTTCCTGAGTTCAGAGTGGAGTTCAGTTTTGAGTAAGGACCACCCGAGATACTTCCGCGGTAGACGTTGTAACCTGCGACTGACGAGGTGCTCGCGTCCCAACCAAGGTTGACGGTGTACGTAGCCGGCGGCGGTGGGGCGACCGCGACTCCGGTGCCCGTCAGCGATTCGGAAACTGAATCAGAAGCGTTGCTTACGAAAGCAAGAGCCCCAGATGCTGCACCGCTACTCTGTGGCTTAAAGGTCACGGTGTAGGAAGCACTTTTCCCGGGAGCAATTGTCGCGGGGAACGAAATTCCGGAAAGCGCGAACTCACCGCTGCTGCTCGAGACCGATGTAACCACGACACTTGCGCCGGAAGCGCTGAGTGTTCCCGTCGTGCTCGAAGCGGATCCCACGTTCACGTTTCCAAATGTCGCGCTCGCTGGAGACAGGCTTAGAACACCTGCTGCCGTTCCCGTTCCACTCAGCGAAATCGCGACGAGTGTGCTGTTCTTGGCATTCAACGCCTTGAAAGAGCCGCGGACGGAGGCGGCAGATTGGGGAGAGAATGCGATTGTAAAAGTGTAGCTTTGCCCTGGAGTGAGGGTAAGCGGCACCGTTAATCCTTGCATGCTGAAACTAGCCCCTGTGATGCTATCGCTGGAGATTTTAACGTTCTGACCCTTTTCGTTGGTCACAGTCACCGATAGTGTGGCCGTACTTCCGCTTTGAACACTTCCAAAGGTAAGGGTCTTTGGGTTAGCGACCAACTTCGCCGACTGGCCTTTAGCTGGCTGGGTAAATGCAACATTTAAAAGAAAGACACTAACGAACAGAGAAAAAGCGGACTTCGAGATTCGTTGGGGGAGGGTCATAACATTTGCAGTTTGAAACTCGACGGGTGATCAGGGAAGGTATCGGGGGTGTAGTCACACCGGGCAGTGGGACGACGGGGGAATGCGCAATTTGCGCAATCTCACTCCGGCATTAGGACGGAGGGTCGGGCGAGAACAGTGGACGAACGGCCATGATCAGCAATAGGTCATTCAGACAATCAGGGCAGATTGGCCGTAGTTTTCCCAGATCGGAACAGGGCGCTACCAGAATTGAAGGCGCGAAGACCAAATCAGGAAAGTAATTGTTGGCGCGAAAAGAATTCTCAAAACGGGACGAGTGCGTGCGGGCGCCACCCAATTTCCAGTCCTGTTATTGCGTCGTGCTCGGTGGTGGTTGTTTCAAGCGCAGCAACGGGTCGCCGAACAGAATATAGGTTTTGCGCACGTCTTCATCGCCAATGCCGGACTTCGCGGACAGCACCGCGTCGCCGACTGTGATCAAAGGCTGCGTGAACAGCGTGTGCAGCAGGGCTTGATCCATCTGGAATTGCGGGTCGGGAGCCGTCAGCCCGGAAGAAGCCCAGACCGCAACGGAGCCACCGTTCTGCGAGAGCATCAGGGATTGCGCCACACTCTGCGTGTAGACGTCATGGAAGAATCCGTTCAGGCAATTCATGATCACGAAGAAAGGCAGCTTGTTTCCATTGGTGAGAGATGCGGCGGTTGCATCGTCAAATAAGTCGCTGCCCGACCACTCCTCAACTGAGCCGTGGCCTTCGTAATTCACGAGCAATTGCCCACTATTGATGTCAGAGAGGATGTCTTGCGTGGCAACACCAGAACCCAGAACGCCCGCAAACACATCGTTGACGTTCATGCTGGAGGGCAGCATTTTCTGTAATGAGAGTGATTCCTGGGCGAAGCTGGTGGATGGATCGTCGTAATCGGCGACCATCAACGCCTGGTTGGCCCAGCTCCCCGGCGCGGTGCTCGCATAGGCCAAGGCCTTCGAAACCATAGTCTGCATATCCGCACTCGTGCGACCGGGCAGGCGTCCGGTGGCAATGGTCGGGAATCCGGTGTTGTTGAAATCGGAGAACCAGTCGTCAGAGGCGGTCTTGAGTTCTGAGGTAATTACGATTTTTGTTGGCACGAAATCAAAGAAGCCGAAGCCGAGATAATCCCGCGGATCAACCGAAGCGTCGCCACCGAGCACAAGATAGCGCGGCTTGTGCTTCCAGGCGTTGGTTGCAGTTCGCAGGAAATCCTTTATGGCATAGGGCGTACGCTCGCCAAAATTGAATTCGTCGTAAATCTGGTCGACGGTGATCAGCGCAACCGATTTGCCTTGTGTTTGATGGAACATGGCCAGAGGCTGCACCTGCGGGGTGAAATCAGGATAGGTGAGCAAAACGACTTCAGCACCGGCTTGTGCCCCATGCAAATCAGAAGGTTGATGCAGCGCGAACCCTGCCGGACTCGCCAGTTGGTCATTCGCAAGTGCCAGGAAAGTATGTTCGCCGGATGACGTCCAGGAAACCGTAGTTGAGAGCGCATATTGCCCGTTGCTCTTTTGGGTTTCAAGGTTCACAAACAAGGGGCGCGCGGGATCGGTGACGTCGATCAGGCGCGTGGGCGGATTCACAAAACCGTTGACGGTTACGTTTTCTCCATCCGCAGCAGTGAACTTCAGGAGATCGGAGTCCGCGGTCATCGTATGCGGGAAGCTCACGTCAATGTAATCGACTAAGCTCAGATCGTTTTCGCCGAGTTGCGCCATGAAGCTGATGGTGTTTGCGCCGTTGTTGAGGATTCCAGCCGGAATGACGAAACTTGCTTTCCCGATGTCTTGTCCTTCAAAGTTCACTTCGCCGAGGGTGGCGCCGTTCAACATTACCGTGACATCGTGCTGCTGGTTGTCCGTAACGCCCTGTAAGGCAACTTCGATTGAGCCCTGCCCAGCTGCGATGTTTAAGACATTCAAACTCAACTCGGCAGGGGTTGGCGAAATCAGCGGCCCGAAAAAGTTATCAGTATTTTCGCTGAGCAGTGCGGCGAAGTAAGTTGTGCGCGGCTTCAATTCAACCGTTTGTATGAAACTCTGCTCCTGCGGACCGGCGCTGCCCGTTGCCGGAGCATCATTGATTCGTAATCCTGGTTGATTGCTTGCCATCAGCCAGTACACACGCTCTCCGCTGTACGGTGTATCGATGGCTGTTCCGTAAAATTCGATGGCAGATTGCGTGCCGAATTCTGCTCCCGACCCTGTTACGCGAATTGGCTGCTCGACTCCTTCGGCGTACAAGTGCAACGAACTCGCTTGAATGTGAGGCCTCAGCCCTGCCGCAACTAGTTGCGGCTGCGTGATTCGATACCAGCCTTCATGATCGACAAAAATCTTCACTGCCGGCTGCGCCGCCAGTTGGAAGCCGGTCTCCCGAAGATTGGATGTGAGGAGTGGCTGCGCTACGAATTCGCGGACGTGACTCTCGGCGCCATTATTGGGAACGATGGCCGAAACGCTGGCTCGACCAATATCCTGAATTGTCATCGCGCGAGCGACCGGTTTGGTGGTTTGAGCCAAAGCTTCAGCACCGATTTGCCCCTGCGCCGATATCGGCCCATGCATGGTTCGGGTACCATTCAGGTCCACATCCTCGAGCCAATAGAGCGCGCCGGGAGTTGGCGATCGATCGATCCACGCATAGCTTTTTGCGCCGTGTTGCTCCAGAGCCCTGCGCATCAGCAAAGCCGACCCCGCGATCAGTGATGGGTTCAGCTTCACTCTTTCGCCGCCGGCTTCGCGATAGACGTTGAATCCTAAGTTGCGCACTTCGCCGCCGCTGCGCCATGAGATCAAAGCTCCGCCCGCATTCTTCACCGCGGCGAATGAATTCAACTTGACCGCAGTAGGACCCTCAATCGGTATTGATGCCGTTGCCGTATTGTTCAGCGGGTTCGGATCGGGGGTCGTGGAATCGACAATGGCCGTATTCACTGCTTCGGAATAAGCGGTATTCGCCGTAGTCGTGACGGTGATGGTTGCACTGGAGTTAGCGTTGATCGAAGTAAAGGTGCATGTAAGCACGCCGGCGCTCGGTACGGGACAACTCCCGCCGTTACCTCCGGAAATCGCGGCTGAACTATAAGTGACCTGGGTTGGAATTGTATCGGTTACGGTAATTCCAGTTGCCGCCGAGGTCGTACTGTTATTTGTGACCGTAATTGTGTAGGTCAGAGTATTACCGACAATCACGGGATTAGGCGCGCCGGTTTTGGTGATAGAAACATCGGTGCAAACTGATGCAGAGTGCGGCCCCGGACTGGAAGTCAGGGTGATGCCGCTCGAAGTGATTCCGGTATTGCCTGCGGTCGCGCCGTAGAACACATTCGCGGTGTTCAGCGTAATGCCCGGCGCGCCGCCAGTTACGGCAGGGGTCATGGTTGCGCCTGTGCCGGTGTAAACCAGCACTCCGCCACCACCACCGCCTCCTGGGCCGTGACGATTGGCGTTGTTGTAAGCGCCGCCATCCCATGCGTCACCGCCACGCCCGCCGGTCACATTCAGAGTAACCGCCGGTGTGCCAGTGACGGCACCCCAAAGGAAAACGATGCTTCCGCCTGCGCCGCCTCCTCCTCCGCCATCATTGGGTGTGTTGTTATAAGCGGCGGAGCCGTTGGCGTTGATGGTTACATTCCCGGTGATGGTTGCGGCGCGAATCATAACGATCCCACCCCCGGCGGCGCCGCTGCTCGACTGAAAGTTCGAATTGTTATTGCTGGTTCCAGCGCCGCCGCCGCCGCCCATCACAACGCGACTTATTCCCGCGGGAAATAAAGCTCCGCCGAGTCCACCCAGCGAAAGATTGGTATTCCAACTGTTTCCGCCTTCACCGCCTGCGCCGCCATTCCCTCCGCCACCACCGCCGGTGTTCTGATCGTTGTTGACGGGATCGGCGTCGGTTCCGCCGCCTCCAGCATTGCCTGGCGCTCCTCGAGCCACGCTGCCAAGCGGATATCCTTCGGCGTACGTCTGTCCTGTGCTCGCCACCGCCGTGCCCGACTCGATCCATTCCGGCGTGCCTGCGATACCTTCACCCTTGGAACTGTGTGCGCCGGCGACCGCGGTCAAGGTTGTCGTGTTGTAGGCAGCCGGAGCAGGGAAGCGGTAGTCGGTGTTTGCCGCGCCCGCGATGCCGGTTTCAAATAAGGGACCAGCGCCGCGGAATCCCGTGCCGCTAACGTCGACCGTGGCTGCGTTGAGGGTTAGCGTGCCCGAGACGTTTAATGCGAGAACGCCGCCGGTCGAGCCATTCCAAGCCGACGCGGTGAGGTTCGTGGTCGTGCTCAGGGTCGCGGTAGCATAATTTGGTACTCGAATCACCTGGAATGTGCGAGACCCCTGCGCCGTACTCGCCGCAGCCGACGTGTACGTATAAAGGAGACCTCCGCCGGGTCCAGCTGCGCTCACATTCAATGTTCCGCCCGTGGTAGCAGTGACCGCGCTGGTTGCAGTTGCGTATTCGTAGACGCCGGCGTTGTTCAAACTAGTTGAGCCTGACCCACTGAGTCCATCACCGTATTGCGAAGTGTTAGTTGAATTGATCGCGGCATCCTGCATCTGGATGATCAGCAGCAGATCGCCGACGGCGATGTTATCGCCGTGGCCAGTAGCGACGCCGACTGTGATCGATGTCGATCCCGCGGTTGCTGTTGCGGTGCCGGGGTAATAGGTATTAATCAC
>Ga0335079_10010878_pt1 | contig 10371 bp, 6 predicted proteins | sample Lox_Sample_33_FD_206719 | JGI IMG/M metagenome (GOLD analysis project Ga0335079, IMG submission 206719) | Soil microbial communities from Loxahatchee National Wildlife Refuge, Florida, United States - Lox_Sample_3.3 | ecosystem: Environmental > Terrestrial > Soil > Wetlands | place: USA: Florida...
CCGCCTCGCTGATCGCCGCACCGCCTATACCTGTTACGCGCTCGTCGCGCCGCGGAAACGGCGAGCCGGAGAAGAACACGACGGCGCGCTCGAGCGAGGCGTCATCGAGTCCGCGAAGGTAATCGGCGAGCAGCCGCTCCTTCTCGTTCTTTTTTGTGGTCGCGCCGATCGCATTGGCGACGGCGGTGAAGTCGGAAAGCATGTTGGATACAATCGCCCCGCTTTGAAAGAGGTTAGCGCATGAAAACGAAAGTCACTGTTGTGGGTGGAGGCAACGTTGGAGCCACGGTCGCCCAGGGAATCGCGCTGAAAGAGCTCGCCGACGTCGTCGTCGTCGACATCATCGAAGGGGTACCGCAGGGCAAGACGCTCGATTTGATGGAGACGGCGCCCGTCGAAAAATACGATTCGGTCCTCACCGGCTCGAACAGCTACGACGCGACCGAAAACTCGGACGTCGTCGTGATCACCGCCGGCATGCCGCGCAAGCCCGGAATGAGCCGCGACGACCTGCTCTGGAAAAACGAGGAGATCGTCGCCGGCGTCACCCGTGAGGTGGCGAAGCGGTCGCCGGGCGCGATCCTTGTCGTCGTATCGAATCCGCTCGACGCGATGTGCGAAGTCGCTCGCCGCGTTTCCAAGTTCCCGCGCGAGCGCGTGATCGGTATGGCGGGCGTGCTCGATTCCGCCCGCATGCGCGCGTTCATCGCGATGGAGCTGAACGTCTCCGTTGAAAACACCCACGCCTTCGTCCTCGGCGGCCACGGCGACACGATGGTGCCGCTGCCGCGCTACTCGACCGTCGCAGGAATCCCGATTCCGGAGCTCATCTCCAAGGAGCGCATCGATGCGATCGTCGAGCGCACGCGCAACGGCGGCGCGGAGATCGTCAATCTCCTCAAGACCTCCGCGTGGTACGCGCCGGGCGCGTCGGCCGTGGAGATGGTCGAGGCGATCCTCAAAGACAAGCGGAAGATTCTGCCGTGCGCAGCGTTTCTCAATGGTGAGTACGGCATCAAAGGTCTCTTCGTCGGAGTGCCGGTGAAGCTCGGCCATAACGGCATGGAGAAGATCATCGAGATCAAACTGACGGACGAGGAGCGAGCAGCGCTCAACAAGTCCGCGGGTGCCGTGAAGGAAGTCGTCGACAAACTGAAGGTGACCGCGTAGACAGCCACTGCTCATGTTGACGGCGGGCTCATGCGAGGCGGAAGGATCTCGCTGGTAGAATCGTAGGCATTCCATTCATGAAAAAACTCGTCATCGACATCGAGACGGTCGGCATTCCGTGGGAAGAGCACGACCCCTATGTCCGCGAATACCTCATCAAAGGACAGACCGAAGACGGCGCGGAGGAGACGAAGCGTGCAGGAGGGCTGTCGCCGTTCCGCGGCCGCATCGTGGCGATCGGCGTCATCAACATTGACGACGGTCGTTCCTGCGCGCTCTACGAAGTGCCCGGCCAGGCGGATGTGCGCGTGGAGAAAGCCGCATCGCGCACGTACATCTCGGGAACCGAGAAGCAGATCCTCGAGAAATTCTGGGACTGGTTCGATGCCGATGCCCGGTTCATCACGTTCAACGGACGGCAGTTCGACGGGCCGTTTCTCATGATTCGCTCGGCGATCAACGGCGTCATGCCGAAACGCGACCTTGTCGGCTATCGCTACCAAATGCATCCGAATTGCGACCTCCGCGAGGCGCTCAACTTTCACGGCACGACGAATTCGAGACAATCGAAGTTCAATCTCGACCTCGCCTGCAAAGCGTTCGACGTGACGACGTCGAAGAGCGATGAGATGGACGGCCGCTCGGTCGAGACGGCGTATCGCGCGGGCCGGCATCGCGAGATCGCCGACTACTGCCTGGAGGACGTGCGCGCAACGATGGAGCTTTACGAGAAGATCGCGCCGACGCTGCTGATGCTCAACAAGGAATTTCGCGAGTCGGAAGAGCGCGAGGCGCGCGGCCGGAAGGAGACCGTGCCGGTGGTGCCGACGAGCGAGGCGCCGTTCGTCGCCTCGGTCACGCAGACGTCGCTGGAGCTGAGCGCCGTGCTCGCGTCGGCGGAGCCGGAGCCGTCACCCGCGGCCGCGGCCACGCAGGCGCTCGTCTTCGAGAAACTCATCAAGACCGAAGAACCGGAAGAGGAAATCCCGAGCGGGGTCTGATCGCGTGAAGCTGTTTCGCGCGCGAGTTTTCACTCCGGTCGCCGACCCGTTTCGCACCGTTGCCGCCGAATCGTATGTTTTCTTCGACGACGGCTTTCTCGCGATCGATCGTTCGCGCATCGTCGGCATCGGACCGTGGAGCGAACACCCGGCAGGCGCCACGGTCGAGGACCTCGGCCGGGACGCGCTGATCACGCCCGGATTTTTCGACACACATCTGCACGCCCCGCAGCTCGAAATGATCGGCTCGTACGGCGGTCACCTGCTCGAATGGCTGAATCGCTACACGTTTCCGACCGAAGCGAAGTTCAGCGATACGGAACATGCGAAGACGATCGCGCGCGCTTTCTTCGACGAGCTCCTTCGCAACGGAACCCTTTGCGCGCTGATCTTCTCGACGGTGCACTACGACGCGACCGACATTTTCTTCGCCGAGGCGGAGAGGCGCGGGTTTCGCGGAATCATCGGCAAGACGATGATGGATCGCAACGCGCCGGTCGCGCTGCTGGAAAACGCGAAGACCTCGTACGAACAGAGCCGCGAGCTGCTCATGAAGTGGCACAACCGCGGGATCCTGCGCTACGCCATCACGCCGCGGTTCGCGCCGACGTCGACTCCGGAGCTGCTCGAGCGCGCCGGCGAGTTGAAGCGGGAGTTTCCCGACGCCTACGTGCAGACGCACATCTCGGAAAACAAGAACGAAGTCGAATGGGTGCACGAGCTTTTTCCGGAGGCCGAATACGCCGACGTCTACGACAACTACGGCCTCCTCGACGAACGCACCGTTCTCGCGCACGGCGTGCACCTGACCGAGGAGGAGCTCGATCTGCTGAGCCGCCGCGGATCGCGGATCGCACACTGCCCGAACTCGAATCTGTTCCTCGGCAGCGGTCTCTTCCGGATCCACCGCGTGCTCGAATCGGGCGTCATCGTCGGCCTCGGCACCGACATCGGCGCGGGAACGACTCCGTCGATGTTCACGGCGATGGCCGACGCATACAAGGTGCAGCAGGTGCAGAACGTGTCGCTCAGCCCGTTCGAGCTCTGGTATCTGGCAACGCTGGGCGGTGCGAGGGCGCTTTCGCTCGAGGACGAAACCGGCAGTCTGGAACGCGGCAAATCCGCCGACTTCCTCGTCCTGAATCTGCGGGCGACGCCGCTGATCTCGATGCGCAGTGAACGAGCTGCAAACATCGAGGACCTTTTGGCGGGGCTGATCTTCATGGGAGATGATCGCGTCGTGCAGAGCGCGTACATCGCCGGCCGGGATGTCTTGCGGCAGGCATAGCGATTGCGCCTCCGCCCTCAGCAGGAGGTCAGAATGCTGCGTCATTCAGCGGTTTTCGTGTTTTCCGTTCTGCTCGGCGTCTCCGCATTTGGACAATCGGGTACTCAATGGCGGACACGAGCGGACGTCGTGGAGGGGGTACGCGGCACGATCGTCGGAACGGTCTCCGACCTCGAGCCGGGACGGAATCAATTTCAGCTGACACCGGACGACGATCGCGGCGGCGCCGTCACCGTCGAAACCGATGCCGTGTCGACGCAGTACAACGGCTTCGGCGGCACGATCAACGGCGCTCCGGAGATCTTCGTCGGCAGCACCGGATATTCGAATATCCGCACCGGTGACCGCGTCGAGGTCCTTGGAACCGGCCGGAGCACCGGCGTCGTCGGCGCCGACTACGTCACGCTCCTCGGCCGTCCGGTTCCGGCGTCGCAGACGGGCGTTGGGCAAACGCGGACGCCGCAGAACATTTCGCCTCCCACGGCTTCGGGAACGACTCCCGCCGGCCCGACGCCGCAGACGTACGGCCCGGTCGAGGGGGTCGTGCGGCAGGTGAACGCGTCCGATGGACGCGTGGTCATCGAAACCGATCGGCGCGAGATGATCACCATTCGCGCTTCGAATTCAACGCCGGTCTACTACCGCAACAATGTCTATCGCGTTGGCAATCTCGAGCCGGGCGATCGCATTCGCATCCAGCCGACCAACGCGAGCTCGATCAGCGGGGAGATCAGCGCCCGCACGATTGACGTCGTGCAAAACGTCGAGGAGACCGGAACGGGCGGCGCAACGGTGCAGGTCGGCGGTCTGACCGGCCGGGTGACTGCGATCGATCGCCGGGCCAACACGGTCCATGTCCGCAACGACCGTGGCGATACGACGGCCGTCGATCTGTCGAATGCGCTCGATACCAACGGACGGCCCGTGCATGCGGGCGATTTCCAGGCAAACGATCAGGTCGATTTGTCGGGCAGCTATGTCGGCGATGTATTCGTCGCCACGACCGTGCGATGGACGGACGACAACGGCGCGCCTGCACCGGGACCCGGTCCCGCGCCAGCGCCGTATCCGGCAGCGCCTTCCGGCCCGCTTGGAGCGGTCACGGTCTACGGCACCGTCACGCAGTCGCTTGCGAACGGCCCGAACCTTCTGATTCACGACCAGAGTGGCGCAACGATTCCGCTCTACGTGCTCGAGGACTTCACCGTTCGCACGCGCGCCGGCGGGTACACGACTGCTGACAAGTTGCGAGAAGGCGACGCGGTGGCCGTGCGGGCGTATCGCGATTCGGACGGCAATTACATCGCGCAGACGATCCGGGTGCGATAGCTGCTCACTGTGGGGGTCTCGATTGCGTAGGGTCGAGCTGCGCTCGACCGAACCCCGAGGTTCGGCATGGCGCAGCCGTGCCCTACACAGGCTCCCGTTCCTCGCCAGCCTCAACAGTTATTTGGAATTTAGCGCCACGCGTGGCTGTCGAATCCCACGATGACACAGGCACAGAGGCGCTCGCTTTTGCCCGGCGTTTCCGACTCGACTCTCCCCCCCGACGTGCGCATCGATTCGCGCCGCATCGTCGCCACGGCGCGCCGTCGCGCCCTCTTCCGCGAGACGCTCGACCTCATGCTCCTCGCCGGCGTCGACACGTTTTTCATCCGTTGGCGGCACGCGCACGTACCGGGAATCGATCGCGAGCACACGGCGATCGTCATCGCTGCCGCGAACGCGCTCGTCGTCGGTTACATGTGGTCCGCGCGGGCGCTGCCGCGCTGGCGCGCGTGGCGCGTGTCCGCGACATGGTCGGCGACCGAGCGGCGCCGCTTCCTCAGGTTCTGACTTCGCGATGCGCGAGGATGACCTCGCGCCCGGTCAGATAGAGCAGACCGATCAGCACGGCAAACGGGATCAGCGCCAGCCAATTCGAGAGCGCGCCGCTGAAGAACGGATTCGACTTCGACCATGCTTCGATTTTTTCGTTGAAACCCTGCATGGACGGAACGCCCGCAAGGAACGCGATCACGATTCCGGCGATCGCGCCTCCCGCGATGTAGCCGGACGCCATCAGCACGCCGGGGCTCTTGTCGCCCTCGGCCGTGAGCTGCTCCTCGGTGAGGTTCTTGCCCTCGTATTTCTTCGCGATCCATTTGTCGACCATCAGCCGTACGAGACCGCCGATCAAAATCGGCGACGACGAGGACAGCGGAAGGTAGACGCCGACCGCGAACGCGAGCGATGGAATGCCCGACATCTCGAGCACGATCGCGATGAATGCGCCGAGGAGCACGAGTCCCCACGGCAGCTTTCCGCCGAGGATGCCCTTGATGATGTACGACATCAGCGTGGCTTTCGGCGCGTCGAACTTCGTCAGCTTTTCGCCGTTCGGCAGGTATTTGTAAATCCCGTTGATCGCCGGATCGACGTAATACGCCAGCCGGCCGTTCGCATCGACGAGATACTTCTCCGCATTGCCGCCGGACGGATCCTGCCAGTACCACACGAAATATTCGTTCTGGTCCGTCCGGCCCTGAGGACCCGTGACCTTCTCGCGAACGTCGATCTTCGAGACATCGACACGCTCGTTCGCCGGCGCATGACCGGCGATGTAGCCTTTCGGAGGATTCTGGACCGGGACGTACGCGCTTCCGGCGTCGTTGAGCGCGAGCAGGATCGGCCCGAGAACGATGGCCGAGAAAAGCGCGCCGATGAGGATCGCGACCTGCTGATGTTTCGGTGTCGAGCCGACGAGAAATCCGGTCTTGAGATCCTGCGATGTCGTTCCGCCGTTGGACGACGCGATGCAGACGATGCCGCCGATCGAAAGCGCGGTGACGAAGTAGTTGCTGCCGGTCCAGCCGAGGATGACGAAGATGAGGCAGGTCAGCAGCAGCGTGGCGACGGTCATTCCGGAGATCGGATTCGATGACGATCCGATCTCTCCGGTGAGTCGCGACGAGACCGTCACGAAAAGGAATCCGAAAATGATGATGAGCGCAGCGGCGGCGATGCGAGCGGCGATGCCCGTTCCGCCGACGTACAGCGGGCTGGCGAAGGAGATCGCGACGAGCAGCGCGATGATGCCGATGAGCACGAACTTCATCGACAGGTCGCGGTCGGTGCGCTGCATGCTTTGCCGTGCGGCCGAGCCGCCGCGAAAGTCCTGAAGGCCGGCGCGCAGGCCGTGCCAGATGATCGGCAGCGATCGCGCCACGCTGATGATGCCGCCCGCCGCCACCGCTCCGGCACCGATGTACAGCACGTACGCGTTGCGGATGTCGCCCGGCCCCATGTCTTTGATCAGCATCTTCGTTTCCGGCGCGAGCGGCACTGTCAGGCCGGCGCCGAAGAACTTGATCGCCGGAATGAGCACGAGGTATGCGAGCACGCCGCCGGCGCACATGATCGAACCGATGCGCGGCCCGATGATGTAGCCGACGCCCAACAGCTCCGGCGAGATCTCCGCCGAGATCGACGCAGCGTCGAATGGAGGGCCGAAGACCTTCTCCGGCGTGTCTTTCCACGTGCGGAACGCTTCCATCGCCGCTTTGTAGACGAGGCCGATGCCGAAGCCTGTGAAGATCGTCTTCGCGCTGGTGCCGGCACCGCCGAGCGCCTCCATCTCGCGCTTCGCCGTCGCCGATGCCGCGGCGCGCGACTCCGCCGACGCCCCTGCCTTCAGCACCTCGGCGCACGCGGTGCCCTCGGGATATTTCAGCAATCCATGCTGCGCGACGATGAGCGCGCGCCGCAGCGGAATCATCATCAGAATTCCCAGAAGGCCGCCTAACACGGCGACGAGCATCACGCGCGTCAGCTCGAGATTGAAGCCGAGAATGAGAATCGCCGGCATCGTGACACCGACGCCGAACGCGATCGACTCGCCTGCCGACCCGGCGGTCTGCACGATGTTGTTCTCGAGGATCGTCGCGTCGCGCAGCCCGAGCTTCGAAAGGATGCGGAAGAGCGTGATCGAGATGACCGCGACAGGAATCGACGCGCTGACCGTAAGGCCGACCTTCAGAACGAGGTACAGCGACGAGGCGCCGAAGATCGCGCCGAGGATCGTGCCCATGATGACCGGGATCGTGGTCAGCTCGCGGAGCTCGGTCGCCGCCGGAATGTACGGTTCAAACGCGACTGGCGGCACGATGTCCGTTTCCGGATGAATGATGTCCGGATACTCCTGCGGCCCCACGGAAGCGCTCATCGATCCTCCCCTTCGTACATCCGTACCGTCATTCTATGCGGTGACGAGTGCTCGAAGATATTGTCCGGTCACGCTTCGTGGATTCTCTGCGATCTCTTCGGGCGAACCGCTGCCCACGATCTCGCCGCCGCCGTCGCCGCCCTCGGGGCCGAGGTCGATGATGTGGTCCGCCGCATCGATCAGCTGAAGATTGTGTTCGATCACGACGACCGAGTTGCCGCGGTCGATCAGATCGCGAAAGGTCTTGATCAGCTGCGCGACATCGGTGTGATGCAGGCCGGTGGTCGGCTCGTCGAACAGGAACAGCCGCCCCGTTTCCGCCTTGGAGTGTTCCGCGAGGAACGACGCGAGCTTGAGCCGCTGCGCTTCGCCGCCCGAGAGCGACTGCGTCGACTGACCGAGACGCAGATATCCGAGTCCCACCGATCGCAGCGCGGCGAGCTTCTTCAGAATCGCGCGCTTGTCGACGAAGAATCGCACCGCCTCGTCGACCGTCATGCTCAGGATGTCGTTCACGTTCTTGTTGTGATACGTCACCTTCATGACCTGCTCGTTGAACCGCCTGCCGCCGCATTTGTCGCAGACGATCTCCACGTCGGCGAGGAACTGCATGTCGATGCTGACGGTGCCCGCGCCTTCGCAGGTCTCGCAGCGGCCTCCGGCGGTGTTGAAGGAAAACATGCCCGCGGTGACGCCGTTCAATTTTGCGGCCGTCGTTTCGGAAAGCAGCTTCCGGATCTCGTCCCACGCTTTGACGTACGTCGCGGGATTCGAGCGCGTTGACCGGCCGATCGGCGATTGATCGACGAGCTGCATGTCGGCGATCTGATCCACGCCTTCGATCGCGCTGACCTTGCCGACGTCGAGGCCCGTGGCGCCGCGAAAATCGCGTTGGTATCGGTTGTAGAGGCAGTTGCGAATCAGCGTCGATTTGCCCGAGCCCGAAACGCCGGTGATCGCCACGAGCTTGCCGAGCGGGATCTCCACCGTAACGTCTTTCAGGTTGTGTTCTTTTGCGCCCTTGATTGTGATCGTCTGGTGCTGAGCGCCAGCGGGGGACCCGCCGCGTATCTGCTCAGGGGGTCCCTCGCTGCGCTCAGGACCGGAGTAAACGACGGAGCCGCCGAACTCGCCGGCGCCGGGTCCTAACTCGATGACATGATCCGCGCCGGCGATGATCGTCGGGTCGTGTTCCACGACGATCACGGTGTTGCCCGCATTTTTCAGCCGCCGCAGCACGCCTAACAGCCGCTCGCTGTCGCGCGCGTGGAGGCCGACCGTCGGCTCGTCGATCACGTACATCGTCTCAGTCAGCGAGCTGCCGAGGGCCGCGGCGAGGTTGATGCGCTGCGATTCGCCGCCGGAAAGCGTTCGTGTCTGACGGTCGAGCGTGAGGTACGACAGGCCGACGTCGTCGAGGTAGACGAGCCGATTGACGATCTCCCGCCGCAGATGTCCGGCCACCGCCTCCTCCTGCTTCGACATCGGCAGGTACTCCCAGAAGTGCCGCGCAGTTTTGACGTTCATCGCGAAGAGATCGGCGACGGTGAGCGCGCGGAACTTCACGTTGTCGGCCGCCGATTTCAATCGCGAGCCGTGGCACTGCGGGCATGGCTCGTAGCTGCGGTATTTGGCGAGCTTCACGCGGACGTGGATCTTGTACTTCTTCGTCTCGAGCCACTCGAAGAAGCCTTTGATGCCGTACCACTTTCCGCGGCCCTGGTAAAGCAGGTCCCATTCGCTGGTCGTGAGCTGGTCGATCGGCACATCGAGCCGCAGGCCGTACTTTTTCGCGGCGCGCTCGAGGTCCTCGTAGCAATCTTCGTATCCGGCCGAGTTCCATGGCGCGACGGGCAGCTCGTCCAGCCGCAGCCCGCGGTTCGGAATCACCTTCTCCATGTCGATGCCGATGATGCGTCCATAGCCCTGGCAACTCGTGCACGCACCGAGCGGCGAGTTGAACGAGAACAGCTGCGGCGTCGGCTCGAGGAACTCCGTCCCGCACTTGTTGCACGCGAAGCGCGACGTGAATCGGTGGCTGAGCCAGCCGGTCTTGCTTTCTTCGAGCACGTTGACCGTGCCTTTCGAGATCTCGAATGCCTGCTCGATCGCTTCGGTGATCTGCGAGGGCTTTTCCGGATCGATGCGTGCGCGCGTGATGACCAGCTCGAGCGAGGTCGATGACGTGAGGTCGACCTCTTTGATGTCGCGCACCTCGCCGTCGATCCACACGCGGAAGTAACCCGCTTTGATCAGCTGGCGAAGGACCTCGTCGCGATTCATCGCGTCGAAGAAAATCGGAGCGAGCACCACGACGCGCTTGCCCCCGAGCAGCTCCACGATCGTCTTCGTGACCGACTCCGGCGAATCCTTCCGGACGATGACTTTGCAATCGGGACAGGTCGTCTCGCCGCAGTACGTCATGAAAAGACGAATGTGATCGGCGAGCTCGGTGGCGGTCGCGACTGTCGATCGCGCGTTCTTGACCGAGTTCTTCTGCTCGATCGCGATCGCCGGCAGGATGCCTTCGATCTCGTCGACGTCGGGACGGTCGATGCGCTCGAGAAACTGCCGCACGTACGTCGACATCGACTCGACGAACCTCCGCTGCCCCTCGGCATAGAGGGTGTTGAAGGCGAGCGAAGACTTTCCCGATCCCGACGGGCCCGTCAGAACGGTCAGCTGCCGCTGCGGGATCTCGACGGAGA
>Ga0335079_10010884_pt1 | contig 10367 bp, 7 predicted proteins | sample Lox_Sample_33_FD_206719 | JGI IMG/M metagenome (GOLD analysis project Ga0335079, IMG submission 206719) | Soil microbial communities from Loxahatchee National Wildlife Refuge, Florida, United States - Lox_Sample_3.3 | ecosystem: Environmental > Terrestrial > Soil > Wetlands | place: USA: Florida...
GGAGGCTGAGCAGCGCGCCGCCGCGCAGCGCGACCAGTACCTAAGGAGCCTCGCCGAGATCGACAACGTGCGAAAGCGCGCCGCGCGGGATGTGGAGAATGCGAGCCGCTTCGGACTGGAGAAGTTTGCGGTCGAGCTGCTGCCCGTGCAGGACAGTCTGGAGGCCGGGGTGGAGAGCGCCCCGCGGGCGGATGCGAAGAGCCTGGCCGAGGGCCAGCGCGCAACCCTGAAGCTGCTGCAGAAAGCCTTCGAGAAGCTGAACATCAAGCCCGTCGATCCCCTGGGCCAGCCCTTTGATCCGGCGCTGCACGAGGCCGTGCTCACCCAGGAGTCGGCGACCGCTGAACCCAACTCCGTGCTGCAGGTCGTGCAGCGCGGTTATGAATTGAACGGACGGCTGCTGCGGCCGGCGCGGGTCATTGTGGCCCGCGCGCCCGCTAACCCTTGATTCGTCGCGCAGCGCACCCACCCTAGTGTTATTCGGAGGAATCCCATGGCAAAGATGATCGGCATCGACCTCGGCACGACGAATTCGTGTGTCGCCATCATGGAAGGTGGCAATCCCCGCGTGATCGAGAACAGCGAGGGCGATCGCACGACCCCGTCCATCGTCGCCTTCACCAAGGACGGCGAAGTCACGGTCGGCCAGCCGGCCAAGCGTCAGGCGGTCACCAATCCGCAGAACACGCTGTTCGCGGTGAAGCGGCTCATCGGCCGCAAGTTCACCGACGAGGTGGTGCAGCGCGACATCAAGATGGTGCCGTACAAGATCGTCAAGGCCGACAACGGCGATGCCTGGGTGGACGTGCAGGGCAAGAAGATGGCACCGCCCGAGATCTCGGCGCGCGTGCTCATGAAGATGAAGAAGACCGCCGAGGACTACCTCGGTGAGCCGGTGACCGATGCGGTGATCACCGTACCGGCCTATTTCAACGACTCGCAGCGCCAGGCGACCAAGGACGCCGGCCGCATCGCCGGTCTGGAAGTGAAGCGCATCATCAACGAGCCGACCGCGGCGGCACTCGCCTACGGGCTCGACAAGCAGGGCGGGGATCGCAAGATCGCCGTCTATGACCTGGGCGGCGGCACCTTCGACGTGTCGATCATCGAGATCGCGGAGGTCGATGGGGAGCGTCAGTTTGAAGTGCTCTCGACCAACGGGGACACGTTCCTCGGGGGCGAGGACTTCGACCTGCGCGTCATCAACTTCCTGGGCGAAGAGTTTCTCAAGGAGTCGGGCGTCGATGTCCGCAAGGACCCGCTCGCCATGCAGCGCCTGAAAGAGGCCGCTGAGAAGGCCAAGATCGAACTGTCCTCGACCCAGCAGACCGATGTGAACCTGCCGTACATCACGGCAGATGCCTCGGGGCCGAAGCACCTCAACATCAAGTTGACGCGTGCGAAGCTGGAGTCCTTAGTCGAGGATCTGGTGAAGAAGACCATCGAGCCCTGCCGCATCGCGCTCAAGGACGCGGGGCTTGCTGGCAAGGACGTGGCCGAAGTCATCCTCGTCGGCGGCCAGACCCGCATGCCGCTGGTGCAGAAGTACGTCAAGGACTTCTTCGGCCAGGAGCCGCGCAAGGACGTGAACCCGGATGAGGCGGTCGCGATCGGCGCGGGCATCCAGGCGGGCGTGCTGCAGGGTGAGGTCAAGGACGTGCTGCTGCTCGATGTGACGCCGCTGTCGCTCGGCATCGAGACGCTGGGCGGCATCATGACCAAGCTCATCGAGAAGAACACCACGATCCCGACCCGGGCCGCGCAGACGTTCTCGACCGCCGATGACAATCAGACGGCGGTGACGATTCACGTCCTGCAGGGCGAGCGCGACCGCGCCGGCGACAACAAGTCGCTCGGCAAGTTCGACCTGTCGGATATTCCCTCAGCGCCGCGCGGCATGCCGCAGATCGAGGTGTCCTTCGACATCGATGCCAACGGTATTCTCAACGTGTCCGCCAAGGACAAGGCCACCGGCAAGGAACAGAAGATCGTCATCAAGGCCTCGAGCGGCCTGAATGAGGAAGAGATCAAGCGCATGGTGCGCGATGCCGAGGCGCACGCCGAAGAGGACAAGCGCTTCCGCGAGCTCGTCGAGACGCGCAACAAGGCCGATGCCCTGATCCACGGCGTCGAGAAGTCCCTGAAGGACCTCGGCGACAAGGTAAGCGGCGAGGAGCGCGTGCAGGTCGAATCCGCGATGTCGGATCTGCGCACGGCGCTGAAGAGCGACGACAAGGACGTGATCAACAAGAAGACCGAGGCGCTCGCGCAGGCCTCGGCCGCGATCGCGCAGCGCGCCTACTCCCAGACCGAGGGGGCGGGTGCGGCCGGTGCCGAAGCTGCCGCGGGCCCGGGTGCGGGCGGCGAGGCTTCGGGCGGCAAGTCCGGCAAGGACGATGTCGTCGATGCCGAGTTCGAGGAGGTCAAAGACAAGAACCGCAAGGCATCATAAAGTTGCCGGCGGGGGTCCGGGCAGAGCAAGCCGGCAGCATGGGTGGGCATGTCTAAGCGCGACTACTACAAAATTCTCGACGTGCCGAAGAACGCGACGGAGGCCGACATCAAGAAGGCCTACCGTCGGCTCGCCATGAAGTTTCACCCGGATCGCAATCCGAACGATGCCGAGGCGGAAGAGCGCTTCAAGGAAGCCAAGGAAGCCTGCGAGATCCTGAGCGACGCGCAGAAGCGCGCGACCTACGACCAGCACGGCCATGCCGGGCTGGAAGCGGCCGCACGCGGCAGCCGCGCCGGCTATGGCTCCGGGGATGCGTTCAGCGACATCTTCGGCGATGTGTTCGGGGATATCTTCGGTGGCGGCCGCCGCGGCGGGCGCACGCAGGTGTTCCGCGGCGCCGACCTGCGCTACGAGCTCGAGCTCGATCTGAGTCAGGCGGTGTTCGGCTACTCGGCCGAAATCACCGTGCCGAAGCTCAGCGAGTGCGAGACCTGCCACGGGAGCGGCGCGGCCAAGGGTTCCACCCCGCAGACCTGCGACACCTGCCACGGCAGTGGCCAGGTGCGTATCGCGCAGGGCTTCTTTCAGCTGCAGCAGACCTGTCCGCGCTGCCGCGGCACCGGCACCATCATCAAGAACCCCTGCGACACCTGCCTGGGCCAGGGTCGCGTGCGGCGCACGAAAACGCTGGCCGTGAAGATCCCGCCCGGTGTGGATACAGGAGATCGCATTCGCCTCTCGGGCGAGGGTGAGGCCGGCCGCAACGGCGGCCCGCCCGGCGATCTGTACGTCGAGGTGCAGGTACGCGAGCACCCGATCTTCGAGCGCGACGGCGAACACTTGAGCTGCGAGGTCCCCGTCGCCTTTGCGACCGCGGCGCTCGGCGGCTCACTCGAGGTGCCCACGCTCGATGGGGAAGTGACCCTCAAGATACCCGCCGAGACCCAGTCGGGGCGCGTCTTCCGGCTGAAGGAAAAAGGCGTCAAGCCCGTGCGCGGCGGCGCGCGCGGCGATCTGTTCTGCCGCGTCGTGGTCGAAACGCCGGTGCACCTCACCGCGGAGCAGAAAGAGCTCCTGAAGAAATTCGAGGAGACCCTGAAGCGCGACCCCACGCGCCATGCGCCACGGCAGAAGGGGTTCCTCGATGCGGTGAAGGGCTTCTTCTCGAGCGCGGAGGAGCGATGATCCGCGTCGCGCTCATCGGCGCGGGCGGACGCATGGGCAAGGCGCTGGTGCGCGCCGCGCTGGAGCGCAAGGACCTCACGGTGAGTGCCGCCGTCGTTGCCGAGGGGAGCGAGAAGCTCGGTCGCGACCTGGGCGAACTCGCCGGCGCCGGCAAATTCGGCATCGAGATCGGCTCGGACCTGTCGGCGGCGCTGGCCGCCTGCGATGTCGCCATCGATTTCTCCAATGCGCTGGCAACCGCCGGTGTACTTGCGGCCTGCACAGCGGCGGGCAAGCCCTTGCTCCTCGGCACGACCGGGCATGCCGCCAACATGCGCCAGGAGTTCGAGCGCGCCGCACGGCATATCGCGCTGCTGGTCGCCGCCAATACCAGCCTGGGTGTGACCGTGCTGCTCGAGCTGGTGCGTCAGTGCGCGCGCCAACTGCCCGTGCAGTTCGACGTCGAGATCATCGAGTCGCACCATCGGGCGAAGCTGGATGCGCCCTCAGGTACGGCGCTCGCCCTGGGACAGGCGGTGGCCGAGTCGCGCGGCCAGGACCTCGATGAGGTGGCCGTGCACGCGCGCGTGGCCGCCTCAGGCCCGCGGCGCGAGGGCGAGATCGGCTTTGCGGTGGTGCGCGGCGGGGATGTGGTGGGCGAGCACCAGGTCGTGTTCGCAGGCCTCGGCGAGCAGCTCACCTTGGCGCATCGCGCGACCGATCGGGCGATCTTCGCCCGCGGCGCACTCGATGCTGCAGCGTGGTTGGCGCGGCGTCCGCCCGGGCGTTACGCCATGCGCGATATCCTCTTTTAATACAGACGCTTAGAGCATTTCGCCGGCGATTTTCACACGCGGCCAAGCTACCGCCTGGCGGCGGCCGACGGGGCGAAAAAAAGCCCGCGTTCTGCATGGACACACCGAAACCGGCCCCGTAGAATTTCGCCGTAATCCGCAAGGGTTAGTCCATGCAAGGCGGGAGGATGTTCGGAACGAACTCCTCCCGCTTTGTACATCTGCGGTCGGGAAAAGGGGAAAACAACGGTGAGCGGACCGGCGGTGCTGGCGCTCGCGGATGGCACGATCTTCCGCGGCCAGTCAATCGGAGCAAAAGGCAACACCACCGGCGAAGTTGTTTTTAATACCGCGTTGACGGGCTATCAGGAAATCCTCACTGATCCGTCTTACGCCAGGCAGATCGTCACTCTCACCTATCCCCACATCGGCAATACGGGCGCGACGCCCGAGGATCTCGAGTCGCCGCAGATCTACGCCGCCGGACTCATCATCCGTGACCTGCCGCCGCTCGCCTCCAACTGGCGCATGGTCGAATCCCTAGGTGAATTTCTTGAGCGCGGCAAACTGGTCGCCATCGCCGGCATCGATACGCGCAAGCTCACGCGCCTGCTGCGTGAGAACGGCGCGCAGGCCGGCTGCATCATGACCGGCGAGAAGGCAGACCCGGCCGCGGCGGTGAAGGCCGCGCGCATGTTCCCGGGCTTGAAGGGCATGGACCTCGCCAAGGTGGTGAGCGTCAAGCGGGCCTACCAGTGGAACGAAGGCAGCATCTGGCCGCAGAGCGAGCGGCCGCCGATCCGCTCGCATCAGCGCCTGCACGTGGTGGCGTACGACTTTGGCATCAAGCGCAACATCCTGCGACTGTTCGGCGACTACGGCTGCCGAGTGACAGTGGTGCCGGCGCAGACCGCGGCCAAAGATGTGCTCGAGCTCGCGCCCGATGGCGTATTCCTGTCCAACGGCCCCGGGGATCCGGAGCCGTGCGATTACGCGATCCAGGCGACGCGCGAGCTGCTCGCCACCGACCTGCCGATCTTCGGCATCTGCCTGGGGCATCAGCTGTTGGGGCTGGCCGCCGGAGCCCGCACGATCAAGATGAAATTCGGACATCACGGCGCCAATCACCCGGTGCAGGACCTGGATACCGGGCGCGTGCTCATCTCCAGCCAGAATCACGGCTTCGCAGTCGATGAGGCGACGCTGCCCGCGGAAGTGCGCCCCACCCATCGCTCGCTGTTCGACGGCTCGCTGCAGGGCATCGCGTTCAAGGAGCGCGCGGCGTTCAGCTTCCAGGGTCACCCGGAGGCTTCGCCCGGTCCGCACGAAGTGCGCGCGCTCTTCGAGCGCTTCAATCACCTGATGCTCAAGCGCCTGCAGAACCAGTTGCGCCAGGCCGAGCGCTAAATGAAACGCACGGACATCGAGAGCATCCTCATCATCGGCGCCGGTCCGATCGTGATCGGCCAGGCCTGTGAGTTCGACTACTCAGGTGCCCAGGCGTGCAAGGCCTTGAGGGAAGAGGGCTATCGCGTCATCCTGGTGAATTCCAATCCCGCGACCATCATGACGGACCCGGAGATGGCCGATGCCATCTACATCGAGCCCGTCAACTGGCGCACGGTCGCGCGCATCATCGAGAAGGAGCGCCCGGATGCGCTCCTGCCCACGATGGGCGGACAGACTGCGCTCAACACGGCGCTCGACCTGGTGCGCGAGGGCGTGCTCGAGCGCTTCGATGTGGAGATGATCGCGGCCTCGCGTGCCGCGATCGACATGGCCGAGGATCGCGAGCTGTTCCGCAACGCCATGCGCGAGATCGGGCTCGAGGTGCCGAAGTCGCGCGTCGCGCGCAGCCTGGAGGAGGCGATCGCCGTGGTGGGCGATGTCGGCTTTCCGGTCGTCATCCGGCCCTCGTTCACGCTCGGCGGCTCGGGCGGCGGCATCGCCTACAACCGCGAGGAGTTCGAGACGCTGGCCGCGCGCGGCCTCGATGCCTCGCCGACCACCGAGATCCTGCTCGAGGAATCCGTCATCGGCTGGAAAGAGTTCGAGATGGAGGTGGTGCGCGACAAGAAGGACAACTGCATCATCGTCTGCTCGATCGAGAATCTGGATCCGATGGGCGTGCACACGGGCGACTCGATCACCGTGGCCCCCGCGCAGACGCTGACCGACAAGGAATACCAGCGCATGCGCGACGCCTCGATCGCCGTGCTGCGCAAGATCGGCGTGGAGACCGGCGGCTCGAACGTGCAGTTCGCGGTGAGCCCGATCGACGGGCGGCTCCTCATCATCGAGATGAACCCGCGCGTGTCGCGCTCCTCGGCGCTCGCCTCCAAGGCCACCGGCTTTCCGATCGCCAAAGTCGCCGCGAAGCTCGCGGTGGGCTACACGCTCGATGAGCTGAAGAACGACATCACGGGCGGAGCGACGCCAGCGTCCTTCGAGCCCTCGATCGACTACGTCGTGACCAAGATCCCGCGCTTTACCTTCGAGAAGTTTCCGGATGCGAATGACCGGCTCACCACGCAGATGAAGTCGGTGGGCGAGGTGATGGCGATCGGGCGCACCTTTCAGGAGTCGATCCAGAAGGCGCTGCGCGGGCTTGAGACCGGGCTCGACGGGTTCGGTGAGCAGCTCACGCTGCCGCTCACCGAGGAAGCCGCCTCGAAGCTCGAATATGAGCTGCGCGCTCCGGGCCCCAACCGGCTGCTCTACACCGCCGATGCCTTCCGCGCCGGCTGGAGCTTCGCGCGCATCGCCGAGCTCACGCGCATCGATCCCTGGTTCCTCGCGTTCATCGAGGATCTGATCCAGGAGGAGGCGCAGATCCGTAAGGGGGGGCTGCGCGCGCTGAACGCCGAGCGTCTGCGGCACTTAAAGCGCAAGGGCTTCTCCGACAGCCGTCTCGCGCGCCTGGTCAACGTCGTCGAGAAGGCCGTGCGCCAGCGCCGCCACGAGCTCTCAGTGCTGCCGGTCTACAAGCGCGTCGACACCTGCGCGGCGGAATTTGCGACCTCCACCGCATACCTCTATTCGACCTATGAGGAAGAGTGCGAGGCGGCACCGACCAGCCGGCGCAAGATCATGATCCTGGGCGGGGGTCCCAATCGCATCGGCCAGGGCATCGAGTTCGACTACTGCTGCGTGCATGCCGCACTCGCGCTGCGTGAGGATGGCATCGAGACCATCATGGTCAACTGCAATCCGGAGACGGTCTCGACCGACTACGACACCTCCGATCGCCTGTACTTCGAGCCGCTCACGCTCGAGGACGTGCTCGAGATCCTCGCCAAGGAAAAGCCCGAAGGCGTGATCGTGCAGTTCGGCGGCCAGACCCCGCTCAAGCTCTCACGCGCGCTCGAGGAAGCCGGCGCGCCGATCATCGGCACCTCGCCCGACTCGATCGATATCGCCGAAGACCGCGAGCGCTTTCAGCTGCTGGTGCAGAAGCTGGGACTGAAGCAGCCGGCCAATGCCAGCGCGCGCAACGAGGATCAGGCGGTCGTGCTCGCACGCGAAGTGGGCTTCCCGCTCGTGGTGCGTCCCTCGTATGTGCTCGGGGGCCGCGCGATGGAAGTGGTGTTCACCGAAGAGGACCTGCGCGCCTACATGACCGATGCGGTGCGCGTCTCGAATGACTCACCGGTGCTGCTGGACCGGTTCCTCGATGTCGCCATCGAAGTCGACGTCGATGCGGTATGCGATGGCGAGGATGTGCTCATCGGCGGCATCATGGAGCACGTCGAGCAGGCGGGCGTGCACTCGGGCGACTCGGGCTGCTCGCTGCCGCCCTATAGCCTGTCGAGCAAAGTGCAGGCGGAGATTCGCGATCAGACCCGCAAGCTCGCCAAGGCGCTGAACGTCGTGGGCCTGATGAATATCCAGTTCGCGGTCCAGAACGGCGTGGTGCACATCCTGGAAGTCAATCCGCGCGCCTCGCGCACGGTGCCGTTCGTGTCCAAGACCACCGGACTGCCGCTCGCCAAGATCGCCGCGCGTGTCATGAGCGGGCGCAAGCTCGCGGACCTCGGCGGCTCGACCGAGCACGTGCCGGCCTACTTCTCGGTGAAGGAGGCGGTCTTCCCGTTCGTGAAATTCCCCGAGGCCGACCCCATCCTGGGACCGGAGATGAAATCCACCGGCGAAGTCATGGGTACGGGGCGCACCTTTGGCGAGGCCTATGCGAAGGCGCAGGCAGGCTCCGGCGTCACGCTGCCGCGTCAGGGGGTGTGCCTGATCAGCGTGCGCGAGCGCGACAAGCCCGGCGCCGTGGGGCTTGCCAAGCGGCTCATCGAGCGGGGCTTCGAGATCGTCGCCACGAGCGGCACGGCCAAGGTGCTGCAGGAGGCCGGCATTGCCTGCCGGCAGGCGAACAAGGTGCGCGAGGGCCGCCCTCACATCGTCGATATGATCAAGAACGACGAGATCGATCTCATCGTCAATACCACCGAGGGCAAGCAGGCGATCCGCGAGTCGAACTCGATCCGCCGCGAGGCCGTGCACAAGCGCGTGACCTATTACACGACGCTCGCCGCGGCGCTCGCCACCTGTGAGGCACTCGATCACCTCGATGAAGTCGAGGTCAACCGGCTGGATGATCTGCACCGCCTGGAGCGCCACGCATGAAGCGCACGCCGATGACGCTCAGAGGGTCCGAAGCCATGCGCGCCGAGCTCAAGCGTTTAAAGAGCGAGGCACGGCCCAACATCATCAAGGCCATCGCCGAGGCGCGCGGACACGGGGATCTGTCGGAGAACGCCGAGTATCACGCCGCGCGCGAGCAGCAGGGCTTCATCGAGGGCCGCATCAACGATCTCGAGCACAAGCTCGCCAACGCCGAGATCATCGACCCGAGCACGCTCCCCAACACCGGACGCGTCATGTTCGGCGCGATCGTCGAGCTCGAGGATCAGGACGAGGGCACGCGCGTCATCTACCAGATCGTGGGCGAGTACGAGGCGGATATCCGCGAGGGGCGTATCTCGGTGAGCTCACCGATCGCACGCGCGCTGGTCGGCAAGTCGCGCGATGACGTGGTCGATGTCACGGCCCCGGGCGGCACCCGCGCCTTCGGGATCGTCTCGGTCAAGTACGAGTAGCTGACCTTAAGGAATCACGATCTTCGGCAGCTTCGGGTGCGGCCGGTAGAGCACGGCCACATGCCCGATCCGGTGCACGAGGGTGCTCGCGGTGCGCTGCGCGAGCTCGGCGAACACCTGGTCGCGCTGGGTGCGCTCGGCACCGCGGGCCCGGACCTTGATGAGCTCGTGGTCGGTGAGAGCGCGGTCCGTCTCCTTCGCCACCGCCTCGGTGAGGCCGGAGTTGCCGATCTGAATGATGGGTTTCAAGGGGTGGGCGCGGCCTCGCAGGAAGCGCCGCTGAGCTTCAGTGAGTTCCATCCCGCGCATTGTAGGGGAGTAGAGGGCCGTGGCCCGTCGCAGCAAGAGCAGTCGTCAGTGGCTCGATGAGCATTTCTCGGACCCGTTTGTGCACCGCGCCAAGGCGGAAGGCTGGCGCTCCCGGGCTGTGTTCAAGCTCGAGCACATTGACCGGAAAGAGAAGCTGCTGAAGCCCGGTCAAATCGTGCTGGACCTCGGGGCGAGTCCCGGGGCCTGGAGCCAGTACGCACGCCGACGGGTGGGCAGGAACGGCCGGGTGGTCGCGAGCGACATCCTGCCGCTCGAGCCCCTGGCGGGCGTGGAGTTCGTGCTCGGGGACTTCCGCGAGCAGGCCGTGTTCGAGGCGCTGCTCGCGATCCTGCCCCCGGCGGGAGTGGATCTGGTGCTGTCGGATATGGCCCCCAATTTAAGCGGCGTGGATGCGATCGATCAGCCGCGCTCCATGTACCTGGCGGAGCTCGCGATCGAAATGTGTACCCGCGTCTTGAAACCGCAGGGCTCAGCCCTGATCAAAGTATTCCAGGGCTCCGGCTTCCAGGAGCTCATAGC
>Ga0335079_10010887_pt1 | contig 10363 bp, 12 predicted proteins | sample Lox_Sample_33_FD_206719 | JGI IMG/M metagenome (GOLD analysis project Ga0335079, IMG submission 206719) | Soil microbial communities from Loxahatchee National Wildlife Refuge, Florida, United States - Lox_Sample_3.3 | ecosystem: Environmental > Terrestrial > Soil > Wetlands | place: USA...
CTGTTCCTGTCACTCTGGCCGCACCCGATGGCAGTGTTTGCATGCTGGGCGTTCTGCTTCAGCCCGATGCTGTTCAATTCGGTCTTTCACGTGGCTGCGTCATTCTTCTACCGCAGCTACTCGCCAGGGACCCTCTCCGCTTTGCTCCAGTTTCCCCCGCTGTTCTGGTATCTCGCGTCGGTATTCGGCAAGGCCGGTCTCCTGAGCTGGGAGATGGCGATTCTTGCCACCATTATTGGCGCCGCAGTCCACGCGCTTGATCTGGCATCCCTCACTACTTTGTGCAGCCGCAGTCTTTCTTCGCCATACGGAATAAACCCGGCGCTTCGCAGCATTTTGCGGGCGAAGTGAACACGCAGGAGAAAATATGAACACACCACATATCGCAGCTTTTGGGTTATTCGTGGCCGCGACCGCCGCATTCGCAGGCGATTCGCTCGCCACCAAGAAGGTCCTGACGCTCGACGGCGCCCGGCAAGTAATCGCCGCCGCTGCGGGCACAGCCAAAGACAAACACTCGGCCGGCGCCATCGCCGTGGTAGACGACGGCGGGAACCTGGTAGCGCTCGAGCGGCTCGACGGAACCTTTGCCGCCGGCCCCAACATCGCCATCGGCAAGGCGCGGACGGCAGCTCTGTTCCAGCACCCCAGCAAGGCGTTTGAAGACATCATCGCCAAGGGCCGCACCGCTATGGTTGCCTTGAACGACTTCACCCCGCTCCAGGGCGGCGTGCCGATCACCGTGGACGGTCAGATCGTCGGCGCGGTCGGCGTTAGTGGGGCGAACAACGCAGATGAAGATCAGGCCCTGGCCGTGGCCGGCGCCGCCGCCATTCACTAAGGAGGCCAAACAACAATGAGATATCTACTTCTATTCCTGGTCGTCTCCGGAACGTTGTTGATGACCGCCGCCCTTAACGCCCGAGCCGAAGGACCGGCTTCCGGAGTCACGTACTTCGACAGCGCCAAAGTCTCCGCCGCCTTTGGAAAAGGCTCTGTGCTGTTTGACGGCCAGGGCCGCAACTACATGGTGCACGCGAGCCGTCGCGAAGCGCCCGGCATGGCCGAGGTGCACACCAAAGACGCCGACATTGTGTACGTGCTCGACGGCACAGCCACCCTGGTCACCGGCGGCACGGCCGTGGATCTCAAGAACACAGCCCCTGATGAGTTCCGAGGCACGGCCATCCGCGGCGGTGAGACACGTGAGCTCAACAAAGGCGACGTGATCATCATCCCCAACGGCGTGCCCCACTGGTTCAAGCAAGTGACCAATCCATTTCTGTACTACGTGGTCAAGGTGCGATAGCGAAAGGATCATTTCCATGAAACGCCTTCAGAATCTCGTTAAGTTGCTGGCCGTCGCCGCTTGTGCGTTCGGAGCCTCAGTCGAGCTGCGCCCGGCCGTCCCCGACGGCAAGCCAGACGCTACCATTGATCTGGCCACCGCTGAAGGCGTTCGACTGGTCCACGGCCAATGGCGATACAGCGACACGAAAATCGTCGAGGTCGATTTCCGCGGTCCCGGTCCCGATTCGCAGCCCACGGGCGCTCCCATCAAGACCTACGACTACACTCCACACGCCGGTCGCGCCGATTTCGACGATTCGCAGTGGCCGCAGATCTCTCCGGCCACTCTCAGCCAACGGCGCTCCACTGGCCGCCTGTGCTTCGCCTGGTATCGAATCAACATCACCATCCCGCCGCACCTCGGCGATTTCGATCCCACCGGCTCGACCGCGGTCTTCGAGACCGCCATTGACGATTATGCCGAGGTCTGGGTGGATGGTGAGCTCTCCCGCGCGCTCGGACAGATGGGCGGCTCGGTGATCAGCGGATGGAACGCACCCAACCGCCTGGTCGTCGGCCGCAATATCAAACCCGGCCAGAAGATCCAGCTTGCGGTCTTCGGCATCAACGGCCCTCTCTCCAACCCGCCCACCAACTTTATCTGGATGCGCTTTGCCCGGCTCGACTTCTACCGCGCCACGCCGGGCCCGGTGGCCATCACACCCGCCGAGGTGAACGTGGAAGTGGTTCGCCTCGATCCTGCGATGGACGCTATCGTCGGCCCCAATCCCAAGATCTTCAAATTGGCGGAAGGTTTTCAGTTCACCGAAGGTCCCGTCTGGGCGCGCGACGGCGGATATCTCGTTTTTAGTGATCCGAACGCCAACACGCAGTACAAGTACACGCCCAACGGCAGCTTATCCGTCTTCCGCCATCCCAGCGGTTACTCGGGCGCCGACATTGCACAGTACGGCCAGCCCGGCTCGAATGGGCTCACACTCGATCCCCAAGGCCGGCTAACCATCAACGAGCACGGCAACCGCCGCGTCACACGCCTGGAGAAAGACGGATCGCTCACCGTGCTCGCCGACAACTATCAGGGCAAGCGTCTGAACAGCCCCAACGACCTGGTCTACCGTTCCGACGGGACGCTCTATTTCACCGATCCGCCCTTCGGGCTGCCGAAATTCTTCGACGACCCGAGAAAGGAGCTGCCGTTCAGCGGGGTCTTCTCGCTTTACCGAGGCAAGCTCCAGTTGATTTCCACGGACCTCAAAGGTCCCAACGGCATCGCCTTTTCACCGGACGAGAAATATCTTTACGTCACGAACTGGGATGAGAAACGTAAGATCATCATGCGCTATGAGGCCAATGCCGACGGCACACTGTCCAACGGCAAGGTGTTTTTCGATATGACCAGCGCTCCTGGGGAAGACGCCTTGGATGGCTTGAAAGTTGACCAGCAGGGCAATCTCTACGTCACGGGTCCCGGCGGCCTTTGGGTTCTTTCAGCCGACGGCAGGCATCTCGGCACGATCATTCCGCCGAAAGAGCCCCACAACATAGCCTGGGGCGATGAGGATGGCAGGACCCTGTACATTTGCGCTCTCAACGGCCTTTACCGCATGCGGCTCAATATTCCGGGAATCCGGCCCTGATCGCGCGCTGTCCCGAACGGACCCCGGCCTCAAGGCGCCAACCGCATCTTCTTCAACAACTCTTCGAAGCGGGGGCCGGCGTGCAGAGGGTCCAGCTCCGGGTCTGCATTCATCCAGATGACTCTGGTCAGCCGCAGTTCCACAGCCGTCTGCAGCGAATCTAGCGCGGCATTCCTCTCTCCCAGAGCCGCCAGCAGCACGGCTATTTCATAGTGCGGCTCCGGCTGGTTCCATTTCCCCTCCCTGACCTCTTTGAGCGCGGCGCGCGCCTCCTCGGCTTTTCCGGCCGCGGCGAACACCTTGGCCTTCTCCGCCAATATGCGGCGGTTGTTTCCTCCCGCGATGTCCAGCGTCTTCTGCGCCTCGATCAGCGCTTCGTCGTATTTCGCGAGCATCAGCAGCGCCTTCGTCAACTGCCGCCGCGGGGTGTACGACCACGGATCGAGCGCCACCGCCTTCCGCGAGACGCGCTCCGCGTCTTCATAACGCCGGCTGAATTGAAAGGTCCACGCCAGATCGGATAACAGAATGGCGGAGGTCGGGTCCAGCCGGCACGCCGTCTCCATTTCGCGGATGGCTTCATCATGTCGCCTGAACGCCATCAAAAGGATCGACTTCTCCGCATGCGCCATCGCATTATTGGGTTGAATCGCGACCGCTTTGTTGAAAGCGCGATCCGCTCCCGTCCAATCCCAGTCCAGTCGCATCAATACGTCGCCCAGCGCGGTATGGGCATCGGCCAGTTGGTCGTCCAAGCTGATGGCCTTCATGGCGGCCATCCTGCCTTTGTTCCGCAGATCGTCCTCTCGCCCCTCCCCGGCTTGGAGCACAGCCGAGTAAGCCAAGGCCGCATACGCCGCCGCATAGTCGGGGTCCTTCTCCACCGCTTTCTGGTAATACTCAATTGCTTGATGGCCCGATTCTCCAAGACGTTTCGTTGCCAGGTACTGGCCCTGCACGTACAACTGGTAGGCCTCGGTGTTTTCGGTCTCGCGCTTGGTCAGATGCTGCCGCTCGGTTTCGGTCAACGTTAGCTTGAAGGACTCGGCCACCTTCTCAGAGATGGAATCCTGCACCGCAAAAATGTTCGTGAAGTAATCGTCGAACTTGTCGGCCCAGACTGAGGCGCCGTCGCTTACCCGATACAACTGGACGGTAACGCGGATGCGTTTTTCATACTGTTGAATTCTGCCGGTCAGCACAGCGTCTACCTGTAGCTCGCGCGCCGCGGCCAGCGGGTCACGGTCCGGGTTGGAGTACTTCGCCACCGCGCTGGTAGGCCGCACGGTAATTTGCGGAATGGCCGTCAACCGGGTCGCCACCGCCTCAGCCATCCCCAGGCCGAGATAGTTGTGCGCCGGGTCACCGTCTAAGGGAAGAAACGGGAGGACAGCGACGGATTGGAATCGGCCTGAAGGAGACGCTTCCTGAGCTGTCCTCCGGGCAAACCATACCGCCACGGCAGTTAGCAATATCGCGACGATACCCGCCCACATCCGCCAGCCGCTCGCCTGGGCCCGCGGCACGGAAGCCGGCGCCTCGGCGCTCGCCACAGCTGCGTCCTCTACGGTTTGCTGGGGCACTTCTTGTGCAACTTCTGTAACATTCGCGACAAACCGGTAACCCCGTTTGGGGACCGTTTCAACGTAAGTTTCTCCCTCGCCTAGCGCCTTTCGTAACACCGACACGTTTACGCTCAGGTTCGCCTCTTCCACAAATGTCCCCGGCCAGAGCGACTCCAGCAGGTAACTTTTCTCCAGCAGCCGGCCGCGATTCTCCACCAGCAGGACAAGAAGGTCAAAAACCTTGGGCGGAAGCTGCACGAGTTCGGTCCGGTTCCGCACCAAACGGCGCTCCGCCGCCTCCAGGCGGAAGGGTCCGAACTCGAATAAGCCCCCGCTTTTCTTGTCCATAGGGAATTTTGGAGATTCTTTGGAAGTCCTTTGGAGACTCCTAAGTATTTTAACGGGTCGGCGCCCGTATTCTGCATCCTCAAGAGCAAAGCCGCAAAGGAGACTGTCATGGGAACTGCACAGGCGAACCCGATGCCGGATTTTGAATCCGTTGCCTTTGACCATATGGATGCCCTCTTCCGCACTGCCAAGGCGCTCCTGCGGAGCAAGGAAGAAGCCGAGGACGTGGTCCAGGAAACCTATCTGCAGGCGTGGAAGTCCTTCCACCGCTTTACGCCGGGAACCAACTGCCGGGCCTGGATGTTCGCGATCCTCTTCAACGTGGTTCGCCACCACCGCCGCAAGTGGCTCGACCGGTTCCGCTTCGGCCTGCCCGAGGGTTTTGAGCAAACGGCGGTGGCTCCCCAATCGATTCCCGAGGAGCTGACGGACGAGGAGATCCTGGCCGCTCTGCAACAGATCCCGGACCAGCACGCCGAGGTAGTGCTGCTGGCCGACGTCCACGAATTGAGCTACAAGGAGATCCAGCAAGCTCTGAGCATTCCCATTGGAACCGTGATGTCCCGCCTGAGCCGGGGGCGGCAGATGCTGCGGGCCAAACTCGCGGGGGCCGCGGTGGGAATGGGCATCAAAGCCGTCGCCGGGAGCGCTTAACCCCCCATGAAGACAATCATAGGTACGACTGCAATTTCGATGTTGCTCGGTATCAGCGTCGTCGCGGGTCTCGAATATGTATACGCGCCCAGTGTGATCGCACAGGGCCAATTCCATCCCGTCGCCCACAAGGGTTCCGGAAGTGCCGTGCTGTGCCGGTTGCCGAATGGACAGCGGTCCCTTCGCCTCACTAACTTCAGCACGGCTTCACGCCCGGACCTGGTGGTCTATCTCATCTCTGCTCCGGATGCCTTCGACAACGAAACCGTAACCGGCTCCAGGATCATGTCACTCGGTCCTCTGAAGCCGGCGCCAGACGGCCAAGTGTACGACGTGCCGGGCGGCGTCGATCTCAGCCGCTTTCACACGGTAATCATCTGGTCTCAGAAATACCGGGTTAACTTCACCACCGCGCCCTTGCGCTGAGCCGTCAGTTACTTGTGCAGCCCCGGCCAGTTCTGGTCAGCCTTCTGAACATAGCCGGCCTTATCCTTCTCCCAGGTCTTCTGAACACCCTTGCTATAGTTCAGGTACAGCTTGCCGTTCAGAATGCTCCAGGCTTCCGGGTCGATCGGCGCCGTATGCCCCTGGCTCACCGCATAAGAGCAATACCCGCCGTACTTCGGCGAATACCGCTGGGGATCCGCGGCGAACTGGTCGCGGTTTTGTGCGCTCGAAAACAGCCAGGTCGCATCCATCCATTGGTAGCTGAAGATGGGAGATCCCTTCACCGGCCCCTTCTGCTGGAAATAGGCCACCGCGTCGTAGCCCTTGAGCGCTATGCCTTTGCCATCCTTATTTACAGGTTCCACCTTCCCGGCGTATGCCGCGAAAGCGGAAAACAAAACAACTGCGATCCGTAATGCTCTCAGGACAGTAGTATTCGTCATGCCCTTTCATGTCCGGGATCAGGACAGTTATTCCCCGGAATAAATCAACGGCGTTGGCGGATCTTCGTGTGACAGGAGATCAGATGCCCAAACTGGACGGAAAAAATGTATTGATCACTGGCGCGTCATCCGGCATTGGCCAGGCCATCGCGATTCGCTTTGCGCAAGAGGGCGCCAACGTCGCCATCAACTATCGCAGCGGCGCCGAACAGGCCGAGGTCACCCGCAAGATCGCGGAAGAATCGTACGCCGCCACCGGCAAGCCGGACCGCAAGGCCATCGTGGTTCAGGCCGACGTTTCGAATGAAAGCCAGGTCAAATCCATGTTCCAGCGGGTCACCGAGTCGTTCGGTTCGCTCGATGTGCTGGTCAACAACGCCGGCATCCAGAAGCCGCAAGCCAGCCATGAAATCGAGATGGTGGATTTCGACCGCGTCGTTTCCGTTGACCTGCGCGGTCCTTTTCTCTGTGCCCGCGAAGCCATCCGCCAGTTCCTGTCGCAGGGCCGGGGCGGTGTCATCCTAAACAACTCGAGCGTCCATGAGACCATTCCCAAGCCCAAGTACGCCAGCTATTCGATCAGCAAGGGCGGCCTCGAAAACATGACGCGGACCCTGGCGCTTGAATACGCAGGTCGCGGCATTCGCGTCAATGCCGTGGGTCCGGGCGCCGTAGTTACGCCCATCAACCGCGCCTGGATCGACAATCCCAAAGCCAAAGCAGAAGTCGAGAGCCACATCCCCATGGGCCGCGCGGCATGCCCCGAGGAAATTGCGTCCGTGTTTGCTTTCCTGGCCTCGGATGACGCTTCCTACATCACCGGCCAGACGATTTACGCCTGCGGCGGCCTGACACTATATCCCGAATTCCGCGTGGCGTGGTCATCAGGAGAATAAGAATGAACGACCTGGCAAATCAAGTGGTGCTGATCACCGGGGCAAAAGGCGGCCTCGGCACCAGTGTGACCGAAGCGTTCCTGGCAGCAGGCGCCTTCGTCGTCGGCTCTTCGCGCGCCATTGCCGATGCCGACTTCCCCAATCCCCGGTTCGCCGCGATTGCCGCCGATCTCACCGACAGTCAGTCCGCACAAAAGCTCGCGGACGGGGCGATCCAACGCTTCCAGCGCATCGATTCTCTGATTCATGTCATGGGTGGATTTGCAGGCGGCAAGCCTATTCACGAAACGGACGACGCGACTTGGGACAAGATGATGAGCCTGAATCTCAAATCCGCGATCAACATACTACGCGCCGCTATCCCGCGCATGCGTGACGCAAAGCGCGGCAGCATCGTCGTCATCGGCAGCCGCCAGGCCGTTGAGCCTTCGGCGGGCCTGAGCGCCTACAACGCGTCCAAGGCTGCTCTGGTGTCGCTGGTACGAACTGCCGCTCTGGAAAACAAGGATCTCGGCATCACGGCCAACGTGATTCTGCCGGCAACCATGAACACCGAGGCCAATCGGAAGTCCAACCCGGAAGCCGATCCCACGAAGTGGGTGCAGCCCGAACGAATCGCTGCGCTCGCCGCTTTTCTGGCCTCGCCGGCCGGCGCGCAAATCACGGGAACGGCCATCCCGGTTTACGGCTTTGAGGTGTAAGCGTGCTGGCCGAGTGGTTCGTCGCGTTCTTGACAGTTTACTCATCGCTCGGTGCGCTCTTCGCCCTTGCTTTCGTCACGGCAGGCGTTCAGCGCATCGATTCCGAGGCAAAGGGCAGTGGGTTTGGATTTCGGCTGCTCATTCTTCCCGGCACGGTCGCATTCTGGCCCCTTTTGTTGCACCGCTGGATACGCGGGGCGCCGGACCCCGCCGTCGAGGACACTCCGCACCGCCGCGCGGCTCGGAGGATCACCTCATGATTCAACCTCTGCGGCGCCGCCATCGCTACTCGTTCGTCGCGCTGGCCGTCGTGCTGCCCGCGATTTTTACCGCCGGCTTGACTGCGAGGCGCCCGCTTGTGCCCATCCAGCCGCACTCGGACCGTATCCTCCTCACCATGCCCAGCGGCGCCGCCATGGTCACCGGTGCGCGAGAACTGTGGGGCAGCGCCGTCGATGCTCCCGACCTGTTGGTGTACTGGACCGCCGATGAACCAGAGCTCGCGTCGCTGCCGGTGAATGCGCGGCTGCTCGGATCCTTAGACGCGGCCCGCCGTGAAGCCCTTCGCGTCCCACAAGGTAACAGGAACCGCGGCTACCTGATTCTCTACAGCCTCGCCTGGCAAAAGCCGGTAGGCCGTGCCCGAGTTCCCAAGGAGATGCCATGAGTGTGCAATACCAGGCAATTGGGTGGAATCGCCAGAAGCGCATCTACGATGTCGTGCTGCTGTCGGCCGTCCTCGGCTATCTCGGGATTTTTGTGGGCCTGGGCTCGCTGGTTCACCCGCAGGCCACCATCGAGACTCTGTTAATCCGCGCTTTCGGCACCGCCGCCCTCCTGCTCCTGCACCTGGTGCTCTCCATCGGCCCCCTCTGCCGGCTGCACCCCCGGTTCCTGCCGCTGCTCTACAACCGCCGCCACCTGGGAGTCACTACATTCCTGCTCGGCTTGGCCCACGGGGCTTTCGCCGTCGTGCAGTTCCACGCCCTCGGCAATGTGAATCCGCTGGTCAGCGTGTTCATCAGCAATCGCCGCTACGGCAGCATAGCGGAGTTCCCCTTTCAATCTCTCGGATTCTTCGCGCTCCTGATCCTGTTCTTGATGGCCGCCACCAGCCATGATTTCTGGTTGCGGAATCTCACTGCGCCCGTCTGGAAGCGTCTGCATATGCTGGTTTACGCAGCGTACGCGCTGCTCGTCGCCCACGTTACATTGGGCGCGCTGCAATCCGAACGATCCCCAGTCCTGGCCGGGACTCTGGCGCTCGGCTTCCTGATCGTCTTGTCTCTGCACCTGGCCGCGGCATTTCGCGAGCGTCCCGCCGACGAGCAGGCACACCACGCCGCCAATGACGGCTTCGTCGACGTCTGCCACGCCGACGATATCCCCGAGAACCGCGCCGTAATCGTCTCCCTCTCCGGCGAGCGCGTGGCCGTCTTCCGGTATGACGGCAAGGTCTCCGCCATTTCGAATGTTTGCCAGCACCAGAATGGGCCGCTCGGCGAGGGCCGCATCATTGACGGTTGCGTGACGTGTCCGTGGCACGGCTATCAGTACCGGCCCGACACCGGCGCTTCGCCTCCGCCGTTCCCCGAGAAGATACCCACGTTTTGCACCCGCGTCCGCAACGGCCGCGTGCTCGTTCATCCGCAGCCCAACGCGCCTGGCACGCGCGTCGAGCCGGCGAGCATTGAAGCGAACCACGGGAAATCCTATGCCAACCAGTAAATTCTATATTGGCTACCTGCCTCGCGCGCCCAAAGAGCTGGCGCGGGTTTTGGCCCGCATCGTTGGGGCAGTAATCCTACTGGCCATGGGAATTGCCATCGTCCTGATCTTTAGCCAACAGCCGTTCCCGCGCGCCACCTTCGAGTACGGACAGTACCGGGATTTCTCCGGCCTCGTGGAAGCCCGTCCTTATCCCGCCCTTCTCGTGCTTCGTCCCAGTGCATCGGCTGCGCAGCCTGCATACTCGCGTTATCTGCTAGTCGCTCCCGGCAAGCATGGCGCGGATGCCGACGTTTCCAGTTTTCAGAACCAGAGTGTCCGCCTGCGCGGATCCTTAATCTACCGAGACGGCCAAACCATGATCGAGCTCCTGCCCGGCTCCATGGCGCTGCAAGGTCGAGCCCCGTCAAACCCTGCAACGGAAACCGAATTGGGTCCCGCCACCCTGACCGGCGAAATCGTTGACAGCAAGTGCTACCTCGGCGTCATGAACCCCGGCCGTACCAAGGTCCATCGCGACTGCGCAGCACGCTGCATCAGCGGCGGCATCCCGCCCATGCTGGTGACCGCCGGCGCCTCGTATCTGCTCGTCGGAGCCGACGGCCGCAAACTCAACCAGCAAGTGTTGGATCT
>Ga0335079_10010888_pt1 | contig 10361 bp, 8 predicted proteins | sample Lox_Sample_33_FD_206719 | JGI IMG/M metagenome (GOLD analysis project Ga0335079, IMG submission 206719) | Soil microbial communities from Loxahatchee National Wildlife Refuge, Florida, United States - Lox_Sample_3.3 | ecosystem: Environmental > Terrestrial > Soil > Wetlands | place: USA: Florida...
TCCAGTCGTGCCGCCAGAATCGCTCCCGCGATCGGCTTAAGCCAATGAGGTGTGCTCGTGAAGCCTACGCGCCTGATCTCTGCGCCCGGAACTTTTTCGTAACTTCAATCACTTGGCAGAGACGGCCGCTGTTTCGCGCGGAGGCAATGGCGCGCCTCTTCTTGAAAGTTCTTTGCGGATACCGCCGCCAATCGAAGTATCAGTTACATGCCTCCGTGCTGATGCCTGAGCATTTTCACCTGCTGCTCACTCCGGCGCGCGAGCTCACATTGGAACGCGTCCTACGAGTATAGGTACTGCTCGGCTTACCGGGATTCGAGTTGGACCCATGGCAACCCCCTGGCGACGTTGTCGTAATACCCGAACGAAAACCCTCCTCAGCGGCTGAAACCGCTTCCTTCTCCGCTCTCGCGGCACGCCTGAAGGCGTGCCCTTCCCTATCTCAATATCGCCTTGTTTCGCCCAGCCGTCCGGTACCAGCCCTCCAATAGAACTGGCCTTTACTTTTCTGTCCGCCGGGATTAGCTTGAGTCTTGTTCTTCCCCTTCGAGTGACCCCGCCAGGTGTGTCTTGGCCCGGAGACGTTATGAACCGGCCACAGCGAATTTCGGATCGTCACAAAGGCCGATCTCTGCCTGGCATCGCTTCCCATACGTTTACCACCTGCGAACCACCAGAAACCGACCGCAGCCTCGCGGCACAGCCCGCGAGCATCCGCTAGCCGACGGCTAGCCCTCATTGGATTGGAGGCCAATATGTCCGCTCTGCCAAAATTGATTCCCGTTCCGCTGAGCATCACCCAGCAAAATATCTCTGACGCTACCCCGATGGGTGCGAACCTCACCGCGACCGGCGCCACCTTCCGGGTGTGGGTACCGAACGCAAACGGCGTCTATGTCATCGGCGAATTCAATAATTGGATACCCGACGACAACTACCTGCTCGAGTCTCGGCCGAACGGCCACTGGACCGGTTTCTTGCCACAGGTGAAAGACGGCGCCATGTACAAGTTCTGGATCGACGGCAAAGGCACATCTGGCCCCAAGCGCGATCCCTATGCTCGCGAGCTCGAACCCATCTGGCCGAATCCGGCCTGCATCGTGCGCGCCGCCAACACTTATCCCTGGCAGGATTGGACCTGGCACACGCCCGCCTTCAACGACCTGGTCATCTATCAGTTCCACGTCGGCACCTTCTTCGGCCCGGACCGCGGAACGCGCGTCGCGAAATTTCTCGACGTGATCGACCGCATCGAGTATCTCGCCGACCTCGGCGTGAACGCGATCGAGCCCCTGCCCATCGTCGAATACAGCACGCCGCACAGCATGGGCTACAACGGCTCCGACATCTTCTCGCCCGAGACCGATTACCACGTCACCGATGACGAACTCGATTCCTACCTCACCCGCATCAATCAGCTGCTGGTGAGCAAAGGCAAGGCGACCATCACTCGCCCGGTGCTGGCGATTCCCATCAACCAACTCAAGGTCATGATCGATGTCTGCCACGCCTGCGGGATCGCCGTGATCCTCGACGTGGTTTACAACCACGTCTCCGGCGACATCAGGAATCAGCCTGAGTCGATCTACTTTTTCGACCGCTCCGCCGGCACCGATCCCAACGACAGCCAGTACTTCACCGATCAGGAGCACACCGGCCCCATCTTCGCCTACTGGAAGCAGGACGTGCGCCAGTTCCTGATCGATAACGCGGGATTCTTCGTTCAGGAGTATCACGTGGACGGCTTCCGCTATGACCAGGTCACAGTCATTGATCAAAGCTCGCAGAGCGGATGGCTCTTCTGCCAGGACCTGAACAGCACGGTGAACGCCGCCGACGCCGCCGCCATCAACATCGCAGAATACTGGGGGCCGGAGCCGGCCGTAGTGCGTCCACGCGGCGATGGCGGCGCCGGATTCAATGCCGAATGGCATGATGGCCTGCGGCGGACCTTGCGCGGCATACTGGGCGAAGCTGTTGCCGGCCGCGATGCTCAAATCCACTGGCAGCCGGTGGTCGATCAGCTCCGCGCTCCCGGCTTCTCGGATGCCTGGCGCGCCGTGCAGTGCCTCGAAGATCACGACGAAGTCTACGGTGGCCGCGATCCGCGCATCGCTTCGCTCGCCGGAGGCGGCAATTCGCGCACCTGGTACGCTACCAGCCGCTCCCGCACCGCCACCGGAATTCTGCTGACCGCGCCCGGCATCCCCATGCTCTTTATGGGTGAGGACTTCTACGAAGACAAGCAGTGGTCCGACGACGACTCGGGCCTGCTCATTTACTGGGACGGCCTCAGCACCGACCGCACCATGGTGGACTTCCACCACTTCATGCGCGAGCTGATCTGGCTGCGGCGCAAGCATCCGGCGTTGCGCTCCGAAGGCATCGCCACCGTTCTCATGGACAACTTCAACCGTGTGCTGGCGTTCCAGCGCTGGATTCCCGGCGTAGGGCGCGATGTGGTGGTCGTGGCCAGCCTTAACGAGTCCACTCAATATGGCTACACGATCCCTTTCCCTGCCCAGGGCCACTGGATCGAAGCCTTCAACAGCGATGTGTTTGAGAACTGGGTGAATCCGGAAGTGGCGGGCAATGGCGGCGGGATTGACGCGCAGGGGCCGCCGATGAACGGGTTGTCCGCATCACAGGCCATCACCATTCCCGCGAACTCAGTGCTGGTGTTTGCCCGCGACCAGGGCGATTAGTTGGGAGGATCGCCTACTCCACGCTGTCATCCTGAGCGTCTTTCCTGATTCGAAGAAGCGGGAAAGTCGCGAAGGACCCGTGCATTCTGGCGGCCATGGCAGAATGCGGAGGTCCGTCAGAGCGCGCCGTCTCGCTTCGCGAGCACCGGCGCTTCGTTCCGGATGACAGAATCAGAGAATGCCGCTGGGGTAACGGCGCTCACTTGCCGCTGAGCAGCTCGTTGATCACTTTTCGGCCCAGCGATCCGCCATACGCGCCCGCAATGCCGGGCAGGAACACCAGAAAGGATTCGTAGATCTGCGCCCGATCCGGCTTCTGCGTCATGATGAGATAAGCCAGCAAATCAGCGACTGGCACGCACACACCCACGCTTGCCACCCATCGCCAGGGCCGCTGCGGCCGCAATGCGCCAAACAGCATGCAAGGCGCGAGCACGAGCAGGGCGGTAAACAGCAAGTCGCCGACTTTGACGTCGACGAGCCCAGCCAACCCGCCCAGCAAAACCGCGAGCATGTAGTAGATTCCGTCTTTCAATTGGTCATCGGCAACCGAGATTGTAAATTAATACCTGTAGAATCCACGCCCGCTCTTCCGTCCCAGCCAGCCGGCGTCGACCATTTTGATCAGCAGCGGACACGGCCGGTACTTCGGATCGCCCAGACCGTCGAGCAGCACCCGCATGATGTCGAGGCAAACGTCGAGACCGATGAAGTCGGCCAGGGTCAACGGCCCCATCGGGTGCGCCATGCCCAGCTTGAAGACTTCGTCCACCGCTTCGGGCGTCGCCACGCCTTCCATTACCGCGTACATGGCTTCGTTCAAGAGCGGCATGAGCACCCGGTTGGAAACAAATCCGGGCGCATCGGTCACCTCGACCGGGGTCTTCTCCAGCTTCACCGCCAAATCGCGCACTGCGTTGAAAGTCTCCTGCGAGGTCGCCAAACCGCGAATGACCTCCACCAACTTCATGACCGGCACCGGATTGAAAAAATGCATGCCAATGACTTGTTGAGGACGTTTGGTCAGCGCCGCCAGCCTGGTGATGGATATCGAGGAAGTATTTGATGACAGGATGATCTCCGGTCGCAGCAACCGGTCCAAGTCGCGAAAAATCTCTGCCTTGATCTCGAATTTCTCCGTCGCCGCCTCGACCACGAAATCGCAACCTGCCAGCTTGACGCGATCAATCACCGGCTCAATGCGCTTCAGTGCGGACGCTTTGTCGTCGGCGGTAATTTTGTTCTTGGACACTTCGCGGTCGAGGTTCTTGCCGATCGTCTCCAGACCGCGGTCCAGAAATCGCTGCTCCACGTCACACAGCAGAACGGAATAGCCGCCCCGCGCAAACACGTGGGCGATGCCGTTGCCCATCGTTCCCGCCCCCACCACGCCCACCCGCCTGATATCCATAATTGCTCTCCTGTAGAGACGCGGCCCGCCGCGTCTGCGGCGTCCACGATCCCACTCGTATCGATAGGCGACAATCTTCGTTGCCGCCGCACGCAAGACGCGGATTGCCGCGTTTCTAGCCTCGATTAGGAAACTCAAGAGTCTAACACTGCCCGCTGCGATCCGTAATTTCGCTATGCTCCATTTTGGTGGCCTCGCAGAATTCTTCACCTTCCCTTCAGCTTGCCCACCTAAATCACGCGTCGACAGGTCCAAGCATCGTTGCGGCAACCTCACCGCATCCCACCTGTATCGAGACCGGGACGAGGCAATGGCAGGATCGGAGGCGCCCCGGCAGGAGGCACCTATGGTGCGTCAAATCAGGATGGCAGCATTGGCAGTGGCGGTGACGCTGGCGCTGAGTGGCTTTGCGCTGGCGCGAGACGATGACGACTACAGATATGATCGCGGCAGCTATGACCAAACCCATCAGTACGGTTATAACAGCGGCTATCGCGACGGAATCGACAAGGGCCGCCACGAAGGCCGCGAAAACGATCCCTACGACTACCGCACGCCCGACTGGCGGCAGGCGACGCGTGGCTATCAGGGATGGATGGGCCCGTTAAACATCTTCCAGGATGGCTATCGCGATGGTTACCGCGACGGTTTCGAGGCCGGATTTCAGAGCGTGAACCGCGGCTGGCGCAACCGAGGACCGGCCTATGAGAGCTTTTCCGGCGGCTTGTATCGCGGTGCTGCCGACATCGCCCTCAACTTCGGCTATCAGGACGGCGCCAGCGTCGCCCGCGAAGATCTCTACAAGGGCAAACCTTACAACCCCAATCCCCGCGGCAAGTACGACAATGCCGACCACGGCTATCGCAACGAGTACGGGGACAAGAACGCCTACCGGGAGCAGTATTCGAACGGCTATCGCAACGGCTACGAATCGGCCTTCGGCAAACGGTGGTGAGAACCAGTGGTTAGTGGCTCATGAATAGTCGTTTATGGATAGTGGCCAGTGAATAGAGCTTAGTGGGTAGTAAAGAGCGAGCGCCGGCAAAGCCTTAAATGGTAGCGGCGGCGACTCGCCGGCTGGCCTGCCCGAGTGACGCCGAAGGAGGAGAGGCACCTGCCCTCCCGCACGAAACTCTATTTCCCTTCCGCAACCTCGATGCGGGTTTCCGCTTTCTGCAACGCCACCTGCGCCCGCGGGAAATCCACATTCGGATCGCCGCTTTTCAACCGCTCTTCGGCGCGCTGCCTGGCCTCTTCCGCCCGTTTCAAGTCGATTTCGTCGGCCCGCTCCGCGCATTCGGCAAGAATCGTGACCTTGTCCGGCAGGACTTCGGCAAATCCCCACGCCACCGCTAACCGCTTTGTAGACCCGTCGTTGCGGTAAGTAATCTCCCCGACCGCCAGCTCGGTGATCAGTGGCGCGTGGCCCGGCAGGATGCCGAGGTACCCGTTCTTGCCGGGAATCTGCATCTCCTCCGCCACGTCCTTCACCACCAGCTTCTCGGGAGTGACGATTTCGAGTTGGAAAGTATCTGCCATTTAAAAACCGGCTTCGGACCTCGGACCTCAGCCAGGCCCTTGCCAAGGTCTGAGGTCGCTTTAAGCTTTCAACTTCTCCGCCGCTTCCAGCGCCTCTTCGATGGTGCCACGCATGTAGAAAGCCTGCTCGGGAATGTCGTCGTACTTACCTTCGACGATTCCTTTGAAGCCCTTCACGGTATCAGCAATTTTCACGTAGCGGCCCGGGGTTCCGGTGAACTGCTCGGCCACGAAGAACGGCTGCGACAGGAAGCGCTGAATCTTTCGCGCTCTCGACACGGTGAGCTTCTGATCTTCGCTCAGTTCGTCGATACCCAGAATCGCGATAATGTCCTGCAGGTCCTTGTAAGTCTGCAGCGTCTTCTTCACCTGCTGCGCCACGTCGTAATGCTCCTGGCCCACGATGCGCGGATCAAGAATGCGCGAGGTGGATGCCAGCGGATCGACTGCAGGATAAATTCCGATCTCCGTTAAGGCGCGGGAAAGCACCGTGGTCGCGTCCAGGTGAGCAAACGTGGTTGCCGGCGCGGGATCGGTCAAGTCGTCGGCGGGCACGTAAATTGCCTGCACCGAGGTGACGGATCCCTTCTTGGTCGACGTGATGCGCTCCTGTAATTCGCCCATCTCGGTCGCCAGGTTCGGCTGGTAGCCGACGGCGCTGGGCATGCGGCCGAGCAGCGCGGATACTTCCGATCCCGCCTGGGTGAAGCGGAAGATGTTGTCGATGAAGAGCAACGTGTCGGCGCCTTCGACGTCGCGGAAGTATTCCGCCACGGTAAGCGCGGTCAACGCAACCCGCAGACGGGCCCCGGGAGGCTCGGTCATCTGGCCGTAGATCAACGCAGCCTTCGACTTCGACGGATCACCCGGCTTGATCACGCCCGACTCCGACATTTCCAGCCACAGGTCGTTGCCTTCGCGGGTGCGCTCGCCGACGCCGCCAAACACAGAAAATCCGCCGTGCTGCTTGGCGACGTTGTTGATCAGTTCCATGATGACGACCGTCTTGCCCACACCCGCGCCGCCGAACAATCCAATCTTCCCGCCCTTCAGGAAGGGCTGAATCAGGTCGATGACCTTCACGCCGGTCTCAAACATTTCGGCGGTGGTGGCCTGCTCGTCGAATGCCGGCGCCAGCCGGTGAATGGGAAGCTTCTCCGTGTGCTGAATAGCACCAAGCTGGTCGACTGGCTCGCCGATCACATTCATCACGCGGCCCAGGGTTCCACGACCAACCGGAACCGAAATGGGTCCGCCCTGATCGATAGCCTTCATCCCCCGCACCATGCCGTCGGTTGGCTCCATGGCGACGCAGCGTACGCGTCCTTCGCCGAGATGCTGCTGCACCTCGAGAATGACCTTGATCGGCGACGGCACGGTGAATCCGTCGCTGGTGACCTGAAGCGCCTCATAAATGGGAGGCATGTTGGCTTCCACGAACTGCACGTCCACCGCAGGCCCCGCAATTTGGATAACGTGTCCGATGTTTTCTGGCATAAGTTCAGCTCTTAGCTACTAGCTTTTAGCGGTTAGCTCTTAGCCCTTGGCTCTTAGCCAGAAAGAACTAGCTAAGAGCTAATGGCTAAAAGCTGTCTTACGATGCTGCCGCTCCGCTCACAATCTCGATAATCTCCTTCGTGATCTTGGCCTGGCGGGCGCGATTCATGGCCAGTGTCAGGCTGTCGACCATGTCGGTGGCGTTGCTGGTGGCCGCGTCCATGGCCGTCATGCGGGCGGCGTGCTCGGCCGCAACCGACTCCAGCAGGGCGCGGAAAATCTGGATCACCACGTATTTCGGCAGCAGGCCGTTGAACAAGTCTTTCGGCGGCTGCTCGTAGATGTAATCCACTTGGGCCGTGCCGAATTTCGCGGCGGCCGCGTCTATCGCGCTGGTATCCGCCGGACGAAGGCCCACGCCCGCCCCCTTGGCAGCTTCCAGCGCGCGCTCGCGGTCTTTTTCACTCAGGCCTTCGGCCAACCGGACCACAGATTCGCCGATCTGCTCAATAGGCAGAATCTGCTCCACAATCAGTCTCTGCGCAATCACCGACTTGAATTCATTGAACAACACGTACACGGAATCGATTTCGCATCGACAGTAGCGCTCAATCACCCGTTCGGCCAGACCTGCAGCCAGCGAGTACTCGATTTTGTTCAGTACGCCGATCTGCTCGCCGATGATCGTGGTGCGCACCGCTCCGGTCTCCGCGGTCCGCGGCTCGGCACTGGGATAACGCCGGCGCAAAAAGTCGCGGCCCTTGCGGCCGATGGTTTCTATCTCAACATTCTTTCCCGCCTTGGACTCCAGAAAACGCTGCGCGGCTTTCAGGATGTTCGTGTTAAAGGCGCCGGCCAGGCCCTTGTCGCCGGTCACAATCACCAGCAGGATATTGCGTTCTTCGCGTTGTGCCAGCAAACGATGGCGCGCCTCACCGGTTTCGGGATCATAGATTTCCGCCCGCGACACCAGCGATTTCAGAATATTCGTCAGCATCTGCGCATACGGCCGCGCCGCCAAAGCCCGCTCCTGCGCGCGGCGCAGTTTTGCCGCCGAGACCATCTTCATGGCCTTGGTAATCTGCCGCGTGTTAATCACGCTGCGAATCCGCCGCCGAATGTCGAGTACGTTGGGCATTTGAGCTTCTAGCTGCTAGCCACTAGCTTCTAGCAGGCAATACCTAAATCGCCGTTGATCTTTGGTCGTCGTTCGTCTTCAACCAACACCGAAGCGTTGTCATCCTGAGCGAAGCGAAGAACCTATGCATTTCGCCTGCGGCAGCAAACCTGCCGTCCTTAAGCAAAACCGCCAAAATCCGGGTTGCTCGAAGCCTCTCCGCTGCCGGCAAGATGCGGCAAGCCGCGTCTCTGCCGCGCTACCTTGCCGCTACTTCCTGCCTGGCCGCCGCAAACTGCTGCTTGAACTCTTTAATCACTTTGCTGATCTCGGCCTTCAGATTGTCGTCGAGAATCTTCTTTTCCATGATCGTGCGCAGCAGGCCAGCGCTCGTCGTATCGACGAACTTGTACAGTTCCTGCTCGAAATCACGCAGTTGATCGATCGGCATATCGTCCAGCGCGCCACTGGTTCCGGCAAAGATGATCAGAATCTGTTTGGAGAACGGCAACGGCGAGTATTGCCCCTGCTTCAGGATTTCCACCAGTCGCTGGCCGCGATTGAGCTGCGCTTGCGTGGCTTTGTCGAGGTCGCTGCCGAACTGCGCAAATGCCGCCAGCTCGCGGAACTGCGCCAGTTCCAGCTTCAGGGTTCCCGCCACCTGCCGCATGGCCTTGATCTGCGCGCTGCCGCCCACACGGCTTACCGACAGTCCGACGTTGACCGCCGGCCGCACGCCCTGGTTAAACAAATCGGTCTCGAGATAAATCTGGCCGTCGGTGATTGAAATCACGTTGGTCGGAATGTAAGCGGAAACGTCACCGGCCTGGGTCTCGATGATGGGCAGCGAGGTCAGCGATCCGCCGCCATTTTTGTCGCTTAACTTTGCGGCGCGCTCCAGCAAGCGCGAGTGGAGATAGAACACGTCGCCCGGGTAAGCTTCCCGTCCCGGCGGCCGGCGCAGCAGCAGCGAGATTTCGCGATACGAGGCCGCGTGCTTGGAGAGATCGTCGTAGATGGTCAACGCGTGCCGCTTGGTATCGCGGAAATACTCGCCCATGGCACAGGCGGCGTAGGGCGCGATGTACTGCATGGGAGCCGGCTCCGAGGCCGATGCCGCTACCACGATGGTGTAATCCATCGCCCCATAGTCCGACAGGATCTTCACCACCTGGGCAATCGACGAGCGCTTCTGCCCGATCGCGCAATAAATACAAATCAGATCGTTGCCCTTGTTATTGATGATGGTGTCGATCGCGACCGCAGTCTTGCCGGTCTGGCGGTCGCCGATGATCAGCTCGCGCTGGCCGCGGCCGATGGGAATCATGCTGTCGATGGCCTTCAATCCGGTCGCCATCGGCTCGCGGACTGGTTGGCGATCGATGACACCCGGCGCAATGCGCTCCAGGGCGATGAACTTGTCGGTCGAGATTGGACCTTTGTCGTCGATGGGCTGGCCCAGCGAATTCACCACGCGGCCAATCATGCCGTCGCCCACAGGAACGCTGATGATGCGCCCGGTACGCTTGACCTCATCGCCTTCCTTGATCTCGGTGTATTCGCCGAGCAGCACCGCGCCTACCTGGTCTTCTTCTAGGTTCATGGCGATGCCGGCCACGCCGTGGGGGAAGGAGAGCAACTCGCCGGCCATGACCTTGTCGAGGCCGTGCACGCGGGCGATACCATCGCCTAGCGTAATCACCGTTCCCACTTCGTCCACCGCGATCTTCGACTCGTAATTCTCGATCTGCTCGCGGATCAGTTTTGTGATCTCGTCTGCTTTGATTTGGGCCATAAAATTCAGCTCTCAGCTTTCAGCCGTCGGTTCTCAGCTTTTAGCTCTTAGCTTCCAACGACAACCAATTCTTGCCATCCTGAGCGAAGCGATGGACCTATACATTTTTCGATCCGCCCTGTCATCCTGGGCAAAGTTGCCGGGAGCAGAGCGACCGACCACGCAGTCGAAGATCCCTATTGGCACGTATCAACGCAAGCCGAACAGGAGTTTCCGCCGCGGACTTCACCCGAGCCGAAGCTAGGAGCTGACGGCTAAGCGCTAATAGCTTCCTTAATCCTCTCCAACTGCCCGCGC
>Ga0335079_10010889_pt1 | contig 10360 bp, 8 predicted proteins | sample Lox_Sample_33_FD_206719 | JGI IMG/M metagenome (GOLD analysis project Ga0335079, IMG submission 206719) | Soil microbial communities from Loxahatchee National Wildlife Refuge, Florida, United States - Lox_Sample_3.3 | ecosystem: Environmental > Terrestrial > Soil > Wetlands | place: USA: Florida...
TGACGCGCTGCTCGCCGAAAATGCCGTCACGCGCCTGACGCTCGCGCTCATGTACGGCACGGATTTCTTCGACCAGCTCGAGCGGCGCATCCTGCCCGCTCTGCGTTCGGGGTTGATTGTTCTCGCTGACCGCTATATCTTCACGCTGATCGCGCGCGCGGCGGTCCGCGGGATCGGCCGGGACTACCTGCACGGAATTTACCAGACGGCTTTGCGTCCCGACCTCACTTTCTGGCTGAACGTCCGGCCGGAAGTCGCATTTGACCGCGAGTTCAAAAAGTCGCAGACGATCAGCTACTGGGAGTCGGGCCGCGACATGTCGCTCTCGAACGATCTCTTTCAATCGTTCATCCGCTACCAGTCGCTGATCAAGCGTGAATTCGAATATCTGTCGAAACGGCACGGCTTCATCGAGCTCGACGGCGAGGCAGGTGTTTCCCAGGTGAACGGCGCCCTCCGCAAGCGGATCGCGTCGCAGTTGGGAATCCGCAGCACGCACTACAAGCCTTCGCACGCGCTCGCGCATCTCTGGCGCTAAAAAAGAGTGGCCGCCCCCGTCCAACTGAGCGCGATCGACGCCGGCTCGAACGCCATTCGCCTCGTCGTCGCGCGAGCCACCTCGCCGCATCACATCCAGATTCTCGAAACCGAGCGCGCATCGGTGCGGCTCGGGCACAACGCCTTCACGCACCGGATGCTCGATGACGAAACGATCGCCCGCGCCACTCGCGCCTTCCGCCATTTCCGCGATCGCATGGACCACTACCAGGTGAGCGCCTACCGCGCGGTCGCCACATCCGCGGCGCGCGAAGTCCGTAACGGCCGGCGGCTGATGGAGCGCATCCGGCGCAAGAGCGGGATCGAGCTTGAAATCATCAGCAGCCAGGAGGAAGCGCGCCTGGTTTGCGCGGCTGTGCATTGGGCGCTCGGCGATCGAGTCCAGCCGCGGCTGATCTTCGATCTCGGTGGCGGCAGCCTGGAACTGAATTTCTTCGAGCGTGGCGCTCTTCGCGAGCGCGTGGCTCTGCCGCTCGGCACAATCCGTATCATGGAAACCTTCTCGATCGGTGGCGCGATCGACGAGGACAGCACCCGGCGGTTGCGCCACCACGTGCTGTCTCTGCTGCGCAGCGCCATGCCCGCGCGACCCAAGCTCTCTCGTTCGATCGCCGTCGCCTGCGGCGGCAACGCGGAGGCCCTGGTGCGCCTTGCTCCGGGCCCGCTCGTCGCCCGAACGCCGACGATCAACCCCCGCCTGCTCCGCGATCAGATGTGGCGGATTCTCAGGCTGGACGTGCCCTCACGCATGAAGGTCTTCCGCGTGAGGCAGGATCGCGCCGAAGTTCTCGGCATCGCGGCCATTATCATCGACACGGTCGTGCGATGGCTCGGCATCTCTTCGCTGCTCGTCCCCGGCGTTGGCGTGCGCGAAGGCCTGCTGCTTGATCTCGTCGCTGAGCAGTATTCGGGCGGCGCAACTTCCGATGAGGAGAAGGACCGCGCGGCAAAGCTCCTCGCCGGCATCCGGTGGTTCGTGCGCCGCCACAGCGACGACTTGCAGCATTCGGATCAGGTCGCGCGCATCGCGCTCTCCCTGTTCGACCAGCTGCGCCCGATTCACGAAATGGGAGCGGAAATGCGCCTCGTGCTGGAAATGGGCGCGCTGCTGCACGACATCGGCCACTTCGTGAATCGCAAGTCGCACCATCGGCACGGTGAATACCTGGTCCGTTACGGCGAAATTCCGGGGCTGGGCGGCTGGAGACGCGAGATGGTCGCGGCGCTGGTCCGCTACCACAATTGCAAATCCGAACCGCAGCTGGAGCACGCGTCGTATTCGGCCCTCGATAGCGAGAAGCGGAGACAATTGCGCCTGCTCACTTCGCTCCTGCGTGTCGCCGAAAAGCTCGAATCGGAACACGCACAGAAGATCTCCGGCGTCGACGTGCAGATTGCCGGACGTCGCGCGATCTTCCTGATCCAGGCCGCCGAGGGCACGCGGCTCGACATTGCCGGCCTCGAGCGCAAGTCCGATCTGTTTGAAACCGAATTCCACCTCAAGGCCGAGTTCCGGCGCGCCCAGCGAAGGGAACAGGTGGCGTAAGTCATGATTCTCTACCTGGTTCGGCACGGCATTGCGGTCGATCGCAGCGATCCGAAATGTCCGCCCGAAGCGGAAAGGCCGCTGACGGCTCAAGGCGTTCAGAAAACTCGCTCGGCGGCACTGGGCCTGCGAGCGCTGGGTGCAAAGCCGGACGTCCTGATCAGCAGCCCGTTCGTCCGCGCTGCGCAGACGGCCGAAATCTTTGCGGAGGCTGTTGGATTCTCTCCTGAAAAAATCCGCGTCAGCGAAGCTCTAAAGCCGGCGGAGAATCCAGCCACGATCATGAACGAGATTTCCCGGCTGCGAGCCAAGGAAGTGATGTGCTGCGGCCACGCTCCCCACGTCGATTTGCTGATCTCGCACCTGGCGGGAGCGCGCGGAACTTTTACGGCGCTCAAGAAAGCCGGTGTCGCCTGTCTCGAACAGGAAGGCGGCCACGGCCGCTGGATACTCCTTTGGCTCTTAACCCCAAAAGCTCTGCGTAGCTTGGCGGACTAGTAGCGGTAGACGTTCGAGGGTTTGCCAGCCGCGTAAGGACTACGCGGTCCGGCGCGCTGGGACCGACGCCGCGACCAGCGCGTGACCCCACTGAAATCCCGCCCTCCAGGCCAGCCAGGGTGAGCGCGGTCCCGTGCTTAGCTGGATGAACTCGTCGAGGCATGCTTTCCGCTTCGCTTCGATTCGCTCCATCCAGTGCGTCACGGCCGCCGGGTTCGTCCGCAAAGTGCTGCGGCGAATCCTTGAGCGCAGCACGTCCATGTCGTGAACGTTGCCGAGGAGATCCTGCATGCGCTTCAGGTCCTCGCCCCATACCTCCGAACGCTGCGGGAGGAAATTCTCGACCAGATAGCGGAAGTGTTTGATGCCGATTCGCAACCGGTGCCACGCGGCGGCGCTTCGGGTCTTGCGTGCTTTCTGGAAAAGATCGGCCGCCTCGTTGAGCCGCGCCAGCGCCAGACGCTGGAAGACGACGCTCTCCAGAGGGAAGAACCGCGCCTTCGGCGAGAGCTTGCGCGTCAATTTCCTCCACCCTTTGCGGTCGAATGCATCGAGCGCCCGCTCCGCCTTGCCCCTTTGCGCATTCTCCTGAGTGGCCAGCAAGCGAAGCATCCGTTTCCGCACGGGGTCTCCGGAGGGTCCCAGCTTCTTCAGCCAGTCGCGCTCCACTTGAATGTCGCGCAGCTCACCCAACGCGTGAAACGGCTCACGGCTCGCCTTCTTCAACTTGCGCCACCCGGCGCTCGGGTTCACCTCGTTCAAGGCTTCCGCCATCGTCCGGCAGCGCCGCAGCGCGACGCGCAAGTCGTGGACGTCGTCCGCATCCCACTCTCGCTCGGCCCGGTCGATTCTTTCCGGCACACGCTCCATCCACACCTCGAACCCTGCGCTTTGCGCCGAGATGGGCTTGGGTAAGGAGATCGTCTGAGCCATGCGACCCTGGGACCTTTCAGGCAGGCCTAAACTGGCAAAACGCCATTTTAGCGCGATGGGTGGGACGTTCGCCAGTGCAGGGAATCGCGGAAATAGGGCCAAATTCCACAGCTGTGGAAAAACCCTGCTTCGCCGACTGCCACCTCGGCCTAGGAAACGAATGAGCAACCGATTCGGCGCCGTCCGGCTTCCTCGCTCTGGGCATAGACCTGGCGCAGGACGACCCGGACCGGCGGCAGTATCGGCACATGCAGCACGGCGTTGAATTGATTCGGCAGATCCTCGGCGCCGCTCATCTGCAGAGCCACTCCCCCATAGCTCAAATCGACCACTCGAGCCGTTTTCTGGCTGAGTTCGGCTAGCACTGCGTGCGCCTTCGTTCCCGCCAGAGACACCCGCTCCCATTTGCGCCGCTCCGCTGGCGATGCCGCGGGCCGCCCGGGAAATACGGTGGGGGCCGGAGCCGCGGCAGGAGTGGCGCGCGGAGGCGGCGGTGGAGCGGCCGGAGTTTCGCTGCGCGCCGGCGGCGGTGGCGCCGCGGCAGCAGCGGTTTCGCGCGGCTGCGGCTGCTCGATCGGCACAACCCGCGGAGGGATTCGGCTGGAGTGCTTCAGCGCGTAGAGCCGCTCGTCGGCGACGCCGAGCAGATCCCCCTTCTGGTCGCCGTCCTGCGGATGCACCGCGACGCCGAAGTCCAGCGTGACGCCGATATCCATCTTCAGCGGGCCGAGCTGGCTTTCGTATTCGGCGCGCACACGCCGGCACAATGTGACCGCCTGCTCCGTGTCCGTCTGCGGCAGCAGCAGCGCGAACTCGTCTCCGCCGATGCGAAACGCAAAGTCGGAAGCGCGCAGAGTCGTGCGAAGCGTCGTCGCGGCGATCTGCAGCACGTGATCGCCCTGCAAGTGCCCGTAGCGGTCGTTCACTTCTTTCAGTTTGTGCAGGTCGAGAATCACCACCGCGAGTTGCTGGCCGTAGCGCTTCGCGCGATTCAATTCCTTTTCGAGATACTCGTCGAAGAGGCGGCGATTGTACAGGCCGGTCAGCGCGTCGGTGGCGGCGTTGATTTGGAGCTTCTTGAACTCGTCGTACTCGACCAGGATCGGCACGCGCAGCGAGCTCGTCGAAGAGAGCACATCCACCATCGCGGTCCTCAGCGAGATTCTTCGTCCCACGCTGGCGGTCAGCTCCCGACGCCACTGCAGAATCTTGGTCCAATGCTCGCTGCTCTGCGCTTCGGTCAGATCGATTTGCGCGATTGTGCGGAAAAATTGGCGCAGGAATTGACCTCGCGCCGATTCGTCGAGCCCTTCCAGGGTCTCCACGAGCAAGTCCAGAAACGAATCTTCGGCCGATGGCTGCGGCTGAAAAGCTTCGCCGGGCTGGGGCATTAATGTTTTCCGAGTTAGTTCCAGCTTACCCTGACACAGGGGGACATCTGCGGGGGCACTGAGGTTATAGCACGGAACATTCCATTTGCGCCGCTGAATGAGGCTGGCTCGGGGCTATAAGTGCCCTTCGGCCATCGAATTACGGGCATGCCACCGGACCCGACTTGACAGACTGCGGTACGGCTCAGGAAAAAGGAAAACGAATTCCACTTAAGGACCCGGCCCGACTATCGGGCAGGAAGGCTGCAGGGTTGTAGCTGGCTAGCCGATCGGTTTCAGGAATTCCACGCCCACAAGATGGACGTCGCCCGCTTCCTGCTGTCGTTTTACTCTCGCCTGAATCGGCGGCATTCCGGCCGGAACCAGCGCGGACGCCGTAATTGACGGCGCCGGAATCGTCAGCGTGACGATTCCCCCGATCGGCAGTTGTCGCGGACTCGTGATGAATGCACCTAGTCCGCTGATATCCAAGGTCTTGGCGAGCTCGACGAATTGCTCTCCATGGGCGTCCTTGCCGCGGATGAACAGCGGCACTTGGAGATGAATTCGTTGAAAGCGTCTGCGCTCGTCAACCAGCGGAGGCACGAGTAGCTTCGGACTCAGCACTTCTTCTCTAGATCGCATCGGTACCCAAGTATTAGTACTACTTTGAACCGCAATTTGAGTGCAAGACCTCGATCGTCCAAGTGTCTTCTATAAGATACCTAGGATCAGCAACTTGCGAGCACGCTCGAAATCCCCCCTCAAGGGGTCTGAATGAAAAGATGCAAATTTCAGGCAATTGCTTTCCACGTTTGTGCAATCCTAGAACCCATTTCCCATTGACACAATTTGCTGCATTTTGCGAGCATACCGGATTCCGGCGGCCCCTCTGCCTCTCGTCGCTGGCAAGGCCCATATCCCTGCGGACAATCAGGAATTAGCGGAGGGCAGGTTGTCTAAGAGCGCGGCAACCGAAAAGCAAGCAAGCGGCCAAACGACTTTCCAGATGGCTGCGAGTCTTCTGGACGCGGTCGATCGCCCGCTTCTCGTCTCCGATCGCGGAGGCCAGATTCTGTTCGCCAACCTGCACGCGCAAGACGCCCTCCGCACGCAAGGTTTGCACGGCAAGTCGTCGCCTAATTTGTTCCGCGATGTTCTCGGCGTCGAACGCAAACAGGTCTTGAGCCAGCTGGAGGCGGGCGAGCAGGAAGTGAATCTTCCGGTCCAGTCTTCAGACGTGGTGTTCCGCGCGCGCGTTCGGTGGTTGCCCGAACCGGATTGGCTCGCGGTCTTCATCGAGCCTGCCGCCGCCGAACCCCCTGCCGACGAAGCGGAAATGCGCCGCACCGTGCAAGAGCTGATGCAGGAGCGCGAGATCACATATCGGAATCTGCTCGCAGCCTATCTGCGCCTGCAAGAGGCCAACCGCCAGAAAACGGTGTTTCTCGCATCCGCCGCGCACGAACTTAAGACGCCGCTGGCCGTCATGAAGGGCTACTATGAGTTGCTCCTTTCGGGTTCCCTGGGAAAACTCAGCGAGCGCCAGATCGACATTCTGCGAGAATCGAAGGAGAGCTGCGACCGGCTGGTGCGCCTGGTTTCGATGTTTCTCAACTATTCGGCGCTCGAGAGCGGCAAGCTCGTGCTGCAGCTCCACGAGAACGATCTGCAAGATTGCGTGAACGATCTGGTCGCGCGTTGGAAAGACGCATTTCAGCGCGCCGATGTCCGGCTGGACATCAAGGTGTCCTCTGATCTGCCGGCGTTTCGATTCGACTATCAGAAAGTGCAGCAGTGCATCGTGAACCTGCTGGACAACGCATTGAAGCACACGCCGCCGGAGGGAACGGTGAGCCTGATCGCGGAGCCCCACTTCTGGGAGCGCCGCGTCTCCGAAACCTCGCCGGCCGAGGACCGGCGCCGTGGCGCCGGAGAGCCCTCGAACAGCGTGCTGGTGACGGTGACTGACACGGGCGGTGGAATCGCGGCCGAGTTTCACCAGGAGATTTTCGAGGAATTCGTGCGAGTCGACCCTTCGTCTTCGGGCATGGGCCTGGGACTGGCGATCACCAAGCGTTTGATCCAGGCGCATCGCGGCAAGATCTGGGTCGACAGCGAATTGGGCCGGGGCAGCTCGTTTTCATTCCTTTTGCCCATTCGAGTAGAGTAGCGTTTTCCAGCAAATCCGCTGCGCGGGACAGGACGATGGCGAACAAAGAAAAAATCATGGTCGTGGACGATGAGCCGAGCATACGAAAGTATCTTCGGACACTGCTCGAAGTCGACGGCTTCGAGGTCGAAACTCTTGCCAATGGGAAGGAAGCTCTCAAGCGCATCGGCGAAGGAGAGCGCCCTGATTTCATAATCCTCGATGTGTTGATGCCCGAAATCGACGGCCTGGAAACGCTGCGCCAACTGATGCAGATCGACCGTTCGCTCAACATCATCATGCTTTCGTGTGCCAACGAAGTGAACACCGTGGTGGAAGCGATCCGCCTCGGCGCTCTCGACTATCTGACCAAACCTTTCGAAAAAGCGGAGCTCGACGCGGCGTTCCTCAAGGTCAAGCAGAAGCAGGAGCTTCGTTCCGAAAACCAGGCGCTGCGCGAGTACTGCGAAGCCCTCACGGAGGACATTTCCTTCCTGGCCGCCAGCCCGCAGATGCTGAAGATCCGGCAGCAGATCCTGCAGATCGCCCCGGTGGACGTGCCGATCTTCATCAGCGGCGAAAGCGGCGTCGGCAAGGAAGTCGTCGCCCGAATGATCCACCTGCGCTCGAAGCGGCAGCAACAGGCGTTCATCAAGGTCAATTGCGCCGCGCTGCCCGGCGAACTGCTGGAATCGGAGCTGTTCGGCTTCGAACAGGGCGCCTTCACGGGAGCCGTCCGCGCCAAGCCCGGAAAATTTGAACTTGCGAACAAGGGCACGATCTTCCTGGACGAAATCGCGGAAATGAGCCCGCATCTTCAGGCCAAGCTGCTGCACGTGCTGCAGGACGGCCAGTATTCGCGGCTGGGCGCGCGCGCCGTGGTCAACGTTGACGTGCGCGTTCTCGCGGCGACCAACGTCGATGTCAAGGAAGCCATGCGCAGCGGCCGCTTCCGCGAAGATCTCTACTACCGCCTCAACGTGCTTTCGCTGCACATCCCCCCGCTCCGCGAGCGGACGGCGGAAATCCCGCTGCTCTTCCGCCATTTCCTGGTGAAGTACAGCGAGAAGTACCAGAAGACGCCTCCCGAGCCTTCGAAGAACCTGATCGAGGCCGCCACTCGCTATCCTTGGCCCGGCAACTTGCGCGAGCTGGAAAACTTCGTGAAACGCTACGTGATTCTCGAAGACGACGCCGGCAGCTTCCGCGAGCTTCTCGAGATGACCGGCCAGCAACAGCGCATCGCCCCGCGTGAGGAAACGCCCGTTCCGAAGGAACAGGGCCTGAAAGCTTTGGTCCGCGGGCTGAAGGACGAAGCGGAAATGGAAGCGATCGCCGACGCGCTCAACAAAACGAACTGGTGCCGCAAGGACGCGGCGCGCATGCTGGGAATCAGCTACAAGGCCCTGCTCTATAAAATGCGCCAGTTCAATCTCGACTCGGGCCGCGGTTCTCGGTCCTCGGCCGCCAAGGCCGCTGCACCCGCAAAGGAACCCTCAAGCAAGCCCGCGGCGCCAAAGGAAGCCATTCCTGAGGTTCCCGCCGTTCGCGGCTCATAGAGCGCGACGCCGCGTCGCTTGACTGCTGTTGCTCGAGATAGCTGAATCCTCGGGCGCGCTACTCGGCGCGCCCCTCCATCAAACTCCGGCCGCAAGACACGTATGAGTCGTGAGAGTTTGCGTAGTTCTATGCCCCTGAAAAATGTTGCATATCTAGAGCACATACAGCGAAATAGCACTATCCATTTGACATTGTGTTGGTCTAGTATTCCGCTCCGAAACAGGCGGCACGTGAGGTCGATCGCGTGCGAATCGGGCTGTTGATTTCACACACCCGAAAAGCAAACTTGAATCGCCGTTGTTTTCAAAGGGGTTGCTGGCCCAATTGCTCGCTTCCATACTGAACTGAGACGCGGGCATCGGATCTTCAACCTCGGTCGTGTAAGTCCATGCAATATCGGGGCTTTTGGAAGAGCGATTGCTGAATCCTATCTAGGGGAGATGCTGTGAACTTGAATCCAGCCCTGAGGGAGCAACAGATATGACCGAACGTCGCATGGCGCGCCGGTACGATCTGTCGCTGCCCGTAAGTGTCCGCATGCCAATCAACCGCGAGCCGCGGTCCCACAGCGGCCAGACACGCGACATCTCCACCCGCGGCGTCTACTTCACCGTGCAAAATGATCTCGCGACGGGCACCGAACTCGATTTCACTCTGACGCTGCCAACGGAAATCACGCGCGGCGCCGAAGTTTTCGTTCGCGCGCACGGTCGTGTCGTTCGCGTCGACAAGCGTTCGGATGACGACCACGAAACGATCGGCGTCGCTGCGGTGATCGAACGCTACGACATCATCCGCGGCGAAGGCTCTCACATGTAAGCCCCCAGCGGGCCGCGAGATTCATCGCGCGCGTACCGCTGCTCCGTTCTCACGCCTCATTCACATCCGGCTCCCTCCGATCGTTGAACCCTGTTGTCTGTGATCGTCTCGTCGCTCCTTCTTGGGAACACCCATTCCCTTAAGTGACAACATTTTTCAGGCGCCCGCCGAAACTGTGCAACGAAATATCCACATCCCCCGCGATTGGCCGTGTCGCCGCCGTTCCGACAAGACCAATCAAATCAGAGCCTTAGAAAAACCTTCCCTCGCAGGACCGCGAACCTGGAAGGTCCGTCGGCCGGAGAAGTTTGGCTTCCCGTGTGCTATGTCGAACGCAGGGGGTTCTGAAGCACAGCTTCACCTTTGATCTCAATGGCCTCTGCTGCTACAGCCAAATCCGCGCTACCCATGCATGCGCCAGAACTTCCGCCGGAGCGCATCTATTTCGGTCCCTCGGCCGCCATGCAGGCGGTTCGGCAGAAGGTGGAGCGCGCCGCTGGTCTGAACGTTCCGATTCTCGTTCTCGGAGAAAGCGGCACCGGCAAGGAAGTATTGGCTCGCTTTATTCACGAGCGTTCACCCTGGCGCAGCGGCCCGTTCGTGAAGGTCAATTGTCCGGCGATTCCGGGCACCTTGATCGAGAGCGAACTTTTCGGCTTTCAAAAGGGCTCGTTCACCGGAGCCACCGCGGCTAAGCCGGGTCGCATGGAGATGGCGCGCGGCGGGACGCTGTTCCTCGACGAAATCGCGGAGCTCGACTCCAGCTTGCAGGCCAAGCTTCTGCACGTCCTGCAGGACGGCCACTTCACGCGGATCGGCGATCACGAAGAAAAGCGCATGGACGCGCGCGTGGTCTGCGCGACGAACCGCCAACTCCAGCGCGAAATCGAGTCCGGCGCGTTCCGCTCCGACCTCTTCTACCGT
>Ga0335079_10010890_pt1 | contig 10360 bp, 10 predicted proteins | sample Lox_Sample_33_FD_206719 | JGI IMG/M metagenome (GOLD analysis project Ga0335079, IMG submission 206719) | Soil microbial communities from Loxahatchee National Wildlife Refuge, Florida, United States - Lox_Sample_3.3 | ecosystem: Environmental > Terrestrial > Soil > Wetlands | place: USA...
GCGGTCAAGTCTCGGCGAGGCCGGCAACTCCCTCGCAAATCGCTGAAAACTTGAAGGGATCGAGGCTCGCCCCGCCGACGAGATAGCCATCGACGCGGCCGTTTTCGCAGAGATCGCCGACGTTCTCCGGCGTCACACTTCCGCCGTACAGAATCGACACGTCGGCCGCCGGCCAGAAACGGCTGCTCGCGTCGCGAATGTGACCGGCCATCTCCGCGACCATCGCGCCGGTCGCGTTGCGTCCCGTGCCGATCGCCCACACCGGCTCGTATGCGATGAGGATCTCGCTCGCACGCTCGAGCTGCGGTACCGCCGTCAGCTTGATCTGCGTTGCGACGAACGCCGCCGCCTGTCCGTCGTCGCGCACGTTCTGGTTCTCGCCGACGCAGAGCACCGGCGTGAGCGCGGCATCGATCGCCAGCGCGAGCTTGCGCGCGATCATCGCGTCGTTCTCGCCGAAAATGTTTCGGCGCTCGGAGTGCCCGATGATGGCGAACTTCGCGCCGCAATCGCGGATCATCGCCGCCGACACTTCACCCGTGAATGCGCCCGACGGCTGATCGGCGCAATTCTGCGCGGCCACCGTCGCGCGCGCGGCGATCTCTTTCAGATACGGAAACGGCGGCGCGATGACCACGGATGCCTCGCGCGGCGCGCGAAGCCTCTCGAAGTACGCGTCCACGCCCGCCGGCGGCAGGTTCATCTTCCAGTTCGCGATCGCATAGCGGCGCATGACGACTGATGCAGGACTCAGGACTCAGTCCTTCGCACTCCGCTCAGTGTACCTATAATCGGCACAATGGCTTTGCCCGAGTCGGAGGCAATTCCCTACGAGCCGCAGGAGTTGCGCGGCGAGCGCCTGCTCGTCCTCGCGCCCCATCCCGACGATGAGGTCATCGGCTGCGGCGGCCTCGTCGCTCTGCACGCGCGTGAGGGACGGCAGGTGCGCGTCGCCATCGCCACCGATGGCGCCGAAGCGGGCGACGCCGCAACCCGCGAATCCGAATCCCTCCGCGCCCTCTCCCTCCTCGGACAAATCGCCTGCGAGTTCCTGCGCTTTCACGACCGGCGCCTCGCCGCCGATTCCGACGCGCTGCAAAACCGGCTGCGCGAAATCCTCAACGAATTCAAACCCGACCTGATCGCGGTTCCGAGCCCCGTCGAGATCCATCCCGATCACGTCGCGCTTTCCCGCGCTTTCATCGAGCTCGTGCAGCGGGACGACTCCCTGTTCGCGACGCTCGCCGTCGCGCGCGTCGCCTTTTACGAGGTGAGCTATCCGATCCGGCCCAACGCGCTGGTCGACATCACCCGTGTCTCCGATACGAAATACGAAGCGATCGCCGCGCACGCCTCGCAGCTCGCGCTTCGCGATTACGTCGGCTACGCGCGCGGGCTGAACTCCTATCGCGCGATGACGCTTCCTCCGGCGGTGCAGCGCGCGGAAGCGTATTTCGTCATCCGGCTGCCCGAGCTGCGCACGATGCCGTTTTCCCGACTTCGCGACGTCACCGGCGCGCCGCCGCGCGTCGAGATCGACGCCGAGCCGCTGCCGGTCAGCGTCATCGTGCGGACGAAAGATCGTCCGGCGCTGCTGCGCGAAGCCGTCGATTCGATTCGCGCCACCGGCTATCCCGCCGAGATCGTGATCGTCAACGACGGCGGCGCGCAGCCCGACATCGCCGGCGCGCGCATCGTCAACCTCGCGCAATCTGCCGGCCGCTCCGAAGCGATGAATCGCGGCGTGCGGGCGGCGAAGTCGGGGCACATCGCATTTCTCGACGACGACGATCTTTTCTATCCCGAGCACATCGCGACGCTCGCCTCCGCGGCGCGAACCCGCGACGGCATCGCCTGGTACAGCGATGCGGTCTCGGCGTTCGTTCGCGACGGGCAGACCCACTCGCGGATGCGTATCTTCGGTCAGGATTTCGACCGGCAGCAGCTCGTCATCGACAATTACATCCCGCTGCCGACGCTGCTCGTCCCGCGCGACGCCTTCCTCGAGCTCGGCGGCTTCGACGTCGCATTCGATCTCTTCGAGGATTGGGATTTTCTGATCCGGCTGTCCCAGCGCGGATCGTTCGCGCACGTTCCCCGAATCACCTGCGAGATCCGGCACATCGAAGGGGCCGGCTCGATCACCCTCGAATCGCCGGAGGGATCGCAGCGATTCCGCGAAGCGAAGCTTCAGATCTGGGAAAAGCACGCCGCGCTCATCGACGAAAACACCATCGCCGACGGATTCGAGAAGCAGAAGCGGCGGCTGCTCGCGGTGTTCAACGAGGCCGTCGAAGCGAAAGGGTTGCAGAATCATCTCGAGAAGGACGTCGCGCGCCTGCAGCGCGAGAACATCTCCCTCGGCGGCGAGATTCAGGCGCTGCACAATCGCGTCAATGAAGCGCTGATGCGCATCAGCAATCTCGAAGGCGCCAACGCCGAGATTCGAAACGCGCTCGCCAATGCCGAGGCGGACAGGCATGAGAAGGGTGTGCGGTTGAGGGACCTGCAGTCGGCGCATGCCGAATCGCAGACGACCAACGCCGCCCTGTTCGCCGAGGTCGCGAGGCTTCAGGAACTGCTCGACACGATTTTCAAATCGCGCACGTGGAAGCTGCATGAGATCGTGGAACGGATGAAGGGGCGCGCATGAGCCGCGTGCTGCTCGTCTGTCCCGAGCCGCTGGGACACGGCCATCCGGCCGGAATCGGCATCCGCTTTCTCGAGATCGAAAAAGTTCTGAAGGAGGACGGCCACACGGTGACGCTGCGATCGCCGCCGGTTGCGCCGGAGGATTTCGCCCGCGCGGAGGCCGACGTCGCCGTCGTGCAGGGACACATCGCCAACGATTTCTTCGCGCACGCGCCGGCGATGCCGGTCGTGGTCGATCTCTACGACCCGTTCATCATCGAGAACCTGCACTACCACGAGTCGCGCGGCGCGGAAGTGTTCACGCACGATCACGCGACGCTCGTGCAGTCGCTTCTGCGCGGCGATTTTTTTCTCTGCGCTTCCGATACGCAGCGCATGTTCTGGCTCGGCATGATGCTGGCAGTCGGACGTCTCAACCCGATCGCGTTCGAATCCGATCCCGCCCTGCAGTCGCTCATCGCGATCGCGCCGTTCGGAGTTCCGCCCGCGCGCGAGCGAGGCATCGCCAGCGAGCCGCGGGTCCTCTTCGGCGGGATTTACGACTGGTACGATCCGATCCTGGCGATCGATGCGATCGCCATCGCGCGGCAGTCGCTGCCGCAGATCTCGATCACCTTCACGAAGCATCCGAATCCCGATCTCACGCCGCAGGGGAAGCTGGCCGCGGCGATGCAGTACGCGAAGAAATCGAAGGCGGAGTTCGTGCGCTTCGAGCCGTGGTTCGAATACGAGCGGCGCGGCGAATTCTTCGATCGCTTCGCCCTCGCGCTGCTGACGTTCCGGCAATCGCTCGAGACCGACCTCTCGATGCGCACGCGCGTGTACGACTACCTCTGGGGCGGGCTGCCGATCGTGACGAGCTCCGCGCCCGGGACGAACGAGATCCTCGGCCGCTATCGCTGCGGAATCGTGGTCCAGGACGAGTCGCCGCGCGCGATCGCCACCGCGCTCCTGCGCGCATTCGCGGAGCAGAACGCGCTGCGAAACGGCGCGCGCGATTTCGTCCGCGACCATCAATGGCCCGCCGCGCTCGAGCCGCTGCGCGATTTCTGCCGCAAGCCGCTCATCGATGCGAACAAGGACGCGTTCGCCGTTCGCATGCAGCTTCCGGAAAAGCCGCCGTCGATTCTCGAGCGGCTGAAGCGGCGCATCGGAGGAGCGTCCTGAGCGCCGTCGACGTCATCATCGTCAACTGGAACGGCCGCGCGCACACCCTGGCGTGCCTCGACGCGGTCTTCGCGCAAGCGGGCGAGGTCGCCGGCACGACCGTGACCGTCGTCGACAACGGCTCGCGCGACGGCTCGATCGGCGGGATCCGGCGCAAATATCCGCAGGTGCGGCTGCTGCCGTTAGGCGCAAATCATGGGTTCACCGGCGGCATCGCAGCGGGGCTCGCGCGCTCGCCCGGACAGTCCGTCGTTTTTCTCAACAACGATGCCGTTCCGCAGCCGGGCTGGCTGGCGTCGCTCGTGCGCGCGATCGACGAGGCTCCGGACGACGTCATCGCGGTCGGGGGAAAAATCGTCGACATGAGCGGGGAGCTCATCGACTTCATCGGCGGTGTGATGACGTTCGACGGCCACGCGTTTCAAAACGGCTTTCGGTATCCCCTCGGCTCGCGGCCGGAGCCGCGATGCGGCGACGAGCTTTTCTTCGCGTGCGGCGGCAACATGATCGCGCGCCGCGACGCGTTCCTGTCGATCGGCGGCTTCGACGATGACTATTTCGCGTATCTCGAGGACGTCGACTTCGGATGGCGGGCGTGGCTCACCGGCCAGCGCGTGCTCTACGAGCCGCGCGCCGTCGTCCGCCACGCCTCCTCCGCGACCAGCCGGCGCCTCGGCGACTTCGAGCGCGGGGTTCTGTTCGAGCGCAACGCGCTGCAGACGGTGCTCAAGAATTACGAGCAGGACCTGCTGCGCGAAGCCTCCGGTTCGATTTTCTACGCGTACCTCTACCGCCTGCATCGCTACGCGACGACGCGCAATCCGGGCGCGGCCGAGCTGAAGCGTCCGCCGCTTTCGCCGTCGACGCCGCCGCAAAACGGATTCTGGTCGCGGCTCTTCGGCACGCGGCCGGCGATCGCGACGATCGACGATCCGCTGACCGCCATGCAATTCCGCGCATTCGAGTGGATCGTCGCGAATGCCGAGAGGATCGCGCAGAAGCGCGCGGCGGTGCAGCGGCTGCGGCGCCGCTGCGATCGCGAGATCTTCGAGCGCTTTCCGCTGCACGTCGTGCCGACGTACCCCGGCGACGAATCGCTGATGAGCAGCGCGCTGTTCCGGCTGCTGCGGCCCGATGCGCACACGGTGGAGGGGCGGTTGAGCGACATCATGCGCACGGGTGATTCTTGAACGGCGAGCAGCGAGCGGCGAGCAGCGAGGGGGAGCGCGACTCCTCCGCTCGCCGCTCGCCGTTCGCCGCCCGCTTCAACGTCCGTGGCGTCTTCTGGCGGCAGTTTCTCCGGTTCGCGGTGATCCATGTTCCGGTCTGGATCGAGCCGGCGGTCATCGCCACGTGGTCGGCGGTCTTTCTGCTGTGGGGTCCGGGGCGGCGCGGCGTCATGCGCAACCTCAGCGCGATCAAGCCGGGCTCGACGGCGATCGCAAACTTCTTCCGCTGCTACCGCGTGTTCTGGAATTTCGCCTGGACGATCGCCGACAACGTGCGCTTCAAGGAGACGCGCACGATTCCGGACTGGGAATTCAATGGATATCAACATTTGGAGGCGATGCAGGCCAGCGGCGGAGCGATCCTGCTCACCGCGCACATGGGCTCCTATGACCTCGGCGCGCATCTCTTCGCCGAGACGTCCGGGCATCGCATCATCATGGTCCGCGCGCCGGAGATCGATCCCGACACGCGCGCGTTCGAGGAGAAACATCGCGCGCAGGAGCTCGAGGTCGAGTTCAACGTGAAAGCGAGCGATCTCGCGCTCGATCTGCTGCATGCGATTCGCGACGGCGGCATCGTGGCCATTCAGGGCGACCGCGTCACCGCCGGAATCGCCGAGCTGCCGGCCGCGCTCTTCGGCAAGGCGGCGCGGCTGCCCGCCGGTCCGTTCGCGCTGGCGATGGCGTCGCGCGCGCCGATCCATCCGATTTTCATCGTCCGCGTCGGGCGCCGGCGCTACCGCGTCGTCTCGCTTCCGCCGATTCTCGTGCCCCACTCGCGCGATCGCGAGGCCGCGTTCGCGGCGGCAGTCGAGGCCTGGACGCGCGACCTCGAAGACGTGATTCGACGATGGTGGTACCAGTGGTTCACGTTCGAGCCCTATTCGGCGGAGCTCGCGTGATGGAGATCGTCCGCGACGATCCGAACGCGCGCTGGCTGCCATCGCGCCATCGCTTTGCGCTCGCCAAACTCGTCGCGCGTTTCGTCCTGAGCCGCACAGAGCGCGAAGCGCCTCGCGCGCCAGGCATCGATCGCCTTCTGCTCGCGATCGACCGCGATCAGAGCGCGCTCGAAACGTATTCGGTCTGCATCTGGTTTTGCGCAACGACCATCCTGTACATCGCCGCCGTTCTGCCGGTCCCGTTCCGGCTCGCGATTTTCCTCGCCATTCCGCTCGCCGCCCTCGCGATCGAGATCCCCATTTACCTCCTCGGCAACTCCTTCGTGTTGATGCTTCTGCTCTTCGCCGCGTCGCTGTATTTCGTGACGACCAGCGGTCCGGCGTTTTATATTGCATTGTTTTCATTAACACTATTTGTTACGAATTGGACCGCGCGCCTGGTCAACGCGATATGCGGAATCTGATCGTCGCCTTCGGCTGGCTCGCACCGTTCGTCGCAATCGTCGCCTGGCCGTGGTCGCCCGCCGCGGCGATCGCGGTGGTTGCACTGTCGCATGCGCTCATTCTCTATCCGACGCTGCGGCCGAACGTGCAGTGGCTCGGCCCCGTGATCACGCGCTTCGAGACCCATGCGCGCGAAGTGTGGCTGACGATCGACGACGGCCCGACGGCGGACACGCCGGCGCTGCTCGACCTACTCGCGAAGACAAACACTCCGGCGACGTTTTTTCTCAAAGGCAGGATCGCCGATCCGGTGCTCGTCGGCGCCATCCTCGATCGCGGCCATTCGATCGGCAACCACTCGTTCTCGCATCCGTCGGCATGGTTCTGGTGCTACCCGTCGTCGTGGATCGCGGAAGAGATCGACCGGTGCAACGGAGTGTTAGGCGCCCGGAAGTGGTTTCGCGCACCCGTCGGAATGAAAAACCCGTCGGTGCATCCGCTGCTCTCCGCGCGAGGGATGCGGCTCATCGGCTGGACCGCGCGCGGATTCGACGGCGTCCGAGCGGACCCGCAGCGCGTCGCCTCACGGATCGTGCCGCGCGTCCGGCCCGGCGCGATCGTGGTCATGCATCAGGGCCGTCCGCAGTCGCTCGCCTGCATCGAGCGCGTGATCGACACGCTCCGGGCGGACGGCTACTCCTTCGTGATCCCGGCCGACGATCGCCTGAAAACGAACAGATAGTTGTTGAACGGACTCTTGCCGTACATCGGAACGACCTCGGTCGAATACGCGCCGTCGAACGACTGCTCGAGGAACGGACGCGTCGGAAAATTGAGCCGCTCCGCTTTGAGCCACCCGCCAGCGCGCGCGAGCGTTTCCTGCACATACGTTGCTCGATAACGGAACGAGCCGTCGCGCACGCCGTCGCGAATCAGAATCATCCCGCCGCTCTCCGCCGCATTGCGCAGAATCGTTTTCTGATCGTCCGTCGTGAAGTAGTGCAGCACATCGAGGAGCACCACGTTGCCGCGAAAGCCGAGCGGCGCGCGCGCATCGCCGACGTCGAACGTCACGTCATGCTCGGTGACGACCTGCCGCGCGATGCGCACCTTGCGCGCATCGTGATCGATCCCGGCGATCGGCGCGTCGAATCCGCGCTCGCGAAGGTACGCCGCGAGCAGACCGATGCCGCAGCCGACGTCCATCACCGGCGCCGCCGATCCGCGCAGCCTCTCGAAGACCGCTTCGTACACGGGATCGGTGGCGAGCTTCGCCCGGACGTATGCGCGCACAAACCCGCGCGGATAGCGTGCCGCGAGCTGATTCACGGCGACAGATGCTCGATCAGATCGATGAGCTCCGGCACATTGAACGGCTTCGGCAGGATTGCCGCGACGCCCATCTGCAGCACAGCTTGCGGATCGGAATGCAGATGCGCCGACAACACGATGATCGGCACGCGGCCGAGGTGCCCGGTTTCCTGACATCGCTGGAGGAAGTCCCAGCCGTTGACCTTCGGCATCGCCAGATCGAGAAGAATCACGTTCGGCGCGTGCAGCTTCAGCGCGCGATGACCCTCTTCTCCGTCACCGGCGAGCAGCACCTGAAATCCGTGATGACGCAGCGCCGCAGCGAGCATTCCGCGCAGCGGCAAATCGTCATCGATGACCAGCACGCGCTTCCGCCCGACGTCGCCGAGGCGCTTGCCGCCGGCGGGGTTGTGCGCGTGCATCTCGGTCATGAGGCCCTCATTCTACCGGCGGATGAGACCGCATGCAGAAGGCTCGCCAATCAAAACAGGTCGGAATCGCCCATCGTCGAGTAGAGCGATCGGCGCATCCGATCGGTCGCGTCGGCCATCACGAACGGAACGCACATCAGCGACAGGTCCCGCGGCTCGGGTTCGGAAACGAACCCGGTTTCGTCCAGCACCGTCGCAATCCACCGCGGCCTCGGCGCAAACCACGCTTCGATGCGATCGACGGGATAGCTCGGCACGACGTGGCGCAGAAGAACGCCGGCGGCGTCCCGATGATTCGGATCGAAGAGCGCATCGCCCCAAACGATGCTGCGCTCGCGAATTCGGAAGACGCTCCAGCCGACGAGGCGCCGCCACTTTCGAATCGCGACGACGAACGCCCCGCGATCGGGGCAATCGCGATACCGCCAGCGGAGATACCGCGCGTCGCGGCGAACGAGGAACTCGTGCGGCGGCGCGACGCGATCGAAGAAGCGGTCGAACTCCCCGCCGAAGTCGCGCGCCAATTCGAGTTGATATCCACGGATCCAGCGGCCGGGCCTCGCGATGCGTTTCAGCGGCAGCTCACGCCGCCAGTACGAGACCGGCTCGACGCGGTCGCTGCGGAGGAACCGCAGCGAAAAACGCTGGATATTGGCCACGTTGAAGCCATAATTGAATGCGATTTTGTTATCGCAAAATGTTGCATAAAAGTGCAGAGCCGTGCGGCCGAGGATACTGGTCGGGCCGCGGCCGATGTGGCGGACCGACGGATCAGTCATCGTGTCGCCGATCTGGTGCGCCATCAAATCGCTGCCGTGATCCCAAAACGGGACCGGGTAACCGGCGTAGTGGGCGACGAGTTTGCCGCCGCTTTCGAACGTCAGGCTGATGCGCGCGGTGCCGAAAGGACTGTCGAGATACTTCCAGCGAAAGTGCTCAATCGTGCGCGGCGCGTGAAACGAGCGCGCGAAGAGATCGAGGATCTTCGTTTCGTCGCCCCGCTCGTACGCGCGGGTGACGAATCGTTCATCGGGCATGTGTCGGCTCGACCGAACGGATCGCGCGCACGTCGACCGGCGACCCGGCACGCCGCTTCGCTGTGATGCGAATCGAGCCGGAGCTCACGAGCAGCGGATCGGGCAGGATGCGCAGGATCGCGTTGGCGACCGGCGCGAGCGCGGGATAGCGCGTCGATACCCAGAGCCGCAGGAATTTGTGATCGCGATATTCGAACGCCGGCGCGACTGCGACGATCTCGAAGCCGGAGTGCTCGAGCAGCTCGATGAGCGCCGATCGCGAATACAGAATCAGATGCGTGCGGAAGTTGTGCGCCATCCTCGTCCGCTCGCTGATCAAATACAGGAATCCTTCCGTGTCGAACGTCGTGAGCAGCAGCGCGCCGCCGGGTTTCAGGAGGTCTTTCATCCGCGCGAGCGCGTCATGCGGATCGGGCATGTTCTCGAGGACGTGAAAGAGCGTGATCGCATCGAACGGCGGACCGGTGTTCACGAATCCGGTGAGCGTCGAGCAGTAGACTTCGAGTCCGCGCGCACGGGCGGCGCGTGCCGTGGCGACCGCGCGATCGATGCCGACGTATTCGAATTCGCGCGACGCGGCGAGGCCGAAGCTTCCGTCGCGAACTCCGATCTCGAGCACGCGTCCGCGCGCGGCGACCTGCTTTCGCAGCGCCGACATGCGGCCGACGCTCGTCTTCTCGCGCGCGGTCCGCGCGTGCGACGTCTCGTCGCCGGGCTCCGCGGCGGGCATGTTCGGGCGCAGCTCGCGGCGGACCGGCTGCTCGTCCTCGGCCGCATCGAAGTGATTGAGATAGCGGCACTTACAGCGGCTGCAGGCGCGCACGACATTGCCCGGAATCTGCGCCCAGCTCCACACTTCCGATGAGAAGCACACCGGGCATCGGCGCGGCGCGCGATAGCCGTTGTTGCGGTCGGTCAGGCGGATCGCGATCGCCGCGCGCAGTCCGCTGATCGGGCCGAACGACGGCGACGCATGCGCCGACGCTTTGAGGTTGAGCGATTCGATGCGAAAGCCGTACTTGCTCGCGAGGTACGCGAGCTCGAGATCGAAGCCGCGGTCGATCTGTTTCGATTCACCGACGAGCAGCCGCCCCGCATCGGATGAAAACGCCTTCAGCTTCCGCCTCGGATCCGGAAGGATCGGCACGAGAAACCATCGGTCGAGCGCATAGCTCGCCGATGCAAAA
>Ga0335079_10010892_pt1 | contig 10359 bp, 11 predicted proteins | sample Lox_Sample_33_FD_206719 | JGI IMG/M metagenome (GOLD analysis project Ga0335079, IMG submission 206719) | Soil microbial communities from Loxahatchee National Wildlife Refuge, Florida, United States - Lox_Sample_3.3 | ecosystem: Environmental > Terrestrial > Soil > Wetlands | place: USA...
CGCTCGTGCTCGCCGATTTCGTCTGCGGCGCGAACGACAAAGACCTGCACTTCACCGGCGCCAACTGGGAGCGCGACGTGCAGGGCGCGATCCCCGCCGATCTGCGCAAGGTGGTCGAGGGGGATCCGAGCCCGACCGGGAAAGGACGCCTCAGGATCGCGCGCGGCATCGAGGTCGGACACATTTTCCAGCTGGGCCGCAAGTACTCCGAGCCCATGAAGGCGCTGGTGCTCGATGAGGCGGGCCGCGAAACCGCCCTCTACATGGGTTGCTACGGCATCGGTGTGACGCGCATCGTAGCGGCCGCCATCGAGCAGAATCACGATGAGCGCGGCATCATCTGGCCGCAGCCCATCGCTCCGTTCCAGGTGGTACTGGTACCGCTCAATCTGCAGAAATCCGACCGTGTCCGCACCGTCACCGACCGCCTCTACGAAGAGCTCACCGCCGAGGGCATCGAGGTACTGCTCGATGACCGCGACGCGCGCCCCGGGGTCAAGTTCGCCGACGCCGAGCTGCTCGGCATCCCGCATCGGGTGGTGGTGGCCGAGCGCGGGCTCGAGGGCGGCCAGCTCGAGTACCGGCACCGGCGCGACACCGAGAGCACCGGGTTCCCGCTCGAGGCGGCGCCCGCCTTCATCCGCAGCCGCCTGGGGTGAGAGGGTGGTAGCTGGGCTGCGCGCCCTGGGGCTGGGAGCGCTGCTGGCGCTCGGCGCGGGCGTGGCGCACGCCGACCAGCAGCGCGATCCCGGCCTGCGCGATGTGCTGGCGCACGCCATCACACAGGCGGACTGCTTCACCGACCAGTACGACTCGGCGGTCTGGTACAAGCTCATGGAGCCGCGGCTGCGCGTCATCGTCAAGGACCAGACCGAGCGGCTCGAGATCCTGAAGCAGGTGTACTGCGAGACGCACCGTCCGGGCGAGTCGCGCCTGCCACCGGGACTGGTGATGGCGGTGATGGCGGTCGAGAGCCGTTTCGACCGCTGGGCGGTGTCACGCTCCGGCGCCGTGGGGCTCATGCAGGTGATGCCGTTCTGGCCGGAGCGGCTCGGCATGCGCCGCTACGAGCTCACGCACGTCGCGCCCAACGTGCACATGGGATGCGCAATCCTGCGCTTCTACCTCGGCTACGAGCACAACGACGTGCGCAAGGCGCTGGCGCGCTACAACGGCAGTCCCGGCAAGCGCGATTACCCGGATCTGGTGCTGACTGCGTGGCGGCGCTGGAGCGGCGCCGACGACCTCGGATTCCCCGGAGCGGCGGCAGCGACGCGCTAGTGCGGGTGCTTGGCCGCCGCATGCGGCGGCTCGAGCATCAGCGCCACGCCCTCGCGGCGCGAGTCGGCGGCTCCCTGGTAGGTGCCATCGGACTGGCGCACCACGCCGTGCAGCCCGGAGTTCTCTGCCCGCCCCTGCTTCAGCACCATGCCGCGCTCCCGCAGGCCCGCCAGCACCTCGGGTGTGAACTTCGAGAGCTCGCCGCTGAAGGAATCGCCGCGCGCGATCAGGTTCGGCAGCTCGATGGCCTGTTTGAGCGTCAGCTTCCAGGCGAGCAGGCCCACCAGCGCCTTGGCGTTGTACTCGGTGATCGCCGAGCCCCCCGGCGAGCCGAGCGCGGCGACGAAGTTACCGTCGTGGTCGAGCACGATGACGGGCGCCATCGAGGAGCGCGGCCGCTTGCCGCCGTGCACGGCGTTGGCGACCGCCTGGCCGTTGTCGGTGGGCACGAAGGAGAAGTCGGTGAGCTGATTGTTGAGCACGAAGCCGCCGACCGAGCGGCCGGAACCGAACACCGACTCGATGGTGGTCGTCATCGACACGACGTCACCGTCGCCGTCGACGACGACGAAGCTGCTCGTGCCCTGCGATTCAGTGGTCGCATCGCGCCCGCGCGGCAGCGCAATCTCTCCGGGTGGCGGCGCTGAGCCGGCACGCTCGCCGATCAGCTGCGCGCGCAGCCGCAGGTAGGCCGGGTCGAGCAGCCGCTCCACCGGCACCGAGACGTAGTGCGGATCGGCAACGTAGCGGTCGCGGTCGGCGTATGCGAGGCGGCTCGCCTGGGCGAACAGGAACCAGGACTGCGGATCGTTCGGGCCACGGTTCGCGATATCGGTGCGCTCGAGGATGCCGAGGAGCAGGAGCAGCGAGACGCCGCCCGCGGGCGGCGGCGGCGCGCACACCGAGTAGTGCCGGTACGGGCGGCAGAGCGCCGCGTCCCACTCCGGACGGTAGCCGGCGAGGTCCTGCAGCGTCATGGTGCCCGGGAACGGCTCCTGGTGCGTGGCCCGGACAATGTCGCGCGCGATCGAGCCCTCGTAGAGCGCACGCGGGCCCTCCTTGGCGATGCGCTCCAGGGTCCTGGCGTAGTCGGGATTACGGAACAGGTCATCCGCCTCGAGCGTCCCGCCGTCGGGACGCGAGAACAGCGTGCGGATCTCGTTGGTCGGCGGAAAGGGCGAGCCCTCGCCGAGGAACATCGCGAGCCGCGCCGGCACGTGGAAGCCCTGGGAGGCGGCGCGGATTGCCGGCTGGAACAGCTCCTTCCAGCGCAGCCCGCCGTAGCGCGAGTGCGCGGCGTACAGCATGGCGATCGCCCCCGGCACGCCCGTCGAGCGGCCGCTGCGTACCGCCTCGAGGAACGGCAGCGGCTTGCCGTGCTCGTCGAGGAACATGTCGGGCGAGGCACCGGCGGGTGCCTTCTCGCGGCCATCGAGCGCGGTCACCTCATGGCTGTGCCCGTCGTAGTACATGAGAAAAGCGCCGCCGGCGATTCCTGAGCTCTGCGGCTCGACGAGCCCGAGCATGGTCTGCACCGCCACCGCCGCATCCACCGCCGTGCCGCCGCGCGCGAGGATCTCGAGCCCCGCATTCACTGCGAGCGGATTGGCGGCGGCCACCCACGCCTGGCCCTTGAGACGCGCGCGCCGGTGGAAGAACCCGAGCTTGGGTGGCGGCAGCTGTACCGCGGGCGCGGGTTCGGTCGTCAGCGGCTCGGACCCCACCGGCGGCACCGCCGTGCCTGGCGCGGCAGGTGCGGTTGCCGGTGTCGCAGCGTCGGCCGGAGCCGCCGGCGGCGCAGCCGGCACCGCGGCGGGCGCGGCGGCAGGCGGCAGGGCCTCGGGCGGGGTCTGCGCCCCGATGCAGGCAAACGCCAGCAGGGCGAGCAGCGCGAGGGGGAGCGATCCGCGGTAGCGCATCGGCGTGGGCTCAGGTCGTGTGAAAGCCGTGCGCAGGCGCCGCTTCGACCGGCGAGTCATTCGCCTCGACCGAGGTCACCTTACAGGCGGAGGAGCCGACCCACAGCCAGGTGACGAACGCCTCCACCGCGGAGCGCTCGCCGCAGGCCAGCACCTCGACGCGACCGTCCGGGAGATTGCGGGCGTGCCCGCGAATGCCCAGCTCCTGCGCGCGCCGCGCCGCCGTGGCACGGTAGAACACGCCCTGAACCCGGCCGCCCACCAGGCACTGCTTGCAGATCATGCTGAGCTTGCGTCCCCCAAGGCAGAATCCACAATAGTACTTGAGGGAGACGCCATCCAACATGACAGAGATTCTGGTGCTTTACTACTCGCGCGACGGGGCCACCGCGGAGCTCGCCCGGCAGGTCTGTCGGGGAATAGAAACGGTCCAGGGGGCGAGCGCGCGGCTGCGCACCGTGCCGCCGGTAACCGCGGCGAACGCACGGCCGGGCGATGCGCCTGCGGACCCGGCGGAAAGCGAGGCGGCGCCGCGCCCCGTGCCCTCGAGTGGCCCGCCCTACGCGACGCTCGAAGATCTGCGCGAGACCGCGGGGCTGATACTCGGCAGCCCGACGCGCTTCGGCAACATGGCAGCGCCGCTCAAGCATTTCCTCGACGGTACGGCGAGCCTGTGGCTCTCCGGCGCGCTCGCCGGCAAGCCCGCGGGGGTCTTCACCTCCACGCAGACCATGCACGGCGGCCAGGAGACGACGCTCATCTCGATGATGCTGCCGTTGTTGCATCACGGCATGTACCTCGTGGGCCTGCCCTACACCGAGCGCGCGCTCAATGAGACCGCGAGCGGCGGCAGCCCTTACGGCGCCTCGCACGTCGGCGGCTCCGCGCAGGCGCCGGCGCTCACGGCAGAAGAGCGGTCGCTCGCCCAGGCGCTGGGCCGCCGCGTGGCGCAGCTGGCCGTGCGGCTTTAGTCCGGCGCAGAGGCCGCAGAGCGCAGCACATCGCGGATGAAAGGCACGGTGAGGCGGCGCTGCGCGGTGAATGCCGCCTCATCGAGGGTGTCCAGCAGCTCGTACAGACGGCGCATGTCGCGCGGGTAACGCCGGCGCAGCCACTGCCAGGTCTCCTCAGGCAGCTCCAGCCCGCGCAGCCGTGCGCGCAGCTCGAGCGCGGCGTGCTGCTGCGCCTCATCGAGCGGACGCAGCTGGAACACCGCGCCCGCCGTGAAGCGCGAGCCGAGATCGGGCAGAGCCCACGGCAGCAGCGCCGGCGGCGCTGCCGCCGCGGCAACCAGCGCCCCGCCCGCGTCCTCGGTCTCACGCAGCAGGCCGAACAAGCCGCGCTCCCAGTCGAGCCGACCTGCCACGGCATCGAGGTCATCGAGACACAGGCACTGAAGCTGCGCCAGCCCGTCCAGCACGCCGCAGCCGAGCGGCGCCACCTGCGCGAGCGGCACGTAGCCTGCGCGCACGCGCCCGGCAGCCGCGGCGCAGATCGCCTGCAGCAGATGCGTCCTGCCCGTGCCCTCGGTTCCACACAGCCAGGTCACGCCGCGCAGCTCGCCGGCGGCGACGGCACGCGCGTGGCTGAGCGCTTCCGTGTTGGGCCCGGGAAGAAAGCTCCCGAACACGGCGCGGTCCGGCAGCCGCAGGCCGAGCGGCAGCTGACGCATGTTCAGACGCGCGCGGGTGCCCACACCCGCCGCGTGAAGCTCGCGACGTAGTGCAGCCCCGAAAGCACCGTGGTGGCGAGGGTGAGCGCCGCGGCCGCATCCAGCATCTCGCGCGGCGGCAGCCCCGATGCCGCATTCAGCATGACGAGCATGACGTACAGCAGCTGCACCGCGGTGTTGATCTTGCTGAGCGCCGTGGGACGCCCGTGCAGCGGACCGAACCACAGCCGGTAAACGAGCGCGCCGAGTCCGATCATCACATCGCGCGCGACCACCGCGGCCGACAGCCACCAGGGTATGAGCCCGAGCCATGCCGACTCGATGAATACCGTGACCAGCAGCAGCTTGTCCGCCAGCGGGTCGAGCACCTTGCCGAGCTCGGAGGTCCAGTCGAAGCGCTTGGCGAGGTAGCCGTCGAGGCCGTCGGAGACCGCGGCGGCGATGAACAGCGACAATGCCGCCAGCTGCTCGCCGGCGTTGAGCGCCGCGGCGATCGGCCAGATCAGCGCGATGCGTATCAGGCAGATGATGTTGGGCAGGTGGCGCACGGCAGAGCTTGCGGGCGGCGCGGGATGGGCGGGCTCAGCCCTGCGGCTGGTAACGGTAGACGAGCGGCCCGCCACCCGCGGCGATCCGCGTGAGACGCGTCGAGCCCGTGAGCTCGCGCTCGAGCGCGGCGTCCCCTCCCGGGACCTCGACCGCGAAGGTGGCGCTCGATGAGTCGACCTCCGCGAGCTCGGCGCGGCGCACCCCGGGAATGCTCTGCAGCACGCGCTCGGCGCCGGCGCAGTCGGCGAGCCCGGTGACGCCCTCGATGCGCACGCGCGTGGCCGCCTCCGCGGCGGCCGCGAGGCCCGGGGGCGGCGCGAGCAGGTCGACGGTGTGATCGATCCCGCCGCTCAAGGGTCCGCTCCAGCTCGGGCTCTCGGCGCGGGTATACAGCGTCCATTGCAGCTGGCCGGGCGGCACGGCCGAGTCAGCCCGCCCCACCAGCACCTGATCGGCGCCGTAGCGCTGCGCCGACTGCAGGAGCCGCTCGCCCCCGAGCGCGTTGCCCGCGCCGTCGACCACCGGCAGCGGGATCACGCTGATCGGCAGACCGCGCTCGGTGGCGGCGCGCTCGAGCTCGGCGCGCGCCGCCTCCGCGTCCGCGCGGCCGGGCGGCGGATACAGCACCACCAGAGTGAACGGGCGCTCGCGCGCCCACAGGCCGCGGCCCGCCGTCTCGATCGCCTGTGCGACCGCGGCCGCATCGAACACCACCTGCGGCTCGCCGTGCGTACCGTTGGAGTAGCTCTGCACGTAGCGCGCGGCATCGGCGATCAGGCCCGCGAGCGCCGGGTCGTCGGCGGCCTCGCGCCGGCCGGTGGCGCGAATGAGCGCCGCGCGCATGGCGTTCTGCAGCGCGGTCGGCGATTGCTGCTCGAGGGCCACTTCGTAGACGTGCACCGGGCGCAGCGCCCACGCCGGCAGCACGCCGCACAGGACGAGGAGGACCGCGAGCACCGGGCGCATGTGCCTTGCGGCAGTTGGTCTTGGGAAGAGTCGCGACATTTGTCCGGATCGCACACGCGGGCGTTGGACGGTATGTACAATACCATACGCGGCACGCGCTCCGCGGACGGCCGCCCCGCGGCCGCGCCCAATCCTATGACCGAACGTCCTGGCATGACTTATCGCGATGCCGGCGTCGATATCGACGCCGGCGACGAGCTCGTCGAGCGCATCAAGCCGCTGGTGCGCCGCGCGCAGCGACCCGAGGTGCTCGCGGGAATCGGCGGCTTCGGCGCGCTCGTGGAGCTCCCCGCGGGCTATCGGCACCCGGTGCTGGTGTCGGGCACCGACGGCGTCGGCACCAAGCTGCGGCTCGCCATCGACACCGGCCGCCACGACACGATCGGCATCGACCTGGTCGCGATGTGCGCCAACGACGTCGTCGTACAGGGCGCGGAGCCGCTGTTCTTCCTCGACTACTACGCCACCGGGAAACTGCGCGTCGCGGTCGCCGAGGCGGTGGTGGGCGGCATCGTCGAGGGCTGCGTGCAGGCCGGGGCGGCGCTGGTCGGCGGCGAGACCGCGGAGATGCCCGGCATGTACCACGGCGAGGACTATGACCTCGCGGGATTCTGCGTCGGCGTGGTCGAGAAGGACGCGATCATCGACGGCAGCCGCGTGGCCTCGGGCGATGCGCTGATCGGCCTCGCCTCCTCCGGGGCCCACTCCAATGGTTACTCGCTGATCCGCCGCCTGGTGACCCATGCCAAGGCGACGCCCGACACCGTGGTCGGCGGCCGGCCGCTGTTCGAGCGACTGCTCGCGCCGACGCGCATCTACGTGAAGCCGCTGCTCGCCCTGATGCGCGCGCTGCCCGTGCACGGACTGGCGCACATCACCGGCGGCGGCCTCACCGACAACATCCCACGCGTACTGCCGGACGGCCTCGAGGCGCTGCTCGAGCGCAGCAGCTGGCACCGCGATCCGCTGTTCGACTGGCTGCAGAGCGCCGGGCACATCGACGCCGCCGAGATGTACCGCACCTTCAATTGCGGCATCGGCATGGTGGCGATCGTGCCGGCGGCGCGCGCCGCCGCCGCCCTCGAGCTGCTGCGCAAGCACGGCGAGACCGCGCAGCTCATCGGCACGGTCGCGAGCGGCGGGCGCGGCGTCGTCATCCGGGAATGAGCGCTGCCAGTCCGCTGCGCCTCGCCATCCTGATCTCCGGGCGCGGCTCCAACATGGAGGCGCTGGCGCGCGCCTGCCTCAGCGGCAGCATCGCCGCGCGCGTCGCGGTGGTGATCGCCGACCGCAGCGATGCCACGGGCCTCGGCTTGGCGCGTGGACTCGGCGTGCCGACCGCGACCGTCGCTTACCCGGGCGAGCGCCCCGCCTTCGAAGCGGCGCTCGTGGCCGCGCTCGAATCGCACGCGCCGGACGCGGTGGCGCTCGCCGGCTTCATGCGCGTGCTGTCGGCGGCCTTCGTCGCACGCTACCTCGGACGGCTGTTCAACATCCATCCGTCGCTCCTGCCGAAGTACCCCGGGCTCGACACCCACCGCCGTGTGCTCGAGGCGCGCGATCCGCACCACGGTGCGAGCGTGCACTTCGTCACGCCGCAGCTCGATGCCGGTCCGGTGGTGCTGCAGTCGCGCCTCGAGGTGCGCAGCAGCGACACCGCGGCGAGCCTCGCCGCCCGTGTGCTCGCCACCGAGCACGTCATCTATCCACGGGCGCTCGGCTGGTTCGCCGACGGGCGCCTCCTCTGGCGCGAGGGCGCCGCGTGGCTCGACGGTCGCCCGCTCGAGGCGCCGCTCGTGGAGGACTTCCGGTGAAGCGACTGCTGCCGATCGCGATCGCGCTGCTGGCCGCGACTGCCGTGGCCCGGGCGGAAGAGCTCCGGCCCTACCGGGCGACCTACCAGGGCATCTGGCACGGCCTGACGGTTGCCGTCTCCGATCTGAGACTCGAGCACACCGGCGACACCTGGACTTACAGCTCGGAGAGCTCGCCCCGCGGCATCGGGCGCCTCGCCGCCGGGGTCTTCCCGCCGCACCAGATCAGCGTCGTCCGCATAAGCGGCAGCGGCGTGCAGCCGCTCAGCTACAAGTCCGCCGGTGGCGAGAGCTCCAAGTCCATCGACCTCAGCTACGACTGGTCGGCGCAGCGGGTCACCGGCACCTACGAAGGCACAGTGGTCGATCTGCCGCTCACCCCGGATGTGCGCGACGATGCCTCGGTGCAGCTCGCCCTGACGGTCGAGCTGCTCGCGGGCCGCACCCCGAAGAGCTTCCGCGTCATCGACAGGAACGGCACACGCCAGTACCAGTTCGCGCGCGATGGCGAGGCGACCCTCGATACACCGATGGGCAGGATCGCCACCGTGGTATACCGGTCGCAGAAGGCGAACTCACCGCGCATCACGCGCTTCTGGTGCGCGCCGGAGCGCGGCTATATCCCGCTCAAGGTGGAGCAGACCCGCGGCGACGACGTGCAGTGGACGATGCAGATCGAGAGCCTCACGCGCCAGTGAGCCAGGGCGGCAATCGGCGGCGAGTGAACGGCCGTTGCGCGGTCGGCCTGCCGAGAGCGCCGCAGGCGTTCTCAGCCAGTCAGATCACAGGCTGTTTGAATTGCTTGGCGAGCTTCAGGTCCTGGCCCTGGTAGTGCGAGCCGATCTCGCGACCGTAGAGGGTCTGGGGTCGCTCAGCCATCCGCTCATAGCGCAGCCAGCCGACTCTCTGGCCGTGCTCGAGAACGAACGGCACCTCGTGCGAGCGCACCTCGAGCACGCCCCGGCTGCTGCCCGCCTTCCTCGTGAGCGGGTCCCAGCCAAACCCCGGATCGAAGAATCCCGCGTAATGGACGCGGAACTCCCCGGCGCGGGTATCGTAGGGAAGCATCTCCGCCGCGAAGTCGGCCGGCACGGCAATGGGTTCCTTGGTCATCAGGATATAGAACTCATCGGGGTCCAGAACCAGCGCGGCCCGGCGATGGAACCGCAGCGGCTCCCAGAAATCGAGCGGATCGTAGTCGCGTCGGTCGAAGTCGATGCGGGTCGTGTGCTTCTTGGCGCGCCAGCCGATCAGACACCCATCGACGCCTGAACCGACCAGGTCGATGGAGAACGGCAGATAGCCGGTCCTGTCACTGACCTCGGCGGTGTCCGATATCTGGCCCTCGCCGAGCAGTTGTTTCCAGTCGGCGGCGGTGATGGGCCGCGGTGCCTCGCCGCGGGTGCGGCGGAAGCGCAGCTGATTCAAGCGCGTGCCGGTTCTCACCACGACGCTGAAGCTGCGCGGGGCCACTTCCAGGTACAGCTGCCCCCCGTAGCCCTCTGCGACCTGATCAAACAGCGTCGCCTCGTCGGCAATGAGGCGCGTCAGAATGTCGAGCCTCCCGGTCGAGCTCTTGGGATTGGCGAACGCTGCAACCTCGCTCCTCAGGCGAATCGACTCGAGCAGCGGAATGACGTACACGCGCCCGCGCTCGAGCACCGCGCCGTGCCTCAGGTCCATGCGAAAGCTCTCGAAGTCGGCGTCGAGCTCGCGCATCTTCTCCAGCACCTTCGTGCCGCTGCCGGGCAGGAAGCTCGCATCGACCGGATAGGCATAGTCTCCCAACCGCAGGTCGATGCTGGCTGGCTGCACCTGATCGGGCAGGATGTCGGACAGAATCCCGACCGGGGCAATCTCCCGGTTCGCCACCATCTCGGCGATCTTCTGGCACGGCAGGATCCCCGTGTACACCGCCGAGCGCGTCGGCGTCTCGAGGAGACTCGCCACTTCCAGGCGGCTCGACTGCATCAGGTCTCCTCGATCACGATCTTGGGAAATACGCTGCTGCGATCGCGGGCCAGCGCGGCAAGCGCGCCCGCGGTGCGGCGCGCCATCTCGAAATAGCAGCGCGCGCGGGGCGAATCCGGGGCGGCGACCACCGTCGGCCGTCCGCCGTCGGCCTCCTCGCGGATATGCGCATCGAGCGGCAGCTCAC
>Ga0335079_10010893_pt1 | contig 10358 bp, 3 predicted proteins | sample Lox_Sample_33_FD_206719 | JGI IMG/M metagenome (GOLD analysis project Ga0335079, IMG submission 206719) | Soil microbial communities from Loxahatchee National Wildlife Refuge, Florida, United States - Lox_Sample_3.3 | ecosystem: Environmental > Terrestrial > Soil > Wetlands | place: USA: Florida...
AGAGGCGGCCATCACGCTGTGGTATGCCAGCCGCGTGCTGTACGCGCGCTTGGGCGTGCCTTACGCCAACAAAGTGGACCCGTCGGTTTACACGAAATTCGAGCGGCACAACTACATCGACGACCTGGTGCTGGCCAAGCTGAAGGCGTTGAATATCGCGCCCTCCGGACCGGCTTCGGACGCGACGTTCATCCGGCGCGCGTACCTGGATGCGGCCGGCATTCTGCCCACCTCGGAAGAGGTGGAGGATTTTCTCGCCGGCCATTCCGCGGACAAGCGCGCGAAGCTCATCGACCGGCTGCTCGAGCGCGACGAGTTCGTGGATTATTGGGCGTACAAATGGTCGGACCTGCTGCTGATTTCGAGCCGCAAGCTGCGCGCCAACGCCATGTGGTCGTTCTACGACTGGATCCGCGACAGCGTGAAGGAAAACAAGCCCTGGAACCAGTTTGCCTACGAGATCTTCACTTCCACTGGCGACACCCGGCAGAACGGCGCGCTCAATTACTACGTGCTGCACAAGAACCCCATCGACCTGACGGAGACCGCCACCGAGGCGTTCATGGGCAACCGTGTCACCTGCGCGCGCTGCCATAACCACCCCCTCGAGAAATGGACGCAGAAGCAGTATTACGCGCTGGTGAACCTGTTCGCGCGCGTCGGTCTGAAGAACGGCGACGAGCCGGGCGACATCGTGGTGTATGTGAAAGACACGGGCGACGTGCTGCATCCGAAGCTGCTGAAGCCTTTGCCGCCGACGCCGCTCGACGGCACGCCTATGCCGCTCGATTCGACCGAGGACCGGCGGGTGCATTTCGCCAAGTGGCTGGTGAGCCCGCAAAACACCTATTTCGCGCGCTCGCTCGTAAACCGCGTGTGGGCGAACTTCATGGGGCGCGGCCTGGTGGAAGCGGTGGACGATGTGCGGGCCACCAATCCGGCTTCCAACGAAGAACTGTTCGCCGCCCTCAGCGACGACTTCGTGAAGAACGGCTACGACGTGAAGCGGCTGATCCGCACGATCATGAATTCGGCCGTGTACCAGCTTTCCGCCGATTCCAACGCGGCCAACCAGATGGACACGAAGTATTATTCGCGTTACTTCGTCAAGCGCCTGCCGGCGGAAGTGCTGCTGGACGCCATGTCGCAGGTGACCGGTGTGCCCACAAAATTCGACGGGTACCCGGCCGGCACGCGCGCGCAGCAATTGCCGGACGTGCAGGTCAAGTCGGAATTCCTGAGCGCGTTCGGACGGCCGAAACGGATCATCTGCGATGCCGGGGAGCGATCGAGCGAACCGAACATCGCGCAGGCGCTCCACGTGATCAACGGGGACACGCTGAACAAGAAACTGAGCGATCCGCAGGGTTACGCGGCGCTGGCAGTGAAGCTGGGGTTGTCGGACTCGAGCATCCTGGATCACCTGTTTCTTTCGGCGTTCAGCCGCTATCCGGCAGAAGCCGACAAGCAGCCGATGCTGGAAGCCCTGCGCAAGGCGCGCATGACAACCGGGCCTCCGGAGGTGCAGCGCGAGGCGCATCGGCAGGCGCTCGCAGACATGATGTGGGCGATGCTCACCAGCAAAGAGTTTTTGTTCAACTACTGAACGGTGACCAAGGCCGAGAGGCGCAACCTTGCATATTATCCATATCATGGATAATATGCAAGGATGATCTCCCGGCGGGCACGTATTTCCATCCAGGACGCCCTCCGGCGGCAGGCGGCCGTCGCCCTGACCGGCCCCCGTCAAGTAGGCAAGACGACCCTGGCGCATGCTATCGCCGCGGAAACGCCATCCATATACCTCGACCTCGAAGCGAGCGAAGATCGGGCCAAACTCGCCGATCCGGCGGCGTTTCTCTCCCGCTACGAGGATCGCCTCGTGGTGCTCGACGAGGTTCAGCGCGTGCCGGAACTGTTTTCCACGCTGCGCGGACTGATCGATCGCGGACGCCGCCACGGGCGCAAGACCTCCCGATTCCTGATTCTGGGATCAGCGTCGATGGATCTGCTGAGGCAGTCGAGCGAGTCGCTGGCCGGACGTATCGCCTATGTCGAGTTGGGGCCGTTCGACGTACTCGAGACTGCCCCCGTCAGCCGCGACATCGCTACCCTGTGGCTGCGCGGCGGATTCCCCGAAAGCTACCTTGCGGCCAATGACGGCGACAGCCTGGAATGGCGCAAGGACTTCATCCGCACCTACCTGGAGCGCGACGTCCCCACACTGGGCCCACGCATTCCCGCGGAGACACTGCAACGGCTTTGGACCATGCTCGCGCACGAACAGGCAGGCCTGCTCAACGCTTCCCGGTTGGCAACCTCGCTGATGATCAGCGCGCAAACCGTCACGCGCTACATCGATCTTCTGGTGGATCTGCTGCTGGTCCGCCGCCTGCCGCCTTTTCACATCAACGTTGGCAAGCGGCTGGTCCGGTCGCCGAGAGTGTTCGTGCGCGACAGCGGCATCGTGCATGCTCTCCTCGGAATCGCCAACCATGATGTGCTCCTGGGTCATCCCGTGGTGGGTGGGAGTTGGGAAGGCTTCGTTGTCGAGAACCTGATCGCGGCTGCGCCCGCGCGCACGATACCCAGCTTCTATCGCACTGCGGCGGGCGCGGAAATCGATCTTATCCTGGAGATCCCCGGCCATGGCCTCTGGGCATTCGATATCAAACGAGGCCGTTCGGCCAGCCCCGAGAGGGGCTTCCACCAAGCTGTCCAGGACGTGAAGCCGCATCGCCGGTATCTCGTCCACTCGGGCGGCGAACGCTACCCGGTTTCGTCCAAACTGGAGGCGATCGGCGTGGCGGAGGCGGCCGCCACCCTGGCGAATCTTTAGACGCAGACAGGGTCCGGCCACACATTCCGAGGGCTACAATTGGCCGTTCGGCCTAACCAATCGCCACCTGTAACGTTTCAGAAGTTGGACAGTATAGAACGTCATGGGAAATCTCGGGCACGATCTGCGTTTCACCTTGCGCACCTTCCGGAAATCGCCGGTCTTCGTCGGCGTCGCGATCCTTTCCCTGGCCCTGGGTATCGGCGCCAACACCGCGATTTTCACATTGGTCGACCAGATCCTCCTGCGGCTGCTGCCGGTGAAAGACCCCCAACAGCTGGTTCTGCTGTGGGGGCGCGGGCCGCACTACGGCAGCAACAACGGCCGCTACAAGCTCTCCTATCCCATGTACGAGGACTTCAGCAGTCACAATCAAGTCTTCAGCGGAATGTTCTGCCGCTGGGAAACCGCGCTAAGCGTCAGCGAAGGAGGCAGAACCGAGCGCGTCGACGGGGAACTGGTCTCCGGGACTTATTTTCAGGTGCTGGGCGTGGCGGCCGCGCTGGGACGCGTGTTCACGCCCGATGACAACAAAGTTCCCGGCGGCCACCCCATCGCGGTGATCAGCTACCGCTACTGGCAGAACCGCTTTGGCGGGAGCCGGAGCGTGATCGGCAAGAAGCTGCTGGTCGACGGTTATCCGATCACGATTGTAGGCGTCAGCCAGGCCGGGTTCGACGGCACCGATATCGGCTCGTCGCCTCAGATTCGTATCCCCGTGATGATGGAAGCGCAGTTGAGTCCGCAGTTCGCCACATTCTACAGCCTCAAGAATCGCCGGGGCCGCTGGGTCAACGTCTTTGGACGCCTGAAACCGGGCATCACCCGCACGCAAGCCAAGGCTGCGCTGCAGCCGTTCTTTCATCAGATGCTGGAGATGGAGGTGCAGGAGAAGGAATTCGCGCGCGCCGCCCCTGAATCCAAGAAGCGGTTCCTCACCATGTGGATCGATCTGCTTCCGGCTTCGAAAGGCGACTCCGAGCTGCGCCGGCAATTCGCCAGTCCGCTGCTGGTGCTGACGGCACTGGTCGGCCTGGTGCTGCTGATCGCCTGCGCCAACGTGGCGAACCTGCAGATCGCCCGCGCCACGGCGCGCCAGAAGGAGGTAGCCGTCCGGCTCGCCCTGGGCGCCAGCCGGTCCCGGATCGCATCGCAGTTGCTGGTGGAAAGTCTGACGCTGGCGCTGGCGGGCGGTGCCGGCGGCCTGGCTTTGGCCGTCTGGATGGATCGCGCGCTGTTGAATTTTCTGCCCGCCGGAGACGCGCCCCTCACCATCTCCACAACGCCGGATTGGCGCATCCTGGCTTTCACGCTCGCGATTTCCCTGCTGACGGGAATCATCTTCGGCCTGGCGCCCGCTGTGCAGTCGACGCGTCCGGATCTGGCCGGAACGCTGAAGGATCAGGTCGGATCCATCGCGGGCGGGACCTCGGTAGGGCTGCGGAAGGCGTTGGTGGCCGCTCAAGTGGCGCTCTCTCTTCTGCTCTTGATCGGAGCTGGATTGTTCATACGCAGCCTGGGCAATCTCAAAGGACTCGATCCCGGTTTCCGCACCGCCAACCTGATCGGCTTCGCGGTAGATCCGCCCATGAACGGGTACGAGCCGGAACGCAGCCTGGACTTCTACCGCCGCTTGCGCGATGGCCTGGATGCGCTGCCTGGCGTCACATCGTCCAGTCTGGCGATCATGCCGGTCCTCGCGGGGGACGAATGGGACCAGAGCATGGCGGTGGAAGGCTATCGGCACAAGCCTTCGGAGGCGCCCGACTCGCACATGCAGTTCATTTCACCCGACTATTTCAAGACTATGGATATCCCGATCCTGCTCGGGCGTGATTTCCGGATGACGGACGGCCGCGGGGCGCCCAAAGTCTGCATCGTCAATGCGAAATTCGCGCGGCGGTTCTTCAAGGATGGTATGGCACTCGGAAAGCACATCGGCATGGGCGGCGATCCTGGGACCAAGCTGGATATCGAGATCGTCGGCGTGGCGCAGGACACCAAGTATGAGAGCATGCGCGACGAAGTGCCGCTGGAAGTCTACCGTCCTTATAACCAGATGGAGTTCGTGCTCGGAATGTATGTCTATGTACGGACCGCCCGCCGGCCCGAACAGGCCTTTACAGGTGTTCGCCGGCTCGTGAATACCCTCGATCCCAGCCTCCCGATCTTCCAGATGAAGACCCTGGAGACCCAGATGGAAGAATCGCTGATCACGGAGCGGTTGGTAGCGACGTTGTCCTCCGGATTCGGCATGCTGGCGACATTGCTGGCGGCGATCGGGATCTATGGCGTAATGGCTTACATCGTGGCGCAGCGGACGCGGGAAATCGGAGTGAGGATTGCCCTGGGGGCTTCCAGCCGCGACGTCATCATGCTGGTCATCCGGGATGTTATTCTGCTCACCGGGCTCGGCATCGCCATCGGCCTGCCCGCGGCCTGGGCTCTGACACGCATGGTGCGGTCGCAGCTCTATGGCATCCATCCCAATGACGCCATGACCATAGCCGCCGCCGCGCTGGGCATCGCCTTCATCGCCTTGCTGGCTGGCTATGTTCCTGCAAAGCGCGCGACGCGCGTCGATCCTATGCGCGCACTCCGCTGGGAGTAATCTGGCGCGTACACCCCGCCGAAGCGCAAGCGACAGCCATAACATCGAAACCCGCACCACCTGTTATTGGTTGTAATTAGGGTGAATACCCGACTCCGCAAACAACTGTAACATTCCGCCCATTTTCGGCCGAATTTACTCATGATTTGCATCGAATTGCAACAAAATCGAAGGCCTCAAATACCAGATTGTGATGTATAATCGTTCGGGGTCACTGAATACAGGGTAGCGGACTTGACTGAGGGCGGCCAATGGCCCGCCCTATCAGATTCGAGAAGTTAGAGGTTTAACTACATACTGGAGGACAACCGCATGAGACTAACTGGAGGTGTGCCCGCAGTGAGGCTCGGATTTTTGCTGCTATTGGGTTCAATTCTAGCCTTTGGGCAATCGGACTTAGGAGTGATTTCAGGATATGTCAAGGACGCTACCGGAGCGGTGGTTCCAAAGGCGACTGTGAACGTCACTAACCCTAGCGGTCTGGTGCGTACGGCCACAACTAATGAATCGGGCTACTATACGATCACAAACCTGCCCCCGGCGACTTATACCTTGTCTGTGGAAGCCGCCGGATTCAAGAAATTCACCTCGTCGGGCAACAAACTGGACCCCAGCGCCAATCTGTCGTTGGATGCCGTGTTGACGGTAGGCGCCGTGACGGAAAGCGTGGAGGTTTCGGCCGCCGCCACGCAGTTGCAGACGGAGACGGCATCGGTGCAGCGTGACGTGACGCGCGACCAGATCAACGCGCTGGAGCTCAATGGCCGCAACCCGATTTACATGGCGAGCCTGGTGCCCGGCGCGCACGGCTCGAACCTGGCCAGCCTGAATTTCAACTTCACGCAAGGGCCCTCCAACTTCAATGGCTCCCGCAACTGGGAGAACCTGATTACTTATGACGGCGCGCCGGCCACCCGCACGCGCGCCAACGGCACGAGCCTGGGAGCGGCCGACGTGGATTCCGTGCAGGAGATCGAAGTGCTGACCGCGGACTACTCGGCCGAGTACGGGCGAACCTCCGGCGGCCAGATCCGTATCATCACCAAGAGCGGCACGCGCGACTTTCATGGCGCGGCCTACGAATACTTCCGCAACAACGATCTGAACGCCAATACGTGGCAACGCAATCTGAATGCCTCGACCAACACGGTGCCGCCATTCCACTACAACCAGTTTGGCTATAACGTAGGTGGTCCCTTCTACATACCCGGGCATTTCAATACGGATAAAAACAAGTTCTTCTGGTATTGGGGCGAGGAGTGGGTACGCTACCGGTTTACCGACACGGCCACCTGGACGGTGCCGAGCGATCTGATGAGGCAAGGGAACTTCAGCGAACTGTTGAACCCTTCCAACTATTTCTATGGCAAAGCGGTGGTGGTCAAAGATCCCAACACGGGCGTGCCTTTCTCGAATAACGTCATCCCGTCGGGCATGCTGAGTCCCAGCGGACTGGGCATTCTCAAGGCGTATCCGGAGCCGAACTTCGAAACCGACCCGCTGAACGGAAACAACAACTTCTATGCCGCCGCCACGCATCCGCAGAATCAGCGCAAAGACACGCTGGCCGTGGACATGAATCTGACCGAAAAGCAACGATTGCAGTTCCGGCGCAATAATTATTCGTTCTGGGAATATCAGCCGCTGGACGGCACGCCGACAGAGACGCCCAAGTACTTCATTCGTCCGAACCAGACCAACTCCCTGGACTACGTTTGGACGATCAGCCCCACGATGGTGAACGAAGCGCTGGCCACCGTCAGCCTGGACGACGTTTATATCCCGGTGGACCAGGCTCACTTCTTCGACCGCACCACCGCCGGCATCAACTATCCGTACATTTTCCCCACCGGCAAGCTGATTCCTACTCGTATTCCCACCGCTGCCATCACTAACTTCAGCACTCTCACCGGCAACCCTTACCCGTCGCATTCGTCAGGTCCGATCTATACGTTTTCGGACAGCCTGACGTGGGTTCATCAAAGCCACACGTTCAAATTCGGTTTCGCATTCGAGCGCTCCGGCGAAAATGACAACGACGAGATCAACGTGAGCGCGTGTCCGACCTGCACCAACAACCAGAACGGCCAGTTCTCCTTCACCGACAGCCGTTCCGGCCAGCCCACCTCAGGTGTGGCGGCCGCCAACGCGGCGCTGGGACTGTTCGACACATATTCGGAACTCGGCTCGAGAGCCTACACGATTTTCCGCCATGACATGTATGAATGGTTCGCACAGGACAGTTGGAAGGTCAACCCGAAATTAACCATCAACTACGGACTGCGCTACTCGATCATGTACCCCATCAATGCACTGTGGCGGAACATGTCGGTATTCGATCCGGCTCTTTACGACCCGAGCACGGCAGTCACCGTGGACCCTGCGACCGGTCACATCGTTCCGGGATCCGGCGACATCTACGACGGTCTGGTAATTCCCGGCAACGGCTTCCCGTCCTCCGCCAACGGCCGGTTCCCCGTAGCCACCGACAGCAGTTACACATACCTGTTCCGCAATGGAGTCGAGCCGTCGTACTATTCGAACGTGCAGTACGACACGCCGCAGCCGCGCTTGGGTATCGCTTACCAATTGGACCAGAAGACCGTCCTGCGCACCGGCGTGGGCCGCTTCTTCACGTTTAACGGAGTGAGCGACTCGATCTTTCTGGGAGGCAATCCTCCTTTCCAGCCGACCGCCAACGTCAGCTTCGGCAGCGTGGATAACCCGGGCGGCAGTTCAGCCAACTCACTGCCCTTGACCGTCACTACTTACCCAAAGGACCAGAAGAATCCGGAAGCCTGGAACTGGAACTTCACGGTGGAGCGCCAACTGCCGTGGAAGTCGGTGGCCAGCGTGGCCTACGTGGGCCGCCGTGGGCTGCATCTGCCGCGGGAAGCGGACATCAATCAGCCGACCACCGACGTAGTGGCCGCGAACCCGGGCGTGAACCTGGACGCCCTGCGCCCCTACAAAGGCTATAACTCGATTCGCGAGAGTCAGGACGTGGCCACTTCGCGATACAACGCTCTACAAGTGACCTGGAACCGCCGCTTGGCGAGCGGCCTGATGTTTGGCGCGTCGTATACTTACTCGCGAAGCTACGACAATGGCTCGGCCTATCGCGACATCATTCCGGATACTTACTTCGCCACTAACCTCTGGGCCCTTTCTTCGTTCGATGTCACCCATATGTTGGTCATCAACTACCTGTATGAGCTGCCCTTCTTCCGTTCGCGCCAGGATCTCGCCGGCCGGCTCCTGGGTGGCTGGCAGATCAGCGGCATTACGCAGCTCCAGACGGGCACCCCCTGCAGCGCGGTGGTGAACAACGATTACGCGGGTGTGGGGGTGGACGGCAACATGAACGACTGCGGCGGGACCGGAGAATTCTGGGCGGTGAGCGGGAATCCCACCGTCCTGGGTAACTTCGCCTCAGGCGGAAGCAAGGATCCGCGGCTGTGGTTCCAGACAACCAACGCCGACGGGACGGCCATCTTCACGGCGCCGCCAAAGGGCACGTTCGTGACGGGGCCGATCAGCCGCGACTTCTTCCACAATCCCGGCCTCGAGAACTGGAACATCGGCCTGTTCAAGCGATTCTCGGTCAACGAGCGCACCGGTTTCGAGTTTCGCGCCGAGGCGTTTGACGCTTTCAACCACCCGAATCTGGGCAACGCCGGCACTAATCCGAACAGTCTGTCGACGTTCGGCAAGGTGACTGGCAAGACCAACGACGTGCGCAATCTGCAGCTCTCGCTGCGCTGGTATTTCTAAGGTGGCGTAGGGCCGGCGTGGCCGCCTGCCCTACATGCCCCTCCTGCCCGGGTGTAAGCTATTTGTGAGCAGCTTGGAGGGTGCGGGCATGAGGGATACCGGGTTGTGGGCGTGCGGGCTTGTGTTGTGCGTGGCGCCGGCCCTGTTCGGGGACCAGGCGCCATCGTTTGCCAAGGACGTTGTTCCCATCTTCGCCGCGAACTGCGCCGGCTGCCACGCGAGCAATGTCACCATGGGGAGTCTGGATCTCGATACCTTCGCCGGGATCCAAAAAGGTGGCCACAGCGGCCCGGTGATCGTGCCCGGGAAGAGCGGCGAGAGCCTCCTCTACCTGCGCATCACCGGCAAGTTGACGCCCGCCATGCCCCTCAACGGCAAGAGGCTCCCTGACGCAGCGATCGAGGTCATCCGCCGCTGGATCGATGCAGGAGCCAAGCCGCCTGCCCCGGGCGAGGTGGCAGCGCCGCGCACACCGGCGATCCCGGATATCCGGCCGCGCGCGAAGGTATCGCCGCTCATCAGTTCGCTCGCTTACCGGCCGGACGGCAAGATGCTGGCGCTCGGCACCTTCCAGGAAGTCCGATTGGTCGATCCAGCGACTGGCACAGTCATTGCCACGCTTCCGGGCGAGGCTGAGGATGTGCGCGCCGTGGCGTTTTCGCGGGACGGCAAACTGCTGGCGGCAGCCGGCGGCCTCCCTGCGCGCAGCGGACAGGTCTTGGTCTGGGATGTCGCGAAGCGCGCCGTGTTGCGTACGATCACGGGCCACACGGATTGTATCTACGCGGTGGAATTCGCACCGGACGGCATGTCTCTCGCTACCGCCAGCTACGACAAGCTCATCAAACTGTGGGATGTCGCGAGCGGCAAAGAGACCCGCACGTTGAAGGACCACATCGACGCCGTCTACGCGCTGGCCTACACGCCCGATGGCAAGCGGCTGGTCTCCGCGTCTGCGGACCGCGGCGTGAAAATCTGGGACGTCGAATCCGGCGAGCGGCTCTACACGCTCAGCGGACCGGAAGACGGGCTGAACACGCTGGCGCTCGATCCGGACGGCAAGCGCGTCGCCGCGGGCGGCCTCGATCGCACCATTCGCGTGTGGTCGTTGGGCGAGAAGAACGGCGCCCTGCT
>Ga0335079_10010895_pt1 | contig 10358 bp, 8 predicted proteins | sample Lox_Sample_33_FD_206719 | JGI IMG/M metagenome (GOLD analysis project Ga0335079, IMG submission 206719) | Soil microbial communities from Loxahatchee National Wildlife Refuge, Florida, United States - Lox_Sample_3.3 | ecosystem: Environmental > Terrestrial > Soil > Wetlands | place: USA: Florida...
GAGCAATCGCCGTGCATTCATCGGCCAGTGAGGTCGCGGCCTGAAGCAGCTCCGGATGCTCCACTCCTACCACGAGGACCGCGGCTGCCCGCGTATTGCGTTCCTCGATCTCGACGAAGCCCTTCAGCGCACGACCCAGGCGTGACTCGCTGGCCGCCGCCGCCGGAGCATCCGGCCGCGCCAGCGCGCGATCCAGATCGCGGCTGATCTGCGAATCCGCACGATCGACTTGAGCGAGCAGTCCCTGCACGAAGCCTGCTGCCGCCCCGTCCGTCGCCAGACGGTAGTGCACCCACTGGCCATGGCGATGACGTTCGATCAACCCCGACTCGCAAAGAATGCGCAGATGACGCGAGACGCGCGGTTCGCTCTGGCCCAGGGCCAGAGCCAGATCGGACACGCTCAGATCACGCTGCCCGCACAGCACCAGCAGGCGAAAGCGGCTCGGCTCGCCCGCCGCCCTCAACCAGCTCACCAGCTTTGTCCGCGCCACACCCATATGTTAAAGACTTGCACAATTCTTTAATTTCACTGGACGGCACGGTACCTCAGTCCTCCGGCTCAGGCAAGGCCGGGGCTCATTGCCTCATATATGGCTCAATAGGGGGTAGCTCAGCTGGTGCTGATTCGAGGGAGAGACGATTCGGAGGGCATCGCACCCGCTCGGGAGGGCGCCGGTGCGACACCGGTGCCCCCGCAGTGCCCGGCCCGCCTCAATGGAACGTCGGCGCTTCGCCGGTGTCCACTTCATTCTCGAACAGGGCATCGATGTCCGCCGGTCCGAATCGATACGGCCGATGGCAGAACTCGCAGGTGACGGTCACCGCGCCCTGCTCCCGCAGAACATCGCGGACCTCATCCGCACCCAGTGCCCGCAGCAGCCCGGCCACCCGTCCCTGATTGCACCGGCACTCGAACTGCACCCGCGTACCGCGGAACAGCCGCATGTCCTGAGCCGAGAATCCGCGCTCCAGCAGTTCCTCCACGGGACACTGGAGCAGGTCGGCCGGGCTGAGGCGCTCGATCCCGCGCTGTGCCTCGACCCAGATTTCGTCCAGCTCCGATGCGTCGTCCTTCGCAGATCCCGGCACTTTCTGTACGAGCACGCCTGCGCCACGCTGCTCGTCCGCGGCCAGCAGAAGCCTCGTCGGCAGCTGCTCGGAGGAGGCGAAATAGGCCTCCAGCGAATCGGCCAGCGAATCACCGCTGAGCGGCACAATCCCCTGATAGCGCATGCTGCGCTCGTCGGCCTCCACCGTGACGGCCACGCGTCCGGTGCTGCCAACGAGCTGGCGGAAACCCGCATCCGCACTCACAGCATCCTCCTCGAACCGGGCCACGGCGCGCAGTCGGAAATCATGCGTGCACTGGGCCACCAGCAGGCTGATGGCGCCGTCACCCTGCAGCTGCAGAGTCAGGGTCCCGCGGAATTTCAGAGTGGCCGCCAGCAGTACCGAAGCCGCCACGGCCTGGCCGAGCAGCTCGCGCACCGGCTGTGGATAGTCCGAGTGCTGGCACAGCTCGCGCCAGGCGGCGTCCAGCCTCACCCAGTGGCCCCGGACGGGCTGATTCTCGACGATGAAACGGCGCACCTCATCGGTGCTGTGCGGTGTGGATTCATTCATGACCCCACAATGGGGCACCCGCGCGCGCAACTCAACCCGGCAGTTTCTTCTTCAGCAGATCGTTGAGCTGGGCCGGATTGGCCTTGCCGCCGGTGGCCTTCATCACCTGGCCGACGAAGAAGCCGAACAGCTTGTCCTTGCCGGCCCGGTAGTCGGCGAGCTGCCCCGGATTCCTCGCCATCACCTCCTCGATGGCGCGCTCGATCGCGCCCGTGTCGGTGATCTGCCTGAGGCCTTTGCTCTCGATGATGGCATCCGCCTCGGCGCCGCTCGACCACATGGCCTCGAACACCTCCTTGGCGATCTTGCCGGAGATGGTCTGGTCGGCAATGCGCTTCAGGAGACCGGCCAGACGTGCGGCCGGCAGCTTGCCGCTGCCGATGTCGAGGCCGTCCTTGTTCAGCGCCGCGGCCAGCTCGCCCATGACCCAGTTGGCGGCGAGCTTGGGATCGCCGCCACCGCCTGCGGGCAGAGCCCGGGTGAGGTCCTCGTAGTAGTCGGCCAGCTCGCGGCTGGCGGTGAGCACGCCCGCATCGTAGGCAGACAGGCCGTACTGCGTGGCGAAGCGCGCGGCCTTCTGGTCCGGCAGCTCGGGCAGGCTCGCGCGCACTTCCGCGATGAAGGCGGCATCGAGCGCCACCGGCAGCAGATCCGGATCCGGGAAGTAGCGGTAGTCGTTCGCCTCTTCCTTCGAGCGCATGGAGCGCGTCTCGCCCTTGTCGGGATCGTACAGGCGCGTTTCCTGGCGAACGGTGCCCCCGGACTCCAGCAGATCGATCTGGCGGGCCACCTCGTAGTTGATGGCCTTCTCGACGAAGCGGAACGAGTTGAGGTTCTTGATCTCCGCGCGCGTGCCGAACTTCTCGCTGCCGCGGCGGCGCACCGACACGTTGGCATCGCAACGGAACGAGCCTTCCTGCATGTTGCCGTCGCAGATCTCCAGATAGCGCACGAGCGTGTGCACCTTCTTCATGTACGCGACCGCTTCCTTCGCCGAGCGCATGTCAGGCTCGGAAACGATCTCCACGAGAGGCGTACCGGCGCGATTCAGGTCGATGCCCGAGACACCCGGCAGCCCTTCGTGCAGCGACTTGCCCGCATCCTCCTCGAGATGCGCGCGCGTGACCCCGATGCGCCTGGTCGTGCCGTCATCGAGCACAATGTCGATCGATCCCCTGGCCACGATCGGCAGCTCGTACTGGCTGATCTGGTAGCCCTTGGGAAGGTCCGGGTAGAAATAGTTCTTGCGCGCGAACACCGAGGTGTCCGCGATGCGCGCGCCGATGGCCAGACCGAATTTCACGGCCATGCGCACAGCCGCGCCATTCAGCACGGGCAGCACGCCCGGATAGCCCAGGTCCACGAGATTGGCCTGCGCATTCGGAGCGGCGCCGTACGCCGTCGCCGAGCCGGAGAAGATCTTCGAACGCGTGGCGAGCTGCGCGTGGATCTCGAGCCCGATGACGGTTTCCCAGTCGCCGTTCGCGCTCACCGGAAGGCCTCCGGCACGCGGGTGTGCCAGTCTGTCTCGCGCTGATACCGGTGCGCCGCGTTCAGGATCTTCGCCTCGCCGAAATGCGCACCGACGATCTGCAGTCCCACCGGCAATCCGCCCGCAAATCCGCACGGTATGGAGATCGCCGGCAGACCCGCGAGATTGGCGCCGATCGTGTAGATGTCGTTCAGGTACATCGTGATCGGGTCCGACGTCTTCGCGCCGATGGAGAAAGCCGGCGTCGGTGTCGTCGGACCCATCAGCACATCGACCTCGCCGAAGGCGCGCTTGAAGTCGGCTGAGATGAGCTGACGGACCTTCTGCGCCTTGAGGTAATACGCATCGTAATAACCGGCCGAGAGCACATAGGTGCCGGTCATGATGCGGCGCTTGACCTCGGCACCGAAGCCCTCGCCGCGCGAGCGCTTGTACAGGTCCATCAGATCGCGCGGCTCCCTGCACCGATAGCCGTAGCGCACGCCATCGAAGCGCGCGAGATTGGAAGAGCACTCCGCGGGGGCGACAACGTAGTAGGCCGGCACCGACAGCGGCAGATTCGGCAGGCTCACCTCGCGCAGCGTCGCACCCAGCTTCTCGTAGACCGCGAGCGCCTCGCGAATCCGCTTCTCGTTCTCGGGGTCCAGACCCTTGTCGAAGAACTCCTTCAGCAATCCGATCCTCAATCCGGCCAGCGGCGCATCGAGCGTCGCGAGGTAATCCGGCACGGGAAGATCGACACTGGTGGAGTCGTTCGGATCGAATCCCGCCATCGTGCGCAGGATGAGAGCCGCATCCTCCGCGGTCGTGCTGATGACGCCGCCCTGATCGAGACTGGAAGCGAAGGCCACCATCCCGTAGCGCGAGACGCGGCCATAGGTTGGCTTCATCCCCGTCACGCCGCACAAGGCAGCGGGCTGACGGATGGAGCCGCCGGTGTCAGTAGCTGTGGCGACGGGCGCGAGACGCGCGGCCACGGTTGCAGCCGAACCGCCGGAGGAGCCGCCGGGAACCAGCGCAGGGTCCCACGGATTGCGCACCGGACCGTAGTAGCTCGTCTCATTCGACGAGCCCATCGCGAACTCATCCATGTTCGCCTTGCCCAGCATCACGGTGCCCGCGGCCCTGAGCTTCGCGACCACCGTGGCGTCATAGGGCGAGACGAAATTGTCCAGGATGCGCGAACCGCAGGAAGTGCGGACGCCCTCCGTGCAGAACAGATCCTTGTGCACCATGGGCAGACCCGTCAGCGGGCCGGCCTTGCCGGCGGCCAGCTGCCGGTCCGCCTCGCCGGCGGCCGCGAGCGCCAGCTCCCGCGTCACGGTGACGAACGCGTTCAGCTTCGGCTGGCTCGCCTCGATACGCCCCAGCAGCGTGCGGGTGAGCTCGAGGCTGGAAAATTCCCTGGCGCGCAGCCCCTTCGCAAGCTGCGCCAGGGTCAGGGTGTGCAGGCTCACTCGATGACCCTGGGGACCAGGTACAGTCCGGCGGCGACCTGCGGCGCGTTCGCCTGGTAGCGCTCGTGGTGGTCGGTTTCTGTGACGCGGTCCTCACGCAGCCGCTGCGACAGCCCCTCCAGCGGGTGCGCCATCGGCTGCACGCGCGCCGTATCGGCCCGGTCCAGCTCGCCGACGAACTCGAAGATGGCCGACAGGCTCTGCTGGTAGACCGGAATTTCCGCGGGCGCGAGCGCCAGGCGCGCCAGGTGGGCGATATTCTCGATCTGTTCGCGTGTCAGGGCCATGGGATTACCGGTGAAAAACGTGCGCGAGTGCGCACTCGCGGCTGCGGAAAACAGCGCAAAATCATACATGTTGCCTTGCTGAATGTCCTGTCGGTTGCTAGATTACGCGCCACTTTTGCACTCCCCGCCTTCGCACTTTATTCCGGTCGCCAATTCATGTTCAAACGCTTGCGCGGCTATTTTTCCAGCGATCTGTCGATCGATCTGGGAACGGCCAACACGCTCATCTACGTCCGCGACAAGGGCATCGTGCTCAACGAGCCCTCGGTCGTCGCGGTGCAGGACGAATCCACCCGCAGCGGCGGCAAGATCATCGTCGCCGTCGGCTCCGAGGCGAAGAGCATGCTCGGGCGTACCCCCGGGCATATCACCGCCGTGCGGCCGATGAAGGACGGCGTGATCGCCGACTTCACCTACACCGAGAAGATGCTGCAGCATTTCATCAACAAGGTGCACGGCAACCGGATGCTCAAGCCCTCGCCCCGGGTGCTGGTGTGCGTGCCGTTCGGCTCCACGCAGGTGGAGCGCCGGGCGATCCGCGAATCGGCCGAAGGCGCCGGCGCGCGCAACGTGGCGATCGTGAGCGAGCCCATGGCGGCGGCGGTGGGCGCGGGCCTGCCGGTGCACGAGGCCCGCGGCTCGATGGTACTCGATATCGGCGGGGGCACCTCCGAAGTGGCGGTGCTGTCCCTGAACGGCATCGTCTACGCCAACTCGGCCCGCATCGGCGGGGATCGTTTCGATGAAGCGATCATGAACTATGTGCGGCGCAATTACGGCATCCTGATCGGCGAGGCCACGGCCGAGCGCATCAAGATCGAGATCGGCTCGGCCTATCCGGGCCAGCAGGTGCGCGAGCTGTCGGTGAAAGGCCGCAACCTCTCCGAAGGCGTGCCGCGCAGCTTCACCCTCAACAGCAACGAGATTCTCGAAGCGTTGCAGGAGCCCCTGCAGAGCATCGTGAGCGCCGTCAAGCAGGCGCTCGAACAGACTCCTCCCGAGCTTGGAGCCGACGTCGCCGAGCGGGGCATCGTGCTCACCGGTGGTGGTGCGCTGCTGCGCGACATCGACAAGCTCCTGACGGAAGAGACCGGCCTGCCAGTCGTCGTGGCGGATGACCCCCTCACGTGCGTGGCGCGTGGCGGCGGGCGCATTCTCGAGCTGATGGACGAGCTGGGCCCCGGTCACTTCGGCCTCGAATAGCGCCGGCGCCGGCGCATAACGATGGCCGCCTTCGGCACAGGGGCCAGCCGTCCGCTGTCCGGCAGGGGAGGCTCACCGGGCTTCCGCTTCACGCTATACGCCACGGCCTCCATCGTCATCATGTTCATGGACCAGCGCGGCGAGTGGCTCGAAAGAGTCCACTACGTGCTGGATGCTGCGGCGTACCCCATCCAGCTGGCCGTCAGCTCACCCAGTGCAGCCTGGCAGTGGCTCAAGGAAACGATCGAGACGCGTGATGCACTGCGGGCTGAGAACGCACGCCTGCTGCTGCGCCAGCGAGAGCTCGAGTTGCGCGCGATGCGGTACGAGGCCCTGGCCCTTGAGAACGATCGACTTCGCGGACTGCGCGATGCCCTGCCTTCGGTCGCGGAGCGCTGGCTGATCGCGGAAGTCGTCGATATCCAGCTGAGCTCGCTGCGCCAGCGGGTGCTGGTGAACCGGGGCACCAGCAACGGCGTGTTCAAGGGCCAGGCGGTGCTGGACGACCGGGGACTGCTGGGACAGACCACTCACGTGGGACCCTGGAGCGCCGAGGTCATCCTCATCACCGACCCCGAGCACGCGGTACCGGTGGAAATCCAGCGCACGGGGCTCAGAACCATCGCGGTGGGCACCGGCGATACGGCTTCGCTCGCGCTTCCGTACCTGCCCGCCAACGCGGACGTGAAGGCCGGCGATGTGCTCATGACCTCCGGCCTCGGAGGCGTGTTTCCGGCCGGCTATCCGGTGGGTCGTGTCGTGGAAGTGCACCGCGATGCCGTCCAGCCTCTGGCTCAGGTACGAGCCGTACCCTACGCACACATGGACCTCGACCGCGAGGTGATGCTGGTGTGGTTCAGGGAGGGACATCCGGCCGCACCCGTGGCGACCACGGGCGACATCAAGAGCGGAAACTCAGCCATGCAGCCACAGCCCGCGCCGCCGCGGCCCAAGCCGGCGAGCCCGGATCAGACTCCCGGAACGGCCCAGCATGGACCGGCGGCCTCCCAGGGCGCGGCAGCGGCCCCTGGCGCGGCAGCGGCCCCTGGCGCGGCAGCCGCCCCTGGAACGGCTGCGCCCGGAGCTGGCCGAACCCCCGGGTCCGGCGCGGCTCCCGGCGCGGCTCCCAGCGCTGTTCCCACCCCCGGCGATGCCGCAGTCATTCCGCCCGCTCCGAAGGCACCGAAGAAGCCCGCGACGCCGGTTCTTCCGGAACCCAGCGACGAGGAATCGCCCCCTTACGAGACGGATGCTCCGGTCAAGCCCACGCCCAAGGAGCCGCCTCCCGTGGTGCCCGACAACGGCCCGAGGACGCCCTGATGCAGGACTCCCGCGGCCGGATGGTCTTCACGGCGCTGATTGCGCTGATCCTGACCGTGCTGCCGCTGCCCAGCTGGCTGAGCCTGGTGCGGCCCGAGTTTCTCGTACTCACGGTGCTGTACTGGTCCATCGCCTCGCCCCGCACGGGCGGCATCGGGCTCGCCTTCTTCTCCGGAATCATGCTTGATGTGTTCCAGGGCCCGGTGCTGGGCGAGCACGCCATGGCGCTGTCGCTCGTCTCCTATATCGCGGTGCGCGAGCATCAGAAGATCCGCTCCAAGCCGGCATTCCAGCAATCCCTGATCGTGTTCGCAGCGCTGGTCACCTACGAATTCGTACTCTTCGCCATCGATGGCTGGACCAAGCATCCGGTCACCAGTCCGCTGCGCTGGACGCACACGCTGTCCGGCGCGATTTTCTGGGCTCCGGTGGCGGCCGTTCTCGCAGCCTCGGGCGAGCGGCGCCGCTAGCGCCGGGTGAGGCCACATGGCGCGCGTGCACATCAAGGATCACTGGAGCGAACAGCGCATGTTCGATCAGCGCGCCCTGGTCGCGGGCGCCTGCATCGCGCTGCTGACCATCGGGCTGCTGGGACGCCTGTTCCTCCTCCAGGTCGTGCGACACGACTACTACACCGAACTGTCCCAGGGCAATCGCGTCCGCACCGAGCCCATTCCCGCCGCGCGCGGCCTGATCCTCGATCGTCGCGGCGCAGTGGTCGCCGGCAATCAGCCGGCCTACCAGCTCGAGCTGGTTCCCGAGGAAGTGCCCAACCTGCAGGCCGAGCTGCAGGGTCTAGTCGACCTCGATCTGGTGCGGCGCGAGGACCTGGAGGAATTGAAGCGCGCGATCAGGTCGCGGCGCGTGTTTGACAGCGTACCGGTGCGGCTGCGGATGTCCGATGAGGATGTCGCTCGCTTCGCCGTGCGCCGCTTCGAGTTTCCGGGCCTCGACATCAAGACACGCCAGACGCGCTCCTATCCCAACGGCGATCTCGCGGTGCATGCGCTCGGCTATGTAGGCGCAATCAGCGAGCAGGATCTGGCGCGCATCGACCGCAACGCCTACTCGGGCACAACGCTGATCGGCAAGCTCGGCGTCGAGAGTGCCTACGAGAACCGCCTGCACGGCGTGAACGGATTCCGCGAGATCCTCGTCAACGCGCAGGGGCGCTCCGTCGAGCGTCAGGGTGCGTTCGTTCCCAACCTGAAGACGCACGCGCCCACGGCCGGCGACGACATCGTCCTGGCGATGGACCTCAAGGTGCAGCATGCGGCCGAGGATGCTCTGGCCGGCAGGCGCGGCGCCGTGGTCGCCATCGATCCCAACAACGGCGACGTGCTCGCCATGACGAGCCGCCCCGGCTTCGATCCCAACTTCTTCGGCCGCGGCATCACGACCGCCGAATACGGCGCGCTGCAGGCCGACATCGACCGGCCGCTGTTCGATCGCGCGCTGCGCGGCGTGTACCCGCCCGGCTCCACGGTGAAGCCCGTGATAGCTCTCGCCGCACTCGCGTATCACCTCGTCGATCCCGAGCAGCGGCGCTTCTGTCCGGGCGTGTTCCATCTGCCCGGCAGCGCCCACATGTATCGCGAAGGCAAGGGCGGCCGCCACGGGTTCGTCAACCTCGAGGACGCCATCGCGCGCTCGTGCGACGTGTACTTTTACGGTCTGGCGGATGTGATCGGCGTGGACCGCATCGCGACCTTCCTCGCGCCCTTCGGCTTCGGCAAGGCGACGGGCCTGGACATCGGCGGCGAGAAGACCGGCCTGCTGCCCACCCGCGCCTGGAAGGCCAAGGCCTTCTCCCGTCCCGGCGACCAGGTGTGGTTCCCCGGCGAGACCGTCAACTTCGGCATCGGCCAGGGCTATCTCAACGTAACGCCGCTGCAGATGGCTCATTACGTTTCCGTGCTGGCCTCGCGCGGCAAGGTGTGGAAGCCACGCCTGGTGACCGGCTTCCGCGATTCGCTCACCGGCAAGGTGCAACCGCTGCCGCCCGTTGCCGAACCTGACATCACACTGGCGACGGACGAGGAATGGCAACGGATCATCGCCGGCATGGTCGGCGCCACCACGCACGGCACGGCGGCGGCAATCGGCGCGCACGCCCCCTACTCCATCGGCGGCAAGACCGGCACCGCGCAGGTGTTCAGCGTGGGTCAGAACGAGAAGTACAACGAGAAGACCGTGGCCGAACGCCTGCGTGACCACTCATGGTTCATCGCCTTTGCGCCGGCGGATTCCCCGCGCATCGCACTGGCCGTCCTGGTGGAGAACGGCGGTTGGGGAGCGAGCGCCGCGGCGCCCATCGCGCGCAAGGTCATGGACTCGTATCTGCTGGGGGCGGATGGCAAGCTCAAACCCGCCGAGGCGCAGGACCCAGGCGCAGCGCACCCGGCCGCGCATCCGGCCGAGCCCGCGGTTCCCGCTCCCGACCAGAAGCGGGCCACGGCGCCGGAAACACCGGCAGCGCAAACGGGTCAGAAGGCAGGCTGAGGCGGTCTCGCTCGCAAATGATCTACGAAGAAGTCACTTCCGGTTCCCGCACACGGCGCACGCTGACCGGCGCCGCCAGAGTGCTGTTCGCGCTCAAGCTGGATGGCCCGCTGATCATCGGCCTCGGGCTGATCGCGGTCTACGGGCTCATCGTGCTCTACAGCGCCTCCGGCCAGAGCGCCGGCACGATCTATCGCACTCTGGGCCGCCTGGCCCTGGGCACGGTCGCGATGCTCGTGCTCGCACAGGTGAATCCCAACTTCCTGCGCCGCACTTCGCCGTGGCTGTACGCCGTCGGCATCTTCCTGCTCGTGGTGGTCTATGGCATGGGGCACATCGGCAAGGGCGCGCAACGCTGGCTCGATCTGGGCATCGTCCGCTTCCAGCCGTCCGAGCTGATGAAGCTGGCCGTGCCGATGACCTGCGCGTGGTACCTGCACGAGCGCGCGCTGCCGCCGAGCTGGCTGTCCCT
>Ga0335079_10010898_pt1 | contig 10357 bp, 10 predicted proteins | sample Lox_Sample_33_FD_206719 | JGI IMG/M metagenome (GOLD analysis project Ga0335079, IMG submission 206719) | Soil microbial communities from Loxahatchee National Wildlife Refuge, Florida, United States - Lox_Sample_3.3 | ecosystem: Environmental > Terrestrial > Soil > Wetlands | place: USA...
GGTGGAGGACTGTTCGGCGCGGGCAGTCAGATAGAGCAGTAATTCTGGAGTAACGAATGGAACGTCGACCGCGAGGATCAGATTCAATTCGTGATCCGAAGCTTTGAGTGCAGCCTGAATGCCGCCGAGTGGCCCGCATCCGGGAAAGATGTCAGAAATGGTGGGAGCGAAGGCAGCATATTTTGCGGGATCGCCCACGATGCGAACGTTTCCGGTTACCGCTGTGGCGGCTTCGAGTACTCGTTCGAGCAGAGTGCGCCCGGCAATCGTGACGAACGCCTTGTCTCGGCCCATTCGGGTGCTTCGTCCGCCGGCGAGGATGAAGGCGGAAATATCCCTCTGCATTCCATGAGGATACATGCAGTCGAGTTTTGCTCGACGGGACAGCCGAGGCGGCTGTCCCCACATGAGCAGAGAAGATGGAGAGTCTGCCGAGAACGACAGTGAGCGGTATCGAATTTAGCGGGCACAACTGCGCCCGGCATTACTCGCAGGTTAGTCTTCCACAGCCTAAGCATTTGCATGGAAGGAACTTAGTTCGCGAGGGGCTGTCTCCGATGCACGAAAGTAACCTATCCAAGGTGTGCACTTCGAGCGATGATGTGGGTGCGTCCGAGGCTGTACTGACCCGGAAGTTCACCAACATGCCACAAAAATTTATGGATGTGCTTATGCTTGGGCGCTGCTCCCACGAGTTTTCCTGGCCGCGCCGCAGTTCCGATGGCAACTACTACCAGGTTTGCTTGCTGTGTGCCGCGGAATACAAGTATGACTGGGCGACGATGCGCCGCACCGAGAGGGTGGAGCACACCAAGCCGGAGACGGGCATTCGCCGCAGCCACACGACGCGAGAAAAGCGGCCGTCGTGGGTGCCGCGGGCGCGCCGCCTGAAGCTCGATATCCCACTGCGTTATCGGGTGAACAAGACCAGCATGTGGTATGAGGGCATCATCGAAAACATCAGCCAGAGCGGCGTGCTGTTCAACGGTCCGCAGGAACTGCCCCTCAATGCGCTGATCGAAATGGTGTTTGAGATGCCGGAAGAAATTTCTGGCCAGAAGAACTCAAACGTCGTCTGCCAGGGCCGCGTGATGCGGGCGAAGGAGTCCTCGAAGCAGGAGGAAAATCCCACGCTGGCAGCCTCGATCGTCGACTACAAATTCATCCACTAATCCCAACATGTGGAAATGAGCTGACGGAATCAAACGTCGAGCTTCATGCGCCGTAACAATTTGTGGAACCGCTTGTCAGAATGCAGTGGATCGTAGACAGGATCGCTGGCAATTAACAGCGAGTATACGTTTCTGTCTTCAACGGCCAGAGTGAGCCACTTCAACGCTTCCGCTGAATTACCAACCCGCAAATGCTCGCGCGCGAATTTTGTTGCAGGTACGTAAACCCCGTTGTTCCGGTCACGCTGTAACTGTTCCAGTCTGGTGGCAGCGATCGCATGAACAATACGATCAAAAGCGCCCCGCTTGTGGGAGGCATCCTCGGCGGCGGCAAGCTCCCCATGGTTGGACAAGAGCATGGCTTTTTTCCACTGTTCGACCGCGTCCTGGTATCTGCCCTTTCGCTCGTAGGTATCACCAAGTGCTTCATGGACTGAAGCTTCGCTATGATCGAGTTCAATTGCCTTCAGATATTGTTGAATTGCTTCATCGTATCGGCGCGCGCAGTAAAAGGCATACCCCAGATGTTGGCTAATGCGAACTGAAAACGGGTTGCATACCAGCGCCCTCTTGCCTTCCGCAATGGCTTCGCGAAAACGGCGCATCACAACCAGAAAGAATGAATATGCGTAATGTATTTCGTCGAAGCCCGGACTTAACTCGATGGCTCGCTTCACTTCTTTCTCTGTACCTGCCCAGTCCAGGTAGCGAACCATCTTGAGCGCAGCGAGATCGAGATGCGCCTCGGCGAGCTGGTCATCAAGTTCAAGCGCCTTCGTAACCGCCCACTCTGCCTTTGGCCAGGCTTCCTCCGGTGGCAACATACCCCATGCCGCCCCGTAACCGTAAAAGCTGTTCAGTCCACAGTAGCCAAGAGCGTAAGAGGGATCTTCTTCCACTGCGCGGTGGAAATAGTCCCGGCTCTTCTCGTATTCTTCCGGCGAGTTCTTCCACCAGTGATATCTGCCCTTCAGGTAGAACTCGTAGGCTTTGGTGTTGTGTGTATGGTGCTTGACGAGACGTTTCCTGTCTTCTCCGCTGAGTTCGAGCGACAACGCTTGCACCACCCGTTCGGAGATGGCATCCTGCAGGGCAAAAATATCTGTCATCTCGTCATCGAAGGTCCCCGCCCACAATGAAGCGCCATTGGAAACATTGAGCAGGCGAACCGTGACCCTGACCCTGTTGCCATGATGCTGGAGGGTTCCTTCCAGCACAGAGTCCACCGCCAGTTCGCGTCCCGCGGCGAGCACATTCTCGTTCAAATCAGAATATTTGCGAACCGAGCTCATGGGTCGAACGATAATGTCCTGGATGACACTGAGTCGCGCGATCAGCGTGTCTGCCATTCCCATCTCCAAGGACTCGTCCCGGGTTTTGCGCGCCAGCGGCTGGAAAGGAAGCACCGCGATGCTTCGGATGGTCTCACCAGTACTCTCCATTACCTGCGCCTTGCGCTTGTTCACCGATGCAATAAAGCTGTAGCCCCGTCCTGGAACGGTCAGAATGTAATGCGGCGCGGCTCGTTTTTCGCCGAGGACTCGCCGCAACGCTGAGATGCATTGATTCAAGTTGTTCTCTTCGACAGTAGTTTCCGCCCAGACCGCCCTCATCAATGCTTCTTTGGCAAGAACCACGCCGCTATGTTCGAGCAAACACATCAACGTGTCGAATGCTTTGGGCGTGAGGCCGACGGGACGGCCATCTCTCCCGTAGAACAAGCGCTTGCCGGGGTCTACTCGGAAACCGTCGAATTCGTAGGTATACGTCGGAGGCTGCCGTCCCATGCCGCTTTCAGAATTCTTCAGAAAATTTCACAACATTCTAAGGACTTCCATTCCAATTTCAAGGACACTCCTTGCCTAACCACGGTGCTGACCATTCCCCGGACCGGTTCAGCAAGTGGGATGAACACAGAAATCTAGGAGGAGGGGAACGTTATGACCGGAAAAGTATCCTTGAAAGCCGTAGGAGTCAGCTTGGCATTCACTGCCGTGATCGCCCTTGGAATGCTGAACAATCCGACCCAGGTTAGAGCCAATGGAGAAGGGGGTGCCGAGGGCGAGAAAGCAAGAGTTCTGCGCGGCTTTGCAATCGCTCCAGTTCAACTCAATTTGCACAATAAGGACCGCGAGCTTGTAGGCTTGGGAAGCTACTGGGTCAATGCTGCCATGGACTGTAATGGCTGCCACAGCAGCGGCCCCGCCAACGAGTATATCGTGCCGACGGGTAATCCCTATTTCCTTTCCCCGCCGTTTGCCGGACAGCAAGAGATTAACCCGGCTGCCTATCTGGGCGGGGGGCGAGACTTTGGTCCGTTCCCCGGAGACCCATTTCCATCAATTCCACATCTTTACTCCCGAAACTTAACGCCGGACCACACGGGGCGGCCTGCAGGAGGTCTAACCTATGAGCAGTTTCGAGATGTATTTAGGCATGGTGTCGACTTCGACCATATCCACCCCAGCTGTAACACGGGGCCCGGCGACCCTGAAAATTGTCTGGTGGCTCCCTTTAATGGCGATCTGTTACAGGTCATGCCATGGCCGGTGTACCAGAACCTGACTGACCACGATCTGCGCGCCATTTACGAGTATCTGAAGGCCGTCCCCTGTAACCCGGGGCCGAACATTGAAGGCGCCCCTTACTTGCAAAATACCTGCGACTGAAGTGTAAATGTGCAGCGTTGCTCGGCGGCCGGAAAAGACAGCACATTCACCTCGAATCGCCAGGGGAGGAGAATTCACCGACACATTTTGGGGACAGTCGGGTCACCTGTATTCGGACGCCCGCGGCTTCTTGAAAAAAGTATTCCCGTCTGTTCCCCAAATCCCACCAAAGAACCGCACCTTTTCGAAAACCGCAACTCACTCCCACTCAGTCGTTCTTTCCTCGGCTTTACATCTGCAAGAAAGTCGCGAAGCATCTAAACTGTATTGGTGATGGGCGGCCCGTGTCTGGGCCAAATCAGGAGCAGGTCATGAAACGAAATCCGCTATTGCTCTCTTCGTTCGCACTCGCAATCATGCTGAGCGTGACGGTGGGCTGTGCCAAAAAACTGGACGACGCCAAGATGTCGAGCAACATTCAAACGCGATTCAGTCAGGATTCCGGGCTGGCATCGAAGCAGTTGATGGTGCAGGCGAACAATGGCGTAGTGACGCTGTCCGGGGCAGTCGACAATGAGGCGCAGCGCGAAGCAGCGGGCAAGCAGGCCGCGCTGGAGCCGGGAGTGAAGACGGTCATCAACAACTTGCAGGTCGGCGACGCGTCGTACGCGAGTAATGCTCCGTCGCAGAGGCCGACGCCGGAAGTCGCGAATGTTCCAGAAAATCCTCCGGCGCAGGTCGAGAAAACGAGAGCAGAAAAGAAGTCGCACAAATCGCATGCTCATGCGGACTCGGCGGCGAGCAACGCCGATCAGAATTCGGGACAACAGCAGATGGCGGCGAATAATCCGCCTGCCGCGAACACGGTGCAGGTTCCTCCGCCGCAGGGCAATATGGCTTCGGTGCCGGCGCCGGCGGCCGATGCTGCACCTGCGCCCAAGCCTCCGAAGCGGCTGATTATCGATCAGGGAACGCAGCTCGCCATACGGCTGATTGATGGGATCGACAGCGAGAAGAATCAGGTAGGCGATACGTTCCATGCGACGCTGAATGCGGCATTGAGTTCTGACGGCGAGGAAGCAGTGCCTGCGGGCGTCGAAGTAGTGGGCCATGTGGTCGACGTGAAGAGCGCCAGCAAATTCGCGGGAAAGTCGCTGGTGGTGCTCCAGCTCGACAGCCTGTCATCTGGCGGCAAGACGTATAGCCTGCAGACCGATCAATATCGCAAAGAGGGCTCGTCGCGCGGCAAAAACACCGCCGAGAAGGTGGGTGGCGGAGCGCTAGTCGGAACCCTGATCGGAGCGCTGGCCGGCGGCGGCAAGGGCGCGGCAATCGGAGCGGCCGCGGGAGCGGGCGTGGGCGGCGGCGCGCAAGCAGTCACTAAAGCGCAGCAGATCAAGCTGCCTTCCGAAACCGTGCTGAACTTCACGCTGCAATCGCCCATCACGGTGGTCCAGGCGCAAAGCTCGGATGCGGCACGACAGAAGCTGAGCAATTCGCAGTAGCAAGAATCCACCCGGAGACACGAAGTCACGCAGGACTTTTTCGGTATTTTCTCTGTGCCTCAGCGCCTTCGTGGTGAAAATGCCTTCCTTCACGTAAACTGCCCCGCAAAGCATGTCATGGCTCGCCGCACTCGTGCATACCCACAACGACGGCCTGCGTCTGGGCCGCTGTCTGGAAACGCTCTATCCCTGTGACGAACTGGTGATCGTCGATCACGGCTCCTGCGACGCCACGCTGCACATCGCCCGCGAATATGGCGCAAAGATCGTAATCGCAAAGGCGGGGCACTTTTCACATTTTCCAATCAACGAGGCATCCTGGCTACTCTGTCTGCGAGCGAGTGAATCGATCAGCGAAGCGCTGGCAGCCAGTCTCTACGAATGGAAGTCGGCGGTGCACGATGGTGGCAGTGCGTTCTCGATGCTGATCCGGGAGGAAACGGCTCATGGCTGGCTGGACAATCGAGAAGCGGAAACGCGGCTGGTACCTTCGACTTGGGGTCGCTGGGACGGATTTCTACCGATGCGCGATGCATCGGCGTCAGCTCTGCAGGGGGAAATCCTGCGCTTCAGCGTTCCCTGAACCTATTCTCCTGTGATGCTCGAGTTTGCTCCATTGGTTTTTTGACTACGAAGAGCTAGTCCTACCGATGCACCTGAAGCGTCATGGATATTCCCGTCCACTTCATGAAAGTTGGATGCTCTCGTACGGTCCTTCGCGCCGGGCATGCGTCGCCGATCAGGGGACATCGCTTATGAAGCGCATTTCGGAACTCTCGCGCAGAACCTACGCCCTTCCGTCACAGGCGCTAGTGATCCGAGTCACATTCCGCCCATATCCCCTCTCATAGACTGGCTTGTCTTGGAGTTGCGGGCTATCATGCCCGGGAGGAACTTATGCGTGTTATGAAATTCATCAGTCTTGCCGTAATTCTGGTCACGATTGCGACATTCGCCGCCGCGCAGCAGGCCCCGGCTCAGGCTCCGGCGGTAAAGCACGTGCCGATCACGAACGTACCGCCCACTTCCGGTAAAGCCATGTTTGAAAGCTATTGTGCAGTCTGCCACGGCAAGGACGCGAAGGGTGGCGGCCCGGCGTCCTCAGCCATGAAGACTCCGCCTTCGGATTTGACGCTGTTGGCGAAGAAAAATGGTGGTAAGTTCCCGAGCGCGCATGTCGCAGCGGTATTGCGCGGGCAGGCGACTCTGCCATCTCACGGAAGCCAGGACATGCCGATCTGGGGTTCGTTGTTTTCGAGCATCAGCCAGGGCCACGATACTCAGGTCCAGCAGAGGATCACGAACCTGGTTGCATACGTAGAAACGCTGCAAGCAAAGTAAGCCGGCCATGGATTCCGGGGCGCGCCCGCGGCGCGCTCCGGAAAATTCGCCGCTTTTATTGTTCTCCGAACCTTCGGCATCCCCGCTGCCTTTTCCAGACACGGTGTAACCCCATCCAATGCAATGGGTTGTTCACCCATTGGCCGCTTGGGCAGTGACTTCAGTACCTTAGTGCCCGCCAATTCATAGACTTATAATCCAAGCAGGAACTGGCTAACGAGCCGTTCTTGCGGGAAAGGCGCGGCCACTTGCCGCGACTTTTGTCGGCAAAGATCGCAAAGAAAAAAAAGATCTCAGAGAAAAAGTGGATCCTGTTTTAGCCATCGGCGTGGTGCTGTTCGGGCTGATCTTCGGCAGTTTTCTGAACGTGTGTATTTACCGGATGCCGCGCGGACTTTCGGTGACAACTCCGCGCTCGGCATGTCCGGAATGCAAACAGCTCATTGCGTTCTATGACAACGTTCCAGTCCTGAGCTGGCTGATTCTGGGAGGACGCTGCCGCCACTGCAAGACGCCCATCTCGGCCCGCTATCTCGTCATCGAATTGTTGAATGCGGCGCTGTGGCTGGCGTGCTATTGGCAATTTGGAGCGACGCTGGCCACGCTGAAATATTGCACGTTTTCATTTCTGCTGCTGGGACTGATCTTCACCGACGCTGAGACAAAGCTTCTGCCTAACAAGTTGACGCTGACAGGGCTGGCCCTGGGACTGATCTTCAGCCTCATCGTGCCGGTAAACGACCTTGCGGCGCAGTTTCTGCCCGGCCTGCTCGACCTGCCGTTGAGCGGCGAAATGATGTCGCGGTTGCTGTCCCTGATCGATGCGCTAGCGGGAGCGGCCGTTGGAGCGGCGTTCATTTACGGCGCGGGTGCGATTTACCTGAAATGGCGCGGCGCGGAAGGCATGGGCCTGGGGGACGTCAAGCTGATGGCAATGGTGGGCGCGTTCCTCGGTATGAAGCTGACCGTGCTCACGATATTCGCGGCCTCGCTCGCGGGAAGTCTGTTTGGACTGGCTACGATCCTGATGGTGTGGCTGAAGCGGACGCAGCGCTTCATGAAGCGGCTGGCGGGAGCCCAAGCGCGCCGGCGCGCGTGGCAATCGGCGCAAGTGGTCTATCGCCATTATCAGATGCCTTTCGGTGTATTTCTGGGCAGTATGGCGATGTTCGCATTCTTTTTCGGAAGTCGAGTTCTGCGCTGGTACGGGGGACTGTGGTGAAAATCCTGACCAATCCCGTGCTGTTGCGCGCCGCCATGGTATTCGTCTTTGGGGCCACAGCATTCCTGTTGGGCTTGTTGTCAGTCCGACTGCTGCGCAAGAAAATTTCCGAAGAGGCAGAGATATCGGATGCGGGTCCGACTTCGCTCGAGACGCTTCCACTGCACCTCTACAACACGGTGATTCAGCAGCTCAAGCAGCAGAAACATCAGCTGCAGGTGCAATCGCAGACCGAGCAGAATCGGGCGCGAACGAGCGAAACGCTGAGCCAGGCGGTAATCTCGAACCTTTCTTCGGGGGTGCTCGTGTTTGGCGCAAACGGGCTGGTGAAGACGGCCAATCCTGCGGCGAAGGCGATTCTGGGATTTGCATCTCCGGGCGGCATGAGCGCCGAAGCGCTGTTTCGTGGCGCAGTGGTCAGACAGCCGAGCCGGACTGCCAGCGCCGACAGCGATTCCGAGATCTCGATTGCGGAGGAAGTCCATATCGTCCTGCGCGAGGACAGCACCCGGCGCGATGTTATGGCCGAATACGAAATGCCTTCCGGAGAGAAGCGCGATATTGCGATCACAATTTCTCCGGTGGCTGGGACGGATGGAACTCTCTTGGGCGTTGCCTGCCTGATCACCGATTTGAGCGAACTGGAACGAATTCGGCGCCAGCAGGCGCTGCAAGGGGAACTGTCGGGTGAGATGGCGCTGCAGCTGCGCACGTCGCTGGCGACGATCGCGGGTTATGCGCAGCAACTCGCCAATAACCGCGATCCTGACATGGCCGCGCAGTTGGCGGACGACATTGCGCACGAGGCAGCGCAACTGGACCGCAACATCGGAGGATTTCTGATTGCGAAGCAGGCGCCCAGAACGTCTCGCGCCGGGGCCGGCAATTGATTGCGCAAAGAGCGGGCGACCGCAGCAAGCGATTCAGACTTAAGGAGAAGGTGGCAGCTATGAAACTCGCAAACACGGCAATGGGACTCACGCTCTGGCTCACGCTGGCTGGAATTCCGGCGGGGGCACAAAGTACCTCGAGCTCGCAGAGCGTTCCTTCCGGCGGATCGCTGGGGGATTACGCGCGGCAAGTCCGCAAAACCAACGACAGCAGCAGTAAGCCGAAAGTTTACGACAACGACAATCTGCCGAAGAACGACAAGCTCTCGATCGTGGGCACGGTGGGGCCGGAAAAAGCCCCAGAATCGCTCACCGAGCAAGCGGACACCAACGCCGAGACCAAACCGGGGGCGGACACAAAGTCTGCCGCCGCGAGCCCGGCCAAGACAGATACCAAAGGCGCTGAGGATCAAGCCGACAAGGACGCTGCGGCGAAGCAGTGGGCCGACAAGATTGCGACTCAGAAGGATCAGGTGGATCTGATGACTCGCGAACTCGATGTACTGCAGCGGGAATACCAGCTGCGCGCGGCGGCAATGTATGCCGACGCGGGCAACCGTCTGCGCAACTCGGCCGACTGGGACAAGCAGGACGCCCAATACAAGCAGCAGATTGCCGACAAGCAGAAGGCTCTGGATGAAGCCAAGCAGAAGCTGAGCGACATTCAGGACGAGGCGACCAAAGCGGGCGCACCCAGCTCGGTCACGGAACAGTAGAATCGCCGCTATGCCAGAGCGCCGGATCAATCCGGCGCTCTTTTTCAGTCCCGATTCTTTCGCGCAGCGATCTCGCGTAGCTCGCGAATCTGCTTCAAATGATGCAGGCCATGAACGAGGTGAAACCTGCGCCACTGCTGGGTGGTGAACGGTCCGAGAAAGGGATGGTCAAGAACGCGAGCACCCAATCCGAGCTTGGCGTCGCAACGAGTCATGATCTCGTCCATTTCAGCGATCTTCTGGCCGATTTTGGATAACACTTCTTCTGGGGGAAGGCCGCGGGGTTGAGCCTGCCGCGGGGCTACCCGGCCGGTCGGGAGATATCCGAAGCCGAGTACGACAAGCGCCTGCATGCGCTGTTTCAAAGTAGCCGTTGTAGCCAGCGGTTTGCCCACGGCCAGCACGCGTTCGAAGCCTTTGATGGTTCCTGTATAGGTGAGATATAGATGCTCGAGGATTTCGGCAGTAGACCATTTTCCGGTTCGGCGTTCCTGCGGCAACTCCGTCGAAAAGTCGAGCACCGCCGTGATTTGCTGCTGCAAGCGTTGGAGGTGACGGTCCATCGGCGTTACTTACGTTTTTCCACCGTTCAGTTAGAATGTTGCCGCAACCATAAACTCCATAAGTTAACAGGAAGGATGCCCATGACGACGGCGAGCCACGTCCGTAGAGATTCCAACGATGGGATGTGTGATGCTGTTCGAAGGTCGCGAAGAATCTGCGCTCCGCGGAACCGGGCCGCCGCCGCGGCATGCGTGGCTGCGATCCTGCTGGCGCTGCTGGCCGGATGCACGTCTGATTCGGACAAGACAGCCCAGCCGGAACAACCGGAAAACAAGGGGCCGGAACTCATCACGGCCCGGTCGGCGTTTCAGAAACTATACGTCTCTGCGCGCGGCTGG
>Ga0335079_10010899_pt1 | contig 10355 bp, 8 predicted proteins | sample Lox_Sample_33_FD_206719 | JGI IMG/M metagenome (GOLD analysis project Ga0335079, IMG submission 206719) | Soil microbial communities from Loxahatchee National Wildlife Refuge, Florida, United States - Lox_Sample_3.3 | ecosystem: Environmental > Terrestrial > Soil > Wetlands | place: USA: Florida...
ATTTAATGTATCGCGGGCGGGTAATCAGCGCTAAGGCCAGTTAGTACATAGCCCTTAGTAACCGATTCGATCCTGCGCAACGAAAAAGGCGGCCAAAAGGCCGCCCTTTGCTTGAGATTAAGAGCTGCTATTTCTTCGTCGTGGTCTTCTTCTTGTTCCCGAAGCTGGTTTCGACTGATCCGCCGATCGACGCCAGCATCTGCTTGGCAGCGTCGGCGTAAGTTCCAGTTGGCTGCAATTCCAGATACTTGTTAAACGCTTCGGCCGTGCCGGGAGGCGCGACCATCTTGTTTCCCTGCAACGTGGCTTTCCCGATCATGTTCACGCCCTTCCAATAATATGCGTCGGCGCGGTTTGGATCGGTGGCAATGACTTTATCGAAGGCGGCGATTGCATCATCGACTTTGCCGGCATTCGTCAGCACGGCGCCGGTATTGAAGTAATATTGCGCGGCCGAAGAAGGTTCGGTCTGTGCTGCCAGAGCATACGTCTTGACGGCGTCATCCACCCTGTTGGACTTGGCATACGCCTCAGCCAGGTTGTTGTAATAGGCCGCCAGATTCGCCGCCTGCTTGGCAGGATCTTTGTCCGGTGTGGCAGTTTTGAGTTCGATAGCCTTCTGATAAGCCTCGATGGCAGCGCCAAACCGTTTCTGTTTTTCTGCGGGATCGGTCTGCTTGGCAGCCGAAAGCCGGTTGTAATCACCCAGCTTGAACCAGATCAGATCGCGAGAGGGATCAACCTGATTGGCGTCATTCAGATCGGCGATAGCGGTATCGTAGTCCCCCGCATCGGCGGCCGCTTTGGCTGCGCCTAGCTTCTCGTTCAGAGATTTAACCGTCGTAACTTCTTTCTGCTGTTTGGCCTGCGCTTCCTGCATCTGTTTCAACTGCTCGGGAGACAAGCCGACGCCCTTGGCTTGCTGTTCCTGCTCCTTTTTCGCATCGAAATCGAGAGGATCATTGTCCCCGATCTGAACCTGGTAGCCCTTTACGAAATCAATCTGCTTGCCGGCTTTGGCATCTTCGGCATTCTTGTAGAGCGTGACGTTGTATTTTCCAGCGCTGAGGCCAAGAGAAAAATACTCGCCCTTCTTATTGGTCTTAAGTGTGTATTTCTGACCGTTATCGAGGTTCTCGAACACAATGACTGCGTCAACCACGGGATTGCCCTGGGCATCCTTACAGCTACCTTTTACGGTACCGGAAGCCTGAGCAAAAACCGCGGGCACGCAGAATGCTAAAAGAAGAACTGTGATCGCAAAGATTGCAAAATGTTTCTTCATATTGCCTCCCGGCAACGAATTCTATTGGGCTGCGTACGGAATCGGATCCTTTGCCCCCGCCGTGGCAAACGCCCGCAGGCGTAGCAGGCAGCTGTCACAAACTCCGCAGGCCCGATCCTCACGGCTGTAACATGACCAAGTTAAATCGAAGGGTGCACCCAATTCAAGGCCAAGGCGGATGATCTCGGCTTTCGGCATGGCGATGAGCGGAGTAACGATTTCAATCTGGCCGTCTTTGGTTCCTAACCTGACCACTTCATTGAAGGCTCTGTAGTAAGCGGGGCGACAATCGGGATAGCCGGAACTATCGGGCTCAACCGCACCAATATAGACCTTGGCAGCACCTAGCACCTCGGCCCAACTGACGGCGACGGCCAGAAAATGAGCGTTACGGAACGGTACGTAAGTGATCGGAATCCCCTGGCCCAGCATTTCGGCATCGGGAACGGGAATGGACTCGTCGGTGAGGGCCGATCCGCCGATCTGGCGGAGGGCCTCGTTGCGAACCATCAATCGGTCATTAATTTTCAAACGCTGGCAGATCGCGAGAAACGATTGGCGCTCGCGTTCTTCGGTGCGCTGTCCGTAGCTGATGTGTACGGCTGCGGCTTCATGGTCGCGGACCGCGAGCGCTGCGCAGACGCAGGAATCCATGCCCCCACTGAGGAGGACGACGGCACGGGATTTACAGGCGACTGCCAAATGGTTTCGGAGTACAGAACTGAAATTGTAGATTGCAGATTGTAGATTTCAGATTGGTCACTGTCGAACTCCATTACCTACCGGAAACCCAGTCCGCAATCTGAAGTCTACAATCTGAAATTACTACACTCCCTTAACCGCTGGATCCCAAATGAACTTGTGCAACTGCAGACTGAGTCGTGCGGGTATGTTATCGGCGATTATCCATTCGGCCAACTGCTGAGGATCTAGCAGGCAATGGGATGTATCACGCGTACCGGCCGCGTGTTTGCGAAATGCAGGAGAAAACAGAATCGCATTGATTTTCCCCGCCAGATCGTTTTGCCGGACAAAGTCGCAGGCGAACTCGTAATCGCGCCGGCTGCTGAGAACGAATTTCAGTTCATCATGGGCGGTTAGATTTTTCAGATTTTCGTGACGGAATGTCTCCGCCTCGCCGGAGTCCGGGCATTTCACATCAACGATCTTGATGACTTTCGTCGGAACATCTTCAAGCGGACGCTCACCGCTGGTCTCGAGCAGGACCGTATGGCCATGCTCAAGCAACCGCTGCATCAGCGGAATAGTTTCGCGTTCCTGCAGCATAGGCTCCCCGCCGGTGATCTCGACCAGACCGCCGGCAGGACTGAGGCGCGCGACCTCGGCGACAACTTGATCGAGTGACATTTTCCTGCCGCCGTGGAACGTATATTCGCTGTCGCACCAGGTACAGCGCAGGTTGCATCCGGTAAGCCGGACGAAGACACACGGCAGACCCGCGTAGGTCGATTCGCCCTGAAGGGATTTATAGATTTCCGTAATTTGCATCGTAGCGCCGCCGTCTCGGCGGCTGTCATGCAGGCTCTAGTCCCATCCACGGATGGGGAAGCGTCACTCAGAATATTTCGCCGTCGTGGTATCCGTCTCAAACACAGTGACGTCCTTCACGCGCACTCGGCCGCTGGTCACCTTCTGAAGACGCGAGTTCGACTCGTCGTAGAAATATTTTGCCAGGTTTTCAGCTGAGGGGTTGACCACGGTGAATGGCTCGATATCGTTGATCATCTGATGATCCAGCCTCTCGATCACATGTTTCATGACTTCGCGGAGATCCTTGAAATCGAGCAGCAGGCCCGCTTTGTCGAGCTCGGCCCCGGCCAGGGTCACACGAATCTTGTAATTGTGGCCGTGCGGGTTCTCGCACTTGCCTTTATAGTTGCGCAGGTAGTGCCCTGCGGCAAATGTGTCTTCAACCGTGACTTCGAACATGATTCCCAACCCAGACAGGAGTGAGCAACACCTCTCGCCCAAACTCTTATTGTACCCGTTTTGCCCTGCCACCTACCGTGCTGCCCTTGACGCGCGCCGTCCGCGAAATGTAGCTTGCGTAATCGTTCATTTCAGGCGAGGAGACGCATGATTCAGCGCAAATTCTCAGTGTGGATGTTCGTCGTTTTCATGGTGGCGCACCTTTCTGCCCAGGTTCGGCCAGAAGGCCCGGATTTCGACGTCAAGGAGCATTACACGAAATACGAATATCGAATTCCCATGCGCGACGGCGTGAAGCTCTTCACGTCAGTATACGTTCCGAAAGATATCTCACATTCTTATCCCTTTCTGATCGACCGAACCCCCTACAGCGTTGGGCCTTATGGGGTGGATTTATATCGCACGCAACTCGGCCCGTCACCGGACTTCGACAAATCGGGATATATCTTCGTGTTTCAGGACGTGCGCGGGCGCTATATGTCGGAAGGCACCTTCATCGAGATGCGCCCGCACATCGATGACAAGAAATCCAAGCAGGATGTCGACGATAGTAGCGATCTTTACGACACGATTGAATGGCTGCTGAAGAATGTACCAAACAACAACGGGAATGCAGGCATCTGGGGAATTTCATATCCAGGATTCTTTACATCAGCCAGCATCATCGATTCGCACCCGGCGCTGAAAGCCGCGTCGCCGCAGGCTCCGATGACGAATCTGTTCATGGGGGATGATGCGTATCACGGCGGCGCGTTCATGCTGGCGGCGAATTTCGGCTTTTATAGCTTTTTCAAGCCCCAGGAAAACCCGCAGCTTCCACCCAAAACGCGGCCGGAGTTCGATTGGGGAACGAAGGATGCGTACGAGTTCTATTTAAATGCCGGTCCGCTTTCAAATCTTCGCAAATATCTCGAGGGCCGAAGCGCACTTTGGGATGACCAGGTCGGACACGATACGTTCGACGACTACTGGAAGGCGCGCAATCTCGCTCCCCACATGAAGAATATCCATTGCGCGGTGCTCACCGTTGGCGGATGGTTCGACGCTGAAGATCTACAGGGACCGTTCACAACTTTCCACTCCATCGACGAAAAGAATCCCGGAATTTTCAACGCCCTGGTCGTCGGTCCGTGGGTGCATGGAGGGTGGTATCGCTACGACGGCGAACACCTGGGTCGCGTCGAGTTCGCGTCGAACACTGGCGAGTATTACCGCAAGAATATCCTCTTTCCGTTCTTTGAACACTATCTGAAGGGCGCACCCGATCCCAAACTGCCCAAAGCATACGTTTTCGAAACTGGCACAAACGTGTGGCGCGAGTACTCGGCATGGCCCCCGAAGAACGTCGAACATAAAACGTTATTCTTCCAGCCGAACGGCGGCTTGGCGTTCGAAGCGCCGAAAGCACAGGGGCAAGCGTTTGACGAATATATGAGCGACCCTGCGAAACCGGTGCCCTTCGTGAACTATGTCGCGCTCAACGTACCGCAGGAATACATGCTTTCCGATCAGCGATTCGCCGACAGCCGGACCGATGTGCTCACCTACGAAACTCCCGTGCTGCAGGAAGATGTCACGATCGCTGGTCCAGTCGCGCCCAAGCTTTTCGTCTCGACCAGCGGGACCGACTCGGATTTTGACGTGAAGCTAATCGACGTCTATCCCGCAGACTATCCCGATAGTCGACAGGATGCGATTCGTGCCGACGATAGGGACAAGCCGCGGAAAGATGTCGACAAGCCGGCGTTCAGCATGGGCGGCTACCAGCAACTGGTGAGGGGCGAGCCGTTCCGGGGAAAATTCCGCCACAGCTTTGAAAAACCGGAAGCCTTCACGCCGGGCAAAATCGAAGAGATCAGCTTCAGCATGCAGGATGTCAATCACACATTCCGACGCGGACACCGGATCATGGTCCAGGTGCAGAGTTCATGGTTCCCGCTCACCGACCGCAATCCGCAAACGTTTGTGAATATTCCTGATGCGAAGCCTTCCGATTTTGTGAAGGCAACCGAGCGCGTGTATCACACGGCACAGCAGGCGTCGGGGATTGAGGTCGGCGTGCTGCCGAGAGCAGCAGAAACCAAGGATTAAGACGTTAGGCGATTCCGAAGAAGCTTTCTACAACGCGCATTTCTGTCGTTTTCCTGTAATTCGGCAGACTCTCGACAAACACGCGGCCGTATTGTTTCTTCAGAATACGATTGTCGAGCAAGACCAGCAGTCCGCGATCATGCAGAGAACGGATCAGGCGTCCGAAGCCTTGCTTCAACGTGATGACAGCCGCAGGCACCTGATATTGCAGGAAGGCATTGCCACCGTCGGCATCGATCGCTTTCACACGCGCCGCGACGACGGGATCAGTGGGAACCGCAAAGGGCAGGCGGTCGATAATCACGCAGCTCAGTTGCTCGCCCTGAACATCCACTCCTTGCCAGAAAGAGGACGTCGCAAAGAGCACGGCGTTCGGTGTGAGGCGAAATTCGTCGAGCAGCGCGTTTTTGGGCGCATCGCCCTGGCGCAACATAGGAAATCCCAATTCGCCAAGCAGTCGCTGGTAAATGTCATTCATCTGCGCATAGCTGGTAAATAACACGAAAGCCCGGCCGCGGCTGACTTCCAGGAGCTTGCATATGCGCTCGGAAGCTTTCGCAGTAAATTGCGGCGTTCGGGGATCAGGCAAGTCCGGCGGCACATACAGCAATGCTTGGTTCTGATAATCGAAGTGCGAGGGCAGAACCGATTCGCGAGCGTGTTCGAGCCCGAGTCGCCGGCGGATGTAGTCGAACCCTCCACCGACAGCAAGCGTCGCGGAAGTCAATACCGCACACTCGAGTTTAGACCAGAGACATTCCCGCAGAATTGGTGCTACGTCGATCGGCGTAGCCTGTAGAAAGACGTGCTGGCGGCCGCTCGCGGTACCTTCCGCACTCGAATACCCACCCTTCGAGAAACGCGAAGGGTGGGGCACCCGCTGATCTTCTTCTTTCTCCGTCCCTCTGTATCTCTGTAGTGAGAATCTTCCGCGGCGTTCGATCCAGAAAACGGTATTACGATCTTCCGACTCCATGGCGTAGCTGAGCTGCACCTGAATTTCCTGCGCACGGCGCACGAAATTGAAAATCTCTTCCGGCTTCTGCGGCAAAGCTTCGAGTTCACCTGCCACGCGCGCGAGGGCTTGATTCAGTGCGAGAAACTCATCTCCATTCTCTTCGAGAAATTCGCGCCGCGTCTCGAAAGCGAAGCGACCATCCCCCGCCGGCAACAATGAGAAGAACAGTTGCGAGCGATCGCGCAGGGATCCGATTGCGCCCGAAAGCGACGCCGATAGCATCCGCTGCTGCTGCATCGAGTACTCAAGATCGCGTGCCAACTCCTCCACTCGCAGATTGCTTACCGAAATGCCGAAATAGTTTCCTGCGACGTCCTCCAGTTCATGTGCTTCATCAAAAATCACCGCCGCGGCGTCCGGCAGGATCCCGGCATCCGGCGCGTCTTCGGCCTGCAGCTTGATGGCTAGGTCGGCAAAGAAAAGGTGATGGTTGACGATGATGATGTCGCTCTCCATCGCCCGGCGGCGCATTTCGGTGATGAAGCAGCGTTCGAACTGGCTGCATTTCTGGCCGGAGCAGGCATCCGCGCGGGCATCGAGCTTGGGCCACAGCAAGCTGGCCTCAGGCAACTCGGCGAGTTCGGCGCGATCGCCGGTCGACGTCGTCTTTTCCCAGGCCGCTATGGCACGGTATTGCTCGATCTCTTCCAGACCGCTCAGGACAGGCCGATCGGTAAGATCGTAGAGCTTCTTCCTGCACAGATAGTTGTTACGGCCCTTCATGTAGCAAACCGATAGTCGCGAACTCGAATTCCCGCAAAGCGCCTGTTCGAGAAACGGGACGTCTTTGTAGAAAAGCTGCTCCTGCAGATTCTTTGTTCCTGTGGAAATAATGACGCGCTTGCCGGAACGAATCACTGGGACGAGGTAGGCGAGGGTCTTGCCGGTGCCCGTCCCTGCCTCGACGATCAAATGACGCTTCTCTTCGAGCGCTTGCTCAACGGCCTGCGCCATCTGTAGTTGCCCAGGACGAAACTCGTAGAGCGGATGCGTGCGCGACAGGATTCCGCCGGGGGCGAAGAATTGGTAGAGAGAGGAATCCTTGCCGTTGAGTGCGGGACGGTTTTCAGGAACCGCGGGCTGGGAAGGAGAGGACACGGAATCTCTATAATAGCGAGTTCCTCGTGACAAGTGACAAGCACAATCCGAGTAAGGGTGCGGTGCCTACAATTGCGATCGTCGGGCGGCCGAACGTCGGCAAATCGACCCTGTTTAATCGGATCGTCGGATCGCGTCGCGCGATTGTGGGCGACGAACCTGGTATTACTCGCGACCGCCTGTACGGAGAGGCGGAATGGAATGGACGAAGGCTGCGATTAGTGGACACCGGCGGCATCCTGCCAGAAGAAAAAGATTTGATCCCATCTGAAATTTTTCGTCAGGCTCGGGTCGCCCTGGAGGAGGCGGCAGCGATCGTTATGGTTGTCGATGGACGTTCTGAACTTGCCGCGCCAGATCTGGAACTGGTCCGGTTGTTGCGGAAGGCGAATCGGCCACTTTTTCTGGCCGTCAACAAAGTCGATTCGGAGAAGCAGGCCGGGCTCGTCGCAGACTATCATCGGCTCGGCGTAAAGGAGATATTTCCAATTTCTGCCGAGCACGGGCGCGGGATCGATGATTTGCTGGATGCGGTCGTGGCGATTATCCCAGAATTCTTCACCGCCGAGCACGCCGCGAACTCAGGCCAGCAAGACGAGGCTGAGCCAACGGCCGACGAACAACGACCGACTGAAATCAAAGTCGCGATCATCGGACATCCGAATGTCGGTAAGTCCACGTTGCTGAATTCGCTCACTTCCTCCGACCGCGCTATCGTTTCGCCAATCCCCGGAACAACCCGCGATGCTGTCGATGAAGTTGTCGAACGCAATGGACGGAGGTTTCGTTTTATGGACACGGCTGGCATTCGCCGCAAAGGCAAAACCCATTTGATGGCCGAGAAGCTTTCGGTAGTCATGGCGCGAAAACACCTGGAAGCAGCGGACATTGCGCTGCTCGTAATCGACGCTACCGAAGGTGTGAGTCAACTCGACGCCGCGATTGCCGGCTACGCGCACGAAAGCGGTCGCTCGGTCATCATCGTGGTCAACAAGTGGGATCTTGTGACCAGCGGCCAGAAGAAAGCCGGGCGGCCTACCAAGGCTGAGCGGATGCGTGAATCAAAACGCCCGGGGGACCGCGACGCCTACGAGCAGCGACTGCGATACGAACTCAAATTTCTGAACTACGCCCCGGTCGTTTTTATTTCGGCTAGTACCGGTCAAGGGACGGAGAAGATGTTCCCACTGCTCGAACGAGTTGCAGACGAACGCCGCAAGCGCGTCAGCACCTCGGAGATGAATCGATTTCTGGAGAGCGTTGATTTCGACCGGGCGTCGGTTCCCATGCGCCAGCGGGTGAAGATCCTCTATATGACGCAGGCCTCGGTCGCGCCACCTACGTTTGTACTGTTCACGAATCGCTCCGTGAAGCTGCATTTCGCTTATCAACGTTTTCTGGAGAATCGGATTCGCGATGCATTCGGCTTTTTCGGTACTCCGATCTGGATTAAGAACCGCGCCAGGAATTCGTGATCGCACTGCCCGGTTATTCCTCCTGAAATTTCTGTCCCTTCGTGAGCAGTCCGATGCGCAGCACCCCAGCTTGATGCGCCGCGTCGATCACACTGGCAACGTATTGGAAATCCACATCAGGGTCGCCGCGCACGAAAGCAACCTTCTCGGCGCGCGTTAAGTAAATCTGCGCCAGGCGCGGCTCTAGATCTTCCCAGCGAACATCTTCCTGGTTGAGTTTGACTGCCGGCAGTTGATTGCTCGCTGTCCATTCCACCTGGATGATAACGGTCCGCGATTGCGTTTCCCCCGCAGTCTGCTTTTGATCCGGCTGCGGAATTTGCGCCTTTTCTCCGTATTCCGGATCCATCGAGACTACGAGCATGAACATGATGATCAAGGTCAGCAGCACATCGATGAGCGGCGTGACATTGATCTGCGGTACGGATGGACCCCCGCCTGCCATGGAGAAAGCCATCGTGATCGCTCCTCTCGGGTACGCGCGTGTCTGGAGGTTCAGACACCCAGAACCCGACGAAGGTTCCGGCCTCTCGCTGTCACCGCAAGGACGCAGGGGCTACTTTGAACCGGCCTGCATGAATGCAACCCTCTCATTGGGCTGTTATCTTGGTCACACGTCCATGAACCTTTTCGTGAGACTCTCCACTGCCCTCGCGCTTTTCGGCCTTTCGCTCGCCATCGCAAACGCACAAGACAACTACGAGATCCAGGTCTATGGATCGGACATGGTCGCGCCGCGCACGACGATGGTGGAGATCCATTCCAACTTCACAGCGGACGGAAGCAAGACAATCGTTGAGGGCATGCTGCCGACGAATCATGCGGAACACGAAACGCTCGAGATCACTCAGGGGATCAACGAATGGGCAGAGGTCGGTTTCTATGTCTTTTCCAGTATTCAGCCGAGTCAGGGATGGGAGTGGGTCGGTGACCACATCCGGCCACGTGTGCGCGTTCCAGGGAAATGGCACTGGCCGGTCGGAGTCAGCTTGTCTAATGAGATTGGATACCAACGCGCCGCCTTTTCGCCTGACACTTGGACCTGGGAAATTCGCCCAATCGTCGATCGGAAGATTGGACGCTGGTACCTGGACTTCAACCCCACGCTAGACCGCTCGTTTCACGGACCGAGCGTAAACAAGGGAGTAGAGTTTTCTCCCAACGTCAAGTTCAGCTATGACATCACCAAGAAGATCGCGGGCGGACTCGAGTACTACGCTTCGTATGGATCGTTGAGCGGTTTCGATCCGCTGCGCGATCAGGAGCAACAGTTTTTCCCGACCATCGATGTCGACTTCGGCCCCGAGTGGGAATTCAATCTCGGAGTCGGGATCGGCGCAACGCGCTCTACCGACCACCTCATCGTCAAATGCATTGTGGGACGCCGCTTTTCGTGGCCGCACGGCAAGAGTGCGACGCCTAAGGATTCTGTGCCTTA
>Ga0335079_10010900_pt1 | contig 10354 bp, 11 predicted proteins | sample Lox_Sample_33_FD_206719 | JGI IMG/M metagenome (GOLD analysis project Ga0335079, IMG submission 206719) | Soil microbial communities from Loxahatchee National Wildlife Refuge, Florida, United States - Lox_Sample_3.3 | ecosystem: Environmental > Terrestrial > Soil > Wetlands | place: USA...
CGCCGCGGCCCGTACGTGTACGACGTGGAAATTGTCCACATGATGACCATGGGCTGCGCTCCTTATGTCGCACCGGAGATGGCGGGACACTTCCGCCACAATGCAGTTTTCATCGGACCGAATGTGCGGGAAGCCATCAACGACGGCCGCGCAGACTATACCCCTATTTATTTGAGCGAAATCGAGGAGTTGTTTGAGAGCGGGGCGATGCCGATTGATGTGGCGCTGCTGGAGCTTTCGCCCCCTGACTCTCATGGATTCTGCAGTTTTGGCGTGGGAGTCGACACTTCATTGACCGCGGCCAAATGCGCGAAATACGTGATTGCGCAAATCAATGATCAGATGCCGCGCACCTACGGCGACAGCTTTATTCATGTGAGCGATATCGACGTGGTGGTCGAATCTTCACGGCCGCTTTGCACTGCAAAGAAACATGACACCAGCGACATGCACAGCGCGATTGCGAAGAATGTTGCAACGCTAATTGACGACGGGTGCGTGATTCAGACCGGCATCGGCGGCATTCCGGATGCAGTATTGCCCATGCTTATGGATCGCAAGGACCTGGGAGTTCACAGCGAACTGGTTGCAGACGGAGTGATCCCGCTGATCGAGGCGGGCGTCATCAATGGCGCACGCAAGAATTTCAAGCCGCGGAAGATCATTGTCGGTTTTGCGTTGGGCTCGAAGCGCATGTTCGAATTTGTGGATAACAATCCCATTTTCGAATTTCATCCGACATCCTACACGAACAATCCAACGTTTATCGCACGCAACGACAACATGATCGCGATTAACTCAGCGCTAGAAGTGGATTTAACCGGCCAGGTTTGCTCCGATTCGATTGGAACGTATTTTTACAGTGGTATCGGCGGACAAGTCGATTTCTTGCGCGGAGCTTCGTTTTCAAAGGGCGGCAAGCCGATCATTGCGCTGCCTTCCACAGCGAAAAGTGGCACGCTTTCGCGGGTCAAGCCGATGCTTTCGCCGGGAGCAGGAGTGGTCACGTCACGAGGATTGGTTCGATACGTCGTGACCGAGTATGGAGTGGCGTATCTGCACGGCAAGAGCATCCGCGAACGGGCGAAGGCGCTGATTGAAGTTGCGCATCCCAAGTTCCGCGATGAGCTCTATCAATATTGCGAAAAGACAAAGTGGTTGCAGCGGCCGGTGAATGCAGAAGCGGTCGGCACGAGGTGAACCATGGGTCAGGCACGCGGGAACGTAACGATTGATGTCAACGAGTGCAAAGGGTGCGGGTTGTGTGTGGAATCTTGCCCTCCCCGATGCCTGGAACTAGCGCCGGAACTGAGCGCTTACGGAGTGCATCCGGCGCGCTATACAGGGCAGGATTGCACCGGTTGCGGCATCTGTTTTTATTGCTGCCCTGAGCCGGGCGCGATCACGGTTTATCGTCTGGTTCCACGGCTGAAGCTCGTCCCGAAGAATGCAGGAGGCGAACATGCGGCAGCTTTGTAAGGGGAACGTTGCCGTCATCAAAGGCGCGATCCTTGCCGGATGCCGCGCCTATTATGGATATCCCATCACTCCAGCCAGCGAAATTGCCGAAGCGGCGGCGCTATACCTGCCGCAGGTCGGTGGAACGTTTTTGCAGGCGGAGAGCGAAGTCGCCGCCATCAACATGGTGTACGGCGCAGCTGCGGCCGGGGTCCGCGTCATGACCGCATCCTCAGGCCCCGGTCTCAGCTTGATGCAAGAGGGAATTTCCTACATTGCAGGCGCAGAACTGCCGTGCGTGATCGTTGACGTCGTACGTGGCGGGCCGGGGCTGGGCAATATCGCACCCGAGCAAAGCGACTACTTCGCGATGGTAAAAGGCGGAGGCCACGGGAACTATCGCAACATCGTTTTGGCGCCAGCGTCAGTGCAGGAAATGGCGGACCTAACGATGCTCGCATTCGAGCTTGCCGATAAGTATCGCAATCCCGCGGTGGTTTTAACCGATGGATTTGTTGGACAGATGCAAGAACCGCTGGATCTTGAATTTCGCGAGGCCGTGCTTGCGGAGAAAGCGTGGGCGGTGAAAGGAACACCGGAAACTCGCGCGAACCTGGTGAGTTCCATTTATCTCGAGACCGATGAACTGGAAGCGCACGGCAGAGCGATGGAAGCCAAGTACATCCGCTGTCAGCGAGAGGAAGAGCGCTACGAGTTGTATCGCACAGAGGACGCGGAAGTTTTGCTCGTGGGATTCGGTATCGTGTCGCGGGTATTGCGTTCCGCTGTGGAAAGCCTGCGCCAAGATGGAGTAAAAGTGGGCTTGTTCCGGCCGATCACGTTGTGGCCATATCCGTCAGCAACGTTGAATGAGCTGGCATCGAAGGTTCACAAGATTTTAGTGGTGGAGTTGAGTAACGGGCAGATGCTCGAGGATGTGCGTCTCGCAGTTCAAAGCAAAGTGCCGGTGGAGTTTTATGGCCGGGTTGGTGGGAATGTCCCGTCAGTCGAGGAATTGCATGAACAGGTGATGGAGAGGGTAGGGATGGTGGTTTAAGGCTGCGGAGCTTGGCTCCGCCGGACAGCCGTGGGCGGCTGTCCTTACCTGCGCACGAAAAGAGGGGTTGCACATGGCGAATGAAACAGAAGCACCGGTGATCGATTCTGAAAGCAGTCACGAATATGAGGTGATTCATTCCAAGTCGCCGTTGTTTTACGACCTGTACGATCGCAAATCGGAACTGAAACACCAAACTCACTATTGCCCCGGGTGCGGCCACGGCGTAGCCCACAAGCTGATTGCAGAAGCGTTACAGGACTTGGGAGTGCAGGATCGCACGATTTTTGTCAGCCCAGTGGGTTGTTCGGTCTTCGCCTATTACTACTTCGATGTGGGCAATGTGCAGGTAGCCCATGGGCGTGCTCCCGCAGCAGCGACTGGCCTCAAGCGCGCATGCCCGGATTCAATGGTTATCTCATATCAAGGCGATGGAGACCTTGCAGCAATTGGCACAGCCGAGATCGTACACGCCGCAAATCGTGGAGAGAAAATCACAGTTTTTTTTCTCAACAATGCGATCTATGGAATGACGGGCGGCCAAATGGCGCCGACCACGCTCGTAGGTGAGAAGAGTACGACATCGCCATTCGGAAGAAGACCAGCGAATGAAGGCTTCCCCCTGCACATGTCGGAGTTGCTGGCGACGCTGGTTGCCCCTGTCTACATCGAGCGCGTGGCGCTTTGTGACAACAAGAACATCATGAAGGCGCGGCGCGCAATTCGCAAAGCGCTGGAACTGCAGAGAAATGGCGCTGGATTTTCATTCGTAGAAATTCTTTCACCATGTCCGACCATCTGGGGCAAAGATCCGGTGGAAGCGCGGCGCTGGGTATACGATAGGATGGTACCGGTTTTTCCATTAAGCGTTTTTCGCGACACCAAGACAGAGATGCCGGTCAATAATGCTCCGCCGCAACGGCCCGTGCCCGATGTGCTGGAGATTACATCAACTGCACATCCAATGGACGAAACGGCACGTCAACACCAGCACCATTTCAAAAACTTCAGCATCAAGATAGCTGGTTTTGGCGGACAAGGCGTATTGCTGCTCGGACAATTGCTGGCGGAAATGGGCATGCGGGAAGGGTTAGAGGTGAGTTGGCTTCCGTCTTATGGACCGGAAATGCGCTCCGGAAGCGCCAATTGCAACGTTTGCCTATCTAAGGAGCGAATTGGATCGCCGCTGATTTCCCATCCCGATGTGCTGGTCGCGATGAACGAACTCTCGCTGCGAAAGTTCGCCAGCCAGATCGCTCCCGGTGGAACGATTCTTTACAACCGCGATCGACTTCCAGATGATTTCGCGAAACCATCTGCACAAGTTATCTGCATTCCGGCGGCAGAAATTGCCGACAAACTGGGATCCACAAAGGCCGCGAACATCGTGATGATGGGGGCACTGCTGGAAGAAACTGAATGCCTCAGCGCGGCAACTGCCATGGGCGTGATGGAAGACAAAGTGAAGAAAGTTGCCCTGCTGGAGATTGACCGCAAAGCTCTGGCGGCGGGACGCCAGTTCATCGACCACGAAGCCCATATCGGAGCCGTAAGTCAACCGGATGGGTTCGCAGAGTAGGCCATCCCGATTCACCGTACCTGGTTTTTCGCATCCCCATTGACACAACACTTCTCGCATAAAACCGCACTCAAAGTACCCTTTCACGTGTCAAGCCGCAGAGACTAAGGGTGGGTGCCGGGAAATTTTTTTCTGAGGCCTGTCGATTTTCCTGCTCCTCATTCGTCTACCATATAGAGCAAGGGTTACCGCTCCAATCATTGGGAGTTAATTTCTAGGAGAAGGAGAATGACTGTCATGGAAACAAAACCCACCCACGAACAGGCACAACTTCATTTGCAGGTTTACGATCAGCGGCGCGAGGCCCGGATGCGCCAGGCGCGCGACTGGTTCTTCAAAAACTATTTTGTAGAAAACTTCGATGATGCCATGCGCCTCACTGCGCCCGGGACCGAGAACGGCGCATTTTTCGGAATGGTCATCGGATACTGGGAGCAAGCCTGTGCGCTTCTCGACTATGGTTTGCTCCACGAGGACCTGTTTTTCGAGACCAGCGGCGAGTTCTTTGGGGTCTGGGAGCGCGTGAAAGCCATCGTGCCCGAGGCGAGACAGCGGTTTAATGCTAAAGGATATCTCGCCCACCTCGAGAATGCGGCGAAGCGCTACGAAGCGTGGTCGGAAAAGCGGTCGCCCGGCCATGTTGCGACGATGCGCGAGTTCATGAAGCAGATGCAATCGCAATTGAAGAAAGTAGCAGCATAGTTGGCTAATGCTCTCCCACCCAAGCAAAACCGGCTTGGGTGGGGCACCCAATAGGTCTCAAACAAAGGAGATAACATGCGATTGAATTTTCATCTTCATTTCAGCGGGCAATGCGAAGAAGCATTCAAGTTCTACGAGAAAGTGTTGGGCGGCAAGATTGAGGGTTTATTTCAATACGAGAATGCGCCGCCAGGGGCGCAGAACGTACCTGCCGACTGGCGCAACAAGATCATGCACGCATACATGACGATTGGTGACCAGGCATTGATGGGCATGGATGCGCCTCCCGGACGTTTCCAGAAGCCCCAAGGGTTTCACGTAAACATTGCAGTGAAGGACATGGCGGAGGGCAAGCGGGTCTTCGAAGCTTTGTCTGAAAAGGGCAATGTGATCATGAACTTCGGCCCGACGTTCTGGTCACCCGGCTTTGCCATGTTCGTAGATCGCTTTGGCACGCCGTGGATGGTCAACGTGGAGCAAGCGTCGCAGAGGCAGGAACGGGGCGCCGCTTAACGCAGAGTGGCATATTCGCATCCTTTGCACAGCTATGACGGGTGGGGCAGCCATCACAATTCACTTTCAAGCATCAGGAGAGAGCATGAGCAAAGTCAGAGTTCTGGTGGGCACACGCAAAGGCGCATTCATATTGAGTTCTGACGGCAAGCGGGAAAATTGGGAAGTGAATGGTCCGTTCTTCACCGGTTGGGAGGTCTACCATCTGAAGGGATCGCCGATGGATCCGGATCGGATTTACGCTTCGCAGACCAGCGGCTGGTTTGGGCAGATCATTCAACGTTCGGATGATGGCGGCAAAACCTGGCACCAACCGGGCACGCCTCCGGGCGAGCCGGCGACTGACGAGCGCGGCTGGCAAAAGGGCGAGAGCAACAAATTCGTGTACGACACGTCTGCGGAAACTGGCAAGCCGCTTACAACACACCAGTTCTACGACGGCAAGCAACATCCGTGGGAGTTCAAGCGGGTTTGGCATCTTGAGCCGTCACTTAATGACCCGAATACTGTTTACGCCGGCGTAGAAGACGCAGCTTTATTCCGGAGCACTGATGGCGGAACAAGCTGGCATGAACTCGCTGGCTTGCGTGGGCACGGCACTGGACCGAAATGGCAGCCCGGCGCAGGCGGCATGTGTCTGCATACAATCATTCTCGATCCGAGCAATCCGAAGCGGATGTGGATCGCGATTTCAGCGGCGGGTGCGTTTCGCACGGATGATGGCGGCAACACGTGGAAGCCGGTGAATCGAGGGTTGCGTTCGCAGTTCCTTCCCGATCAAACGGCGGAGATCGGGCATTGCGTTCACCATATCGCGATGAATAAATCGCGGCCTGGAGTTCTGTTCATGCAGAAACACTGGGATGTGATGCGCAGCGACGATGCGGGCGAGAACTGGCGCGAAGTGAGCGGAAATTTGCCGACGGATTTTGGATTCGTAATCGACGTTCATGCACATGAACCCGAAACGATTTACGTTGTGCCCATCAAAAGTGACGGCGAACACTACGTGCATGACGGCAAGTTGCGCGTGTTCCGCAGCCGCAAAGGTGGTAATGAATGGGAGCCGTTAACCAAGGGGCTGCCGCAAAGCAATTGTTATGTGAACGTGTTGCGTGATGCGATGGCAGTCGATTCGCTGGATAAATGCGGCATTTATTTTGGCACGACCGGCGGGCAAGTTTATGCATCCTCCGATGCAGGAGACAGCTGGAATCCAATCGTGCGAGATCTTCCGGCAGTGCTGTCCGTGGAAGTACAAACTCTGGCTTAGCCCAATTCAGCAGGAGCACAGTCGATGATTCAGGGAATTACCCCGTTTTTATGGTTCGACGGAAAAGCCGAAGAAGCCATGAACCAATATGTCTCAATCTTTAAGAATTCAAGAGTTCTGAGCGTCAACCGCTTTAATGGGAAAATATTGACTGTCACGTTTGAATTGGAGGGCCAAAAATTCATGGCTCTGAACGCGGAGCCACTCTTCAAATTCAACGAAGCGATCTCCTTTTTTGTCAGCTGCGAGACACAGCAAGATGTGGATGAATTGTGGGAGAAGCTGTCCGCTGATGCGGAAACGAGCAGGTGCGGATGGCTGAAAGATAAGTTCGGGTTATGGTGGCAGATCATCCCGACGGCGTTGATGAAGCTGATGAGTGATCCCAATCCGAACAAATCCAATGCGGTCATGCAGGCGATGCTGAAGATGGACAAGATCGTAGTTGAAGACTTGCAGAAAGCCTACGATGCGGCAGCTTAACCGAGATCAGCCTCGCGATTAGGAGAGAGTATGGTGCGAGTCGTGCTTCCACCCCATTTACGAACACTGGCACACGTCAACGGGGATGTGGACCTGGAGGTGACTGAACCCGTAACCCAGCGATCGGTTCTCGACGCCCTGGAGGCGCGCTACCCGATGCTTTGCGGGGCGATTCGTGACCATGTGACTCTACAGCGTCGGGCTTTTTTGCGATTTTTCGCATGTGAAGAAGACCTGTCGCACGAATCTCCAGATACGCCGTTGCCGGAGCAAGTCGCGTCCGGAAAGGAACCATTTATCGTAATTGGAGCGATCGCCGGAGGCTCATAACCGGCCGCTCTCCCGGTTCTCCACCCTTAGAGAACCGCGAACCATCGGATCGTAAGCGAGGTTGTTGATGTGCAGAAATATTCGAACCCTCTACAACTTTGAACCGACTGCCACAGACGAGGAAATTCGCGCCGCTTCCCTGCAGTTCGTGCGCAAGATCAGCGGATTCAATAAACCATCCAAGGCAAATGAGGCAGCATTCCTAACGGCCGTTGATGAGGTTGCCGAAGCTTCGACGCGATTGCTCGACTCATTGGAGACCATCGCAGCGCCTAGAAATCGTGAGGAAGAGGCGGCGAAAGCGAAAGCTCGGGCAGCAGCACGATTTGGCGGTTGAACCGTTCCGCTAGTCTTGCCTGACAGGCGCTCATGACTATCCTTTAATCTACCTTGTAAGCCATAAGGGAGTTCCCTGGTTCGGTTTACGTGAAGCCTCTGCACGTATTACGCACGTCACCGTATTTCCTGCCCGTGAAAATTGCGCTTAACTAAAACCACTGCGGAACAGCGCAGCACGCCCCGGAGGCGGATAAAAGATAGAGCCGTTGCAGTCGAAAGCGGCGTGATGAAAAGATGCGTCGCCAACTCATAACAAAGCAATGGATCGACGAACAAGTGGTGACTGATGGAAATCTGGTTTCCAGCCGTAAACCGGACGATCTTCCGGCGTTCAATCGCGCCATGATCGACTTGTTTTCTCGCAGGGCCGGCGAACGAAGCAAGGCAGCTTAATCGCCCTTTGCGGTTGGAGGTTTCGTGCTTCGCAAATTCTTTCAGGAAATTTTTCCTAAGATTATTCCTGCCAAGGCACATGCTGTCATCGACTATGCTCATGTGGGCGGGAACATCGTTGCAGCCGCTATGCTGCGAAAGAAAAATCAAGCAGCATCTAACGCGGCTTTGGGTCTGGCTGTAGCTGGTTTCCTGAATGCCGTTTTAACGGATTATCCGTTAGGAGTGTTTCGAATTTATAGCCTCCGGACGCATGCAGTTGTCGACTATGGCATCGTGGCAGCGACGGAGATGATCCCCAAGATGTTCGAGTTTGCAGGTCATCCGGAGGCGAAATACTTTCGCCTGCTGGTCGCCGGAGAGCTACTCATCCTGGAACTTTCTGATTACAGGGACACATCCGGATCCATTCGTGCGCGAAATCGACACTCGACCTCCGGACGGCGCAGGACCGCGTGAACCAAGCGAACCGTTCCCGTCCGCACGGCCAGGCATCTCACTCATGGCAGATCCAGTAAACCTGCTTGTTTTCCGCGACACTCGGGAACGCATTCCCACACACGCTCTGCGGCGGGAACTTTGCCAGCGTCTTGAGCAAATTACCGCTAGATCTAGCTCTGACGAAATCCTGGAGGCCCTTATTAGGGCCGGAGAATTGGAATGCGGCTTGGAAGATTGCAAATGGCCTGGTGGTAGACGCGTTTGTGCGCTGACTGATGGGCTTGCTGGATTGTTGTTGGGTGATATGCCAACGAGGCAGCTCGAAGGTTCAGTGCGCCAGGTTTCCGAGATGTCACTGCCTCAGGCGGTCGAGATTTCCCCACCGGAGGGGTTCGCGCACTATGCACTGCACCCTCGGGATTTTGCAGATGAAGCGTCCAGGTCAGATTCAAATCACAGTTACGCGATCATTGGCATTCGAAGCATCGGAACGGTGCTGAGTGCGGTCTGGCTCGCCGCCCTGCGCCAACGCGGGATTCACGCTAGTCGAACCACGGTTCGTCCTGCTGGGCATCCTTACGATCGCGTAACCGACTTCGATCCTGAACAAATCCGATGGATCGATCAGCAACGAGTCACGGGATCGAGATGTGTTGTGCTTGATGAGGGACCCGGGCTTAGCGGATCTTCTTTCTTATCTGTGGGAGAGGCACTCGTAAAGCAAGGTGTATCGGCCGAACGGATTACTTTTTTGGAAACCCGCGCGGTGGACCCCGAAAAATTATGTGCTCCGGGAGCCAAAGGTCGATCGCTTCAGTTTCGTTGGGAATGTATAAAGCCAAGCTTCTACACGCGAGCGGATCATGGCATATCGCTTGGAGGTGGGAATTGGAGAGCTTCGCTGGTCCAGGATGCCTCCGACTGGCCGGCCTGCTGGCCGCAAATGGAGCGCCTGAAGTTTTTTTCGAGAGACGCAAAGCATGTCCTAAAGTTCGAAGGGCTAGGCCGCTTCGGAGAACGTGCCAGGCAGCGCGCAAAGTGTATTGCCGATGGGGGTTTCGGACCTCCGGTTCACGATGCCGGAAATGGGCTTAGCGCGTATTCCTTTATTGCCGGACGACCCTTAACGCAGGCGGACCTATCGAAACGTTACATCGAGCTCACAGGCCGATACTGCGCCTATCGTTATTCTGAATTGCGCATTAACAGCAGCACGCAAAGTGATCTCGACGAAATGGCTCGATTTAACGTTTCTCAAGAGTTGGGTCTTACATTGGACGTGCCAACCGAGGCGTTCTGGTCAAGAGATCTGGTGATCTGCGATGGGCGTATGCAGCCGTATGAGTGGATCGCGAATACTGAAGGTAAAGTTTTCAAAGTAGATGCTTGCGGCCACGGCGACGACCACTTTTTCCCTGGCCCGAGCGACATTGCGTGGGACCTTGCCGGAGCGATCGTCGAGTGGGATATGGACAACGATGCTGCGGAGTTGCTGCTGAACTGCTACGCTCGCCGCAGCGGGGATAACCCAAAGAAACGAATCGGCAGTTTTCTCGTCGCCTACGGAGCGTTCAGGTTGGCCTACTGCAAAATGGCTGGCGCCGCCATGCAAGGCAGCGACGAAGAAGTGCGCCTCCGCCGGGCATACGACTATTACCGGCAACGACTGGCCCAAGATCTCAGCCGGGCCGGGTACGCGCGCCTCTTGGCTGCGGAACGTGGTCAGGCCAGCGATTGACTACGCCGCTCTTCTGCCTGAGGGACCGCCGGAACGTTGGCGTGCCGA
>Ga0335079_10010902_pt1 | contig 10354 bp, 9 predicted proteins | sample Lox_Sample_33_FD_206719 | JGI IMG/M metagenome (GOLD analysis project Ga0335079, IMG submission 206719) | Soil microbial communities from Loxahatchee National Wildlife Refuge, Florida, United States - Lox_Sample_3.3 | ecosystem: Environmental > Terrestrial > Soil > Wetlands | place: USA: Florida...
GTCCTGCGCGCCGTGCGTGGAGCTGAAATCGAGGATCTGATTCGCCGCAACAAGGTGTCCGGCGGAATGATTCTGAAACTCGAGGCGGCTAAGCGCGCGCTTGCTGGAGGCGTCTCCGAAGTGCGCATCGTCGGCGGCACGCTGCCGAAGGCACTGCTGGCCGCGGCCGGTGGCACGCGATGCCCGGGTACGCGCGTGCTGCCCATCATGCGATTGAATGCGAGGGCCGCCCACGGAGCGGCAGGATAGCCATGGCCGCGAAGAAATCTGCGCCGTCCAAACGCATTTCGCCCGCGAGAATCGTGGCCGAAGAGTCGCGCTACATGATGAAGACGTACCGCCGGCCTCCGGTCATCTTCACGCACGGCCGCGGCGTGCGGCTGTGCGATTCAAGCGGGCGCGCGTATCTCGACTTCCTTGGCGGCATCGCCGTCAACGCGCTGGGCTACGCGCATCCCAGAATGGTTCGGGTGATTCGGCGGGAAGCGGGCCGCGCCACGCACGTCTCGAACCTGTTCCACAACCCTTATCAGGCGCCGCTCGCTCACAAGCTGGCGCAATGGTCGGGCCTCGATCGCGTCTTCTTCTCGAACAGTGGCAGCGAGGCGATGGAGGGCGCGCTCAAGCTGGCGCGCGCCTACGCCCATGCCAAAACGGCCGGTGCGACGAAGACGCGTTTCCTTGCGCTCGAGAATTCTTTCCACGGCCGCACGATGGGAGCTCTTTCCATCACGCACACGCCAAAATACCGCGTGCCGTTCGCGCCGTTGATCCCCGGCGTCGAGTTCGTCCGATTCAACGACGTGGCGGACCTGGAGGCCAAGTTTGACGGTACCGTGTGCGCCGTGGTGATCGAGCCGATTCAGGGCGAAGGCGGCATATTTCCGGTCAGCGAAAGCTTCTGGGAACGCGCGCGGGCGCTGGCTGCTCGATATGACGCAGCGCTGATTGCCGACGAGATTCAGTCAGGCCTCGGCCGCACCGGCCGGAGGTTCGCCTATCAGAAGTTTGCGTCAATGCCGGACATCGTGACGGTGGCGAAGCCGCTGGCGGGAGGCATTCCGCTCGGCGCGTTCATCGCCAGCGAGCAATTCGCCTCAGCGCTCAGCCCGGGAATGCACGGGTCCACTTTCGGCGGCGGCCCGCTGGCCTGCGCGGCCGCGCTCGAGTTCCTCACGATCGTCGAGGAGGACGACCTGCTCGCCAACGTCCGGGCACGGGGCATCGAGCTGCGCGCTGGCCTCGAAGCCCTCGCGGCTCGCTTCGAGTTTATCCGCGAGATTCGCGGCGAAGGATTGATCGTTGGCGTGGACCTTTCCGTCGAAGGCGCTCCCTTCGTCCAGGAGGCGCTCCGAAAAGGGCTCCTCATCAATTGCACCCACGATCACATCCTGCGGCTTCTGCCGCCGTTCATCATCCGCGCGAGGGAAGTCGCCGAATTCCTCCGCAAGTTCGAAGCCGTGCTCGCGCAGGGCGCGAAATCGGCCAAGCCGTATGTCGCCGCCGTTCCCGCGGGGCAATCCGACGCGGAGCAGCTGGCTCTAGCCGCCACGAGGTAAGAACATGAGCACCGCCACAACCACGCTCGCCCTGAAACGCGACTTTCTGACAGGCACGGAGTGGAGCCCGAAACAGCTGCGCGACTTCTTCCGACTGTCGGTGGAAATAAAGACGCACCCTGAGCGCTACCGGACCGCGTTGGCAGGCAGCGTATTCGTCCTCATCTTCGAAAAACCGTCGCTGCGCACACGCGTTACCTTCGAAGTCGGAATCGCAAATCTCGGCGGCTCGTCGATTTTCCTCGACCACACCTCGGCGCGGCTGGGCGACCGAGAGCCGATCCGCGACATCGCGCGGAACCTCGAACGCTGGGTGCAAGGAATCGTGGCGCGCGTTTTCGCGCAGGAATCGCTCGAAGAACTCGCGGCCAACGCGAACATTCCCGTGATCAACGCTCTTTCGGACAAGTTTCATCCGTGCCAGGTGCTCGCCGACTTTTTCACGCTGGAGGAGCGATTCGGCGGCCTCCGCGGGCTGAAGCTCGCCTATGTCGGCGACGGCAACAACATGTGCCATTCGCTGCTGACGATCGGAGCTCGCGTCGGGGCCCACATCCGCGTGGCTACGCCTGCCGGATACGAGCCGGATAGCACGATCGTCGCCGAATCAAAGCGCGTCGCCCGCGAAACGAAGGGCAAGATCGAAATACTGCGTTCGCCGGAAGAGGCCGTGGCCGGCGTGCAGGCTGTCTACACGGACGTCTGGGCCAGCATGGGACAGGAAGACGAGACCGCCAAGCGCGAGGTCGCGTTCGCCAGCTATCAAGTGAACGAAGCCCTCTTCGCGCAGGCCGCGCCGGACGCCGTCTTCCTACACTGCCTGCCCGCCCATCGCGGATTGGAAGTGAGCGCGGGAGTCATCGACTCGCCGCGCTCGATCATCTACGATCAGGCCGAAAACCGCCTGCACGTGCAGAAGGCTCTTCTGCATACGCTGCTCACCTAAGGAGAATCCGTTGCCTAAGAAGGTTGTGCTTGCATATTCGGGAGGTCTCGACACCTCCATCATCATCCCCTGGCTGAAGGAGACGTACGGCGGTTGCGACGTGATCGCCATGATCGGCGATCTGGGACAGCGGGAGGATCTTGAGGCAGCGCACAAGAAAGCTCTCGCGACGGGAGCCAGCGCCGCCTATGTCGAAGATCTGCGTGAGGAGTTCATCACCGGCTATATCTGGCCGACGCTGCGCGCCGGGGCGGTCTATGAGCACAAATATCTGCTCGGCACTTCATTTGCACGCCCGCTGCTTGCCAAGCGGCAGGTCGAAATCGCCAAGAAGGTCGGCGCCGACGCGCTGGCTCACGGCTGTACGGGCAAAGGCAACGATCAGGTCCGTTTCGAGCTGGCGGCGAAGGCGCTGGGACCGGAACTTGCGATCATCGCTCCATGGCGCGAGTGGAAAATCAGCTCGCGCGAAGATGCCATCGAATACGCGCGCGCACACAACGTGCCGATCGAGCAGACCAAGAAAGACATCTACAGCCGCGACCGCAATATCTGGCACTTGAGCCACGAAGGCGGCGTGCTGGAAGATCCCGCCAACGCTCCGGAAGAATCGATGTGGAAATGGATCGTCGCGCCATCCAAGGCGCCCGATCAGCCGGCGTACGTCGAAATCGGATTCGAGGCAGGCAATCCGGTATCGGTAAACGGCCAGAAGCTCGCGCCTCTCGCGCTGCTCGACAAGCTCAACGAAATCGCGGCCGCGAATGGCGTGGGCCGGATGGACATCGTCGAAAACCGCCTCGTCGGCATGAAGTCTCGCGGCGCGTACGAAACACCGGGCGGAACTCTGCTCGTCACTGGGCATCGCGAGCTCGAATCGCTCTGCCTCGACCGCGAGACGGCGCATTATCAGCAACTGCTTTCTCTGCGCTACGCGGAGATGGTTTACTACGGCATGTGGTTCACGCCGCTACGCGAATCGCTGGATGCGTTCTTCACCAAGTCGCAGCAGCGCGTCACCGGCTCGGTCGGCCTTTCTCTCTGGAAGGGCAACGTCAATGTGACGTCTCGCAGGTCGCCCTATTCGCTTTATCGCCCGGGCCTCGCGAGCTTCAGCATGACGGGCTATAACCCGAAAGACGCCGAAGGCTTCATCAACCTCTTCGCGCTGCCGATCACGATTCCGCACGAGGCTGCGGTGCGATGAGCGGTTCCGAAGGGCAGAAAATGTGGGGCGGCCGCTTCGAGCGGCCTCCCGATGCCTCCTTTTACGAATTCGAGCGTTCCTGGCAATTCGATCGCCGCATGCTCCCGCAGGAGCTCGCGCTCGACCGTGCATGGGCCCGCGCCATCGCGACCGCTGGAATTCTCACCGAAGAAGAAGGCCGGCAGATCATCGCCGCGCTCGACGCGATCGAATCGCGCGCGAAGTCCGATCCCGCATGGCTCGACTCGTCGAAAGCAGAAGACGTCCATCACTTCGCGGAAACCGCTCTGATCGAAAAGCTCGGCCCGCTCGGCGCGAAGCTGCACACCGGTCGCAGCCGCAACGAGATGGTGGCGACCGAATTCCGCATGTATGTGAGGGAAGCAGCACGGGAAATGCGGCGGGCCGTCGCCTCTCTGATGCGCGCCGTGGCGGACCAAGCAAAACGAAACCTGGGCATTCCGATGCCGGGCACCACTCACATGCAGCATGCGCAGCCGCTGCTGCTTTCGCACTGGCTTCTCGCTCACGGCGAAGCTTTCGCGCGCGACGCGGCACGCATCGCCGCAGCCGCCGCGACGGCCGATGCGTGTCCGCTCGGCTCCGGCGCGCTGGCCGGATGCGCGTTTCCGCTCGACCGTGCGGCGCTCGCGCGCGATCTCGGCTTCTCGCGCATTACCGCGAACAGCCTGGACGCCGTCAGCGACCGCGATTTTGCGCTCGAAATGCTTTTCGCCCTTTCGACCCTGGCGATGCATCTCTCGCGCCTTGCCGAGGACATGATCCTGTTCGCCTCGCCCGAATTCGGATTCATCGACTTGCCGGACGAGTACTCCACAGGCAGCAGTCTGATGCCGCAGAAAAAGAATCCCGACTCGTGGGAGCTGATTCGCGGAAAAACCGGCCGCATCTACGGTTCGCTCGTGTCGCTGCTCACTACTGCCAAGGGTCTGCCTTCGAGCTATCAGCGCGACCTGCAGGAAGACAAGGAAGCATTCTTCGCGTCGTACGATCAGGCGCTCGCGGTGACGCAGATAGCCGCAGCTACGCTGGCCGCGACGAAGTTTCGCGAGCCTCAGCTGCGCGAAGCGGCGCAGGATCCCGCCTTGGTCGCCACCGAGCTCGCCGACTATTTGGTGGCGAAGGGGATTCCCTTCCGCGAAGCCCACGAAATCGTCGGTAAGGTCCTCCGGGCCGCGGAGCAGGACGGAGTGTCGATCCGCGAAATGCCGATGTCTCGATTGAAGGAGTTCTCTTCCGCGTTCGGCTCGGAGTTGAGCACCGTGCTCGCTCTGGAGTCTGCGCTCGCTCGGCGTTCCGTCGCGGGTGGAACGGCGCCCGGCGCCGTTCGCGCTGCGCTGCAGGATTTCGAGGCGCGCCTCGCAAAGCTTGAGGAGCAGCGGTGAGGGCGCCTTTCGCATGAACCCACACCTTTCCGCATCGGACATCCCGGCCGGCTTCAGCTTCGCAGCCACGCACTGCGGCATCAAGCGCTCGCGCCTGGATCTGGGGATTCTCGTGAGCGATGTGCCCGCCACGGCCGCCGCGGTCTTCACAAAAAATCAGATCGTCGCCGCCCCCGTGATCGCGTCGCGCAAGCATCTGCGGAAGGCGCGCCATGAGATGCGCGGCGTGATCGTCAATTCGGGCAACGCGAACTGCTGCACGAAGGAGGACGGCTATCCCTCGTCGGTGGCGATGGCGTCCCGGCTCGCGGAGGAGCTGCGGATCGACCGGACGCAGGTTCTCGTCTGCTCCACCGGCGTGATCGGCGCCCCGCTGCGAGTGGACAAGATTCTTGCTGCCGTGCCCCATTTGGTTCTGGTCCGCAGCGCCGATGCCGGGGCATTCGAGGAATTTGCGCGGTCGATCATGACGACCGATACGCGCCCGAAATGGGCCACGGCCCGTTGCCGCGTGGGCGGCAAACAAGTCCGCCTGCTTGCCTGCGCCAAAGGCTCAGGAATGATTCAGCCCAACATGGCGACGATGCTCGCGTTCATCGCCACGGACGCCTCTGTCTCAGCGCCGGTGCTCGATCGTGCGCTGCGCGACTGCGTCGAGCCAACGTTCAATTCGATCACCGTGGACGGCGACACTTCCACTAACGACACGGTTGCGGTCCTGGCCAACGGCATGTCCGGTGCGCCGGAAATCACGAAAGCGAAGGGCGCGGACTACAAGAATTTCCGCAAGGCGCTTCACAGCATCTGCAAGTCGCTCGCTCTCGCCATTGTCGAAGACGGAGAAGGCGCCCAACGCGTGATCGAAATCGAGGTGCGCGGGGCATCCTCTGAGGGCGCGGCGCGCCAGGTGGCTCGCACCATCGCCAATTCCCCGCTCGTCAAGACAGCCTTCGCAGGCGCTGATCCGAATTGGGGACGCATCCTCGCCGCGGCCGGCCGCTCGGGCGTGAAGTTTGATCCCTCGCGCGCCAACATCTGGATCGCGGGCGTTGCGATCTGCCGCGGCGGCCGCGAGCATCCTTTCGACGAGCGCGTTGCCCATCAGAAAATGCTCGCGAAACGGGTTCCCGTTCGCGTGGATCTGGGTTCGGGCAAAGCCTCCGCGCGCGTCTGGACCTGCGATTTCACGATCGAGTACGTCCACATCAATTCTAGCTACCGCACCTGATCTCCCGGCGCCCGCGAGAGAGCGCGCATCGACCGCGCCGATCCGCCAAGGTTGACTAGGGAGTCCACTTGCCGCAAGATGCTCCTGAGTTGCTGGGGTGCTCGCTCCAGCCCGAAGTCGCCGGCCATTGGTGACTGCCCACGGGCCGAGATCCTGCCTCTTCAGCCTCGTGTCATGTGCCACCCGCGGCACCGGGGGCACAAGGAGAGGGACCGTGAAGAAACTGTACGTGGGCAATCTGCCGTTCAAGGCCACTGAAGACGAAGTCGCCGCTCTATTCGCGGAAGTGGGCGTCCAGCCCGATTCTCTCACCCTGCTGCGCGACCGTTTCACCGGGCAGCCCCGCGGATTCGGCTTCGCCGAGATTCGCGATGACGCCGAAGCCGAAAAAGTCATCGCGGCACTCAACGGCAAGCAGTTCCTGGGCCGCGCGCTCGTGGTCAACGAGGCGCGTCCGCAACGCGAAGGGGGTGGCGGAGGCGGTGGGCGCGGCGGTCATGGCGGCGGTGGTGGTGGACGTGGCGGCCACGGTGGCGGCGGAGGCCGGGGCGGGCGTGGTGGCGGCCGAGGCGGCTACGACCGCGATCGCTAGCTTCTTCCGGACTTCCCGATCCGATTTCTGCTAAGCAATCGCCGTGCGATGCTGACTGGCAGGTCCGACGGGTGTGGGTTCCGTCGCCTCCACGCGTCCTCCTTCGAACGAGAATCGCTCGAGTGTCGCGCCCCGAACTCCCTGCGCAACAAGCCGCTCGATATCGAGTCCGGCTTCCGCCTTCGCCAGATCTTCCGGCGTCGCCGAAAGCTCCGGGCTGCGCGGCAGGAACACGGGGCAGCAATCGTGGAAGGGCTCTGACGAAATCTGGTACGTCCCAATTTTTCGCGCGAGCGCGAGAATTTCCATTTTGTCCATGCCGACGAGCGGGCGGAAGACGGGCATCGTCGCCGCCGCTTCGACTGCCACCAGATTCCGCAGCGTCTGCGAAGCAACCTGCCCCAGGCTGTCTCCGTTGACGAGCGCAATCGCGCGGTCGCGGCGCGCAAACGTCTCCGAGATTCTCAGCATCATCCGCCGGTAGAGCAGCACGCGCGAATTCTCCGGCGCGTACCGGACGATCTCGCGTTGAATTTCCTCGAACGGCACGCGATACAACTTGGCCCGGAATTGACACGGTGTAAGCTGCCGCACGAGTCCGTGCGCCACGTGCAGCGACGATTCTCCGGGCCGCGCGCCAGTGCCGTAGAAATGCACGAAGCTCAGGTGCGCGCCGCGCTTCATCATCAGATACGCGGCGACGGCCGAATCGTATCCGCCCGAAAGCAGGCACATCATCCGGCCCGCCGTATTCGCGGGCAGCCCGCCCGCGCCGGGAATCTTTTTCGCGTACACCAGCAGCGGCCCGGGCGTCACCTCGATGTGACAGGTCACGTCGGGATCCTTGAGCTGAACCCGGACGTCCCGTCCGTGCGCGCGCAACTGGTCCAGAAGGTGCCGTCCCACCACCGTCTCGATCGCAATCGAGCCGTGCGGAAAGGATTTGTCGCTCCGCTTCGCGCGCACCGCGAATGTGGCGAATTTCAGCGGCTCGACTTCCTCCCATGCTGAGCGGCACAGGGCTTCCATGTCGCGCTCGACCGGACGCGCCACGGCGTAATTGGCGACGCCCAGCACTCGCTCGATGCGTCTGATCGCCTCGTCCAGCCGTGCGCCGGCCGCCAGACGAACCAGAATCCGGTCGCCGGGCTGCTCGATCCGCTCGACGGCGATCCCTCCCAGCGAAAGCCGCAAAGCGGTGAGCAGCTTGCCCAGAAAAAACCGGCGATTCCGCCCTTTGAGCCAAAGCTCGTGATAGTGCACGACGATAACGGGAGTGTTCATGCTGCCTTTTCGCAGTCGCTACGGCGCCGTGACATCGCGCCCTCAATCTGCATGAAGTATAGCAGCGCCGCCCCGGACGGTGTATCGCGTGTCCGGCGAGCGCCGTTGGGCTTGAGCCGCAAGGCCGCCCGTGGGCGCGGCGATGTGCGTAAGGCTCGATAACTCACTGGATACACGGGCCATGCGAGCCCCGTCTTTGCCATGGACGCGGGTTTACAATCGGCAGCGTTCGTTGATGGGAGCGGCTCGCGGGGACGCGCCGATTTTTGTGCTACCTAAAGCCCGCCTGCTGCATCCAACACCTTGTCGCCCGGCGTACGGGGAAGTGAGGGGAAGATGTGGAATCGCCGAGACTGGGCCCAATTCTTCGATATCGTGAATCAGCGCGCCCACAAGCGTCGCCCTCCTCGCCCGCTTGATCGGTCGCAGCGCAACCGGCTCGTGCCCGCCGAAGGTTACAGCCTTGCCGAGCTCGATGACGCCGGCTTGAGCGTCGAGCAGGCCGAAACCCTCGGTCTGCCCGTGGACGCTGGCCGCGTCGGGTCCTACGGCCCCAATATCGCAACCCTGCGTGAGTACATCCGAGCCACCCGCTCGCGCGGCTAGCTTTCCTTCGCCCGTCCGACCGGATTCCTCGTTCTGCCTCTCTGTCTTTCCCGTTGCGGGCTGCCGCGTTCCCTCTTACCTTAGTGGTTTATCCCAACACCCAAGGAACCTCCCGTGATGAAGAAGATTCGAGTCGTCCAGTTCGGAGTCGGGCCCATCGGGGCCTCGATCGCCCGCTTGATGCGCCAGAAGTCTTCGCTCGAAATCGTGGGCGCCGTCGATAAAGATCCTGCGAAGGCTGGCCGCGACCTCGGCGAAATTGCGGGCGCCTCCGACGCTCCCTGGGGAGTGATGATCGTTCCGGAAATTTCGGTCGCGCTCCAAAAACCCGTCGATGTCGTTGTGCACGCTACGTCTTCCTATCTCGCGAACGTAATGGATGAGCTGCTCGCGTGCCTTTCTGCGGGCTGTTGCGTCGTCTCAACCTGCGAGGAGTTGTCTTATCCGTTCCGCAAACATCCTGAACTTTCCGCGAAACTCGATGCGGCGGCGAAGGAAGAAGGCGTGGCGCTCGCCGGCGTCGGCGTCAATCCCGGCTTCGTGATGGACAAGCTAGTCCTGACGCTTTCCGCCGCCTGCCAGCGCGTCGACTGGGCCCGCGCGACGCGCATTGTCGACGCATCCAAGCGCCGCCTGCCGCTTCAGAAAAAAATCGGCGCAGGTATGAGCCCGGACGAATTCCGCGAGCAGGTCGCCGCAGGCACGATCAAGCATCACGGACTGCCCGAGTCGGTCGCGATGGTCGCCGATGGCCTCGGCTTCACTCTCGACGATATTTCTGAAACCATCGAGCCGATCGTCGCCGAACAGACCGTGAAGACCGAATTCCTCGAGGTTGCTCCAGGGGAAGTGGCCGGAGTGCATCAGATCGCCCGCGGCACGGCAGCCGGTAAGGAAAAAATCTTCATGGAGCTGCAGATGTACGTAGGGGCCGAGCAGCCGGCCGATACGGTTGAGCTGCGCGGCGAGCCGAATCTCACTCTCACCATCCCCGGCGGCACGCACGGCGACCTCGCCACCGCCGCAATCACCGTCAATGCGATCCCAGTGGTTCTCGCCGCACCCGCGGGACTCCGCTCTGTCCGCGACCTTCCGCTCGCCTTTTTTCCGCCGCTCGTGCTGTAGCGCGGCCATGGCGTCGAGATAAGCGCGTCGCTATGGGATAATAGGCGGAATGTCTGCCGCGCCCGAGACGACTGTGCCGAGCCCCACCCAACTCGCAGAGCGTGCACAACAGCGAGGCTTCGCCCTGCTGCGCGACGGGTCCAAGTGGCGACTCTATCGGAGCCCGGAGGAGGTCCTGGTCCCAACGGACCCTGATTCGCTCACGCGCGTGCTCCGTGGCATTGAGCACCACGTACAGAGCGGAGGAGAGGCGGCGGGCCTGCTTCGGTACGAAGCCGGCTACGCGCTGGAACCTCGTCTGCGCCCGCTGCTCAAGGAAGTCAGTGGCTCCCTCGGCTGGTTCGGCCTCTATGCCGGCTGTACGATTCTCGAAAATCCGCCGCTCCTGCCGGACGACCCGA
>Ga0335079_10010905_pt1 | contig 10353 bp, 7 predicted proteins | sample Lox_Sample_33_FD_206719 | JGI IMG/M metagenome (GOLD analysis project Ga0335079, IMG submission 206719) | Soil microbial communities from Loxahatchee National Wildlife Refuge, Florida, United States - Lox_Sample_3.3 | ecosystem: Environmental > Terrestrial > Soil > Wetlands | place: USA: Florida...
GCGCCGCCGGCAAGACCGGCGTGCAGGGCGGCGTGGATCTCCGCTTCGTCTTCGGGGCCGACGTGCCAGAGCAGTACCCCGTGCACGGCCGCCTCGCGCTGCATCAGCTCGCGCGGATTGACCTCGACGGTGCCGCGCGAGCCGATCACGACCGTGCGCCCGCGGTAGGCCAGCATCGCGAGGTCGTGCGCGAGATTCACGTTGGCGAGCATCTCGAGGATCACGTTCGCGCCCTTGCCACCCGTGAGATCGAGGATCCTCTGCCGGTAGTCGGGCGACCCGTGGTCGAGCGCGTGGTGGGCGCCCTCCCGCCGCACCAGCTCGAGACCGGCCTCGCTGCCCGCGGTACCGATGACGGTCAGGCCCGCCGACCGCGCGAATTGCACCGCGGCCAGTCCGACGGCCCCGCTCGCGCCGTGGATCACCACGGTTTCCCCTGGTCTGGCATGCGCCGTCTGGAACAGCGCCCGGTAGGCGGTGCCGTACGGCACCCAGATGCCCGCCCCCTGGGCGAAGCTCACGCCGTCGGGGAGCGGGTGGACGTGCGCGGGCTTGCACAGCGCCAGCTCCGCGTACGCGCCCGAGATCGTCCCCGACGTGTACACGCGCTGCCCCGGCTGCAGCCTCGCGCCGGGCCCCGCGCCCTCCAGGACGCCGGCGCCGGCGGCCTCCACCACGCCGGCGGCGTCGGAGCCCGGCGTATAGGGAAGGCTCGGGTTCCGCGCCCCGTAGGTGCCCGAGCGCATGTACGTGTCGTACGGGTTCACGCCGGCGGCCTTCACGCGGACCAGCACCTCGCCGGCGCCGGGCTGCGGGTCCGGCACCGTCTCCACCTTGAGGACTTCGGGGCCGCCGAAGCTGCTCACACGGATCGCCTGCATCGTCGTCACCTCCTGCCCGAAGCGCCGGGCGCGGATCGCCGGAAAGGTAACCCCGGCGCGGCGCCCGCCGCGGCAGGCGCGGCGCGCGGTCTGCGCGGGAGGGCTGGGGCGAGGAGGCGCAGCGACCGGCGCGCCGTACGCCCCGCCGCCCGCCCCGCGCCTCCTTGCGCGGCTCCGCGCGCGGGCCAGATTTCCGGCTCCCCCGACCCAGGAGTCGCCATGCGTCGCATCGGTGCCGCTCGCCTGCTGCTCGTCTTCGCCGCGATGGCCGGATGCAAGTCCGCGCCGGCGCCCTTGACCGACGCCGACGCGGCGGCGGCGCGCGACATGATGGCCGCCATGGGCACGGCCGCCGGCGCCAGTGACCCCGCCGCGATGGTGGCGCCCTACGCCTCCGGCGCGATGCTCATGCCGCCCAGCATGCCGATGATGAAGGGGACCGATCAGATCAGGCAGTTCTACCAGGGGATGATGAGCACCAAGGTCAATCTCACCCTGTCGCAGCAGACGGCGGACGGCTCCGGCGACTTCATGTACACCAGCGGCACGTATCACTACGCGGAGCAGCCCCCGGCCACCGGCACGGAGGACGGGAAGTACCTGATGGTCTTCCGGCGCGGCGCCGACGGCAACTGGAAGATCGTAGCGGAGAGCTGGAGCCCGAACGCGCCGCCCGCGCCTCCGGCGGCGCCCGCCAAGCCCGCTGCGAAGGGCCGCCGCCGCTAGCGGACCCGGCCCCGGCCTCCCCCCCCGAACGTCAGGCGCGGCCCACCGACGGTGAGCCGCGCCTGGTGCCTGCACCAGCCGGTCGACGCGAGGCGCCGGGGCGGCGTCTCGCCCCATGCGTCACGCGGCGACCCGGATCCCTTCCCTACTCGCCGCCTCCGGTCAGCTCCTTGACGATGCCGCTGACGAACGCCTTCGCGTCGCCGAACAGCATCAGGGTCTTGTCCTCGTAGTAGAGCGGGTTGTCGATGCCCGCGAAGCCGGGGTTCAGAGACCGCTTGATCACCATCACCGTCCGGGCGTGGTCCACCTCGATGATGGGCATGCCGTAGATCGGGCTGCCCTGGTCGGTCTTGGCGGCCGGGTTGGTGACGTCGTTGGCGCCGATGACCAGCGCCACGTCGGTCTGGGGCATCTCGCTGTTGGCCGCGTCCATCTCGACCAGCTTGTCGTACGGGACGTCGGCTTCGGCGAGCAGGACGTTCATGTGGCCCGGCATGCGCCCCGCGACGGGATGGATGCCGAACTTCACGTCCACGCCCTTCTTGTTCAGGACGTCGAGCATCTCGCGCACCTTGTGCTGGGCCTGGGCGACGGCCATGCCGTAGCCCGGGACGACCAGCACGGTGTTGGCCGCGGAGAGGATCGCCGCGGCCTCCTCCGGCGTGGCCGTGTGCACGGTCCGCTCTTCCGCCGCGCCCTTGGCCGCGACCTGGAGCTGGCCGAAGGCGCCGAACAGCACGTTGGTGAACGAGCGGTTCATGGCCTTGCACATGACGACGGCGAGGATGAAGCCGGACGAGCCGTCCAGCGCGCCGGCCACCACCAGCACCTTGCTGTTCAGGACGAAGCCGAGCAGGGCGGCGGTGAGTCCGACATAGGAGTTGAGGAGCGCGATGACCGTCGGCATGTCGGCGCCGCCGATGGGCGTCACCAGCATCACGCCGAACAGCAGCGAGATGACCACCATCGCGGGGAAGACGAACGCGGCGGTGGGGTTGAAGACGAGGATCAGCGCCGCCAGGAGGGCGGCCCCCAGCACCGTGAAGCTGACGTAGTTCTGCCCCTTGTAGACGATGGGGCGCTGCGGGAGCCACTCCTGGAGCTTGCCGGCCGCGATCAGGCTGCCCGTGAAGCTGAGCGAGCCGATGATCACCTCCATGGAGATCTCGACCATCTGGAACTTGGTGAGCTCGTGGACGTGCAGGTAGTACTCCGAGATGCCGATCAGCGCGGCGGCCAGGGCGCCGAAGGCATGGCTCAGGGCGGTCCGCTGCGGGACCGCCGTCATCTGCACGAGGCCGAGCGGGATGCCGACGATGGCGCCGGCCAGCAGCGCGATCAGCACCCACTGGAAGTGCACCAGCTCGGGGTTGAAGAAGGTGGTCACCACCGCGAGCGCCGCGCCGATCTCGCCGACCAGCACGCCGCGGCGCGCCGTCGCCGGCGTGCTCAGCCACTTCAGCGACAGGATGAAGAAGGCGATGGCGACGATGTACGCGCCGTCGGTCAGGTACTGCACCGTCGTGAGATCCATCCCGGCGAAGTTCATTGCTTCTTCCGCCCGCTCAGCTTGAACATCCGCAGCATCCGGTCGGTGATCAGGAAGCCGCCGACCATGTTGCTGAACGCGGCGAAGACGGCGATCGCCCCCAGGATCTCCGACAGCGTGTTGCCGGGCCGCGCGGCGATGATGATGGCGGCCACCACGACGATCGCGTCCAGGGCGTTGGTCAGGGCCATCAGCGGCGTGTGCAGGAGCGGCGAGACCCGGCGAATGACCTCGAAGCCGAGGAAGCCCGCCAGCAAGAAGACGTACAGGTTTTCGATGAAGCCTTGCGGCACGGTATCCTCCTTTACCTGGACAGCGAGAAGAACTCGCGCACGCGGCCGTGCACGATCTCGCCGCCCCGGGTGATGAGCGTCTCCCGCGTGATCTCGTCCTCGAGGTTCAGCTCCGGCTTCCCGCCCTTGAACAGGTGGACGAGGAAGGTGGCGATGGTCTTCGCGTACATCTGGCTGGCGTGATACGGCACCTCGCTGGCGAGATTCAGCTCGCCCACGATGGTGACGTTGTGCTTGACCACGGTCTTGCCGGCTTCGGTCAGCTCGCAGTTGCCGCCGCGCTCGGCGGCCAGGTCCACGATCACCGACCCCGGCGCCATCCCCTTCACCATGTCCTCCGTCACGAGGACCGGGGCCTTCTTGCCGGGCACGACGGCGGTGGTGATCACCACGTCGCTCTCCGCCACCACCTTGCCCAGCAGCTCGCGCTGGCGCTTGTAGAACGTCTCGTCCTGGGCCGTGGCGTACCCGCGCGCGTCCTGGGCGTCCTTGGCCTCGAGGGGCAGCTCGACGAAACGGCCGCCGAGGCTCTGCACCTGCTCCTTCACCGCGGGCCGCACGTCGTAGGCCGAAACGACCGCACCCAGCCGGCGCGCCGTGGAGATCGCCTGCAGGCCGGCGACGCCCGCCCCCATGATGAAGACGCGGGCCGGGGTGATCGTCCCCGCGGCGGTGGTCAGCATCGGGAAGAGCCGGGGCACCGTGTCGGCGGCGAGCAGGACCGCCTTGTAGCCGGCGATCGTCGCCATGGCCGAGAGCGCGTCCATGCTCTGCGCGCGCGTGATGCGGGGCATCAGCTCCACGCTGAAGGACACGACGCCCTTGGCCGCGATGTCCTGGAGGGTCTGGGCCGCCCCCAGCGGGCGCAGGAATCCGACCAGGAATTGTCCCTGGCGGTAGAGCGCGACGTCGTCCTTGCCCGTCTTGTCGTTCGACCCGTAGCAGAGGACCTGCGCGACGACGTCGGCCGTCTTGAACACGTCCGCCCGGCTTCCCAGGATCCGGGCACCCTTGTCCGTGTAGTCCGCGTCCAGGTAGCCGGCGCTGAAGCCCGCACCGGCCTCGATGGCGATTTCGAACCCCGCTTTCGTGAGGGAAGGAACAACGGAGGGCACCAGGGCCACTCGCCGCTCTCCGGGATAGCTCTCCTTGGGCACACCAATGATCATGACCGCTCCTCCCTCCGTTGGCCCCCGCCCATCACGTGTCCCGGCCGGATCCCGCGTCAGTCCCCGAGGACCTCTCCGGCTCGGCTCTGGTTCCCACCGCTTGGCTCAGGGGAGAGACCTTCTTGCCTGCACAGGCGTGACGCGCGCCGCATCCCTGCGCAAAATCTAGACCGTCGCTCCCGATTGCGCCTGCGGCTGACCGGACGGAAGCCCGGCGTGCAGCGCAAGGTCAGGCCGCCTCGAAAGTTCCGTTGCGCGGCGTGCGCCCCGCTCGCTCAGCGTTCTGCCCGCTCCCGGGGCTCGCCGGCTCGGAGGTTCAAGGGGACTGGCGCGGCCCGGTCCGGAGAGCGATTGTGCGTGAACCCGCGTAACGGCGGAGGCCGTATGCGTCGTTGTCTCGCGCTCGCACTGCTTGCCGCCGGCTGCGCCACGACGCGGCCATTCGACCGCTCCACGGAGCCCGGCGCCCCCCAGACCGGCACCTCCACGGCCGGAGGCACGATCATCACGGGAGCGGCCCTTACGAGCGATCCCAGCCGCACCGTGCTGGACGTGATCCGGCAGGCCATGCCGCAGGTGCAGATCACCGGGTGGACCGACCCCGACCACTGCCCGCGCGTGGAGCTTCGCGGCCGGGACGTCATCGTGGGCAGCTCCGATCCGGACATCTACGTGGACGGGGTCCACTCCAAGGACACCTGCCTCCTCACCGCCATGCGGGCCTCGGAAACCGGAAGGCTCGAGGTGTACCCCTTCGGCGTAACGTCACGCCCGGGATACCCCTCGAGCCCTCACGGCCTGATCCTGATCTTCCTCGCCCGGTCGGACAGCACCTGATGCGCCGCCGGCCGGGCTCCTACCCGGCTATTGCCTGCCGGTGAACCAGAGCGGCCCCGACAGGGAGGTGTAGCTGGCGAGCTTCTGTCGCGCGACCGCCGCCTCCACATTGGTCTGGTTCAGCACATCCTCGGCGTCAGCGTACGGCATCCGCTCCGGGATGCTCGTGAGCGTCGCGTTGGGGCCGGGAAGCAGGTGTGGCACGCCGGTGCGGCGGACCTCCGTCCACGCCTCCTGCCCGTTCATGAACAGCGACAACCACTTCTGATACGCAATCTGCGTCAGGCCGGTCGCGGCGCTGTAGACGACGCGCGGCTGGGCAAGATAGGTGGCGATCGCGGCGTCGCTGATCCCGTACTGCTGCATGGACGCCGTGATGGCGGCGTTGTACAGCGTCGCCGCGTTCCCCGCGATCCAGCCGCGCTGCGCCGCCTCGGCCTCGAGGAACAGCACCTCCGAGTACGTCATCATGGGGAGCGGCGCATTCGGCGTGTCGCGCCACATGGCGCCGATGCGGGAGATCAGGTTGATGGGCTTGCCTGCGCCGTCGTTCAGGCCATTCGGCAACCCCTCGTAGTGCGGCGGGATGGGTGACCCGTTGGCCAAGGTGTCCGTCGGGAGCGGCTTGTCCAGCTGCGCATAGTACGGCAGCCGCGGATCGTTCCACGACAGCAACGAATCTATGAGCGTCTTGCTCATGCCGAAGTCGTCGCGGTTGTTCACGTGGACCATGATGTAGGTCGGGCTCTGGTTCGGGGACGACGCGAGGTACATGAGCATCGCGTTGTCCGAGTTGTCCGCGAAGACCCCGGCGGCGACCGCGGCCGCGGCCTGGGCCTTGCCCGTAGTGGCATCCACGTTCGTCAGATGCAGCGCGAGCCTCAGCCGCAGCGAATTGGCGAACTTCTGCCACAGCGTCATATCGCCGCCGTACATGATATCGCCCGACGCGAAGCCGATCAGCGCGGGATTGATCTCCGAGTTCGCCGTCGCGAGGTCGGCGAACAGCGAGTCGTAGATCGACTTCTGGGTGTCGTACACCGGCGTGAAGTTGGTGTCGGCCTTCAGCGCCTCGGAATAGGGGAGGTCCCCCATGGCGTCGGTCATCTCGCTGAACATATACGACTTCATGATCCGGCCGACGGCGTCCCAGTTCGGGTTCTTGGTGACCGTGCCCTGGACGATCATCCGCTGGCAGTCCTCGAGGGCACCGTTGTACAGGCCAAACCCGCCGTCCACGCCGGAACGGATGATGTACTTGTCCTCATCCCGGTACTGGACCTCGGAGTAGAACTGCACCCACAGGCCCCCGTTGCGGATGTCCCCCCCGCTGAAATTGTCCGCGTGGAACTGCCCCACGGCGCGCTGGATCACCTGCGACAGCAGCGACGGGGCCGGCACGCTCACCGGCCCGTTGGGGTTGTTGTTGATGGAGGTCAAGTCCTTGTTGCACGCCGTGGCGCCCACGAGCAGGGCGGCGGCCGCCAGCCACTTGGTCATGGAGTTCATGGTCGCGCTCCTCTCCTTTGGGGTGGTCACGGCTTGAGGGAAATGGAGAAGCCGATGCTGCGCGCCGTCGGCAGCTGCCCGTTCTCGACGCCCTGGCGGTTGCCCGTGTCGAAGGCGGTCTCGGGATCGATGGTCTTCTGCTTCGTCCAGAGCGCCAGGTTGTGGCCGATCAGGGAGACGGACGCGCCCGCGAAGCCGACGCGGCGGGCGAGCGAGGAAGGCAGCTCGTACGTCAGACGCAGGTCGCGCAGCTTCCAGTAGGTCGCGCTCATGATGCCCGTCTCTTGCGCGTAGAACGTGTTGTGCCAGTAGTCCTGGGCCAGCACGTGGGTCGTGTCGGGCTGGCCATTCGCGTAGACGGCGTTCGGGACGACGATCATCGGGCTGTTCCAGTCCTTCTCCCGCCCGTAGAGCGAGGCGGAGAGGACGCCCGAGTAGTCGCCGAACCACTTCGTCACCGAATAGAGCTGGCCGCCCACCTGGCCGCTGATCGTGAAGCTCAGACTCACGTTCCTGTACGTGAACGTGTTGGTCAGTCCACCGATCCAGTCGGGGTTGTAGTTGCCGAGCACCTGTTGCGACGCATCCCGGACCGGCAGGCCGGCGGAATTCACCACCATGTGCCCCAGACTGTCGCGCTGCCACTTCTGGCCAACCAGGTTGCCGTACGGCTGCCCGACGTCGGCGGTGACGTTCACGTTCCAGTAGTTCCCCACCACGACGCGCTGCACGCCGCCGTAGAGCGACACCACCTTGTTCACGTTCTTCGACCAGTTGGCTGCGAGCGTCCACGAGAAATCGCGCGTCCGGACCGGGACCGTGGTGACCGCCAGCTCGACCCCGCGGTTGCGCACGTTGCCCGAGTTCACGACGGCCGACGTGTAGCCCGACGAGGGCGAGACCGACACCGGCAGGATCTGATTGGTCGTGGACTTCTGGTAGTACGTCGCGTTGACCGTGAGCCGGTCGTTCCAGAAGCCCAGGTCCAGGCCCGCCTCCTGCCCAGTCGTCTGCTCGGGCCGGAGCGACGGGTTGGGGAGCTGGTCCGGCGCGGTGAACGTCGGGGAGCCGCCCCACGCCGTGCCCGCGCCGTACACGGCGGCGAGCACGTAGGGATCGGTGTCGTTGCCCACGCGGCTCCAACTCGCGCGCACCTTGCCGTACGTCAGCACGCGGCTCCTGAACCCGAGGGCCTCGGTGAACACCAGCGCGGCGCCGACCGAGGGGTAGAAGAACGAGTTCAGGTTCTTCGGCAGCGACGACGACCAGTCGTTGCGTCCCGTGACATCCACGGTCAGCCAGTGCCGCCAATCCAGGCTGGCCGAGCCGTAGAGCGAGTTGACCTTCTTGTGGGACTCGTAGAGGGACGTCGTGGGCTGGCCGTCGGAGTTCGCCAGCGTGTAGACGCCGGGGATCACCAGCGCGCTGACGGTGGCGTTGTTGGAGTTGAGGTCCGTGACCCGCGCGTTCCCGCCCGCGTTCAGACTGATCCCGAGGCTCGGGAGGACTTGGCGTGTCACCGAGACGAGGAAGTCGCTGTTCGTCTCGCTGTGGGTTTCGCCGACGTCCTGGAAGCCGCCCGTATTGTAGGGGGAGATGTCGTTGACCGGGTAGTTCGCCCGGAAGTGGTTCTGATACCAGTCGCGCCCCATGCGCGCGGTGATGCTGAGCCAGTCCAAGGGCTTGAAGGTGACGCTGATGTGCCCGAGCACCCGGTCCCGGTCGAAGCTGTTCCTCTTGACGCTGGCCATCCAGTAGGGGCTGGGGTGGTAGTTGTTGTTCCAGCTGTAGGGGATCGGCGCATCGGTGCGGAAGTTCCCTGTCGCGACGATCGTCTGCGTGATCGGGTCGTTGGGGTCGCGGAAGAGATTGTTCTTCAGAATATGCGTATCCACCTGACGCCCGAACCAGATGAACCCCTGCATCGGGTCCATCTCTTCGTAGGCCTGCGCCGGCCACTGGCGCATCTGGTCGTTGATGTAGTTGATCGACGCGTCGGCGCTCCAGCGGTCCGACAGCTGCGACCCGCCGGCCAGCGTGATGTCCGTGCGCCGGTTGATGTTGTCGGGGTACATGCCGGACTCACCGGTGCGACCGAGGGAGAGTCGCACGTTGCTGCGCTCGGTGGCGCGGGCGATGGCGACGTTCGTCTGCACGAGGTTGCCCGTGTTCCAGAAGTCCCGCACGTTGTTGGGGTGCGCCTGCCACGGGCCCACGCCGAAGAACTGGTGGCACGGCACGCTGGTGTCGTAGTTCGAGGTGCCGAACGGCGTGCCGGGCTTCATCATGCACCCGGTGGTGCGGCCGTCCATCATGGGTCCCCAGCTCTCGTCCGCCCCGTCGTTGAGGCCGCCGCCGAACCCGTCCACGTAGTTGAACTCGCCGTAAAAGCCCTGGCCGTACTGGTTCTGGTAGTCCGGCAGGCGCAGCGGCGTCTCGTACTCCGAGCTGATGGTCGCCGAGAGGGCGTACGTCCCCAGGGCGTCGGCGCCGTTCTTGGTCTTGATCACGATCGCGCCGTTCGCCGCCCGCGCACCGTACAGCGCGGCCGCGTTCGGACCCTTCAGGACCGTGTAGGACTCCACGTCGTTGGAGTTGATGTCGGCTGCCGCGTTGCCGACGTCGTAGCCGCCCATCGACCCCCCGCCGTAGCCGGTATTCGTGGCTGCGGAGTTGTCGATCGGGATGCCGTCCACGACGATCAGCGGCTGGTTCTGGCCGAGGATCGAGGTCGCGCCGCGCACGACCATCCGCGCGGAGCCGAAGGCGCCGGTCGCGTTCGTCACCTGCAAGCCGGCAACCTGGCCCTGCAGCTGGGCGAGAGCGTTCGTCGTGGGCAGCTCCGCGATCTGCTCGCCGCCCACGCGCTCGGCGGCGTACGAGATCGAGGACGCCTCCCGCTGAATCCCCAGCGCGGTGACGAGTACCTGCTGCAGCTCGACCGCTTGGGCCACCATCGCCAGATCGATGACCGGCGCGATCGGGACCACCACCGGCCGGTAGCCGATGCGCGCGAACCTGATGCTCGCTCGTCCCGGCGGCACGTCCAGTCGGTAGCGGCCGTTCGCGTCGGTGACGACGTGGACTCGCAGGCCGACGGCACTGACCTGCACGTCGCTGATGGGACTCAAGGTTGCGGAATCGACGACCTGGCCGGTGACGCGGATGGGTGCCTGCGCGCGAGCGGGCGCGGCCAGGGCCGCGGCGAGCAGGAGTCCGAGAAGCGGACTGCAGCGAGGTCTCATAGGCCTTCCTCCGGTGGCTCGGACGCGGCGGACGCCGCGCCACCGACACGCGGCGCGCGCTCCGGGCCTGCTTGGTTTGTAGGTGCGACGGTGCGGGGTCTTCGGGCTGGGCAATAGAAGTACGCGGGGCTCCACGTACCG
>Ga0335079_10010907_pt1 | contig 10352 bp, 11 predicted proteins | sample Lox_Sample_33_FD_206719 | JGI IMG/M metagenome (GOLD analysis project Ga0335079, IMG submission 206719) | Soil microbial communities from Loxahatchee National Wildlife Refuge, Florida, United States - Lox_Sample_3.3 | ecosystem: Environmental > Terrestrial > Soil > Wetlands | place: USA...
TTATGGCCGGCATGCTGGCTCAATGCCGCTTGCAGCGCGTCCGCAGTCACCGGTTGGTTGACTATAACGGTTTGAGGTGCCGCGCGACCTAGATAATGCTGCATCAAAAACGCCTCCAGCGCCGCCGCAGGCTCATAACCTTCCGCGTTTTGCGGAAAGAAACTCTTGTCACCCAGATGCATGCCGCTTCGCACCATCACCACGTTGACACACACCAATCCGGAGTCTGCGATGCATGCTACGATGTCAGCGTCGACCTGATTATGGCTGCTCACAAACTGTCTTTCCTGGATCTTACGCAACGACTGCACTTGGTCACGGTACAGAGCTGCCAGTTCGTAATTTCGCTCATCGGCCGCATGCTGCATCTTTTGCGTGAGTATTTGCAAAACCCGCTGTTGCTTGCCTTGCAAAAACAAAATCGCATTATCCACGTCGGCGCGGTAACTCGCCTCATCAATCAAATTTACGCAAGGGCCGGTGCAACGCTTGATTTGGTACAGCAGGCATGGACGCGAGCGATTATCAAATGCGCTGTCCTCGCACGTGCGGAGCCGAAATACCTTCTGCAGCAGCTGAATGCTCTCTCGCACTGCGCCGGCATTCGGGTAAGGGCCAAAATATCGGTTTTTCTTTTCGAGCGCCCCGCGATGAAATCCGAGACGCGGAAAACGATGCTCGCTGACTTCGATGTAGGGATATGACTTATCGTCTCTGAACAGAATGTTATATTGAGGCGTCAGGCTTTTTATTAAATTGTTTTCGAGCAACAGCGCCTCGGCTTCGGAGCGGGTTACCGTGGTTTGCACCTGTGCCACCTGCGACATCATTAACCGGGTGCGCGGGGATGCCTGGGCTTTCTGAAAGTACGAGGAGACCCGCTTTTTAAGATCCAGCGCCTTGCCGACATAGATTACCTTGCCGGCCGCATTAATCATGCGGTATACACCGGGCAGGTGTGGCAGACCGGAAACCGTTTCCTTGTCGCTGATCATGCGCTCAAAAATTGGAGATCAGCCTCACTTGTCCAGCAGCTTGCACGCAATCGCCCGGGTTTGCTCTTGCAATTCATCAAAAATGACGTGGGTGTAGGATTCCGGTTTATTTGCTATGCGCGCCAAGGACTCCGTGCCGGACGCAAGTTGGCGACAAATGCGGGCAAATACCGTTTCGAACATACGCGAGTTCAGGCGTTTGGTTTGAACATTATACCGGCTGCAGTGATAGCTATCGTACAAGGTAATTCCGTTAGGGAGCGTGTGTGTGGCGCCGTGCGCAAATGCAAACTCCTTAGCTTTGAGATCTAAAGCCATGAGTACCGCGCGGTGCGCAATGGTACCTAAGGCCAGGATCACTGAGCCTTTATTCATTGCTTTAAGTTCGTATGCCAAGTACTTATTACAACTACGTATTTCTTTTGTGTTTGGCTCGTTCTTTGGGGGCAAGCACTTGACAGCATTGGTTATCCGACAACCAATCAGCCGAAGTCCGTCTTTTGCATCAGTCGCCGTTGGTTTGTTAGCAAAACCAAAACGGTGCAGGGTCTGGAACAGCAAAATTCCGGCGTAATCACCGGTAAACGGCCGACCTGTGCGGTTTGCGCCGTTCATCCCGGGCGCCAATCCCACAATCAGCAGCATCGCACCGGCGTCACCAAATGGCGGCACAGGCCTAGCGAAGAAACCCGGGTGTTCGCGCTTGACGTGGTCAAGATGGCGCGCAAGCCGCGGGCAGTCTCTGCATTGCGCGCGAAAAGCTGCAGCAGATAGTTTCTTTGTTTTATTCACTCTATAGTAGAATTACGAATTTTCACGAAAAGGCAGCATTGGATTTATGTCCAAAGTTCTTGCAACCGAAATCAGGGCCGGCAATCTTATCGAGTTCGAGAAACGCGTGTGGCGCGTGCTTAAATGCTACCACGTTCATGTGGGCGGCCGCGGTGGGGCCTTCATGCAGGTGGAAATGAAGGACGTGGAAAGCGGCACTAAACTTAATCAGCGTTTTCGGACGGAGGAGAAAGTAGAGCGCGCTTATGTCGACAGCCGGGAAATGGAATATCTGTATAACGATGGCGGCAACCTGGTGTTCATGGACAAGGAAAATTACGAACAACTCAGTTTGTCTGCGGATTTTCTCGAGGGGCAAGTCGGGTACCTGCTGCCCAATACCGACGTCCAGATGAATTTTCACAATGGGCGCGTGATTGGGCTGCAACTGCCGCCCAGTGTCGTGCTTACCGTTACTGAAACCGAGCCAAACCTAAAAGGCGCAACCGCGACCAGCTCTTATAAACCCGCCAAAACTGAAACCGGATTGACCGTAATGGTGCCGCCGTTCGTTTTGGAGGGCGAAAAGATCAAGATCAATACCGATTCGGGCCAATATATCGAAAGAGTATAGGCGCTCAGGCACTACCCCCGATTATTTTGGATAGATGCGGATTGAGCCCGCGTATCGGGGTTGTCGCCGGACTTCCGGCTGCAGCGTCACATGGTCAATATCGAATTTCCGGTGCAGCATTATCTGCGTCGCTTCGAGTATTGTCGGCCAAGCATCCAGAGCACGCACCTCCAAATGCGCAGACAGCGCAATCCTGCCTGACGTCAAGGTCCAGATATGCAGGTCGTGTACCGAGCGTACTCCGTCAATATGCGCCATCTCTTGCCCTACCGATTCTATTTGCAAATTTCGCGGCACACCTTCCATCAGTACGTGCAGCGCTTCGCGCAACACACGGAATGTGGAGTATAAGATGAGTGCCGCCACCGCCAAGGAAAGTATCGGGTCTGCCGGTAACCAGCCGGTATAATAAATTACTGCTCCGGAAATCAGGGCGGCCACGGACCCAAACAAATCGCCCACCACATGCAGTTGCGCAGCGCGGGAATTAAGCGTCTGCTCGCCACGGCTCAATAACAGCACGACGAATATATTGATAATGATTCCGGCAGCAGCGATCACCATGACCGCAGCGCCGGCAACGGGCTGCGGTTGGCGCAATCTTGAAACCGCTTCGACCGCAATGAACAAAATCACCAGCAGCATGATCAGGCTGTTTACGAGGGCGCCCATAATTTCGGCACGCAATAAGCCATAGGTATGACGGCGGGTCGGCGGATGTTTCGCTATCCAGCCGGCTAATACAGTCAGGCCAAGCGCTACACTGTCGGAAAACATGTGCCCGGCATCGCTTAGCAACGCCAGCGAACCCGACCACCAGCCTCCCGCCGCCTCTGCAACTGCAAAGCTAATGGTAATCAGCAGCGCCCAACGTATGCTCTGATTCGCGCCTCGCGAATGAAAATCATGGAGATTCATCACTGCCTATATTTCCACTGTTGCTTAATGCCAGATCGCCGCTGCGTAAGCCGACGCTCGCAACCTGGTGCACAGCTTTCGCGTAATAAGCATCTTCGCGCAACTGCAACAGCGACGCAGCGTGCGGCCTGCCGTGCAGCTGCGCCAGCCGGGCCATACTTATTGGCGGCATTTCGAACCGCAACTCGTCAAGCAGCTCATCTACGGCTGCAGAACCGTTGCTGCAGACCAGCACCATATCGCAACCGGCGTTGATCGCGGCATGGGCGCGGTGCACAATCCCACCTGCGCTGCTTGCACCTTCCATACCTAAATCATCGCTGAAAATCACGCCTTCAAACCGAAACCGGTGGCGCAGTATTTCCCTGAGCCAGATGCTGGAGAACGTTGCCGGGACCTTGTCGATTTTGGAATAAATGACATGAGCCGACATAATTGCGCTCAAGCCGTAGCCTATCATCTGAATAAAAGGGAGCAAATCGGCCGATTCCAGTTCTTGCAGACTGCGCTCATCGACCGGAACTTCGAGATGCGAATCCGCAGTCACAAAACCGTGCCCGGGGAAATGCTTGCCTACCGCCGCCATTCCGCTTTGCTTCAGTCCTTGCATCAGGCTGCGCGCCAATTCAGTTATCGCTCGCAGGTCGCTGTGCAAAGCGCGATCGCCGATGATGCTGCTGGCGCCGTGGTCTACGTCAAGAACCGGAGTAAAGCTTAGATCCACGCCGCAAGCGCGTAATTCCGCCGCCAGAACAAATCCTGTCATTTGCGCCAGGTGTTTAGCGCGTTGCGCGTTCACATCCCATATCTTTCCCAGTTCGCGCATCGCCGGAAGCCGGGTAAAGCCGTCGCGAAAGCGTTGCACTCGGCCCCCTTCATGGTCCACCGCGATGAGCAAGTGCGGATTACGTAACGCGCGGATTTCGGTCGTAAGTTCGAGAAGCTGCGACGGTGACTGATAATTGCGACTGAACAAGATTACTCCGCCAACCGCCGGCCGCCGAAGGCGCTCCTTTTCCATCGGCGTAAGGCGCGGGCCGCCGATGTCCAGCATTACCGGCCCTAGGGGCATCACAGCGGCGGACATCATTGCCGTTCCAGTATTACCATGGCGCAGGCCAGATTATTTTCGTCACTCAGACTGACAAAATGGCGCCCGATATTGCGTTCATTCAGGTAGCGCTCGAGTGCCGGGTGGAATCGCAATTCCGGCTTGCCCAAACGGTCGTGCGCTATGGTAATGTAACTTAGAATTACCGGATATCGGAACCCGCTTCCAACGGCTTTGGCAAAAGCCTCTTTTGCGGCAAAATTGATGGCGAGGAACGCAGCACGCCGCTTGCTTGCGCTAAACTCTTGCCGTTCGATTTGGGTAAGCACCCGTTTCGCAAAGCGCTCCCCGTATTTTTCCAGGAGCCGCGCCATACGCCCTATTTCCACCAAGTCTACGCCAATTCCGTAAATCACCGTGCCGCCTTGAGCATGATGCTCTTCATTTCCCTCACCGCGGCCTGCCATCCGGTAAACAGAGCGCGAGCGACTATTGCGTGACCGATATTGAGTTCGACGATATGCGGTATCGCCGCGATTTTTTGCACATTCTGGTAATGCAATCCATGTCCGGCATTTACATTTAACCCAAGTTTATTGGCGTAAGCGACTGCGGAGCGAATGCGCTGGAGTTCTTTCTGTTGCCGGGCTTTGTTCGGGGCGTCGGCATAATGCCCGGTGTGGATTTCAATATCCGGTGCTCCTGCCGCTTTTGCAGCATCCAGTTGCCTGAACTCGGGCAGAATGAACAGCGAGACGCGCACACCCGCGTCGGCCAGCAGCGTACAGGCGCGTTGGATGCGCTTAAAATGCCTGAGCACGTCAAGACCGCCTTCGGTGGTGAGTTCTTGGCGTCGTTCCGGCACGAGACAGGCGTGCTGCGGGCGAATGCGCCGCGCAATTTGCAACATCTGTCGGGTCGCGGCCATTTCCAGGTTCATCGGAACGTGTAGCTTTTTGCGCAGCGCCTCCACGTCTTTGTCCTGAATGTGTCTGCGATCCTCGCGCAAATGCAGGGTAATGGTGTCGGCCCCCGCCTGTTCAGCAAGCAACGCCGCCTTAATCGGATCAGGATAAACGGTACCACGCGCCTGGCGCAAGGTGGCGACGTGATCAATATTAACGCCCAGCCGTATCATTGTTTTCTTGGGCAAAGTGAAATTATATCTATATCGACGTTAGCTCAGAGGCTCGAGCTGCTGCATGTCCGTCAATAGCTGCCTAGTATGCAGGATTTGGTTGCCCAGATAATGGTTAATTAGAAATCGCATTAGCGTCTTGCTCTGCTGCAAGGTCAACGGGTCGCTGTAGTCGTCGGCCGCCATGTCCAAGAATGTTTTTCCCAGGAACCGGGACTCGTCCCGGGCGGTTTCCGCCTCAACAGGCCCGCGCTCGATGACATAGCGATAGTAATGATTTGTTCTCACCGGAGCGCCGGTTTCCGCGTCATGTTTCAATATCAGCGCGTACCCCAATTCTTTAAGCAGGCACACCTCGAAGCGGCGCAAGACCGGCGACAGACTCTTTTGCGCACCGAGTGCAAGCAGTGTTTCCAGGTAATAGGTGAATAAATGCTCGTGCGGGTCCTCGCGCGCCAGCAATTTGAGCAGCAGCTCATTCACGTAAAATCCGCAAAGCAACGCCTTGCCTGCGAGCCGGACCGGTCTTCCCTGCCATTCCGCGCGGCGCAACGTGCGCAATTCGGATCTGCCGGACCAAGACAGCAATAACGGTTGAAATGCCAGCAATACTCCCCTCACCGCAGACTTGGGCCGTCGCGCACCGCGCGCCATTAGCGCAATTCTGCCGAAATTCTGCGTAAAAACTTCCACCACCAGGCTGCTCTCGCGGAAAGGGTAGCTGTGCAGGACAAAAGCAGACTGTGAATCCTGTACTCCCTTTTCATCAATTCTCAGAGGCGTTGCCGGTCGTTTATCATTCATAGCCCAAAGCTTTCAGCATCCGTATATTGTCTGCCCAGCCCTTTCTTACCCTCACCCAAACCTCCAGAAATACTTTGCCTCCGAATAATTTTTCCATGTCTACGCGAGCCTGCGTTGCGATCGTTTTCAGCTTCCCCCCTTTGGCCCCGATGATAATCGCCTTCTGGCTGGACTTGTCTACGATGATTGAAGCCTGAATGCGACGCAGATCAGGTTCTAATACAAAATCATCCACCATTACCGTAACTGCATACGGCACTTCTTCACCTAACGACCGGAAGATCTTCTCTCTTATAAGTTCTGCAGCCATGAAGCGTTCGCTACAGTCGGTGATTTCATCAGCCGAATAGACCGGTGGGTTTTCCGGGAGAAACTCGCGCAGCGTCTGCAGTAACTCGTTCAGTTGCAGGTTTTTCTTCGCACTTACAGGCACAATTGCAGCGAAACGGTGTTCCTTGGACACTTTTTCGATAAACGGCAATAATTTCTTTTTATCGGTAAGCTTGTCGATTTTATTGATTACCAGCAATATCGGGCAGCCGGACATCAAATCCAAAGTCTGGCGCTCCGGACCGTTAAACTGCAAGGCATCAACAACAAGCAGTACAGCATCCACGCCCTGAATGGTCTGCGCTACACAACGGTTCAGCGCCCGATTGAGAGCGTTGTTGTGTTGCAGTTGAAAGCCGGGGGTATCGACAAATATATACTGAGTTTCGTCTTGGGTAAGGATGCCGGTTATTCGGTAACGCGTCGTTTGTGGTCTGCGCGACGTAATGCTGATTCGTTGCCCTACCAGGCGGTTAAGCAACGTTGATTTACCGACATTGGGACGCCCGACAATGGCAATCATGCCGGTTCGAAAGGAAGTGCTTGCCATGCTATGCGGCGGCGGCGAGCCGATATGCCTGCCGGGCGGCATCCTGTTCAGCGCTTCGACGGCTGGTTCCCGATCCGAAAGCCCGGATTTTTAATTCCGGTATGAAGCATTCGACTCGGAAAGACTGCTGATGCGCCTCGCCTTGCGTAGAGATTACACTGTATTGTGGCAGCGCAAGCTTTCTGCCCTGCAGTAATTCCTGCAGCATGGTTTTGGCATCCTTAGTCGGGTCATTCGGGTCGATTTCCTGCAGAAGCGGGCCGTACAATGCGTAGATAACCTCCTGCGCGCGTTCAAACCCGCCATCGAGGAACACTGCGGCAATCAACGCTTCCAAAGCGTCGGCAAGGATCGACGGGCGGCGGAAACCGTTGCTCTTGAGCTCGCCCTCGCCCAACAGCAATTGTTCTCCGAGTTTCAGGCGCTGCGCCAGTTCAAACAAAGTCTGCTGGTTGACCAGATTGGCGCGCAACCTGGAGAGTTCGCCTTCGTTCAGATTGGGGAAACGCTGGAACAACGCGTATGCGATGATGCAGTTGAGAATGCTGTCCCCGAGATATTCCAATCGTTCGTTATGCGGAACGCCATAACTGCGGTGAGTTAAAGCCTGACGCAAGAGCTCCGGCTTGCCGAATGCATAGCCGAGCAGGTAAGAAACGCTTTGGCTATCCATTTACTTTTAGCCAATTATTTCCGTTTTGCGCTGGATGCCTGAAAGTCCATGCACGCGGAGAGGTTGCCAATAATTGGCACTTTTACCGGGTAATTTGCATCAAGCACCACCTCGTCGCCTTGCTTGACGATATCCAGATCCTGACCGCTAACCGTCGTAATATTATCAATGAGCGCGTGCTTGTCGAATGCACCGCGAATTTCGCTCGGTGTGGCTGTGTCCAAGTCCAGATCTCTAGCTACGCCGTCTATGGCTTTTTGCACATAGAAGTATTCAAGATAAGGAGGCAGCAGCTTGAACACGAGTAATGCTGCGAAAACTAAAACAACCGCCAATACCAGAAAGCCTAGAAAGGTTAAGCCGCGCTCCGGTTTCATATCACCTCCTTATCTGATAGTTTTGCCGACGCGTTTCAGGTTATCAAAATTCCACCAGATCATGAACGCCTTGCCGATAATGTTCTGCTGCGGAACGAACCCCCAATAACGACTGTCGCTGCTGCTATCGCGATTGTCACCCAGCATGAAGTAATGCTCGCTTGGAACGGTACAGCTGAATCCTTCTTCATTGTAGACGCAATTCTGCCGGAACGGGAATTGCCTCACTCCTCCAAGCTGGATCGGCGGCACGCCGGGCTGAATTAGGATTGCGTGCATATGACCGCCGAGATTCTCGGTCAAGCGTTCGGCCTCGACAAAATTTAAACCCGATTCGACGTAATCGTACTCGCCGTCAGGCAGCGTTTTCACTTCCGTTCCGTTAATCCACAATCTTTTATCGCGGTAAACGACCTTGTCGCCGGGCACTCCAACCACGCGCTTGATGTAATCCAAAGAGGGATTTTCCGGGTAACGAAACACCATTACCTCACCACGTTGAGGCTGGTTGATATTCATGATCTTGACGTTGATGATCGGCAGGCGCAACCCGTAGGTATATTTGTTGACCAGGATAAAATCTCCAACCAGCAATGTGGGGATCATTGACCCGGATGGAATCTTGAAAGGCTCCACCACGAATGAACGCAACAGGAACACCACCAATATCACCGGGAAAAAACTTTTGGGATATTCCACCCACCACGGCTCAGGGGCTTTAGGGGCGCGTCTCGCCTTAAGCCAAAAATAGTCGATCAGCCCGATAGCGCCGGTAATCACCAGGAGGACGAACATGAAAAGCGCAAAATTCATTACTTCTCCACTCCCAAAATCGCCAGAAAAGCGGCTTGGGGAATCTCAACGTTGCCAACCCGTTTCATGCGCTTCTTGCCCGCTTTCTGCTTTTCCAGCAATTTTCTCTTGCGCGTGACGTCTCCCCCATAGCATTTCGCCAGCACATTCTTGCGCAATGCCTTGACGGTTTCGCGGGCGATGATGTGCGAGCCGATAGCGGCTTGCACTGCGACATCGAACATCTGTCGCGGGATAAGTTCACGCATCTTTGCCGTCAGTTCGCGGCCCCGATATTGACTGGCCGAGCGGTGCACTATCAGCGACAACGCATCAACCCGGTCACCGTTAATTAAAATGTCCAGCTTGACCAGATCCGCATTGCGGAATTCCTTAAACTCGTAATCAAGCGAAGCGTAGCCGTGGCTTACCGATTTTAGCCTGTCAAAGAAATCCAGAACCACCTCATTGAGCGGCAACTCATAAGTCAGCATCACCTGACGGCCCATGTACTGCATGTTTTTTTGTACCCCGCGCTTTTCGACGCACAAGCTGATTACCGGGCCGACATAATCCTGCGGCACGAAAATGGTGGCGCTAATAATGGGCTCGCGTATTTCATCGATTTTTACCGGGTCGGGCATTTTGGCAGGATTTTCGATTTCCATGACCTCGCCGTTGCCCAACAGCACTTGATATACCACTGTAGGTGCAGTAGTTATCAACTCCATTCCGTACTCTCGCTCCAGTCTTTCCTGCACGATCTCCAGGTGCAGCAAACCTAGAAAGCCGCAGCGGAATCCGAACCCCAAGGCTTGGGAGGTCTCGGGTTCGTAGTGGAGCGAAGCATCGTTGAGCTGCAGCTTTTCCAGCGCGTCGCGCAGCGCATCATACTCGTTTGAATCCACCGGGAACAGACCCGCAAAAACCTGCGGCTTTATTTCTTTAAATCCGGGCAACGCCTGCTGCGCCGGATTGCCGGCAAGCGTAATCGTATCGCCGACCTTTGCAACTTTGAGTTCCTTGATACCGGCGATGACAAATCCAACTTCTCCGGCCGATAGTGAATCCTTAAGCCTCGCTTTCGGGGTAAACACGCCTACCTGCTCACACAAGTGGCACACTTGCGTGGACATCAGCAAGATTCTGTCCTTTGGCTTGAGCACCCCGTCCACGACGCGCACCAAAATCGCTACCCCGACATAATTGTCGAACCAGGAATCTATGATCAGCGCCTTGAGCGGTAAGTTTGCATTGCCTTTGGGGGGCGGTATGCGGCGGATCACCGCTTCCAGGACATCTTCAACGCCTTGACCGGT
>Ga0335079_10010908_pt1 | contig 10352 bp, 5 predicted proteins | sample Lox_Sample_33_FD_206719 | JGI IMG/M metagenome (GOLD analysis project Ga0335079, IMG submission 206719) | Soil microbial communities from Loxahatchee National Wildlife Refuge, Florida, United States - Lox_Sample_3.3 | ecosystem: Environmental > Terrestrial > Soil > Wetlands | place: USA: Florida...
AAACCGATCAACTTCGCGTTGACACGGTAGAGGTCAGGAGTTCGAGTCTCCTCGTGCCTACCATTTCTTTCAACCACTTGCCCCGCGACTGCGAATCCAGAACCGTCTTTTGTGTCGTTCTTTGTGTCGTAACCCTGCCTTTCACCCACCGTGGATAGCGCCTGCAATGCCTGTCTCTTCGCTTCCATGCGAACGTGGGAGTAGCGCGCCAGCATTCTCTGCGAGACGTGTCCAGCAACGCTCATGATCGTCTGATCGCTGGCTTGAGACTCCGCCAGCTCGGTAATTGCGTGATGGCGGAGATCGTGGAATCTGAGTCCAGGTATGCCCGCAGCTTTCGTGATCTGACGCCAAGCCGAGCGCCAGCTCTTCATCGGCTTCATGGGGTCAATGTGCTCGTGCTCACAAGCGGGAAAGAGAAAGCGCTCCGGCTCAGTCCCATTGAGAAGCTGCGCCCGTTCTCTCAGTTCGCGGATGGCCGCGAACGCTGCGTCGTTGATCGGGATAGTCCTTTCACCCGCTTCTGTTTTGCTCTTGTTAACTGAAAAGACGCGACTCAGGAGGTCAACGTCTCCCCAGCGCAGATTCTTGATCTCGCAACCCCGCATGGTCGTATTGAGTGCCAGCACGGCCGCGAGGCGCGCATTATGCCACTCTGGGCGACTCTTCGCTTTCGCCAACAGCTTTACCTTTTCCGAGTGAGACAAGGCTCTGCCAATCGACCGAGGTTCCCGCAGCGGCTTGATATCCGCTCCCACAAGATGCCATCTCCTCGCCTTCTTCATCATTCGGCGGATCACGCCCATCTCCATATTGATAATGGCTGGACCCACGCCCGCTTTCACGCGCCATTCTCGGAAGGTGACAAGGTTTTCCATCCAGACCGCGTGAACGTGAGAGCACACCAGGTCGCGGTTGCGAATATCGATACGCGGCGGAGTGACTGACCCCGCTACCATTTGGTTCGGTTGACGGAAGTAATACTGGTCGTGAGGGCTGCGACCCGCGCAATAGGTATAGACGAGCGCCGGTTGACCGCCGCGGCCGGCTCGGCCACTGCGCTGTGCGTAGTTCGCCGGTGTCGGCGGCACGTTGCGCAAGTTAACCAAGTTCAACTGAGCGATGTCCACACCCAACTCCATGGTCGGCGAGCAAAACAACAGAGGCAAATCGCCGCTGCGGAATCTCTCTTCTCGCTCCTGGCGGTCCTCGGACGTGACTTGGGCGGTATGCTCCCGCGCTTCGAGCACGCATTTCAAATTCACGAAACGCCGATAGCACTCCACGAAATAGCGGTTTACTTCGGGTGGAACCTCGCCCGCTGCCAACAGCCGCGTACGGTCAACCGGACGCACCACACCCTCGGCTCGCAGCCAACGGAGTGCGTCAGCGTTGATCTGATAGCCGGGGACCTCGCCACTGCGAACCTGTTCGACAATACCGTAACGCTTCAGGGCGAGAAATAAGTAGCGGATCGTTTGATCTACTTCCGCACGACCAAATTGGCGCCCTTGGAGGACGTAGGCAGCTAGGCGGCGTTTCACATAGCGACCGTAGCCGCCATAGGATGAGACGAAGAAACCCGTGCGGTCCTCCTGTCGCTTGGGCCGCGGATAGGCAACAACGGATTTCGCCAAATCCCGCGCATCCTCCAGATACCAGACCGTGTCCTCTAGCAGGCGGGGTTTCGTTTGTTCGACCAGGTCGAGTTGCTTGAGCGGATCAAGCACATCCACCTTGACAGCCAAGGATCGACGCAGAACGTCAAGCAAGGTATGGAGCAATTCCTCGCGCAATTCTTCCGGACAGGAACGCAAGGGTTCCGGCGTCTCGATGAATTGCTCGCCGTTGTCTGTTCGGATGGAGAAGCCTGTTTCCCAAACTGCCCTCTCGCTCAGCAGGCTGTCTTCGCCCCGCAGCCCTTCGTAGCCGAAAGTAAGCAAGCCGCAATCTTCAAGGTTAGGGGCCGTGACTCGCCAGCCTCGCTGCAAGTCGCGGTAGAGATGGTAGTCCATGACACGGCGCAGGGCGTCGTTCGTGGCGCTCCTCGCTGGCCCGCGCACCTCCGGATCGGCAGCGTATTCATCGAACCTGAGTTGCATAGCATCAAAAACACTGCGCGAGAGCTCACCGTGGCTCACTCCCTTCGCGCCCTTCTCCTCCGTCGCCTTGTGCAGCGCCGAACGTAGCAACGCAACTTGGGCGAAATCGTTGAAATGCCCAGCCTGAAGCGAGGCGTCCTGCCGGTTGTCCGTAAAGCTCAGGAGCTTCCGCGCGTCGGCTCTGAGATCCCTCTCCCCTTGCAACTCGATTAGAGAACGCACCGCCAGGATCGTGGTCGCTGTGCTTCGGTTATCCACGCCCAGCGTCGCCAGCTTGGTCCGCTCCGAGCGTTGGCTTTTGGTGTAGGCGATACCGCACGAGGGTTCGAGGCAGAACAGGAAGTTCCGGCGGATCAGCGCGGCCGCGATGCCTTGCCCCTCGGACACCAGCCGACCGCCAGCGTCGATAAAGACCGGTTGAGGTAGGTCGCCGCGCGCATCGGGACGAACCCGCTCTACGCCTTGGGTCGTGGTTTCCTTCATGAATGAAGGCACGCGCTCCAACAGGGCCGATCCCTCCACTCGCGGCCAAGGCGCAGCCTCGGAGACATAGAGGTAGGCATCGCCGCTACCGTCGTCGTTTTCCTCGCGGCGGTCTTCTCGTGGGAACACTGCTTTTCTACCCTCTTCCACTTTGACCCGGTAGTAGGCCGTTCCGCATTGCCGGCAGAACACAAGCGGGAACAGAAGCTTCTCGGGATCGCCAGGTTTGGAACCCTTCTTCGACATCTCCAAATGGCGCTGGGCTTCTATGGTTGCCCACACAGTGTCACCGCGTGTGAAAAACTGGTGCAGCCGGAAGGCAAATATGGGGAATCGGCTTGACTCGTTCTGGCGCAACTCCGAACCCTTTAGCAGGAACTGGCGCAGCACCGCGAGGCACTGCAAAGGATCCGTCGAGGTCAAGCCTGCAAGGTCTTCAACTGCACTGTCCTTCCCCTGCAATCTCCGCGGCGCCTGCCTAACCACTCGCCTGGTTTCCTCCTCGGTACGCACGCCAAAGGTGGACTCGATCCACGAGGACAGAGGATGAGCTCGAAACTCCTCATAGCTCTCGGGCGGACTTGCCCCTGTTTCGATCGCCGTGCAAATGGCCTGAATCACCGCTTGATCACTGAAATCTATTTCCGGTGTGGCGCGCTGCAACGTTTCCCCGATCACCTGCGTTCCATCGAACGGAACGCCAAAGACTGTCTGGGCCACTTTGGCCACTGCAATCTTCTGTGCCTCGGTCGATCCACCGCTGGCCATAGTGGCCGATGTGCCAATGCAAATCATGTCATGGCCGCCGAAGGCCAAGCGGCACCGCCGGATGAGCAGCGCCACATCCGCTCCTTGTCTTCCCCGATAGGTATGGAGCTCGTCGAATACCAGGAAATGCAATCCCTGCGCCGCACGCACCAGTTCACGGTCCTCGGTCCGCGTGAGCAGAAGTTCCAGCATCATATAGTTCGTGAGCAGGATGTCTGGAGGGTTACTTCGGATCGCCTCTCTTTTTTGGGGATCCTTCTCCTGTCCCGTAAAAAGGGCGAAACGAATGGGCGGCTGCCCTTCCGGATAACCTTTCTTCAAGAACTTACCGAGTTCTTCGTCTTGGCTATTCGCCAAGGCATTCATCGGATACACCACGATGGCCTGAACTCCGCGGCCCGATCCGTTCCTTAGGATGTGGTCGACGATTGGCACGATATAGGTCAGGCTCTTGCCTGAACCTGTTCCGCTCGTCAATACGTAGGATCTCCTGTCTTTCTTCGCTTTGAGGATCGCCTCCCGCTGGTGCATGTGCAGCAACAGCTGCTTACCGGTATAATCCGCGTCGGACTTGTCGATTCGGAAGATTTTGCCGCACTCGGGATGAAGCGTATCGTCAGCGATCAGCTCGTCGATCGTGCCACCAGGCAGATAGTTCGGATTGAGCTGCAGCATCGGCTCCGGCCAGAATGCACCAGCATTCAGCTCGGAATCCACTCGTGCCGAAATGAGAGGGTCAGCGATCTTGATAAAGCTGCGGGTGTAGCTGGCGTAATCGGTGACAAGACGATCACGCAGCTCGAAAACATTCATGACGTTGCTCCAATCACAAGCCGCAGCCGATGCACCGTCGGTTCTACCCTGAACGACTGCGTGTCTACCTGATCTAATAGGAACGCTGTGTTCGAAGCCGGAGTGGATCGCTCCGGCGACTTCGGTCGTCTTGGTGGTTTCGTGCCGGCGTCAATTGCAAAACACTTCTTTGCACTCTTGAGCCGGAAGCCCTGTTTTATTCCTATACGGCAGCTTCCGCAACGGTTTTCGCAAAATCCCAAATTGGGGGCACTGCTGGTAAGGCGAATACCTTGGTATCACTTGCGATCAATCGTAGAGAGCGGTATGGCCTGCCGGGCACACCTGTGGAACAAATTGGAGGGTATCGGCGCTGCTCGGTATTCCGGTATTCCTCCTATTTCCCCGCCAGTCGGTGGATCATCGCGGCTCTAGTACCGAGTTCATTGAACGTAGCAACTCGTTCGCGCTTGCCAACCGCCGTGCAGCCTGCCCGAAATCTAGTGAGACTGTTGAAAAACTAGCGGAGAGTGGTGAGATCTGGGCGGGGACGGCCTAGCTCAGAGTTTCCCTGCGGGTTTAGTTGCTTGCCGTGAGCCCATCTCGCTTCACCCGAGCTGCACGAGTGTAGTGGGTCGTGGCGTTAGGAAACGTACCAGGCGTTTCAGGTTCTGGGCGGTGGCGGCCAACAAGAACTGCTCGCCGACATTCCACAGGCGGCGTAGCCTTACCCGTCCTAGCCCCACACGCTGCTTAAGTTCCGCAAACAAAGCTTCGATTTTGTAGCGAGCCCGCTGCGAACGCTCGTAGTCTGGCGTTCCGCGCAGGGCGCGGACGGTTTGCCGCACCGATTCTTGCTCGTGCACAAACAGCCGGCGATAAGGCCCGGAAGTGCAATGTTTCTTTTGCGGGCATTTCATGCACTGCGCTTCCGTGGATCGATAGAGGTAGCCGTGACTCTCGCGCCGGCGGCCTTTAAAGGAGAGCCTCTTTCCCTCCGGGCAGTAGTAGGCATTTTCCGCAGATTCATAACGAAACTGGTCGTGCGTAAAATACCCGTCGGTCTGGTGACGACGATCGATGACGGGAATATGCGGTTGCACGCCCCGCGCTAACAACCAGGCGAGAAACTCGCCACTTCCATAGGCTTTATCCGCAGCTAACTGCTCCGCTCGAATCCCCAGTTTCTCGACTCGCTCGACCATCCTGCGTGCGGCTATGGCCTCTTGCGAGAACCGCGCCGGGGTAGCCTCCACTCCCACAATTACTCGACTCGTCGTATCGATGAGGTAATTATCGTAGTAAGCCATTGCGGCGGTTCGCCCACCCTTGGTGGCCAGGATTGCGTCTGGGTCAGTGGTGGAGACCATCTCGCTACCCGACACCGGATTGTCCTGTTCTAACTCCGTCAAATACTCTGCCGCCGTCTTGGCAACCTGGGCTGCTGCCTTGAACTGCGATCGCGGAACTCGACTCCCTTGGCTGGCGTCGGCTTTGATTATGGTCCCATCCACCGCCAGGTTTTTTCCTTCCACCAAGCCTTCCTTCAGGCAACGGCACACGATCTCCTCAAATACCTCGCGAAATATGCCTGACTGTCGAAAACGTCCGTGCCGGTTCTTGGAAAATGTCGAGTGGTCCGGAATCACTGCTCCAAAGTCCAGCCGCGTGAACCAGCGATAGGCCAAGTGCATCTTCACTTCTTCCAGCAAGCGCCGTTCGCTGGTAATTCCGTACAGGTAACCAATCAGCAAAAGGCGCAGCAGCACCTCGGGATCGATCGAAGGCCGACCGGTCGAACTGTAGAAAGGCTTCAGCCGCTCGCGCACGAAGCTCAGATCGACGTACTGATCGATAAGCCGAAGCAAGTGATCCTCGGGAATCTGATCTTCTAAGCGGAAGTAGTAGAACAGCGATTCGGTGCGCTCGTGCTGGCCCATCATCGTCTCGTTCCCCCTGAGTGAGGGTTAGCACACCGGTTCTTGCCGACAAACAGAAAAACTCGGGGAGGCACCGAGTTTTTCAACAGTCTCAGATGTCTGTGGGCAAGCGGACGCTCGGCTCCTCCGCCTTCTGGAGTCAGCCACTTATAGCCGTCGATTCCAAAGGGTGATTGGGCAAGCCAAAGAACGCCTACTGTCGGGACCTGCCGCGCATTGGAGGCTGTAACCCCTCGACAGGCATATAGTGGAGGGATGCTGAAAAGCTGAATCGGCAACCCCCTCTAACATCAGTCCTATATGGGTGTGCAAACGATCGACGATGTAGTCGCGGCGCTAGACGCGATTGTGCAGCAGTCCTACGACCATGCCAGCCGTCTGGGTTACTTCGCCGCGCTGTACCGGCGCGTGACCTGTGCGGTGCGTGACGGTATTTCCAGCAGCAGTTTTCAGAATGGTCCTCTCGTGGAGCAGCTCGATGTCGTGTTCGCATCGCGGTACCTTGATGCGCTCGCCACTTTTCAGGGAAGCGGGACAGCGACTCGAAGCTGGATGGTTGCCTTCCAAGGCTGCAATGATGCCGAGCTTCTCATCCTGCAGCAATTGCTGGCGGGCATAAACGCTCACATTAACCTTGATCTTGGCATTGCCGCTGCGCAAGTCAGTCCTGGGGAACAACTGCCCCAACTCAAGCCGGACTTTGACGAGATAAACGCCGTCCTGGCGAGTCTGGTGGGCACTGTGGCATCAGAGATTGCAGCCGTTTCTCCTCTGATTGGTGATCTGGAAAAAATTGGCTTGCGCAGCGAGACCTCGCTGGTCAACTTCGACATAACTGCGGCGCGTGACGCAGCTTGGTTCACCGCTGGGCGTTTAGCGAACGAACCGTCGTTCCTCCACGATGCCACGATTGACGGCCTCGACCTGGCGGTGTCGATTCAGGGTCGAGCGATTCAATATCCGCCTGTCGGCGGCGAGAGTCTGAAACTGATTCAACAGGCTGAAAGCAAAGATGTCCGCCTAGTAATTGAGACATTGTCGCAGGGCAGCTCAGCTACCGCCGCTCAAGGAGTAGCTGCACGCTGACCCGGATGACCGTTCACATCTGGGACGAAGTGATTCCGGGACAGCTCTCGCCAGCGGACTCTGTTCTCATATCGCAGACTGCCACCACCGCCAGAGAACTGACCCGCAGCCGCGTTCAGCAGGAAGTGGAGCGCCACAACCATAGGCATGGGGCTATTATGAGGGCCGCGATGTCGGTTTGGCAGCGGGACGAAACGATTCTGCAGCAGATTCGCCGATCGTAGTCGGAGGAATCCGGCGTGTGTCGTACCTTCCCCGCTGGCGGACTTGCCGTCCCTAATCTGAGGGTTGTCACTTCCGCGTATAGCCGACTATACGCTCATGTGGTTTCTGTGGACGGCGTATCCTAAAAATACAATCGGTCTGCTCAGAGGCAACTACGAGGTTTCCTGAAAAACATTAACGAGGTCGCCGCCATGAACGATGTCTACGACCGCCACTTCACGGCCGAGCCTACCGCGCGCTCCACCGTCGAAGTCGCCCGTCTGCCCAAGGACATCCTCGTCGCAATCGACGCCATTACTTTGGCTGGCTGGGGACCTTCCCTCTAGCCCCTCCCATGATCACGGCGCGTCCCACCCTCGTGCAAAACGCTTGACGCGATTGCTCCCTTCGGTGAAAGATGCCTCATGGCAGCGCCGCCAAGATCGAGAGCATTCCTAAGTTACAGCTACGACGATGCAGACTTCGTGCAACGACTCGCCCAGGATCTCGAAGCGGGCGGGGTAGACGTGTGGCGAGACACACAAATGACGGGAGGGCAGGTTTGGCGCCAGGAAATCCAGGATGCCCTGACCAACTCACGGTGGTATCTCGTCGTTCTTTCTCCTTCCTCAGTGGAGTCTCAGAACGTCCAGAACGAAATTGAATTCGCATTGAGCGAGCAAAAGATTGTTATTCCGCTTCTGTATCGAGACAGCAATGTTCCCTTACAACTTCGCCGCTATCAGTACGTTGATTTCCGAACCGACTATGCCCAGGCACTACGCTCGCTGCTTCGCGCTCTTAGTGGGCAGGCGCCGGAATCAGCAGCGAAAGATTCACCACGACTATCGCCAACGGCCCCGCAATCCAAGCCGCGGGTCACGCAGCCTTATCCTGAGAGGAAATCGCGCCTTCCGAAGGTAGAGGGCGTCGATGAAGCGGCTGCGCCAAAACCGGTGGCTGAAAACATTGACCCGAGATCGGAAAGTGCCCCTGGCGCGCACGCCGCCGAGTATACGGAAGCTGTCCACACGGACCGAAGTGGAATCGCCGCAGTGAAAGCCACGCGCGCTAAAACCGAATCTGCCGGGGACGCTGCCGAAGCCGACTGGCCCACTCAGCATGTGTCGGATACTCCGGACCCGGTCGCAAGCGTTTCCACCCCGTCGCCTCCGCTATCATCCACACCTGACGAGCCGTCCCCCAAACCCAAGCCGAACGTCGAAACCATCAGTTCCGTTACTTCCGACGATCCTTTTTCGCCACCACGAGATCTCTTAGACATACAAGGCGAAGCGGCGGCATTCGCCCGCATTCTGGCCGCGAAGTCCATCAAACCGCCTCTTGCCATCGGCATCTTTGGCGATTGGGGCTCCGGGAAGTCCTTCTTCATGCGCAGCATCTACGAAGAGGTTCATTCCCTTGCAGAGACAGCTAAAAAGCTGGCCGAAAAACGGAAAAAACCGAACGAGGATGGCAAACGCGAAGGAAGTGCTGCGCGGCCGGGTGAAAGCCCTCCAGAGCCCCAGCAAGAAGACTTCGAGTCTCCGTTTTACTCCGAGATCGTGCAAATTCGATTTAATGCCTGGCATTACATCGAAACCAATCTGTGGGCCAGCCTGGTGGAATACATCTTTGCCGAGCTCGACCGGTGGCTCCTCGAGAACACGCAGGCCGCTCCCTCCCAAGCCGACATCCTCTTCAACCGCCTCTCCACCGCCCAGCAGCTTAAACTCGATGCGCTAGAAGATGTCGTGGCCCGCCGCTTGGAGCGCCAAAGCGCGGCCGTTCGAGCCGATAAGGCGCGGCAGGAGTACGAAAGAGCCCGCGCCCAGAGCGCCGAGATCACTGGAAACACGTATGTGCGAGCCGTTCTGGATACGTTCTTGGGTGCAATGAAGTCCGACGATGATCTGCGCATAAGACTCAATGCTATGAGCGAGGCCGTCGGCCTTCCTGAGCTTGCCGAGAGTGCAGACCGGGCCGTCGAAGTAGTGGAGAAGGCCCGATCCGAAGCGGGCAGAGCGCAGCTGGTCGCTCGTGCCGGCATCGCGAAACTCGGAACTGTGCGGTGGATTGTCAGCATTGTTCTCGTCCTTATCGGTTTCCCCATTTTGCTGGTCGTGCTACGTGACCACCTCGCGTACGTTACAGGTTCACAAGCTATTCAGAATGTCCACGACGGCGTGCTTGCCCTCTCCGGACTCGTTGCCAGCCTAGCCGCCTGTGGTGGAACCCTGCTGCACCAGGCAAAAGCGGCCCTGAAAAAGATCGACGACTTCGACAAAGCTCTAACCAATAGAGTGGCCGAGCAGGAGAGAATCGTCAGTCAATCTTCCATTGCAAACGAAAAGATCACCGCTGAGAATACGCTCAAGCAGAAACAACAGGAGCTGGAGGCGGCCGAGCGCGCCCTTGCAGAAGCGGATACCCGCCTCGCCGCGGCGCGGCAGGACTTTGAAAGTTCCACTGCCCGAAATCGGCTCAATGCCTTCATCCGCGCCAAGGTTGCGAATGGTGACTATGCGAAACACTTGGGCATCATCGCGTCCATACGCCGCGACTTCGGCCAGCTCGCCACGTTGATGGCTGCGGCCACCGACTGGACCCAAAAGCGCGGGCGGCTCTCCGCGGACGCTTTGGAGAGTTTTCAGCTGGCACAAGAGACCAACTCTCGCGTTAGGCGGTTCTTGGAGTGGCTGACGAAGGACCCGGAAGTCCAACTGACGCAAGGAGAACTGCGCAGCCTCCTAATGTTGATTGATCCCAATCAACTTGGCGCATTTCTCGACTCCCAAATCGCTGTGCCGAGGGTGCCCGGCAAAGCCGCTAGGTCGCAAATGAACAGCGAGAAAGTGCCAATACCAGCACCTGAGTCAGGGATAGAATCTCAGAAGCAACCCGAGGGAGTTGTAGAACATAAATCTTGTCGGAGTATCTTGCAAGACCACGTTGAGCCTGGCACCAGTGTGGTGGG
>Ga0335079_10010909_pt1 | contig 10349 bp, 8 predicted proteins | sample Lox_Sample_33_FD_206719 | JGI IMG/M metagenome (GOLD analysis project Ga0335079, IMG submission 206719) | Soil microbial communities from Loxahatchee National Wildlife Refuge, Florida, United States - Lox_Sample_3.3 | ecosystem: Environmental > Terrestrial > Soil > Wetlands | place: USA: Florida...
CGCCAGGTAGTGATGGCAAATCAGGCACAGGAGCACCGGGTAGAGCAGAAATCCGCGCCCGCCCAGTGTGCTGAGCAATGCGAGTACGGGGATGCCCATCAACAGGTAAGGCCAGAGCTTTTTGCGATGAACGCTGGCATAGATGAAGGCAATGACCCAGGCTGCGGCCATGGCCTGGATGCCCTCCATCACTGGCCCCGTCCCCTGTGATACTTCATTGCGAATATTGACGTGGGAAAGGAAGTAACCTAAGCCACCCACCTGCCACATGAAGATGGCGTAGGAAGCAACCCCGATCGCCAGGTAAGCCAGCACGACCACCCACAAGCGGCTCTTCGACCAGCTTGGCTTAAAGCGTGGAAATGCGCTGCTGAGCCGGCGTACCGGAGGCAGACCGTAATAAACCAGGTAGTAGACTGCGAATCCGACATAGACGCAGATGCTGGCACGAACGCAGGCGCGAAACACCTGCTCGGGCGATACGTCATAGCCTGGCAGAATGGTCCCTCCCAGGCTCAGCCAGAACAAAGGACGCAGCAGCTCGGAGTAGGTCAGCAGTGCGGCGATCACTGGCGGCTCGAACAGGTCCAGAGACCCTTCTCTAACGCCGCGGTAAACCGGATAGATCGTGATGATGATGCCGGCCATCGACAACGCTACCAGCACGCGATGATGGAGGCCGGCGTACAACACCAGCGCCGCGCAGCCCGCCAGCAACATCAGAAACATCGCCGTTAAGAGCGACTTGCGCGAAGCACCGGCCGCCCAGTCACATGAACTGGCGAAGCTAGCGCTCCCTTGCCGGTTGAGCATCATTCAGTCTTTTTCCAGCCCCAGAATTGCCGCCAGTTCGGCGTCGCGTCCTGCCCGCACGGGTGCGGAAGAGCGGAATGCCTCGCACTGGCGGGTGCGCACTCCGCGCTCGGCAATCGCCAGCACGGCGCCGTTTCCGAGAATCAACACAATCGCTGAGGCGAGCAGCGCCAGCGCGGCGCCGAACAAGCTGTGCTGCGGCACCAGCATGACGGCGACGGCAAAACCGGCCAGCGTGGCCGCGCCAATGACGGGTACCTGGGCGCGGAAGCGGCGCGTCGCCGTCACCCCGAAACCCAGGACCAGGCCCACCGCGCTCACGCCCGCGACTGCCACCATCATCGCCAGCAAGCTTGCGTACTGCGCATATTCCGGGCGATAGATGAGCGCCAGCAAAGGCCTTCCCCACAGCAGAGCTACCGGCGTCCCCAGCAGACTGATCGCAGCTCCAAAGAGAGCCAGCTTTCGCAGGACGCCGTTGAAACCCGCCAGATCACCGGCGGCAAACATTTGTGCCAGACGCGCGGAGGCGGACTGTCCCATGGAGTTCACAACCACGTTGACCGTGGCAATCAGGATGTAGGCTACGGAGACAAAAATTCCCAACTGCACGGGCCCGAGGTAGTACTGCACGACGTAGCGAGGGAGGTTGACGTTCAAGGTCGCAAGCGCGGTTACGATTCCCAGGGGCAGACTGACGGCAAGCAAGAGTTGGAGGCTGCGGCGGCTCGAACTCAAGAAGCTCCTTCTGGCCTCCAACCGGCGCGCCAGACGAAAGTCGTAGGAGAGCAAAACCACGGCGCAGGTTGCTGCCGCGCCACATACGGCTGCCACCAGGCTATGGGAAACAAGCAGCACCACGGTAAACACGATTGCGGAACCGGCGCCGCGAACCATCTGCGCTCGCGCGGCCTGATCCAGGCGCTCAAACTTCTGCAGCAGCCCGGCAACGACATCGCTCAATTGTTCGACCGCCTTGGCTACCGCCACCAGCAGGATCACCGCCGAAGTGGTTCGGTCATAACGCGCGGAAGCCACGATCGCGAGAACCAGCACAACCCCCGCGGCGCTGCCCAGGCAACGCAGGGTGAAGTAGTCGGCAAAGCTGTGCTCGGAGAGGGCGTCGGTGGCCTGCACTCCGCGCAGTTGCATGTTGGTCAGCATGAACACCGGCGCCGCGATGGAAAGCCCCAGCGCGAACTGACCTACGGCGGCCGCCGAGCTAAGCTTGGCGACGGCGGAAATCATGGCCCATTGCGCGGCCGCGTAAATCACGCTGGCCGCCAGGGTCCAACTGGCGGAGTGACGCAATGAGGGGAGTGCTTTATCCATGGGTTCCACGTCTACGAATTCCAGCGCCGCAGCCATCCTGCTAGTGAGCTCTCAACCGTATTGGGTATCGCAAAGGGAGCAATTAAACCGCTTGCACGTCGTAGCCATCGATCCGAATGGCGAGGGAGCGCTGTATGGACTCGATGGAAATCACCAGACTGTGATCTTTGTTCTCGGAAATCAGAATTCCTTCCAGGCCGTCGAGACAGCCGCCGCGGATGCGGACACGCTGCCCGGCTTTGAGGAACGGGTAGGCGCGGCAGGCGATCTCGTGAGCCAAAAGCCGGCGCACGTCCTCCACTTGCTGCGGGGGGACCGGAACCGGGAAGCCATTCGCCATCACGAACCCGCTGACCCCGGCGGTCTGCAACACCCGCAGCCTCTGCGCCGGGGCATCCGCGAGGCGGACAAAACCGTAGCCGGGAAACAGTGGTTGCTCGATGATCTGGCGGCGGTCGCTCCAGCGGTGGACCTGCTTCACCAGGGGCAGGAAGGTTTCGATCGCTTTGAGCTGCAACTGCGCGGCCACCTTCCTCTCAAATCGGCAGCGGGTCTGGATGGCATACCAGCAGAGCTCCTCCGGCGCGTTCTCGAAGAACGGTACGCTCGGCTCAGCCATCCAACCTACCCGTGCTGTTGACGTAGCTCCGCCCATTGAGTCCCATCCTGACTCCCGGAAATTTTTTTCCTCACCATTGCGCGCCGACGAATCGGCTACTACGTCGAACTACAACTTCCGGTACAGCTTCTCCGGAATGGGGAAGGTGCGATCGTTCAACACGGTTCCCAGCAGCCGCACTCCGGCCGCCTCCAAAGCTTCCTTGGCGCTGAGCGCGGCGACTCGCCGCGTCGCGTTCGCTTCCAGCACCAAAACTACGCCGTCGGTTGCCTGGCCCAGCGCCGCCGCATCGGCGTGCTGGCCTACGGGCTCGGCATCGATCAGCACGTAAGAGAACTGCTGGCGAATTTCCCGCAGGCTGGCCCGCAGTTGCTCGGCCCCGCAGGCCAAGTCACCATTCAAAAGCGTGCTTTCCAGGGACAGAAACCAGAGGTTGTTGCCCATTTGCCGGGCAGGAAGGCGGCCCAGCCCGTTTCCGCGCGAGGTGGCATATCCATCGGTACTGAAGAAGCGATGGAGCGACGGAGCGCGCACCTTGGCGTCTACAACGCAGACGGGCAGCGGCACTTCGCTCGCCAGCACCTCGCCTGCTCCCACGCACAGGCGGCCGCTGGCATCGCCTTCATCCACCCCGCAGAACAGCACCTGATGCGGCGCGTTTGCCCCGCCGGACAGGAAGAGCGTATGGACGAGGCGCACAATCTCTTCGCGGGCGCGAGCATCCATGCCGCCGTTGCGGCTGCTGCCGTTATTGCCGTTACTGCCGTTCGGCTCTTCCTCCTCCACCCAGGGAGGGGCGGCGGCGCCGGGCATAGACAGTCCGGCAAACACTCCTTCCTGTTCCATCCGCTGCATCAGCTCGAAGTTTCTGCTCATTGCGTGTTCCTCGATGCTGCTTGCTGGACCCTGCTGTCCCGGCTCTCACTGCCTTCGCCGGCCTCCGTATGCGGAAGACGTATCTCCTGGCCAACCTCGAGGTGGTCGGGATCTCCCAGGCCGGGATTCAACTCCCGCAGCTTGGCGAGAGTGGCCGCGTTGTACTCACCCAGATAGAGCTTGCTGATGTCGGTGAGCGTCTGGTGCGGCGCGACCACCACCAGTTCGCGTCTGGGCGCAGCCGCTTTGGGGGGATCGCTGTCCGGTACGGGCTTGGCCGCCGGCGACGGAGGTGGTGTTGCCACGGGCGCCGCGGGAGTATCGAACAAGGTGACGACCGATCTGATCGCCTGTGGCAGATGCAGCGGCGTCCAGCGGGCACGCCAGGCATACAGTCCCGCCGACGCGCCCAGCACGCCAGCGATGAGTACGGCAGCGGCCAGCGTAAACGCCTGGCGCATCCCTGTGGCGCGGCGGGGAGCGGGCACGCTCGCTGGCGGCACCGAGATCACCGCCGACCGCGGCGGAACTTCGGGCCGCAGCAGCGACTCAAACTTCCTGTCCTGCAGAGCTTCTTCCGCGACCGCACGGTCGACGCGCTTCTTGCGCAGCGCGCAGCCGATCGACAGCGCATTGAAGCAGAGATTGTTGATGTTCCGCGGAATTCCCCCGCTTCCTTGCGCGATGGTCTCGAGCGCTTCCCGGGTGAACAACCCGCCGCCCTGATAGCCGGCTATTTCGAGGCGATGGGCGATGTACTCGCCGATCTCCTGCCGGTTCAGCGGACGCAGGTAGCTGAGCATGGCAATCCGCTGCTTGAGCTGCTCCAGCTCCGGCCGCAGCAGCGTGTTGATGAATTCGGACTGGCCGGCAAGAATAATCTGCAGCAGCTTGCGCTGCGAGGTCTCGAAATCGGAGAGCAGCCGGACCGTCTCGAGCACCGAGCCCTTCAGGTTCTGGGCTTCGTCGATGACCACCACCAGCCGCCGGCCGGCCCGCGCCTCCTGCACCATCACCTGGTTCAACTGCTCGTGCATTGAGGGCAAATCCGGGCCCGGGGTGAGCCCAAGGTCCTGCAGCAGGTAGCGGAAAAGCTCGCGCGAATCGCACTGCGTCTGGAACAGGAATACGGTCCGCGCGCTTTCGCGCAGATGGCTCAGCAACTGGAACAGCAGGGTGGTCTTGCCCATGCCGGGCGGAGCGGCCAGCACCATGAAGCCGCGGTCTTCCTGGATGCCATACCACAGCGACGCCAGGGCCTCGCTGTGCGCCCGGCTCATGTAGAGAAAGCGGGGGTCGGGGGTTGCCCCAAACGGTTGCTGCGGCAGATTGTAGTATTCGAGGAACATTTTATTTCCCCCTCTTGGGGATCGAGGCCAGCACCGGTGCGCCCAGGCACGAGGCGACCTCAGTCGGCGTACGGAACGACGGATCCAGGAAATCCGAGGTAAAAGCCATGCCCAGGCTGGCAGTCCCCGCCAGGAACACGCTCAGCAGGCCATAGAGAAGCGATGAACGCACGGGCAGCGCCGGGACCGAGGGCTGCTCGGCGATGGCGACGTTGAGAATTCCGCGCTGGTCAAGCGCGTCGTTGATGCGCGCCTCTTCCTGCTTGCGCTGGTAGAGGAGATAGTTCTCTTCCGCGGTCTTGGCGGCGCGCAGAAGGTCCTGCTGGACCATGGTTGATTCCTGCAGGTCGCGCGCCGACTGCCGGTAGGAGCTGAGGATGGTGCTGGTGGCGGCAGCCTTGGCCTTGAGCGCGCTCAGGTCGGTGCGCGCTTTGGCCATCTCCGAGTTGACCCACAGCGACGTCGGGTTCTGGTCGGTGGTCTGCTCGCGAACCGGCGCCTTGTCCTCGGCGGCAATCGCCGCGCGCGTCTCCGCGATCTGCTTGTCCAGCTCCTGCACCAGGCGGTAGCTGGGGTCGAATTTGGTCAAGAGCTCGGTCCGCTTCAGCTCCAGGTTCAGCAGCGTGGATTTCATCTGCTGCAGCAACTGCGGGTTGTCGGAGGTGCGGACCTGGGTTGTCAAACGGCCAGGCAGGGAAGTTTGCTGCTGCTCAAGCGCGCGGATGCGCTGCTCGGTCTCCGCGATCGCCGCCTGCGTCTGCCGGTACGACACCTCGAACTCGCTCAGCTTCTGCAGCGTGATGTCGCGCTCCATCTGCGCCGACACCGTTCCGTGCTGCCGGGTGAAGTCCGTCAGTTTTTGTTCCGCCTGCTGCAGTCCTTTGCGGTACTGCGCAGCCTGTTGATCGAAGAACTTGAATTCACCCGACGGCCGGTGAACTTCCAGATGTTTCTCCGTGTACAAGCCGGCCAGGGTGTTGAGCACCTTCGACGCCAGCACGGGATCGGAGGACTCGTAGGTCACCGCAATCACGTTGGTCTTGCGCAGGGGTTCGATGTGCAGCTTCCGGGCGAGCTGGCGAACTGCCCTCTCCGTCCTGACCTCTTCATTGCCGCTTTCCTGATCCTCAAGCCCGGTGGCGAGCACAGCCTTGCGCAGCAGGTCGCTGCTGTTGAGCAGCTCCACCTCCGAGTTCAGCTCGGCCTCGCTGACTTCCTCGCGATTCAACTGCAGTGTGTTGGGCTGCGAGGTCACCACCGGGTCCACGCGCTCCCGCCGCACCAGGATTTTCATCTGCGCCTCGTACTTCGGCATCAGCACTCCGGAGAACACAATCCCCAGCAGGATGACCACGAACGACAGCAGCAGGATCTTCTTCTGACGGAAGATGATGGCCGCCACGTCGCGCGCCGTGAGCCCGCCCTGCCGGTGTTCCATCCGTTCGTCGATGAATTCCTGCTGCATCAACTGCCTCTCAGTCATCCCTTCAGTAGTGGGTCGGATCCGCAAATGCCCCCATGCTCGTCGTTGGCATGTACTTGCGGATTTTGGAAATCGCGTTCTGCGGCACGTAAATCATGTCGCCGGGCCGCAGATGCGCGTCCTCGCTTAAGTCATGCGCCTGCAGCATCTGCTTCACATTGAACAGCCGCGCCTCTACCCACTCGTCCGACACACGGCGGAAGAGCACCACCTGGGAATGCTTGGAGCTCTCCGTAAAACCGCCGGCGATGGCAACCGCCTCCACCAGCGTGATATCGCTGCGCAAGTCGTACTTGCCCGGTTTACCCACCTGACCTGCGGCGATGAAGTAGGGCTTTTCAAAATCCTTCAAGGCCACCGTCACCACCGGATTGTGGAGGATGCTGGCGTAGGCCTTCTTGATGGTCTCCGTCAGTTCAGGGATCGTCTGCCCTTCCACGTGCAGGCTGCCGGCCCCGCGCAGCGTGATAAAGCCATCCGGCTGCACGACCACGGTCTGGTTGAACTCCGGCGAGAAGGCGAAATCCACATCGAAGCTGTCCCCCTTGCGCAGGGCGTAGCGAGGATTTCTCTCCGGAAAGCCACTGGGCGCGGTGGATTGCGCCTGTTCCCTATTGCCCGCGGCGTCATCGGAAGGGCTGGCGGGAGGGGCGCCGGCTGCGCTCAACACCAATCCCAGAAGCGCCAGACACCACCAGGCGCATCCCCGCATCGTCCTGAGCATCCGAGAGCACGGTTTCGCCATCACTGCACCTTCCTTGAACCGAGAACGGAAGCGGCATCGGAACTTTCCGCATGGAACACCACCGTGGCCGCGAAGCCTGGTTCAGCGGCTTCGGCTCCGCAGGTGCGCAGCACCACGCCTTCCCCGTGCAACTGCGCGGATCGGGCAGTACCGCCCACCGAGGGAAGGTGCACATCCACTTCCACGCGCACCCCCGCCGGGGGCAACTGCTGCGCCACGATGAACACACTCCGGTCGCTGATGTCGCGCGTGATTCCTTGCGCCTCCTGTAAAGTCCCGTCCGCGTTCTCCCACCAGTAAAAGGCGGGGGCGCTGAGACGGTAGCGCGTGGCTTTGCGGAGCTCCATTGATGCACCCATCCGTCGCGATCTTGGGGCCGGGCTCGACAAGGTCTTCCCTGGACAGAAAACTACGCGTCGAACCCCCTGGCCACAATGAATAGGGAGTCCCTCACCCCGGGCTCTCACAGGCGGTGAGGCAGGATGACCAGCGCGGATGGGAGCACCACTCAGGGAGCATGAGTTGGAGGCATATGAGAACGCTTTCTCATTCCCGGCGTGCGGCTAAGAGCAACGTCTCATCTGAAAGACCGGCGCCTCGAAGGTCGCAAGTGCAGCCGTTTGCACAACTGCGAACCAAAGTTGCAGTCGAGCTTGCTCATCGCCGCCCCGGAAGCGGCGTATCTATCTGCCTGGCAATGGAGTTAGCGAATGTTGCAAGGCCTGATCTTGGCAGGCGAATTGCACCTGCTGCTCACACGGCTCGGGTACAGGTTCTCCCGTTTCTCCAAAGGATCGAGGTTCTGAAATAGGTTCGCAACCAATCTCGCGGCTACGTCTGCCATCTTCCCGCCCGGCCAGGAAGAATCCCATCCGTGTGCTCGTGGCCGATGCCACCCTGATGGCCTGCGGATTGGTTTCACAAGGCCTGACTAAACATTCGCAGTTCAAGGTGGTGGGCCGTGCCGCCACGGTCAAGGGACTGCTCGATCTCCTGGCCCGTGTCGAACCGCAAGTAGCACTGATCAGCGCCAATCTTCAGGATCGCTCGCTCAACGGACTGGCGGCGCTTCCGCAGATTCGGCTGGAGTATCCCAGCGTCCGTCTGGTTCTAATGGTCGACCACGCCGACCGGGAATTGGTGGTAGCGGCGTTCCGGGCGGGAGCGCGCGGCATTTTCTCCCGCTCCGAGTCGCATTTTGACGCGCTGTGCAAGTGTGTCTTCTGCGTGCACCATGGGCAGATCTGGGCCAATTCGCGGCAACTGGAATATCTGCTGGAGGCAGTTGCGCAGACGCCTTCGCTGCGTCTGGTGAACGCCGAGGGCAGAAATCTGCTGAGCAAGCGGGAAGAAGAGGTCGTGCATCTGGTCGCCGAAGGCCTGGTCAATCACGAGATCGCCGAGCAACTGCATCTGAGCGATCACACGGTGAAGAACCACCTGTTCCACATCTTCGACAAGCTCGGCATCTCCAGCCGCGTGGAACTGGTGCTCTACGCGGTGAGCAGTTCCAGGCGTCCGCCCGCGACGGTTCCGGCGGAAGACTCTCCTGCGGCCCTGTCCGGCGATCAACAACTCTAAAAAGAAAGCCCTTTCGGCGGCTGCGCGCTGGAGCGAGTCAGTTCCGAGTTGCCGACGCGACCCATGAAATATAACGTGCGGCACCAGCGCGCTATGCGTGGCCGCGCCGGTTGCTGAATTGGAGCGCAGCTACGCTGGAGAAGATGGAAGCGGGAACTGCCGGGGCCTAGCGGGAGTGTCCTCCGCCGGAAGCGTGTCCGCTGCTCGACGGATGTCCGCCGCCGCTGGGAGCGGAATGGCCTCCACTGGGCGCTCCACGATACCCGCCACCGCTGGGATAACTTCTTCCGCCATACGCACCCGATGCCCGCGGCGTAACGATGGGCTTGCTCATATTCAGCGTGGGCCGGGAATAACTTCCGTAGCCGCTGCTGCCATAAGCGCGATGGGCATAAGCGCTGCTTCCATAACCGCCGTAGGCGCCGTTCCCGTATGTGCTGCGGCCATACCCATACCCGCCGCCTGATTGTGTGCGAGTTGAGGGCGATGGCGTCGCCGAGCGCGGCTGCGGTGCCGAGCCCTGCCGGCTGCCGGCTGGATCGGAACCGAAGCGCCGCCAGCCGTCGTTGCCCGAAGCTCCAGCGGCGCCGCGATTGCCGCTCGACGTGCCTTCGCGGTTGGTGACCGACGGGGATGTTCTGGAACTCGGTGCGCCTGCCGGCCCGCCGTAACGGTTCGGGCTCGAACTCACCGGCGCTCTCGTATTAATGGCAGCGCGCGTATTGTTCTGGACGGAGCCGAAACGGCCGTCGCGCTGGATCGACTCGCGTACCTGCGATGCCTGCCGGTCAAAGGACTGCGGCGAGGCCGCACGGCTGCCGAAGAAATGCTCCGACTGTCCGCCGCGAGTCGTAGAAGGGCCCGCCGCCCGGCCACTGGCCGACAAACTGGCGCGCGTGGGGGTCACGGGCAGATTCCCGGTCATGGCGCGGGCCCCGGCGAGCATCTCGCGGCTAACGGGGGTTGCCGCGACCCGTCCCTGGCCAAAGCGACCGGACGGAACCGTAGAGAATGCGCTGCGCATGCGCTCGTCGGTGAATGCCATGCGCACGTTGGAGAAGCGATCTCCAGCGCGCAGAGGTCCCCACCCGCCGCGGACTCCGTTGAAGCCGCCGATGCCTACCGCGCCAAAGTGTCCGCGGTAGCCACCCCACCACGGATAGAAGCGGTCACCGGGCCCGATGGGCAGCCAGCCAAATGCGCCGAAGCCGCCGAAGCCGATTCCGACTCCAAAACCGCCTCCGCCGAAGCCAAAGAAGGAGACATACGCCGGCGCCCAGATGGGCCGGTAAGGATATCCGAAGCCCACACCCGCCCCCGGTCCGGGCCACCACGCCCAAGCGCCGCCCCACATCATCCAGCGTCCGTAGTGATAAGGAGCCCAGCCCCAGGGTTCATACGAGACCCAGGTCCAGCCCCAGTAAGGCTCCCAGACCCAGCTGCCGGCGCGATAAGGCACCCATCCCGGCGTGACCGTTGGGACCCACACCGGACCGTAATCGGGAACCGTGCTCCAGGTCCCGTAGGCATCCAGGTCCTCGCTGCCGGTGT
>Ga0335079_10010910_pt1 | contig 10349 bp, 9 predicted proteins | sample Lox_Sample_33_FD_206719 | JGI IMG/M metagenome (GOLD analysis project Ga0335079, IMG submission 206719) | Soil microbial communities from Loxahatchee National Wildlife Refuge, Florida, United States - Lox_Sample_3.3 | ecosystem: Environmental > Terrestrial > Soil > Wetlands | place: USA: Florida...
CGCAAGGAGCGACAGATTTACAGTCTGTTGCCATTAGCCGCTCGGCCACCCGTCCAGACTGTCCACCCGCACTGACCCCACCCAAAGCGAGATCGAGATGACGGGGAAACTACAAGTCTACAAGGTTGCAACGCCGCGTGCAACTCGGCGCTGGATGACTTCAGGCAACTTCCACGAGCTCGAACCGCGAGGGCTCCGGAATGTCGTCGCCGTCCTCGCGCATCGCGGCCAGGTGCATCTCGATCGCCTTGGCCATTCGCCTTCTGGTCTGCGCCAGGGTTCGTCCCGTAGCGACACAACCGGGGAGGTCGGGAACGTATGCCCCATAACCAGTCTTGGATTTCTCGTAAAGCACCAGGTACTTGCTCATGATAAGCCCGCCTGTCTCAGTATAGACTTGAGGGTCTTCGGCGGCACCTCGTCAGATGGGTGTCCGGCAACTGTCACCTTTCCAGGTTTCTTCGCGTGCACAAATTGCCGATGGCTGCCTTCCTGAGCCTTGATCGTCCATCCATCATCGTGGAGGCGCCTCAAGACGTCACGGACCTTCACGGCACCAGCATACCCGGCTCGACGGGCCTCAAAATGTCAGCCGCAGCGCGAACTGAATAATCCTCGGCGTATTGGTGGTGCTCGAAATGACTCCGAATGCGGTACTGGTCGGCGTCACGTTGGGCGCGGCGAAGAGCGCATGATTGCACAGGTTGAACGAATCCGCGCGGAACTGCAGCTTGATCTTTTCCCTCAGGACGAAATCTTTAAGCACCGTCAGGTTCAGGTTGTTCGTGGTATCCACCCGAATGTTGTTGAATTGCGAAGGAAAGTAGCGGTAATTCTGCGAGAGCTGCTGCGCCGACACGGTATTGAAGCGGGTCGTGTCGAATGCGCGGTTCACGTTGCGCGCGTCATAGTGCAAGTCTCCGCCGTAGTAGAGCATGTTGCCCCAGGCCACGGGAGCGCCGGAGTGGAACGTATAGCCGCTCGAAACCGACCAATCTCCGATCAGGACATTGACGAAGCCCGAGGCGCCGCTCCCGAAGTGCCGGCCACGGCCAAACGGCAACTGGTACAGCGCGCTCACCGCGAAGTTGTTGGGCCGGTCGTAGGTCGAGGCCCGTTTTTCGAGCGCAAAGTCGCCGTTGTTCAGGTAGCTCACCGCTTCCATCAGCCGGGTGTGGCTGTAGTCCACCGTCAGCAGCAGCCCCCGCGACATGCGCCGCGAAAGCTTCGCCGCCAACTGATGGAAATAGCTTCCGCCGTTGCTCATGTTCTGCATCGTCACCCCGGTGAACTCGGGATACGGGCGCAGCAGGTTGGACGTCGCAGTCGTGGAACCATTGAGGCTGGTGCCCGGCAGCAGGCCTAAGAACGGGTTGGCCACCAGCGCGCCGAGAGCATTGATGGTATTGTTGTCGCGCACCAGCGACGTGCTCAGGTATTGGGCCGGCAGCGAGCCAAAGTTGTAGTTGGTCGCCAGATGCACGGAGTGGTTGCCGATGTAGCCCAGCTCCACCGTGGTGTCACGGGTTAACTGGTGCTGGATGTCGAACGTCCAGCGCAGACTATATTGCCTTCCCAGGTCGGGATTCAAGTAGGTGATGCTTTGGCCCAGGTTGGTGTTGATTCCCTGTGACGATCCCGGGGGCTGTTGCAATCCGCTGGGAAACGGATCGCTCAGGGTCGCGGCCGGTGAGACATAGCTGTTGTTGGTCGCCACAAAGGTATTGGTGTAGCTGAAGCCGGGCTGCTGCGGCTGGATCACGCCGTACACGTAGTCGAAGATGCCCACTCCGGCGCGGAAGACGGTTCGGTTGTGCAGCGCTGCCGGCGTCCAACTGATGCCGAACCGCGGACTAAACGCGGTCTTGGTCGTGGATGTCGGTTGGCGGTGGTCCGGCGTGGCGAAAATGACGCCGCCCACGGGGTTGAACTGGCTGGCGGGGAGTTGTGGAATCGGCGCCTTCGCGTAGGCGGCGCGCGCCGGTGCCGTCGCCTGGTTGGTTGCCGCTGGGTCGAAGCCCACCGTCTGCCGGTTCCAGCGCTCGGTCGTCGGACTGTTGTACTCCCATCGCAGTCCGGCGTTGATGACCAGGTTTGGACGCAGGTGCCAGTCGTCCTGAACGAAGAGGACCTCGTACTTTGAATCGCTCTTGGAGGCGCTGTTGATGGTATAACTTCCGCTGGTGGGCAATCCCAGAAGGAAAGCCGCCATGGCGCCTCCCAACGGAGCACCGGCGGCCGTCGAATTGGCTTTCACCCAGGTGTTGTCGAAGGTGTAGCTGCCGGTGGATCCGGACCAGGCGAAGTTGGAGAAATCCAGAATGCGGTACTCGCCGCCGAACTTCAGCGAGTGCCGCCCCGCGATGTGGGTCACGCTGCCAAATAACTGGTAGGTGTTGTAGGGCTGGTCGGACATGTGAAGATTGGTCGCCGGGTTGGCTACCAGGAAACCGTCGGAAAACGAGAATTGCGGCATCAGAAGCTGGGTGGCGTTGGCGGAGATGTAGGAAGGGAATCCGAGCTGGGTCGGATCGTAGCCGAAACTGTTCTGCTCGTAATAGGCGCGATAGCGGTTGAACCCGACGCGCAGGTTGGCGACGGTGGTGGGCGAGAACGTATGCACGTCGTCGATCATGGCGCCGTAGATACTTCGCATGCCGTTTTCGCCCAGCGCAATATTGTTAAAGATGTTGCCGGATTTCTGGATCCAGAAGCTTTCGCGGCCGCTCAGCGTCAGTTTGTTGACGCTGCTCAGGTTGGCGTCCATTCGGCCGGAAAATGCCGAGTAGCTGTTGTTGGTAGTCAGGCCGGCGAAGTAATTGTTGGTGCCGTCGGCCTTACCCTGAATGTTCGGCTGGCCGATGTAGGTCAGATAATTCTGAGCGATCGGATTCAGCCGGTTGGTGGGAATGACGTTGCCCGGAAATACCTGGCGGGTAACCGTGCTTCCGGACAGCGCCGCGGTGTTGGGATCGTACAGCGCGTAGCTGGAATTGATCTTCAGCAGCTCGGAGAAGTCGCCCTTCCTCTCGGCGGCCGTGGGCACGGTAGTGTAGGTGGGCGCCGGCTCGCTGTTCTTGTGGCCTTCATAGGTGAAGAACCAGAACAGCTTGTCCTTGCCGTTGTAAATCTTGGGAATCACCACCGGACCGCCCGCGGTCACGCCCCACTGGTTCTGCCGGAAATTGGTCTTGTGCCCTCCGGCAGCGTTGGTGAAGAACGGGGTGGCGGTGAAGTTGGAAACCTGGTTGAACTCCGACAGCGACCCGTGCAGTCCGTTGCCGCCGCCCTTGGTAATCACCTGCACCGTGCCTCCCCCGGACCCGCCGTACGCGGCATCCACGTTGAGCACGTCGACTTTCACTTCGCTGACAGCGTCCACCGGCGGGCTGAATCCGGCGCGCCGGTCATTCTGCGTGGTGGCGTTGCCCAGCGTACCGAGGTTCGGCACGCCGTCCAGCAGGACCTCGTTGGCTCCGGCGGCCGCGCCGCCCATCCCCATGTTCGAGAACCCAGAATTCTCGTAAGGCCGATTCTGATCCCGCACGCCCGTGTTGACCACGCCGTACGCCATTACCGCCAGGTCCATCGGGGCTCGTCCGTTGATCGGCAGGTTCTCCACTTCGCGCGTGGTGATGGACTGTCCGGCCGAGGCGCTCACGGTATTGAGTGGTGGCGCGTCCGCCGTCACGGTCACGCTGTCGCTGGTATTGCCGATGGCGAGTTGGATGTCCACCGCTATCCGCACATCGCTGGCCAGCTCGATCCCCGATTGGACGTAAGTCTTGAATCCGGCCACTTCAGCTGTCACCTGGTAAACGCCCGGTGGCAGTTGGGGAATCGTGTAGAAGCCTTCCGGACCGGTTACGGTCGGGAACTTGCTGTTGGTGTCGACTTTGACCGCCGTCACTTTGACGTTCGGCACCCCCGATCCGGAGGGATCGGTGATGTGGCCGGTTAGGGTAGAACGGTATTCCTGCGCAAACAAACCACAGGCGCATGAAAGCATCACGAAGAAAAAGCGTCGCAGCATAATCTATCACCCCAATTGACGCTCATTTTAATACATGGAACTCCCAATCAATACTCCGCAGCGTCGTTTCCGGGTGCCCATGGTAGAATCGAATTCCACGGCCAATGCAACGCGCCAGCAGCCTCATTCGCCAATTGAGACTCTCGGGCGAAATCATCACTCCCGAAGAAATGGCACGTTCTGCATGGCCGGACGCCGTCGGCAAGCGGATCGCCTCCCACACCCGCGTGACCAAGCTGGTTCGCACCCGCCTGGTCGTCGAAGTCGAGGATTCGACGTGGCAGCGCCAGCTCTTCTCCCTGTCGCGGCACATTTTACATAACCTCGAAAAAGCTCTCGGCCCCGGCCTCGTCGACGACCTCGAATTCCGTGTCGTGCCCCGCCGGCGCGAGCCGCTGGTGGCGCGCGTGAGCACGCCCGGCATCTCCGACGACGCCGACGCGATCGCGGACCCCGTCCTGCGCGACCTGTACAAGGTCTCGCGCCGAAAGGCCCAGGCGTGAAGATCACCGAACAGGAAGTCCGCTACGTGGCCGCGCTGGCCAACCTCGAACTCAGCGATGCCGAAGCGGCCCGGCTTCGCGCCGATCTCGACGGCATCCTCGAACATATGGACCGCCTCAGCGAAATCGATACCACCGGGGTTGAGCCGATGGCACAGGTCCTCTTCGACGCCGACCCCGCCGCCACGCTTCGCGACGACGTGCCCATCCCCCCGCTCGGCAACCAGGCAGCCCTCGCCAACGCCCCCGAACCCGGCGCCGGCTACTTCAAAGTCCCCCAGGTCATCGAACGCTGACCCATGCACATTCCCTCGCTGACCATAGCAAGCGTGAGAGATGGCCTGCTGGCCCGCCGGTTCAGCGCCGCCGAGTTGACCGCGGAAGCCCTGCATTTTGCCGAAACGGAGAATCCCAGGACCAACGCCTACCTCCATTTCTGTCCCGAGCGCGCCCTCGCTTCCGCTGAGCGCGTCGATGAGCAGATCGCGCGCGGCGAAACTCCCGGCCCGCTGGCCGGAGTTCCGATCGCCGTCAAGGACGTGATTGTCACCCGCGGCGTGCGCAGCACCTGCGGATCGCGACTGCTCGCCAACTACATCCCGCCGTATGACGCCACCGCCGTGGAGCGTATCGAAGCGGCCGGAGGTGTCATTCTCGGCAAGACCAACTGCGACGAGTTCGCCATGGGTTCGTCCAACGAAAACTCGGCGTTCGGGCCGGTCCGCAACCCCGCGGCCCTCGACCGCGTCCCCGGCGGCTCCAGCGGCGGGTCCGCCGCCGCCGTCGCACAAGGCACGGCCGTCGTGGCGCTCGGCAGCGACACCGGCGGCTCCATCCGTCAGCCGGCCTCCTTCTGCGGCGTTACCGGCGTCACTCCTACGTATGGCCGCGTTTCGCGCTACGGCCTCACCGCCTTCGCCAGTTCGCTGGATCACATCGGACCGTTCGGCCGCTCCGTCCGCGATGCCGCCACAGTTCTAAGCGTCATCGCCGGCCGCGATCCTCGCGATTCCACTTCCGCGGCGGCGCCCGTGCCGGATTACACGGCGCTTCTCGACCGCAACGTAAAAGGTTTGAAGCTTGGCCTCCCGTGTGAGTATCTAAAGCAGTTGACGAGCGAAACCGGGGACCTGATCGCCCGCGCTGTGGAGACCCTGAAATCCCTTGGCTGCGAGGTCAGCGAAATCAGCCTGCCGGCTACCGACTACGCCATCGCATGCTATTACGTCATCGCGACCGCCGAGGCAAGCAGCAACCTGGCCCGCTACGATGGCGTCCGCTACACTTCGCGTACCAGGAGCGCGGGTACCCTCTCCGAAATGTATCGCCGCACACGCAGCGAGGGCTTCGGAGCCGAGTGCAAGCGCCGCATCATGCTGGGCACTTATGTTCTCAGCGCGGGCTATTACGATGCCTACTACCTGAAAGCGCAGAAAGTCCGCGCCCTGATCGCGCGCGATTTCGCCAACGCCTTTCAGCAGGTAGATGCCATCGTGGCCCCCGTCTCGCCTTTTCCCGCGTTCAAACTCGGGGAAAAGGTAGACGATCCGATGGCCATGTACCTTTCGGACATCTACACCATAACCGGCGACCTGGCGGGGATTCCGTGCATGAGCGTTCCGTGCGGCCAGACCCGCGAGGGACTACCAGTTGGAATGCAGATTCTCACCAGGCACTTCGACGAGATCACCATGTTCCGTCTCGCCGACGCCTACGAACACACTCAGAGCAACTGAAGAAGGAGAGACTTGACCATGCCATTCACACTACCGCCGCTGCCCTATGCTCCCAACGCCCTGGAGCCGTCCATCGACACCATGACCATGGAGATCCATCATGGCAAGCATCACGGCGCCTACGTAACCAATCTCAACAAAGCCCTGGAATCGGCGCCGGCCCTGGCCGGCAAGAGCGTCGAAGAGCTGCTGGCGAACCACTGCGCCATCGTGCCCGAAAACATTCGCACCGCGGTCCGAAACAACGGCGGCGGCCACATGAATCACTCCATGTTCTGGAAAATCATGGGACCGGGCGCGGGCGGTCCTCCCGTCGGCCACGTCGCCCAGGCTATCAACGCGGCCTTCGGCAGCTTCGATACCTTCAAGGAGAAGTTCAATGCCGCCGGCATGGGACGCTTCGGCTCCGGCTGGGCCTGGCTGATCAAGACCTCCGGCGGCGTCGAAATTATTTCCACCGCCAACCAGGACAATCCCATCATGGAAGGCAAGAACGCGGTCATGGGCTGCGATGTCTGGGAGCACGCCTATTACCTCAAGTACCAGAATCGCCGGGCAGACTACCTGGGCGCCTGGTGGAATGTGGTCAACTGGAAGGAAATCGAAGACCGCTTCAACGCGAAATAAGGCGGGCGAGACTTGCACAAATACGATCTCATCGTGATCGGTTCCGGCCCGGCGGGCCAGCGCGCCGCCATCCAGGCAGGCAAAGCGGGACGCCGGGTCGTGGTCGTCGAACAGCGTGAGATCGTCGGCGGCGTTTGCATCACCACGGGCACCATTCCCAGCAAGACCATGCGCGAGGCCGTTCTATACCTGTCTGGCTACCAGTATCAGGGCATCTACGGAATCAACTACCGCGTCAAGGAAAAAATCACCATGGCCGACCTGGGCTTCCGGATAAACCAGGTGATCAAGACCGAAGCCGACGTGATCCGCGATCAACTCAACCGCAACGGCATCATGGTGGAAACGGGCGTGGCCAGCTTTCTCGATCCGACGCACGTGAGGGTGGTCAACTCCCGCGGCCAGGGCGACCTCGAGGCACCCAACATCATCATCGCCACCGGTACGCGGCCCGCCGCGTCTCCAACGGTCAAGATCAACGGCCGCAATATCATTAATAGCGACCAGATCCTCGACATGCCGGAGATGCCCCGGACACTCATCGTCGTGGGCGGCGGCGTAGTCGGCGTCGAGTATGCCTGCATGTTCTCGGTATTGGGTGTTCGGGTCACGCTGATCGAGAAACGACCCAGGCTCCTGGAATTCGCGGACCTCGAAATGGTCGAAGCGCTCTCCTATCACCTCCGCGACCAGCGCGTCACCATGCGGCTCAACGAAGAGGTCGTTTCCGTCGAAGAGCAGGCTACCGGCGGCGTGGTGGCCCGCCTCAAGAGCAACAAGGTGGTGAGCGCGGATGCCCTGCTTTACGCCGTCGGACGCCAGGGGAACGTAGAAAGCCTCGACCTTGCGGTTGCCGGACTCGAGGCCGACAGCCGCGGCCGCATCGCCGTAGACTCCGAATACCGCACCAAGGTGCCCGGGATCTTCGCCGCCGGCGACGTAATCGGTTTCCCCAGCCTCGCATCCGTCTCCATGGAGCAGGGCCGGATGGCCGCAGCCGCGGCTTTTGGACTTCAGGTTCACACCCACGCCGCCAGCTACCCCTACGGCATCTACACCATTCCCGAAATGTCGTTTGTGGGCAAGACCGAGGAACAGCTCACTGAGGAGGATGTTCCCTACGAAGTAGGCTTGGCCTACTATCGCGAAACAGCCCGAGGCCAGATCCGCAACGACACTACCGGCCGGCTCAAGCTGATCTTTCACCGCGAGACGCGCGAAATACTGGGCGTACACATCATCGGCGACGAGGCCTCTGAGCTGGTACACATCGGCCAGGCAGCCATGGCGCTCAAGGGCACCATTAATTACTTCGTCGATACGGTTTTCAACTATCCCACTCTGGCCGAATGTTACAAGCAGGCCGCGTTCAATGGTATCAACCGGCTGGCTCAGGGTTAGGCGGCAGCTTTCAGCTTTCAGCTATTGGCTGAAAGCTGAAAGCGGGCATTCCCCAATAACCTTCGATAACATGAGGCTAGCCCGAGCAGTACCTTATCTCTGGTACCTATCGAGGCTTGTAGCCCGCATAAGTCCCATGTAAGTTACAGGACGGAGGTTCACTATGTCTGTGTATTCGGTTCGCGTGGCCGCCTTGATGGTCGCGCTTGCGATGATCGGCTTGACGTCCTGTTCGAGCCCCAACACGGCCCGCGTGGGAACGCCTGAATTTTACTGGTACGCCGCCAAAGAGACTTATGCCGCCGGCGACTACATCAAGACTGCCGATCATCTGGATCACTTGATCGACAATCAGAACGAATATACGGCCCGCGCCGTGCCGTGGTCCCTGGTGCTGACCTCCGGGATGGCCGCCGGCTACATGGAACTTGCCGACGCCTACACCGCCGGAGCACGCGTCAATAGAGCCAATGCCCTCGCCTTCCGCCGCAAGGCCGCGGACTACCGCACCATAGCCAGCCCCCTGGTTCTCCGATTCGCCCAGAATGTGGAAAAAATGGCTCGAGTGGGGGGCGGCGGTGTCCAGCTTGCCTTTTCGCTCCCTAAGGGCACGGCGGCGCAGTCCGCGCTGATCCACCAGATCGCCGGCGGCATTCCGCTGACGGCCGGCGACGAAGAGACAGCACAGTCCCTGACCATTCAACGTAACGTGCTGCTGGCCGTCTGCGCCGCTTCCGGCGCTCCGAACGATACCGCACGCACGGAAGAGGTTTTGGGACACGCCTCGGCCTTGCTTCCTCGCGCGACCTTCGAAAACGCGCTATCCCAAATGCTCAACGCCGAATCCGTGCTCTACGCGCGCGACAAGCTGGACGACCCTGAAAAGCTCGACGCCATCCGGAAGCGCGCCCAGTACATAGCCAGCGGAGCCGCGCGCTTGACCGATACCGCGGGCAAAGTGACCCCTGTCGAAGCCTCCGTGCACTAGTGGCGTGGTTTAGATCACGACCAGCGACCAGTTACCTTTCTGCCTGACCTCCCGCACTCCGGGGAGCGCGGCTCGGACCATCTCCACCTCGTGAGCCTCGAATCCGCTCGCGAGTAGGACTCCGCCTGGTCTGCGCGCGCTCAGCAGGTCTCGCGCCATCGCGGTGATCGCTTCGGGGCTGATATTGGCCAGCACCAGGTCCGCAGTCTCCGGCGCCACCGCGTCCACGCTCCCGACAAAGCCCTCGCCTGCGATCTCGATAGCGACGCGGTCGATATCGCAGGCGATGACTTTTCCGGCCCCCAGCAGCCGCGCCGCGCGCGCCAGAATCCCCTGCCCCGTCCCCACATCGAGCACCGTCATCCCCGGCTTCAGGTAATCTTCCATGGCTTCGATGCACAGCCGGGTGGTCTCGTGCACGCCCGTGCCAAAGGCCATCCCCGGATTCACCGTGATCCGCAGCCGCCCCGGCGGTGTCGGATCGTCCCGCCAATGCGGCGCCAGAAAGAAACTGCGACCGACCTCCATCGGCTGGAGCAGGTCGCGCGCATGCTGCACCCAATCCCGCTGCTCCTCGTCGCGCTCACGGGCTCCGGGGAACAGGTCCAACAGCCGCTTGCGGTCTGCCGTGTCCTCGAAGAAGGCGCGCACGCTCCACGCATCGATCTCGACGATCCCCTCCGACCCTTGCTCCCACAACTCGGCGATCAGGACGTCCCGGTCTTCGGCATCACAATCGATTTCGAGCGAGAACATACTATTTCCGCGGAAACGAGATCTCCACCTCGAACCTGATCCAGTCGATCTTGCCGAGGTCTTTGCCTTCCACCAGTTCACCGGATGGGCTGACCTTCGATTGCAGAATCCGCAACACCGCCTTGCCTCCCGCCGACGAGCCGAATTTGTCCTGCGCTTCCTGAACCTCCGCTGCCGGGTAGGAGCCCGGCCAGGAAAGCCGGTTGAGCCGCTCGAATTCGCGTCTGCACGCGTCTCCGTCGAGAACGAACTCGACTTCCCGCGGGGACCGCTTCACCGCCTCAGCCGCTGTGACTCCGTAGCTT
>Ga0335079_10010911_pt1 | contig 10349 bp, 13 predicted proteins | sample Lox_Sample_33_FD_206719 | JGI IMG/M metagenome (GOLD analysis project Ga0335079, IMG submission 206719) | Soil microbial communities from Loxahatchee National Wildlife Refuge, Florida, United States - Lox_Sample_3.3 | ecosystem: Environmental > Terrestrial > Soil > Wetlands | place: USA...
CATATGCGCACAGGCCTTTTTTGCGAGTCCCCGCGTTCCTACCGGAGAGCCGCTGATGATGTGTAGTCATTCGATTTACGCCGCTGGCGTGCCGAAGCTCACCTTCGGGGCTTCGCGCTCTGTTGGAGCCGATACCTCGAAGAACTCCCGCGGCTTGAAATTGAACATCCCCGCGATGATGTTGGAAGGGAACACTTGGATCTTTGTGTTTAGGTCGCGCACCACTGCGTTGTAATAACGCCGCGCGTTCTGGATTGAATCTTCCAGTTGCGAAAGCGTGTTCTGCAGTTGATTAAAGCTTTCCACCGCGCGCAATTGCGGATAGGACTCCGAAAGCGCGAACAATTGCCGCAGCGTGCCGGTCAAAATGTTTTCCGCGTCGGCTTTTGCCGCCGGGCCTTGCGCGGCCATCGCCGAATTTCGCGCCTGGATCACCGCCTCGAGCGTGCCTTTTTCATGCCCGGCATAGCCCTTCACCGTTTCCACCACGTTTGGCACCAGGTCGTAGCGCCGCTTCAGTTGCACGTCAATATCGCTCCACGCGTTGTCCGCTTGCACGCGCAGGCGGATCAGCCCGTTGTAAAGCCCGATGATAATCACTACCAGCAGTCCAGCCGCAATCAGCAAAATCCAGGCAATGGACATGAGGGAACCTCTTTCCGCGCGAACTCCCGGCGCACCTGCGACTCTGCGTTCACTTTATACTGCGCTGTTAGCTCTGTAAAGGGAACCGAAACTGGGGTTAGTACGTTTGTTTCGATATAGCGGCTCACGTGTCCATGAATATGAATCCGCTATGCTACAGTCACAAAACCAATTGCCCTCTGGTGCGTCTCAATTGAGGAGAAATTCGCATGACGTCTTCCGCCGTTCAGATCCAGCAACTCGATAGCGTCCCGCTCGCAGTCATCCGTCGCAAGGCGAGTTTGTCCGAGCTTTCACGCGTGGTACCGGAATGTTGTGGCCTGGTCTGGAATGAGCTGCGCGCGCAGCAAGCGAAGGCCGGACGCAACGTCGCCATCTATTGGGATGACAGCATTCGGCTCGAGGTGGGTGTCGAACTTCTTGGACCGTTCACCGAGCAAGGCGATGTCGTCCGCTCAGCAACTCCCGCCGGCGCCGTGGCATCGGCAACCCATCTCGGCCATTATCGCGGCCTTGGAGCGGTGCATGACGCAGTTCGCCGCTGGTGCAGTGCCAATAACCATAAGTTGGCCGGGCCAAACTGGGAGATTTACGGTCATTGGCAGCCCGGGTGGAACACCGATCCGTCGAAGATTCGTACGGACGTTTACTACCAGCTTGTTAGTTGAAAAACGCGGGCGGGAACGGCGCGGCGCGGCTCTTCGCGTTCGCTACAGTGATTTCCGGTGCAGCAGCCACATCGTAAGCGCAAGCGTCACGACAATGAAAACGCCAGTTGACCAAAACGGCCATGAATCCCCGAACTTGTGGTATTGCAAGTAGCTTTCACTCACACTCACAATCTCGGAATTTTTTGGAAGGATGCGGTAAATCCAGTTGAATATTCCACGCACCCAATCAGAAGTGAAGAAAAGAAATAGGGTTTTATCCCGATTTGCGAGGACTGGCGAAAGGAAATCCACAACCACTGCAACGATGATCGGCAGCGCTATCCCCGTTCTTGTTGTGCAGACCAGCGCGGCCAGCGCCATCAGCGCCGCGAACCCGAACACCTGCAGCCCGATTGCCGCAATAAGTGGGTAAATTGCCACTCCTGCCTTCGCCCAAAGCCATACCGCCGTCGGAAGCGTGGCCATGCCTAATGTCACTGCATACAAAGTGAGGCCACCGAAGTAGGCCCCCATTAGCACCCGCCAGCGCGGCACTCCCTTGGTCAGCGTTAACTCTACCCAACCTTTTTCGAGGGCGGCCACTAAGAGCGGTGAGGATGCAAATATCGCGAGGAACAGCCAAAGGCCCCCGGTAATTTTAACTTCTTGGGCCATCACCGCAGGTCCGGCAAGGGATGCTGGGCCGAGCGCCAACCGGCCCATGAACAGCATCGGATCTCCGGTGGGCAACGGCTTCAAAGTAATAAGATGGAAAATCAAGTAGGCAACAAGGATAGCCATCCCTATTAGGACGAGCGCCATCCTTCGATGCACAGATTCGCGCAATGTGTGTAAGTACGCCGCGAACATTACGAATCCTCTCCCGTAACCACCTTCAGGAAGAATTGTTCGAGCGAATTCTTCATCGGCTCAATCGCTTCAATCTCTACCGGCACCGCGCGCAACTTATCCACCAACGCATTCAATTGAGCGCGATCGCGCGGGGAAAATTTCAGCGACGCATCCTGCCAGGTTCCTGCGCTCGCCACAGCCGCTGCCGCCGCACGCACCGCATCATTCACTTCCGCCACTCGTATGACGTATTCGCCTGACCCTTGCGTGAATTCTTCTGGAGTCGCCGCGCGCGCCACCAAGCCTTGATGCAGAATCACCACGCGGTCGCACACCTGCTCCACTTCTGAAAGCATGTGCGAATTGAGGAAAATTGTTTTGCCCCCCGCCTTTAATGCGAGAAGCAGGTCGCGCACCTGTTTGCGCCCAAGCGGGTCCAGACCGTCGGTCGGCTCGTCCAGAATCAAAAGCTCGGGATCATTCAGCAGTGCCTGCGCCAGCCCCAGCCGTTGCAGCATCCCTTTGGAATACGCCTTCGCGGGTTTCTTCACGCCGCCAAGGCCCACTTGGTCGAGCAATCGCGGGATGCGTTTCTTCAGCGTTGCCGATGGCACTCCATTCAGCCGCCCCATGTACCGCAGGAATGCGGGCCCCTTGATGTAATCCGGCAGGCGCATCTGTTCGGGCAGGTATCCAATCCGCCGCCGCGCTTTCGTATCGCCCGGGTGGCTGTCCAGCAGCCGCGCAGAGCCACTCGTCGCATCGGCTAATCCCAGCAGGATTTTTACGAGCGTCGTTTTGCCCGCGCCATTCGGTCCTAGCAGTCCGAACACAGTTCCGCGCTCAACGCTCAGCGAAACGCCGTTCAGCGCCGGAATTTCTTTCCGGCGCATCGTGACGTATTTCTTATGCAGGTCTTGTGTTTCGATTGCTGGGTTTGTCATCGCTGGTCAATACGCAAAAATTCGCCCCAAAGTTTCTTCAGTCCACAAAATCGACGGTTCTACTTCCTCCGAACGTTCTGATTCTAGCCAACGCCGTCGTCAACGTCCCATCCTCCGGCGGCGCCGTTGTCGAACGCGCTAACCCCGTAAGTATCCTTGGCTATTTATTGCCAAATGAGTTATCTTTCTCTCCCGCGGCCTTTGCTCCAATTCTGCGCCGCGCGCCCATTCCATGCTCTTCAAAAGCCTCAGCGCCGCCGTCTATGGAATTGACGCCTACCTCGTCGAAGTCGAGGTGGACGTCGGATCCACCAAAATGGGTGACTTCAATGTCGTCGGCCTTCCCGACATCGCCGTCAAGGAAAGCCGCGAACGCATCAAGGCCGCCCTCAAGAATTGCGGCTTCGATTTTCCCGCGCCGCAAAGTGTCACCGTGAATCTCGCCCCCGCCGACATCCGCAAGGAAGGGTCTGCGTTTGACCTCCCGATGTCGCTCGGCATTCTTGGCTGCATGGGCACTTTTTTCGGCAAGGCGCTTGATACCCATGTATTTCTCGGCGAGCTTTCACTGGATGGCGGCGTGCGCCCCGTTCGCGGCGCGCTCTCCGCAGCACTCGCCGCCCGCGAACGCGGCATCAAGCGCGTAGTTGTCCCCGACGCGAATGCGCGCGAAGCCGCAGTCGTCGAAGGCATTGATGTCTTCGCCGTCCGCTCGCTCCCTCAAACCGTGGACCTCATCAACGCGCCTGAATCTTTCGAGCCCGTGCGTTGCGACGCTCGCGGCATGCTCACCCAGGCCGCGCAATATCCCGTGGATCTTCGCGACGTCCGCGGCCAGATGGCCGCCAAGCGCGCTCTCGAAATCGCCTGCGCCGGTGGACACAACATCCTTCTCCTCGGCCCTCCCGGCGCCGGAAAGACGATGCTAGCCAAGCGCATCCCCACAATCCTTCCGCCGATGTCGCTCGAAGAAGCCATTGAGACGACGCGCATCCACAGCGTCGCAGGCGTTCTCGACTCATCCTGTGGCCTTGTTGGCACGCGCCCTTATCGCTCACCGCACCACACCATTTCCGACGCGGGCCTCATCGGTGGCGGCGCCATCCCGCGTCCCGGCGAAGTTTCTCTCGCTCATCACGGCGTTTTATTCCTCGACGAGCTGCCCGAATTCGAGCGCAACGTTCTCGAAGTCCTTCGCCAGCCGCTTGAAGAAGGTAACGTCACCATTGCCCGCGCCGCGCTTTCCGTCACGTTTCCTTCGCGCTTCATGCTTGCCGCCGCGATGAACCCCTGTCCCTGCGGATTTTTCGGCGACCCCACGCGGGAATGCCGCTGCACGCCGCCGCAGATTCAGCGTTACGTCAGCAAGATTTCCGGCCCGCTGCTCGACCGTATTGATATCCACATCGAAGTCCCAGCCGTGAAATACAAGGAACTGCGCAGCACCGCCGAAATCGAAGATTCCGCCGATGTGCGCTCCAGAGTCGTCGCCGCGCGCAACCGCCAGCTATCGCGCTTCGCCGCCGACAAAATTTACGGCAACGCGCAAATGTCCTCACGCCTGATCCGCAGGCATTGCGCCATCACCGCCGATGGCGAAAAGCTCCTCGAAAGCGCCATCGCACGCCTCGGCCTCTCCGCCCGCGCTCACGACCGCATCCTCAAAGTAGCCCGCACCATCGCCGACCTGGAGCCCTCCGCCAATATCGAGCCCAAGCATTTGGGCGAAGCAATCCAGTACCGGACATTGGACAGAAGTTATTGGGTCTAGCCCCGCGTTTCGTCTCCCAAACAATTGACTTCCCACAGAGCCCTGTGCTACCCATAGCTTTGCCTTGAGCCATCCTCCAAACGGCCGCTCCAACGCGGATAACCAGCGCATCGAAGTCACTCTCGAATCGCTGCTCGATAGTGTCAGCCTCGCCGAGGAGATGTGTACGCGCATTGCAGGAGCCGCGGGCTTCGATGAGGACGATTGTTTCAAGATCGGCATGTCCGTCCGCGAAGGCGTAATCAACGCTTACAATTACGGCAGCCAAAAGCAGCGCGACAAAAAAATCTTTCTCACCTTTGAATTGACTCCCGACAAACTCGTGATTTACGTACGCGACCAGGGCAAAGGCTTCCGCCTCGAAAATGTTCCCGACCCGCTCGCCGACGAAAATCTCCTGAAGAGTTCCGGCCGCGGCATTTTTCTCATGCGTTCATTCATGGACGAATTTGACGTCCATCACGCCCGCGAGGGCGGCGCGGAAATTGTAATGGCCAAGCGGCTGCATCACGGCGCCCATCCAGAGCCGCACGCCGGCAGGTAGCACCAGCCCAAAGGAGCGTTCCCGGTGAAGTTCCGGGCCACACCTCGCGTCTCGGGCAGCGTCCTCATCATTGACATGAGCGGCACGCTCAAACTCGGCGAAGGCATCGCTGAATTCCGAAAGGACATCCGCAAATTCCTCGACGAAGGCCATCGGCGCATCCTGCTCAATCTCGCCGCCGTCGAGCACCTCGATAGCAGCGGCATCGGCGAACTCGTCAGCGCTTATTCCATCGCGAAGCGCGAGGGCGGCGAGGTGAAACTCCTCAAGCTCAGCCGCGCCGTGGATAACGCGCTCCTCGCCACCAAGCTTTACACCATCTTTGACATCCACAGCGACGAGGGTGAAGCTGTCGCCAGCTTTCGCTAGTCCTGTTTCCGGCTTCCCGCACAAATCCTCTTTACACCTGCCCAAAATTTATGCCAGCATGTCGGCGCGTTTGTGGGTCATGTAATTCCGTAGGTGAACGGAAGCTCGCCTGCCTGCCGCTCGTCGGAAGCAAGCTGGGTTTTTTGTGGCACCGATTGGCGTTACGCCCAGAATTCGCAATCTCTCGAAACAGGAGAACGCGAGTGAGCAGAGAACAAGGCACAGTAAAGTGGTTCAACGCAGCAAAGGGCTTCGGATTCATCCAGCGGCAGTCCGGCGAGGATGTTTTCGTGCATTTTTCGGCCATCGAAATGGACGGCTACAAGTCCCTTAACGAAGGTCAGACCGTCGAATTTGAAGTAAAGCAGGGCCCCAAGGGCCTGCAGGCGGATAAGGTCACGGCGGCTTCCTAAGCTGCCGTGCAGTTCAAACTCAAAGGGCCCTGCACGGCCTTCCGCGCGGGGCCTTTTCCGTTTGTGATAGGATAGGCGTTTCGCCATAGGACAAGGAACCGAACCGTGCCGCAGCGTATCTCCCGCAAGGACCTGAAAAAGGACGATGTCCGCGAAGCCTTCGTTCATGGCGGCGAAGCTGTCGCTTTGCATAAGAAGGGCTTGGGTCAAATCGTCCTAATCGTGCTCCTCATCGCCATCGCTGTATTCGGCTGGCGCTGGTACACGCAGTGGCAGACCGGCAAGGCCTCCATCGAGCTGGCGGACGGCATGAAAATCTATAACGCGCCCATCCACGCGGCCGGTGAACCAGCTGTGGACCCCAACGCGCCCTCTTATTTCGACGAGAAAAACAAATATGACGATGCCGCGAAGAAATTTGCCGTCGTCGCGGACAGCTACCCGCGCACGCGCCCAGGCCAGGAAGCGCGTTACTTTGAAGCGCTGTGCGACGAGCATCTGTCGCGCAATGATCGCGCCGCCTCGGAACTTGAGGGCGTAGCGAAAAGCAGCAATTCCGATCTCGAACCGATCGCAAAACTGCGCCTTGCGGGCGTTTACGCCAAGCTTGGCAAGAACGCGCAGGCGATCCAGACCTATCAAGAGCTGATGGCCAAGCCGACTGTGCTTGTCCCCAAGCCGCTCGTGATGCTGGAGTTCGCCGACTTTTACAGCAAGACCAATCCTTCCGAGGCCACCAAGCTCCTCATGCAGGTGAAGCAGGAGTTCCCCGAATCGCCCGCGTCGCAGGAAGCGGATAAGCGCCTCGAAGCCGCGGCCGAATCCGCCGGTCATTCCTGATTCACCGAGCTTGATTCGTTTTCGCGAGCTATCTTTTCAGGCTTACCTTCTTTCTTGCCGCCGCGTTTTGCCGGTCTCCCTCTGCATAGCATAGAATTGCCGCATGCCTGCGCCGCTCCCCGTTCCCTATGCGATGCCCTATGCGATGGACGTGACGCAATCGCGCGGGCGCAAATATCCCGAACCGGAGCATCCATATCGCGGCGCCTATGCCCGCGACCGCGACCGCATCATCCATGCGCGGGCCTTCCGGCGGCTCGAAGCCAAGACGCAGGTCTTCACGACTCGCTACTCCGATCACTTCCGCAACCGGCTCACGCACACGCTGGAGGTTGCGCAAATCGCGCGCACCGTCGCTGGCGCGCTCGGCCTGAATACGGATCTGGCCGAAGCGCTGGCGCTGGTACATGACATCGGCCATCCCCCATTCGGGCACGCGGGCGAGCACAAGCTCGATGAACTCCTGCAGCCATTCGGCCTGCGCTTTGACCACAACCTGCACGCGCTCCGCATCGTCGAGCTGCTCGAGCAGCGGTACGCCGCGTTTCCCGGACTGAACCTCACCTTTGAGGTCCGCGAAGGCATCGTGAAGCACTCGCATGAATATCGCGCCGCGGAACATCCCGAGCTGGCGGAATACTTGCTCGATTTGCGGCCGCCAATTGAAGGCCAGCTCATCGACTTCGTGGACGAGATTGCTTACAACACCGCGGACATGGACGACGGCATCGAAGGTGGGCTCATTTCAATTGCCGAGGCGTGCGGGAATATTCCATTTCTCGGCGACGCTTACGAAGCTGTGCGCCGCGAATACCCCAGTGCCACGGTCAAGGTACTTTTCAGCGAAGCGAATCGGCGATTGCTCGATCACCTTGCCACCGACTTGATCGAGACGACTCGCGCGCGGATTGCGGAACACCGGATTCGCTCCGTCGAAGATGCGCGGCGCTTCAGCGGGAAACTGGCCGGCTTCAGCGCGACGTTGGCAGAAACAAATATTCCGGACCTGAAAAAGTTTTTGCTCGCCAATCTGTACAACCATCCGGCGATTGTCGAGGACCGGGAGCGGTCGGTCGCCGCGCTCGGCGAGCTTTTCTACTACTACATGGAGCGGCCGGAATCGCTGCCGAAATTCTTCCTCGATCTCGAAGCCACCGATGGGAGGGCCCGCATCGTCGCCGACTACATCGCCGGGATGACCGACCATTTTCTGCTGCGGTTGCATCGTGAACTTCTTGGGCCGGCTACGACGCAGTAGCAGAAGCCACCCCTGGCACCATACTTTTCGGGAGATCCACCTTGCCAGTCCCGCAGCTGCGGGACTGTGCCACGACCCCCATCCTTTGCTGAAGTTGTCGGACCCCCCCCCGCCTTTTTTGTAAGTGATAGAAAACACTGGTACTTAGGTGAAACATGGCTCGTAAGTGATAGAAAACATTGGGGTGTTTTTGGAGGCATGCGCGAGGAAAGTCCGTAAGTGATAGAAAACACTGGAGGCTGGAGTCGACTATGTCGACGGCGTCCGGTGCGTTGGAACCCCGCGGTGCTTCAAGCGAGTGCCCGACCGGTTTGATTAACACAGGCCTGCCTAGCCGGCAGGCGAGCTTCATGCTGTGAGTTCCATTTTGGGAAACCCCACATAGGCTGAAGCCTGTGTTACGGGCGTCGTCTTTGCCCACGGGGTGGGGTACACCCCAGTTCCATTCGCTACGCTCAGGACGCTGATGCCGCCACCCCCCGCGCTTTTTGTAAGAGTGTGCGCTTAAAGGAGTTACGGGAACGAAGAGCGGCAAGAGTAAGCGCCTAAAGGACTTAGAGGTATTGGATCGGGATGGCGGCGAGAAGGACATGAGGGATGTTACAATAAGGGTAAACTAATGTCAAGAGAATTACATAGAAATTATCGGAAAATACTTTCCCACGTCAATTCGAATGAGTATTCGAATGATTATTCGAATGAGATTGTTGAAGGAGAGCGACCCATCGAGTCAGGCGGCCCACTCTTCATGCGGCGCAAAGGATGAGCCTCCCGGAAATGCCGAGCCGCCCGGAGAAGGGAATTGGTTATTAGGCTGGGCACTGAACCAATTCGGGTCTCACAAAACCCGCACTGATGGTCGCGGCTAGCAGTTGGCATTCATCCGAAGGAAGAACGGGATTTTGGATGCGCTGAGGGAAACCGTCGTAGGTACGGCCATCCAGTTTCCTACCAGTGGTGGACTTGCGGACACCACCCCACTGCTTGAAGAAGAATGGCACACCTGCAATGCGGCATTGGTCTCTTACTGACACGACCCACCTTTTTTCCATTGGCCTTGCCCCCGGTCCGCTTTCTCCGCCCACAATCACCCAGGCGATTCCGGTCAGGTTCAACTCTCCGACATCTTCAAGGAGGGGCTCAACTGATAGAAATCGGAATTCGGCGGTGGCCCTTTGAAGGTCCTTGATCCGCGGAAGCCCGTATTCTCGATTCTCGACGCTCACCCCCCACCAAATATGAGACTGCGCTGCCGCAAAGCCAAGCGACGAATTCAATAGTCTTTGCAGTCGGCCAGACCTCTTGGTCAAAACCTGATAGGTATGCCAATTCGCGGCAACCATAACTCTCGCGACCGCGACAATATATTCCTCCGGTACCGCGTCATGGAACAGATCGCTCATCGAATTTACGAAAATCATTTTAGGCGTACGCCAGCGCAAAGGCTCGCCAAGTTTTTCCGGTACCAGGCGCAGATCGAAGCCCTGCTCATAAGGATGGCCCTTGACGCCTCGAAATCGCTCCGCAAATGTCTCGGCGTAGCAATGTTTGCACCCGGGACTGATCTTCGTGCAGCCGCGCACCGGGTTCCAAGTCGCGTCTGTCCATTCAATCGCGGAATCGAGTGACATCAGATCGCTCCTCAGCTTGCGTACTTCTTGAAAATGTCCAGCACTATGTCTTCAGCAGTATTTTTCTGCGATGCGAAGAAAAGATAATAAACTATCGCCCCTCTCGAATTCTTCATCGGCATAGGTTTAGGGACTCGCGCGAATCCCGCAACCTCCTTCAATCTTTTCCGATACGCCTCCGCCACTTCTTCATTCGATTGCTTATCGGGATTGCCAAATAAATCCGATCCGTATGCGGTCTTTGGCCAAGAGTTGTCTCCCCAAAATGCGGTCATCCTGGCCTTTTGCGAATTATTCACATCCTGAGGATCGCGCCAAAGGACGTTGCGGTTAATGTCCATGACAGGAAAATTTAGGAATAGGTCCAGCGTTGCCATTTTTCCTGCCCTCAATACCACCTTCCAATCGAGGTTTATTCCATAAGGATCGAGA
>Ga0335079_10010912_pt1 | contig 10349 bp, 6 predicted proteins | sample Lox_Sample_33_FD_206719 | JGI IMG/M metagenome (GOLD analysis project Ga0335079, IMG submission 206719) | Soil microbial communities from Loxahatchee National Wildlife Refuge, Florida, United States - Lox_Sample_3.3 | ecosystem: Environmental > Terrestrial > Soil > Wetlands | place: USA: Florida...
TGAACGCCGGCCTCCAGCAGCTGCTTCATGGTGATGCCGCCCGGGGCCGCGATGGCCTGGGCCTGTGTCTCGACGTTTTCCTGGGTGTCCAAGTCGATTCCTTCGGGTTGGTTGTGGTCCGCCACGCGCCGTCAACGGAACGGCCCCACCCCGGAGAGCGAGCCACTCGCCCCCGGAGCACCTGGAACCGACCTCGAGCACGTGTGTGAGGTGGTACTGCCGCTGCGCTACGTAACTCGTCCACCCCCATGCCTGCACGGCGCACGGAGAGTGGGGGTGCTGCTCTAACAGAGCGCCCGGGCGAACTGCAAACCTTCGGCTCCGCCGCACCAGCCGCCGGCGGAGGGCTAGCCGAGCGGGCAGTCTCCGCCGATCAGGAACAGCATTGCGAAGGCGAGGCTCACCAGGTGGTGGTGCTTCGAGACTCGCGCGAAGAAGAGTTTGACACGCCCCATGACCTGGCCCCTCCGGGTAGTCCGCGACTCGTGAGAGAAGGTGGCTAGGCAACCACAGAGTCGCTGGACTGGCAACCATGTGGGTAGATTGTTGACAACCTGTGGAGGGTGGGCCCCGGGGCGGGCGGGGCTACAGGGCTGAAGCTGCAGCCAGGGTTACGAGTCGGACGAACCGGCGACGCTGGGAAGGCCCGTCGGAGCAGGACCGATCACCAGGTTTCGTCCCGACCGCTTCGCCGCATAGAGGCGCTGATCCGCAGCGTCGAGCACCGCCTCGAAGCTCATCCCATCCGAGGGCCAGCAGGCGACGCCGGCGCTGAGCGTCAGCCGCCGTCCCTCCGGGGTCAGCTGGATCGCCCCGACCCGGGCGCAGACGTCCCTCACTCGCTCGAGCGCGAGCTGCACGTCCATGCGGGGGAAGGCGATCACGAACTCCTCGCCTCCGTACCGAGCCACGAGGTCGGTCGTTCTCACCGCGAGCTTGAGCTGCTCGGCGATTCGCTCCAGTGCGCGATCCCCGGCAAGGTGCCCGAACTCGTCGTTGAAACGCTTGAACTCGTCGACGTCGAACACCGCGATGCCGAGCTGGCTGCGTGCGGGATCGGCGCGCGCGAGCTCCTCGTCCACCCGTTCCAGGAACGGGCGCCGCTGGAGGAGGCCGGTCAGGTGGTCAGTCCCGATCATCAATCGGAGGTGTCGCGCCCACTGCGCGATGGCCATCGTCCCCACACCGTGCCCGGCCAGGATGACCAAGCGGTTCACGAACTGAGAGGCGACGAAGGTTCCGTGAGTCGGGGTGGTGAGCCCCGAGAGGTTCCAGTGGGTCGCCACGAACGCGCTCATCCCCCCGTACTGAGCCAGAGCCAGGGCCGCGGTGAAGGCGCAGAGGCGCCAGTCGTATCGGAGTGCGGAGATGGTGACCGAGACGAAGTAAGTCTCGTAAGCGACCCGGTTGTTGAGGACCGCGAGTGGCTCGTCGAAGACGATGAACGCGCAGATGGCCGCGCTCGCGAGGCTGACGTCGAGAGCGCTGGTCACCCACGCAAACCATGGGGCGACGATGCGCTTCGAGAGCCAGACGAGGGAGAAGCCGTAGATGAGCGCGAACGTGCTCAGCGGAATCGAGAGGAAGAGAACGGCAGGCTCCTGGAGCGAGAAGCCCAGGCTGGACGCGACCAGTGCGGCGATCAGGCCCAGCCGCACGAACGCCACGAGGCGCTCGCTCGAGGCGCGCGCGCGCACCAGAGCCTGATCGGGCTCGGTCGCGAAGAATTCGCCGAGCCGACTTCCGATGTCCCGAAACCGAACCAAGCGCGCGGATGTTGCCAGAGCGCAGGCAGGCGTGCGCTCGGCGTGTCTGTACGCTTTCGGCGCCGAGTGTACGTGCCCCTCCCCAACCGTGGATGTAGGTAGGCGTAGCTTCCGGATGCACTGGAATCGGGGAATCTTGCAGGCCGGTGCGATCTCGCGGGCACCGCGCGCGACACAGCGCGACACGCGTCACACGGCCGAGCGGGGCCGCTGTGACCTGTCTGTGAATTCATGTCATAAAGTACAGGTATCGACCGGGCCCACCCTCAGCTGGGGCGGTCCTCGCTGGCGCCGTGGCACTTCTTGTACTTCTTCCCGCTCCCGCAGGGGCAGGGGTCGTTCCGGCCGACCTTCGCCGGCGCCTTCGCCGGGGTACGCGCCGCCGGCGCGGCCTTCTCCGGGCGCCCCTCCACGTCGGCGCGCCCCTCGACGAACTGGCGCGCGCGGGCCTGCATCTGCCGCTGCAGCCGGGCGGCCTCCTCGGCCTGGGCCCGGCCCTGCACCCGCATCAGCTGGCTGATCAGCTGGTGGTTGATGGCCGAGAGCATCTGCATGAAGCCCTCGTACCCTTCCTTCTTGTAGGCCTGCTTCGGGTCGCGCTGGCCGTAGGCCCGGAGCCCGATGCCCTGGCGCAGGTGGTCCATCGCCAGGAGGTGGTCCTTCCACAGCTGGTCGATGGTGGCGAGGTACCGGTTCCGGGCGAAGACGCGGAAGTCGTCCCCGAACTCCTCCTCGCGCGCCTTCAGCACCTTCTCGGCGGCCTGGTAGATCTGCTGCTGCAGCTCCTCCGGGTCGTGCGACCCCTGGAACCCCATCTCGAGGTTCAGGTTGTCCTTCACCGCTCGGGTCAGCGCCGGGACGTCCCAGGTATCGGGATTCTTCGTCCCCGCCCAGGTCCCGGTGATCGCCAGCACCACGTCCTCGAGCGCATCGAAGAGCATCTCCCGGAAGTCGTCCCAGGTGATGGTGTGCTCGCTGCGGATCTTGGCCTTGGTCTTCTTGTCCTCGTCGTACTCGACCAGCGCCACGCCCGCGCCCGCGGCCAGCACCCGGCGGCGCAGCTTGTAGATCGTGCGCCGCTGCTGGTTCATCACGTCGTCGTATTCGAGCAGGTTCTTCCGGATGTCGAAGTTGTGGCCCTCGACCCGCTTCTGCGCGTTCTCGATGGCCTTGGAGAGGAACTTGTGCTCGATGACCTCCCCCTCCTGCATCCCCATGCGCTCCATCAGGCCGGAGATGCGCTCCGACCCGAAGATCCGCATCAGATCGTCCTCGAGGGACAGGAAGAACTTGCTGACGCCAGGGTCACCCTGGCGAGCCGACCGGCCGCGCAGCTGGTTGTCGATGCGGCGTGACTCGTGCCGCTCGGTGCCGAGGATGAAGAGGCCTCCGGCAGCGAGGACCTCCTCCTTCTCGCGTGCGGTCTCCCCCCGGTACTTCTCCACCGCCTTCTCCAGCCGCTTCTCCCAGTCCACCACCGCCGCCCGGTGCGCCTCGGCGTCGGGTGGGACGCCGTCCACGCTGGGGGGGAGCTCCGGGGGGACGCCCACCTCCGCCCGCGCCAGCGCCTCGGGGTTGCCGCCGAGGAGGATGTCGGTGCCGCGGCCGGCCATGTTGGTGGAGATGGTGACCGCGCCCTTCCGGCCTGCCTGGGCGACGATCTCCGCCTCGCGCTGGTGCTGCTTGGCGTTCAGAACGTGGTGGGCGACGCCCTTCTTCTTGAGGAAGTTGGAGACCACCTCGCTCTTGGCGATGGAGACCGTGCCCACCAGGACCGGCTGGCCCCTCTCGTGGAGCTCCTTGATCTCCTGCACCACCGCCTCGAACTTCTCGCGCTCGGTCTTGTAGACCACGTCGTTCACGTCCTTGCGGATCATCGGACGGTTGGTGGGAACGACTCGGACGTCGAGGTTGTAGATCTTCGCGAACTCCTCGGCCTCGGTGTCGGCCGTGCCGGTCATGCCCGAGAGCTTCGAGTACATGCGGAAGTAGTTCTGGAAGGAGATGGTGGCCAGGGTCTGGGTCTCGTTCTCGATCTTGACCCCTTCCTTGGCCTCCACCGCCTGGTGGAGCCCGTCGCTCCAGCGGCGGCCCGGCATGAGGCGGCCGGTGAACTCGTCGACGATGATGACCTCACCGTCCTTCACCACGTAGTCCCGGTCCCGCCGGTAGAGGGTGTGCGACCGGAGGGCCTGCTCCACGTGATGCAGCGTCTCCACCTCGCTCGGGTCGTAGAGGTTGGAGATGCCCAGCCGCCGCTGGACCTTCTCCACCCCCTCGTCGGTGAGGTTCACGCTGCGGGTCTTCTCGTCGAGGGCGTAGTCCTGGTCCGGGAGGAGGCCGGGGATGACCCGGTCGATCCGGAAGTACTCGTCGGTGTTCTCCTCGGTGGGGCCGGAGATGATGAGCGGCGTCCGCGCCTCGTCGATGAGGATGCTGTCCACCTCGTCGACGATGGCGAAGTTCAGCTCGCGCTGGACGTAGTCGCTGAGCCGGAACTTCATGTTGTCGCGGAGGTAGTCGAACCCGAACTCGTTGTTCTGGCCGTAAGTGATGTCGCTCCGGTAGGCGGTCTGGCGCTCGGCGTCTTCGAGGTCGTGGACGATGCAGCCCACGGTGAGCCCGAGGAAGTTGTGGATCCGCCCCATCCACTCGGCGTCGCGGCGGGCGAGGTAGTCGTTCACCGTGACGATGTGGACGCCGCGGCCGCTCAGCGCGTTGAGGTAGCTCGGGAGGGTGGCGGTGAGCGTCTTGCCCTCGCCGGTGCGCATCTCGGCGATGCAGCCCTGGTGGAGGAACATCCCGCCGATGAGTTGGACGTCGAAGTGGCGCTGCCCGATGGTCCGCCGGGCCGCCTCGCGGGTCAGGGCGAAGGCCTCGAAGAGCGCGTCGTCCAGGGAACGGCCGTTCGCCACCTCCTGCTTCAGCCGCGCCGTCTCGCGCGCGAAGTCACCGTCGGCGAGATCCCGCATCCGGGGCTCGAGCGCGTTGATCCGGGCGACCTTGGGCCAGGCGCGCTTGAGCTCGCGCTCGTTCTTGGTCCCGATGATCTTCTTCAGCGTCCACTCGATCATGACGTTCCAGTGTGGATGTAACCAGCCCGGCGGCGCCTACAAGTCCCCGAGGCGCCCTGCCGGCAACGGGAAACATCTCCTCTAGCGGAGCCTTCCCCGGGATGCCAGCAGCCGCCCGTGGCCCTGCCGTCGCCCCGGCTCCGGAGAGCGCACGCCCCCGGCTCGGGCGGCGCGCCTACTCCTCGAGGATGAATTTCCGCGGGTTCTCGGGGATGCCGTTCACCCGCACCTCGTAGTGCAGGTGAGGACCCGTGGAGCGGCCGGTGTTGCCCACCGCGCCGACCAGCTGGCCCCGCTTCACGCGGTCGCCGGTCTTGACCTCGATCTTGCTCAGGTGGCCGAAGCGGGTCTTCACCCCGTAGCCGTGGTCGATGACGAGGACGTTTCCGTACCCGCCCTCCAGTCCGGCGAAGATGACCGTCCCGTCCGAGGGGGCGAGCACCTCCTTGCCGTGAGGTGCGGCGATGTCGAGACCTTCGTGCATCACGCGCTCAGCCGTATACGGGTCGAGACGCTGCCCGAAGTCGGAGGTGACCCATCCCCGGGACGGCCAGATCGACGGCGTCGAGGCCAGCCGGCTCTTCTGGTCCAGGAAATAGGACTGGAGCTCCTGAAGGCTCTTTTCTTGCCGGGTTGCGGACTCGGTCAGCTTGTCGAGCTTCGAGGTCAGGTTCCGCGGCGTCTCGCTGGCCGACCCGGGCCGGGTGAACTCGGTCTCCGAGCTGGGGGTCGGGGTGACACCGGGCTCTCCCGCAGTGGGACCGAGGGCGAGGTTGCGCTGCGGGTCGGAGAGGAGCGTCACGGCCCGGAGCTTCTGGTCGAAGCGCTCGACGCGCTCCAGGGTCGCCCCGATGTGCTCCATCCGCTCGCGGATGCTCTTCAGCTGCGTGCGGAGCGTGAGGTTCTCGTCACGCAGGAGCCGGTTCTCGGAGGCCTCCCGCACGAGGGCGAAGTAGTGGATGACGGCGGCCAGCAGGACCAGGCCGGCGGCCCCCGCGCCGAGCGCGGCATGGCGGAGCAGGCTCTTCTCGAGCTGGAACCGGCGCACCGGCGCGTCGTGGTCCGGGACGACGATCAGCGTGAGGGTCTTCTTGGCCAACGGTGGGCTCGCTCCGGTGACAGCGCTCTTCCAGGCAGTCCAGGTACCCAAGCAAGCCGTATTCCAGCATGCTCGCCCCCCATCCGTCCGGGGCGGCCTCGTAGCCCGTCGATTTCGACGCTGTCAAGAAAAGAGGGACCGGGCCGGCGAGCGCAACAGAGGTGAATCGCGCACACCTAGACCGACGCGTGCTCGCCGGTCTCGGCGGCCTTCGGCGCCGTGGCCTCGCCCTGCACCTGCACGGCGATGACGGTGATGTTGTCGTCGCCGCCGCGCTCGTTGGCCAGGTCGATGAGCTTCTGCGGGACCTCGCTCAGCGGGAAGTGGCGCACCACCTGGAGGATCTCGGGGTCCTCCATCATGTTCGCCATCCCGTCCGAGCAGAGGACGAAGACGTCCCCGGGTTCGGCGAGGAGCCCCATCACGTCCACCTGGACCTCCTCCTCGAAGCCCACCGAGCGGGTGATGATGTTCTTGTACCGGGAGTGCTTTGCCTCCTCGGGGGTGATCATCCCGGCCTTGATCTGCTCGTTGACCAGGCTGTGGTCCTCGCTGATCTGCTGGATGAGGTCACCGCGCACGAGGTACGCCCGGCTGTCGCCGACGTGGGCGAAGAAGGCCTGGTCGTCCTTCAGGAGGAGGGAGATGACGGTGGTGCCCATCCCCGCGAGCCGGGGATCCTCCTGGGCCTTGCTATAGATGGCGATGCACGCTCGCTCCACCGCGGCGCGGATGGCCTCGGGGACGGGCGAATCCTGAAGCGCGGTGCGCGCCTCCAGGGCCGAGCCCTGCGTGGCGCGGGCCTGGCGGAGCTCGCGGTCGATGGTCTCCACCGCGATGCGAGAGGCGGTGCCGCCGCCGGCGTGGCCCCCCATCCCGTCCGCGACCACGAACAGCTTGAGCTCCTCGTCGATGAGGAAGCTGTCCTCGTTGTGGTCGCGCTTCTTGCCCACATCGGTCAGCCCAGCGGTGACGATCTTCAACCGGACCGGAGGTGGCTCGGGCGGGGGCACGCTGACCGAGGATGGTACAGGCGGCGCTCCGGGGCGAGCAAGGAGAGTGCGCGGGCGTATGCAGCCGGCGCCGGAGTAGGCGTGGCGGTGTCAGGCCACCCGTCGCGCGCGAGAGACCGGCCGGGTGGGAGCCGGAGCGTCCGTCTCGCGCGCGGCCCGCACCAGCGCCTCGGCGGCGGCGAGGGCCTCGGAGGTGACAACCGCACCTGACATCATCCGCGCGAGCTCCCGGGTGCGCGAGGCGCTCTCCTCGAGCGCGCGCACGCTCGACCAGGTCCTCCCGCGGGCCGAGCTCTTCTCGACCACGAGGTGCGCGTCGGCATGTGCTGCGACCTGCGGCAGGTGGGTGATGCACAGCACCTGCCGGCCCGAGGCGACCGAGCGCACCATCCGCCCCACCACGTCGGCGACCGCGCCGCTGACGCCGGCATCGGCCTCGTCGAGCACCACCGTGCCCGCCTCGTCGGCGCCTCCCCGTGCCATGAGGGTTCGCTTGAGGGCGAGCCACAGCCGCGACGCCTCGCCTCCGGACGCGACGCGAGCCAGCGGGCGCACCGGCTCGCCGGGGTTGGCGGAGAAGAGGAGCTCCACCTCGTCCGCACCATCGGCGCGGAGCACGTCCCGTGGGGCGAGCTGGACGCCGAACGCAGCGCGGGGGAGCGCCAGCCGCCCCAGCTCGGAGAGCACGGCGCGCTCGAGCTGCCGCGCGGCGCGCTCGCGCTCCCGCCGCAGCGCCCGGGCCGCCGCCCAGGCCCGGGCCTCCGCGGCCGACCGCTCGGCCTCGAGGCTCTGGAGGCGCTCCCGGCGGCCCTCGAGCCGGGCGCACTCGATGCGCAGCGCCTCGAGCCGCGCTGGAAGCCCGGACACGTCGGTCGCGTGCTTGCGCGCGAGCCGCCGGAGCGCATCGAGCCGCTCCTCCACGATGGCCAGCCGCTCCGGATCCGCCTCGAGCCCGTCGAGGTAGCGGCGGAGACCCCGGACGGCGTCGTCGAGCGCCGACGCGGCGGACAGGACCGAGGAGGCGGCCAGCCCGAGGTTCGGGTCGGTGCGGGCAGCCTCCTCGAGCATCCGCGAGGCACGTCCGGTGACCGTGCAGACCCCGCCCTCGTCTCCGCCCAGGAGGGCCTCGGACTCGAGCGCGGCCGCCCGGAGCCGCTCCACCGCGGCGAGCCGCCTCCGCTCGGCCTCGAGCGCGGTCTCCTCACCCGGCGCGGGGGCCAGCCGCTCCAGCTCGTCGAGCTGGAAGCGCGCGAACTCGGCCCGGGCCTCCTGAGCCGCGGCATCGCCGCCGAGCGACTGCCGCTCCGCCTCCAGCGCCACGAGCGGAGCATGCGCGGCGCGGTAGGCCTCGAGCACGGGCGGCACGCCCTCCCAGCGGTCCAGCAGCGCGCGATGGGTGGCCGGCTCGAAGAGGCCCACGTGGGCGTGCTGGCCCGCGATGTCCAGCTCGCCCCGCATGAGCTGGCCGAGGACGCCCACCGACGCGAGCGCCCCGTTGACGTGGACCTTGCTCCGCCCTGCCCGTCCGACCACCCGGCGGAGGACGACCTCGTCGCCGTGGTCGGGGAGGCCGAGCGACTCGAGGCGCAGCGCGAGCCCGGGCGTGCGCTGGAACACGGCCTCGACCACCGCCTCCTCGGCACCCGAGCGGACGCAGTCGGCGTCGGCCCGGGTGCCCAGGAGCAGGCCCAGCGCATCGACGAGGATGCTCTTCCCGGCCCCCGTCTCGCCCGTCAGGACCGTCAGCCCGGGACCGAAGCCGACCTCGACCTCCTCCACGACGGTGAAGTTCTCGATCCTGAGCACCAGGAGCATGGGTACTGAACCTCCGTTCCGTATCGGACCCTACCCCCAGACCCCGACACTGCTCAAGCTTTCAGTCTCGAGATTTCCAGCCGCGTCTCGCTTCCTCGGCACCGTCGCTCGGGGGGCAGCCACCGGGGCCACCGGCCCCGGTCAGTCGTCGGCGAACAGCGTCTCGATGTCCTGCTCGGTCAGCCCCTCGGACAGCCCGCCGCCCGGGCCGAGGATGCCCTGGGCGAGCTCCCGCTTCCGGTGCTGCAGCGCGAGGATCTTCTCCTCCACCGTGCCGCGGGTGATGAGCTTGTAGGCGATGACCGCCCGCGTCTGCCCGATGCGGTGGGTCCGGTCGGTCGCCTGGTCCTCGACCGCCGGGTTCCACCACGGATCGTAGTGGATGACGTAGTCCGCCGCGGTCAGGTTCAGCCCCGTCCCGCCCGCCTTGAGGCTGATGAAGAAGATGGGCGGCCCATCCTCGCGGTTGAAGGCGTCGACCCGCGCCATCCGGTCCCGCGTGCGCCCGTCGAGCGAGAGGAACGCCACTTTCCGCTCGGATGCGTGCGCCTCGAGGAGCCGCAGCATCTCGGTGAACTGGCTGAAGACCAGCGCACGGTGTCCCTCGGCCAGCAGGTCGTCGATCAGCTCGTCGAACCGCTGCAGCTTCGCCGACGGCGCAAGCGCGGCACCCGGCAGCTTCAGGAGCCGCGGGTCGTTGCACACCTGCCGGAGTCGGAGCAGCGCGGCGAGGATCGACACCCGGGCCCGCCTGAAGCCGACCTTCTGGATGCTCTCCTGCACCTTCGCCCGGCTCTCCTCGAGCACCTCGCGGTAGAGGGCCGCCTGGGCCGGCTCCATCTCGCAGTAGGCGACGGTCTCGGTCTTCGGCGGCAGGTCCTTCGCCACCTCGGTCTTGAGGCGGCGGAGCAAGAAGGGCTGGACCCGGCGCCGCAGCCGCTCGCGCGCTCCGACGTCCTGGCCCACCTCGATGGGCTGCTCGTAGCGCTCCGCGAAGTCCTCCTCGGCGCCGAGGAACCCCGGCATCAGGAAGTCGAAGATGCTCCACAGCTCGCTGAGCCGGTTCTCCAGCGGCGTCCCGGTGAGCGCGAGCCGGTGCTCCGCGGGCAGCGCCTTGCAGGCCTGCGCCGTCGCCGAGCCGGCGTTCTTGATGTTCTGCGCCTCGTCGAGCAGCACGTAGCGCCAGCGCGTCTTCTGCAGCTCGTCCCGGTCGCGGCGGGCGAGCGCGTACGAGGTCAGGACGAGGTCCGCCCCGGCCAGGTCCTCCACCCGCTCGCGCCGGTCCTGTCCGTGCCAGACGAACACCCGGAGCCCGGGAGTGAAGCGCTCCGCCTCGCGCTGCCAGTTGGGCAGGACGCTCGTCGGCGCGACCACCAGCGACGACCCGGGTCCTTCCTCGTTGCGCGCCTGCTGGAGCAGCGCCAGCGCCTGGACCGTCTTCCCGAGGCCCATGTCGTCGGCCAGGATTCCCCCGAGCCCGTGACGGTGGAGGAACCACAGCCAGGACAGCCCGTCCTCCTGGTAGTGCCGGAGCGTCGCGGTGAGGCCGTCGGGCGGGGGCACCGGGGGGATGCGCGACAGC
>Ga0335079_10010915_pt1 | contig 10347 bp, 8 predicted proteins | sample Lox_Sample_33_FD_206719 | JGI IMG/M metagenome (GOLD analysis project Ga0335079, IMG submission 206719) | Soil microbial communities from Loxahatchee National Wildlife Refuge, Florida, United States - Lox_Sample_3.3 | ecosystem: Environmental > Terrestrial > Soil > Wetlands | place: USA: Florida...
GTAAGAGCGAAGCGGAGCGGAGGGAAACGCCCCGCCCGCCCGCGCCCCCGGGCAGCACCTCAAAGGATCGCGATGGGATTCACCGGCGACCCCGTCCCCGTCGGCAGCCGCAACGGCGCGATGACGCACAGGAACGACCACCGCCCCGCCCGCTCGCACACCCCGGTCAGCTCATCGAACTGCAGGTAGTCCAGCAGGTGCATGCCGAGCGCGTTGATGGCAAGCACGTGCACGGGGAACTCGACCCCGTCCGCCACGCTCGGCGCGGTGTCGTTGTTCCCGTCGCTGCCCAGCACCGCGACCTGGCGCTGCGCCAGCAGCGGCAGCACGGCCGGGTGCAGGCCCGCCCGTGCCCTGGCGGCGTCCCATGGGCCGCGCTCCTTCCGCCGCCGGCGGTGGCCCACCCGCACCAGCACGATGTCGCCCTTGGCCATCCGCACCCGCTGGCCATGTTCGGCCGCGAGCAGGTCGTCGATGGTCACCAGGTCGCCGGGTTCCAGCCAGGGCACCCCCCGCGCGCGCGGGACATCGAGTAGCACGCCGCGGCCGACGATGCCCGCGGCGGCGACGGCGATCGACAGCTCGGTCGCCCCCGCCGGGGTCACCGCGTCGGCGGGCATCCCGTTGTAGAGGTGGCCGTCGAAGCTGACGTGGCACAGCGCGTCGATGTGGCTGTCCGCGTTGCCGTGCACGTTCATGGCGATCCGGTCCGCCGCGAACGTCAGCCCGGGCCCGGCGGTGGGGGCCTGCACCATCCGGTGCTGGGCCGGATCGGGGTTGTCGGCGCTGACCTGGTGCTCCACCGGAGCGGCCAGCGACACCGTGCGGCCCATCCGAACCTCGCTGGCCGCGGCCTGGATCTGGGCGGCCGCGATGTGGTTCAGCGCGCCCCGGCGGTCGTCCGCTCCCCACCGCACCTGGCGGCGCAGCTGGCCGTAGAGCACGCGGAACTCCGCCTCGGTCATCCGCCCTGGCGGGGGAGCTGGCTGGCTGCCGGTCACCCGACCACCTTGCCCCGATGCGGGGGCCGGCGTCATCATCCGGCGCGGGTGGGGCACCCTTGACTCGGCAGGCGCGGCGGCTCGCGATGACGGAAAGGTACCCGATGCCCAACGAACGGCTGGTGGCGGTCAGCTACCCGGTGGACGGCGACATGACCCGGATCAACACCGATGTCCTGGCCGCGGACGCGGCGGTCGCCTTCCTGCAGCAGCGCGGCGAGGATGAGCGCCGGGAGATCCTGCGGCAGGCCGAGGTGCTCATCGGCCTGAATCTGCGCCGGGAACTGCCTGAGGCCGCCTGGCAGGACGTTCCGGACCTGCGGTTCGTCCAGCTGCTGTCGGCCGGCGCCGACACCGTCGACTTCGCCGCCATCCCGCAGCGGCTGATGCTGGCCAGCAACGTGGGCGCCTATGCCAAGCCGATCGCCGAGCACGTCATGGCGATGGCCCTGGCCCTGGCCCGGCGGCTGCCGCAGCGCCAGGCCGCCCTGGCCAGGGGCGAGTTCAACCAGTCGGAACCGCTGCTCACCCTCGACGGCGCGGTGTGCGCGATCCTCGGCTTCGGCGGTATCGGCAAGGCCACCGCCCGGCTGATGCGGGCGTTCGGCGCCCGCATCCACGCGGTCAACTCTTCCGGCCGCACCAGCGAGCCGGTCGAGTTCGCCGGCACGCTGGCCGACCTGGACGGGGTGCTCGCTGCCGCGGACGTGCTCGTCATCGCGCTGCCGCTGACCACGGCCACCCGGGGCCTGATCGGCGCGCGGGAGCTTGGCCTGATGAAACCCACCGCGATCCTGGTGAACGTGTCCCGCGCGGCAATCGTGGACGAGGGTCCCCTCTACCGGCACCTGCGCGACAACCCGCGGTTCTGCGCCGGGATCGACGCCTGGTGGCACGAGCCGGGCGGCTGGCGCGGGCCGGATGAGGGGTTCTTCACCGACTATCCCTTCTTCGACCTGCCCAACCTGATCGGCTCCCCGCACAATTCGGGCATCGTTGCCGGCGTGCTCCCGGCCGCGGCCCGGATGGCCGCCGAGAACGTCGGCCGGTTCCTGCATGGCGAGGCCGTGACCGGGGTCGTCCGCCGCGAGGACTACCTGTGAGCCGGGCATGCCCGGCCTGACAGGCACGGCCTACAGCAGACCGGCGAGGCCGTCGAGGAACTCCCACAGCCCGATCGCCCCCACCACGACCCACAGCAGGGTGTGCCCGTTCCGGTCCAGCCAGGCGTTCACGGCCCGCAGCCTGGGCACGGTCCAGCCCGGCGCGAGCAGGAACGCCAGCACCGGCACCTCCACCGTCATCAGGACCAGGGCGACCACGATGACCACCCAGACGGCGGTCGCCGCTGTGCTCATCTTGGTTGTGCCGACCACCTGGAGCGCCGACAGGTAGGTCGGCGACGGCAGGTAGAGCGCTACGCCTACCACGAAGATCGCGAAGAGCCCGCCCTGGCTGGCCGCCCGCGACACCCGCGACGGGCCGCTGTGCGGCCTGGGCTGCCGCCGGGCGAGAAACACGGCCGCCGCCATGAACACCACGCCGATCACCAGCCGGAGCCAGTACTGGTCCGACCGCTGGCTGCCCTGGCCGACCCCGGCGTCGTGCAGGACGAACACGACCACGAAGCCGATGGTCAGGGTGCAGGCCAGGGCACCGATCAGGAACACGCCCACCCTGGGCCGCGGCCGCACGGTCTCGGCGAGCACCAGGATCGCCGCCAGGCCAAGCGGGTACAGGCTTGAGATCAGCGCCAGCGGGATGGCCTGGACCGGCATCGCGCCTCCTGCACGACCACACAGATACACAACGAATTATCCGGCCCGGGCGGCATCCCGGCCGGCTGCCGTCACAGGTCGGCGGCCGCCGGGTGGCCTGGCTCACCTGGGTCGCTGTACGCGCCGGACGGCGCCGGCATGTCGTCGATGGTGAACGTGCGTTCGCGGCGCAGGTCGCGGGTGAAGGCGAACCACCAGCCCAGGACCGCGCCGACGCGGTTGCGGTAGCCGGTGAGGAAGCCGATGTGGATGAACAGCCAGACCCACCAGCCGAGGAAGCCGCCGAAGTTCAGCCCGAAGGCGGAGACGACGGCGCGCCCCCGCGAGATGTAGGCGGCCGAGCCCAGGTCGCGGTACCGGAACGGCTTGTCATATGTCTTGCCCCCGGCCTCGTGGCGGACCTTGTTGCCCGCGTACAGCCCCGACTGCATCGCGACCTCGGCGACCCCGGGCAATTTGTCCAGGCACATCAGATCCCCGGTCACCAGGATCTCGGGATGCCCGGGGAGGGACAGATCCTTGCCGCAGATCAGGCGGCCCGCCCGGTCGGTCTCCGCGCCGGTGGCCTTGGCCACCGTCTGGGCCAGCGGCGGCGCCGCGACACCCGCGGTCCACAGAATGGTGCCCACCTGGTGCCGGGTGACGTTGCCGTCGTGGTCCTTGACACAGATGCTGCCCAGATCCGCTTCGGTGACGATCGAGCCCATGTGCAGCTCCACCCCCAGCTTGCCCAGGTCGCGGGCGGCCATGGCGGACAGCTTCGGGCCGAACGTGGCGAGCGGGGCGCTGCCGCCGTCGAACAGCATGACCCGGGCGTCCCCGGGCTTGATGTGCCGGTACTCCTTGGCCAGTGTCTTGGTGGCGACCTCCCGGATCTGCCCGGCCAGTTCGACGCCGGTCGGCCCCGCCCCCACCAGCGCGAAGGTCAGCCAGCGGCGCCGCTCGGCCGGGTCGGTGGCGGACTCGGCCAGCTCGAACGCGCCGAACACCCGCCGCCGGATCCGCATCGCGTCCTCGATCGACTTCATGCCGGGCGCGAACGCGGCGTACTCGTCGTGCCCGAAGTAGGACTGACGCACCCCGGCCGCCAGGATCAGGTAGTCGTAGCCGAACTCGATCTCCTCGCCCAGCGGGCGGCGCGCCGTCAGCTTCCTGGCGGCCGCGTCGATGCCGGTCACCTCGGCCAGCTCGAACTCGATGTTGCTGTGCTTGGCCAGCAGTCCCCGCAGCGGGGACGCGATCTTCCCCTCCGACAAGATGCCGGTCGCGCACTGATAGAGCAGCGGCTGGAACAGGTGATGCTCGGCCCGGTCGATGAGGGTCACCTGGACCGGCGCCCGCCCCAGCCTCCGGGCCGCGAACAGGCCGGCGAATCCGCCGCCGATGATCACCACCCGGGAGCCGGATGTTGCGGCCATGGCTCACCCCGATCTTTCGTTCTGTATGGTCGTCGGGCTGGTCAGTCAACCGTCGCCGGCGGGTCGTGCCAGGTGTCGCGGTCGGGCAGCAGCCGGTCCGCCTCCTTCGGGCCCCAGGTCCCGCGGGCATAGGGGTGGACGGGCGTGGCGTCACCGAGCACCGGGTTGACGATCTTCCAAGCGGCCTCGACGGTATCCTGCCGGGCGAACAGCCAGCGCTCCCCCTCCAGCGCGGCGCCGATCAGCCGGTCGTAGGGCCGCTGGTCACTGCCGGGGTGCTGGGCGAAGATCAGATCCTGCGACTCGGGTTCCCAGCCCGCGCCGGGCTTCTTGCCCGCCAGCGAGAGGGAGACCGCGGTCTCGGGCCAGACCCGGAACCGCAGCTGGTTGCGGTGCGGCAGCGGGGCGAGCCCGAACAGGTCGCGGGGCGGGTGCTTGAACCGGATGGCGACCTCGGTGGCGGTGACCGGCATGGTCTTGCCGGCCCGGATCACGATCGGCACGTCCGCCCACCGCCACGAATCCGACTCGAGCCGGCAGGCGACGAACGTCTCCACCGTCGAGTGGGGGGCGACGCCCTTGACGTCGAGGTAGCCCTGGTACTGGCCGCGGACCGTGTGCTCGGGGGTCAGCGGGGTGAGCGAGGAGATCAGCCGCGCCTTGGCGTCCCGCCAGCCGTGCAGGTCCGGCCCCTCGGGTGGGTCGGCCATCACCGTGGCCAGGACTTGCAGCATGTGATTCTGGAGCACGTCGCGGATGGCGCCGGTGCGGTCGTAGAACGAGCCACGGTCGGATACGTCGAACGCCTCGGCCATGGTGATCTGGATGCTCTCCACGTAGGTCCGGTTCAGCAGCGGCTCGACCACCGCGTTGGCGAACCGGCCGAACAGCACGTTCTCCACCGGCTCAAAGGCCAGCCAGTCGTCCACCCGGAAGATGGCCTCCTCGGGGAAGTACTGGTGCATGGTCTCATTCAGCTTCACCGAGCTGGCCAGGTCGGAGCCGAACGGCTTTTCCACCATCACTCGCGCGCCGAGGGCGCGGCCGGCGGTGGCGATGCCCTCGGCGATCCGGCCGAACAGGAACGCCGGCACCTCGAAGTAGAACAACAGCTCCTTGCCGGGGCCGACCGCCTGCGACATCGCCTGGTAGGTGGAGTCGTCGCCGAGGTCGCCGTCGACGTAGCGCAGCAGGCTCAGCATCTTGGTGGCCGCGGGCGTGGTGGGGTCCATCTTGTTGAGCTTCAGCGAGGCGGTGGCGTAGTCGCGGAACTGCTCCAGCCCCCAGCCGCTCTTGGCCACCCCGACCACCGGGAAGTCCAGCACGCCGCGTTCGACCAGCCCGACCAGCGCCGGGAAGGTCTCCAGCTTGGCCAGATCGCCGGTCGCCCCGAAGATCACCAGTGCGTCGCAGCGGTTTCCTGCCATGGCTGCTCCTCCTGCCTGCTTGTCTGTCTCATCTCATCCCAGCCCGGGCCCGGTGACATCGCCCCTCCTGGGTGAGGTTCTGCGCCCGGGGTGAGGTCCAGCGCCGCCGCCGGTCACGTCTTCTCTGGCACACCGGGTGACTCCGACGGCACCGCGGGCGGCGGCTGGGCGCTGGGCGGCGGCTTGACGCCGGGCAGCCGCGGCGGGGCGAAATCGGAGCTGCTGAGCCGCTTGCGGAACACGTAGTAGTTCCATGCCGTGTAGACCAGCACCACCGGCAGCAAGACGATCGCCACGATCGACATCAGCTTGAGCGTGTAGGACGGCGACGCGGTGTTGGCGATGGTCAGGTTGTACGCCGAGTTGGTGCTGGAGACCATGACGTTCGGGTAGAGATCGGTGAACAGCGTCAGCATGGCCAGCGCGATCGTGATGGTGCTGCAGGTGAACGACCAGCCTTCGCGCCGGTCGTGGGCCAGCCAGGCGGCGGCGATGACGACCAGGACGATGCCGATCTCGACCGGGTTGGGCCAGAAGCCCTTGTCGGCGATGACATGGGTCCAGACCGCCCAGCCGATGACGATCAGCGCGACGGCGGGCCCGGACCGGGCGGCGACCCCGGCCGCCCGGTCGGCGACCTCGCCGGTGGTCTTCAGCGTGATGAAACTCGCGCCGTGCAGGACGCAGATCGCCACCAGCGTGATGCCGGTGTAGATGCCGTAGGGCTGGAGCAGGTCCCAGAACGTCCCGGTGTAGTTCTGGCTCTTGTCGATCGGCAGGCCGGCCAGCAGGTCACCCAGCGCGATGCCAACCAGCAGGGGCACCAGCAGGCTGCCGCCGGTGAGCAGGCCGTCCCACATCCGCCGCCAGGCCACGCTGTCGCGCTTGCGGCGGAACTCGAACGAGGTGCCGCGGGCCATCAGCGCCGCCAGCAGCAGCACCAGCGCCAGGTAGAGGGCGGAGAACATGGTCGCGTACCAGCCGGGGAAGGCCGCGAAGATGGCGGCGCCGGCCACGATCAGCCACACCTCGTTACCGTCCCACAGCGGCCCGATCGTGTTGATCACGGTGCGCCGCCCGGCCTCGTCGCGGCCGGTGATCCCGTGCAGCATGCCGACGCCCAGGTCGAACCCCTCCAGCACGAAGAAGCCGGTCCACAGCACGGCGATGAGGATGAACCAGAACTGGGCGAGCGTCATCGCGCAGTCTCCCCTCAGTCAGTACAGCATCGAGGGCACGTGGGCGTCCGGTTCGCCGGCCGCCGCCGCCATCGACGGGTCCGGTTCGGGTTCGCGGCGGGAGTACCGGAGCATGAACCCCAGGAACAGCGCCGCTAGGCAGACATAGAGCGCGATGAAGATGACCACGCTGATGACCAGGTAGGTGAAGCTCGACGACGGGGAGATCCCGTTCTTGGTGAGCATGAGGCCCTGCACGATCCACGGCTGGCGGCCGCTTTCGGTGAGGAGCCAGCCCGCGGTGTTCATCAGGAACGGGGTGATCACCGCCCAGGTCGCGCACCACAGGAAGATCCGGGAGGTCTCGAGTCTCTTGCGCCACAGCAGCCAGGCTCCCCACAGCGCGAACACCCAGACCAGCCCGCCGAGGTAGGCCATCACCCGCATGCCCCAGTACTGGATGAACACGTTCGGCACGTAGTTGGCCGGCCCGTACTTGGCGGAGTACTGGTTCTGCAGCGGGGTCATCCCGACGACCTTGCCGTTCCAGGTGTTGGTGGCCAGCAGCGACAGCAGGTGCGGGATCTGGATGATCTGGGTGGGGGTGTGGTCGTTGTTGCCGCCGCCGATCTGGAACAGCGAGAACGAGCACGGCTGGCAGGTGGTCCACTGCGCCTCCGCCGCCGCGATCTTCATCGGCTGGTAGGTGCCCTCCACCACCCCGAGCATGTCGCCCACGAACAGGGTCAGGGTGATCGCCGGCACCAGCACGATCAGCGACAGCCGCAGCGAGTGGCCGAAGATCGCCGGGTCCTTGCCCTTGCGCAGCTGCCACGCCGACACCGCGAGCATGACCAGCGTGCCGGTGGTGACCGACGCGAGGATGACCTTGCCGTATCCCCACAGGAACACCGGGTTGGTGAACACGGCCACGATGTTGTCCAGCTGCGGCTTGCCGTTGACCATCTTGTAGCCGACCGGGTGCTGCATCCAGGAGTTGGCCGCCAGGATGAACGCCGCCGACAGCATGCTGCCGGCCGCCACCAGCCAGATGCACCCCAGATGCACCCGGCGGGTCAGCTTGTCCCAGCCGAAGATCCACAAGCCCAGGAACGTCGACTCCAGGAAGAACGCCGCCAGCCCTTCCATCGCCAGTGGGGGGCCGAAGACGTTGCCGACCAGCCGCGAGTACGCCCCCCAGTTCATCCCGAACTCGAATTCCTGCACCAGCCCGGTCACCACCCCCACCGCCACGCTGATGAGCAGGAGCGTGCCGAAGAACCGGGTCAGCCGGAGCAGGTCCGGGTTCTTGTTCCGGTACCACCACGTCTGCAGCAAGGCGGTCAGGAACGCCAGCCCGATCGTGACCGGGACGAAGAAGAAGTGGTTGACCGACGTCCATGCGAACTGAAATCGCGCCAAGTCGAGGGTACTCATCTGCGGCTTCCCGTCCTGGTCCGCGGCTCAGTGGCGGCCGGCATCATCGGGCGTGGCGGCGGGCTCAGCGGCACCGTGTGATCGCTGTGGGGCATGCCGTGATCCGCCATGGCGCCCGTCCTCGATATCGCCTGCAGTGACACTGTCCCCGTCGCGGGCACCGGCGGGCATCACCCCGACAGGGGGATGTTCCCCTGCCGGGCCGGCCCGGGCGGCGCCTTCGCCCCGCATGGGGATGTCCCGTGCCGGGCCGGTCCCGGCGGCGCCCTCACCCCGCATGGGGGATGCCCCGCGCCGGCCCCGCGGAGATATTGGGACGGTGAGTGAGAACTATGACGTGATCATCATCGGGTCCGGGGCCGGGGGCGGGACGCTCGCGCACACCCTGGCCAGCTCGGGCAAGCGCATTCTGCTGCTGGAGCGGGGGGATTTCCTGCCGCGGGAGACGCAGAACTGGGATCCGCGGCCGGTGTTCGTCGACGGCCGGTACATCTCCAAGGACACCTGGTACGGCGACGGCGGCAAGCCGTTCCAGCCACAGGTCCACTACTTCGTCGGCGGGGCGACCAAGCTGTACGGCGCGGCGCTATACCGGCTGCGGCCGGAGGACTTCGGTGAGATCAAGCACGTCGATGGGATCTCCCCGGCCTGGCCGCTGGGCTACGACGACTTCGAGCCGTGGTACTCCCGCGCCGAGCAGCTGTACCAGGTGCACGGCAACGGCGGCGAGGACCCGGCCGAGGGCCACCGCAGCCAGCCCTACCCCTGGCCCGCGGTCTCCCATGAGCCCAGGATCCAGCAGATACACGATGACCTGGCCAAGGGCGGCTACCACCCCTTCCACGCACCGTGCGGGATCATGCTGGACGAGGCCGACCGGCCGCGCAGCACCTGCATCCGCTGCACCTGGTGCGACGGCTACCCATGCCTGGTGCACGCCAAGGCCGACGCCGAGGTGATCGCGGTCCGGCCGCTGCTCGGCAAGGACAACGTCACCCTGGTCACCGGCGCCGAGGTGACCAGGCTGGAAACCGACCCCTCGGGCCGGACGGTGACCGGGGTGGAGGTCTCCCGCGGCGGCGAGCGTGAGGTCCACACCGGCGACATCGTGGCCGTGTGCGCCGGGGCGGCCAACAGCGCCAAGATCCTGCTCAATTCGGCCAGCGACAAACATCCCAGCGGTTTGGCGAACGGGTCGGATCAGGTGGGGCGCAACTACATGTTCCACAACTGCAAGGCGGTGGTGGCGCTGGCGAAGGAGAAGAACGACACGGTCTTCCAGAAGACGCTCGGGATCAACGACTTCTACTTCGCCACCAAGGACTACGAGTGGCCCATGGGCAACATCCAGATGATCGGCAAGTCCAACGCCGAGGCCATGCGAGGCGAAAAGCCCAAGCTCACCAAGCTGTCCCCGGAGTGGACCCTGTCGGATGTGGCCGGGCACGCGGTGGACTTCTGGCTCACTACCGAAGACCTCCCCAAGCCGGGCAACCGGGTCACCGTCGACAAAGACGGCCACGTCCACCTGGCGTACGAGATGACCAACAACGACGAGGCCTTCCGCCTCTACGGCGAGCTGAGGAAGATCCTCAACCACACCGGGATGGCCGAGCATCACGTGCTGCGCAAGAACTTCTACATGGACATGGACATCCCGGTCGCAGGCTGCGCGCACCAGGCCGGCACCTGCCGGTTCGGCACCGACCCCGCCACCTCCGTGCTCGATGTCAACTGCAAGGCGCACGAGCTCGACAACCTCTACGTGGTGGACACCAGCTTCTTCCCCAGCATCGGCGCGGTGAACCCGGCGCTCACCGCCATGGCCAACGCGCTCCGGGTCGGCGAGCACCTGCAGGAGCGGCTGGGATAGCCCTGCCAGGACGGCCCGCCGCGGGCCCGGCCGGTGGCCGCGGGCCGGCGAGGACACGGCTAAGGACAGGAGGCGAGTGACGGTGACCAGACCGGCCTGGTGGCAGACCGCCGTAGCTGTGATCGGTGTGGGGCTGCTCGCGGCCGCCTGCGGATCGGGCGGCAGCCCGTCCAGTGGCAGCAGCCCGTCCAGCGCCGCACCCGCCTCGTCATCAGCAGTGGCGCCAAGCCCCACG